>Ga0187848_10000720_pt1 | contig 29478 bp, 27 predicted proteins | sample June2016WEW_4_40_FD_132424 | JGI IMG/M metagenome (GOLD analysis project Ga0187848, IMG submission 132424) | Peatland microbial communities from SPRUCE experiment site at the Marcell Experimental Forest, Minnesota, USA - June2016WEW_4_40 | ecosystem: Environmental > Terrestrial > Soil >... | reverse complement strand
TTCGCCGCCTGCAGCAGCGCCGCAATCAAGGTTGTCTTGCCGCTGTGCGCGTGGCCCACTACCGCTACGTTCCGGACGTCCCGTCCGAGATAGTTCTTCATTCCCTGCTCCTCTTTCCCCTGTGACCTGGATCAATCATTCAATCTTTCAGACAGCTTTCCCCTCGCGTTCAGAGCGCACAACCACCCACACGCCACGGAAGGGGCATCCTATCACAAACGCAATGTCCCTTTCCCCCCCTCTTGTCGAAGCCGAGCCTGCTGGCCATCGCACAGCGTACTCATCCCCACTCTCGTAAGGAGTAAAATCGTGCTGCATTTGGATTCGAGGAGGAACACCAAATGAAATCGGCCCGTCTTTATCCTGCGATCCTCAGCCTTTCAGTTCTGCTTGCAGCCGGTTGCGGCGGAAATCCGACTCCTCCATCCTCAACGACGACTCCAGCCACATGTGTGCCTGCATCCAAACCCGAGTTTTCCTATGTTCTGACCGGCTACGCGGTGTCCATGTTCACCGTCGACTCCTGCACTGGCAAGTTCACTGCCACGACACCCGCCTCCGTCTCCACCGGCTACGCGTATCCGCAAGACTACTCGGAGCAGATGGTCACCGACCCGCGCGGGCGATTCGCCTATGTGGCCAACCTCGTCTCCAACGCGTCCGACCTGGCCACCATCTCGATGTACACCATCAACCCCACCACCGGAGTCCTGACGCCGACATCCCCGGCCACCGTGCCCACCGGATTCTTCCCCCAGGAAATCGCAATCGACCCGCTCGGACGATTCGTCTACACCGCGAACAGCGACGACGCCACCGTCTCCATGTTCACCATCAACCAGACCACCGGCGTCCTGACTCCGACCTCGCCCGCTTCAGTGTCCACGATGGTCCCCGGGAATATCTTATGGGACCCAGGCTTCCTGACCGTCGATCCTTCCGGCAAGTTCCTCTATCTAACCGAATCGCTTACCAATAACGCTGCGGTCTTGATGTTCAGCATCGACCAGACCACCGGCCTGCTGACCCCAACCTCGCCCGCCACGGTTCTGAACTTCGGAGTCCCGTGGCAGATCGTCGTCACCCACAACGGCAAGTTCGCCTACGTGGTGAATAACCTCTCCGGCGGCGAGTACACCAACGGAGTCTCGCAATACACCGTCAACTCCACCACCGGCGTCCTGACCCCGAACACTCCGGCATACGTCGCGGCCGGCAACCAGCCCACCGAAATAGCCGTCGATCCGGCCAGCAGGTTTGCCTACGTGGTGAATCGCAACGACAACACCGTCTCGATGTACACCATCAACCAGACCACCGGCAACCTGACGCTGAATGCCTCCGCCACCAACCCGACCGGCACCATCGCCACCGGCTCCGAGCCCTTCCGCATCGGCTTCGACCCGACCGGAAAGTTTGTCTACGTAACCAATGAGCAGAGCGCTGCTTCCATCTACACCGTCAACACCGACGGCACCCTGACCAGCGTGGGCAACACCGGAGTCGCAACCGGCGGTTTATCCACGGCCATAACATCTGTAAGCCAGTAACTGGGGCTGCATATCGCTGTATCCCGCAACTGTTTGCCCACAACACAGCAAGGCCGTCCCCAGAGGAACGGCCTTGCTGCGTTGATGCTTTCCCATTTCCCCCGAAAAACATTGCCGGAGGTTATTCGCCTTCGCGCTCCGAGCGCTTCCAGTTGATCAGGTCGCCCAGCGTGGTGCTGCTGCTCGAAGAAGAGGACGAGGGTTTTTGCTCCTTGTGTCCCTTGTGGTCCTTCTCGCCGCCGCGTTCCTTGTAGTTCTCCACCTCGGCCCGGCTTGCCTCTTCGCCAACCGCGCGAATGCTCAGCCCAACCTTCTTCTCCTCCTGGTTCATCTTCACGATCTTGAACTCGTGCTCCGCGTCAACCTCCAGCTTCACTGCGACGTTGTTCTTGTCCACCGCCTCGGAGACGTGGCACAGTCCCTCCACGCCCTCGGCAATCTCCACAAACGCGCCGAACTGCGCCGTGCGCAGCACCTTGCCCTTGATCACGTCGCCGATGCGGTGCTGCGCGAAGAAGGTCTCCCAAACGTCCGGCTGCAACTGCTTCACCCCCAGCGAGAGCCGCCGGTTCTCCGGCTCCACGCCCAGAACGGTCGCGCGCACCTTCTCGCCCTTCTTCAGCACCTCCGACGGGTGCTTGATGCGCTTGGTCCAGCTCAGGTTCGACACATGCACCAGCCCGTCGATGCCGTCCTCGATCTCGATGAACGCCCCGAAGTCCGTCAAATTCCGCACCCGGCCCTCGACGATCGCGCCGACCGGGTACTTGTTCTCCAGTTGCTCCCAGGGATTGTCCTGCAGTTGCTTCATGCCCAGCGAGATGCGCCGGTCGTTGGGGTTCACGCTCAGGATGATCGTGTCCACATCGTCGCCCGGCTTCACCATCTTCGACGGATGCTTCATCCGCTTCGACCAGGTCATCTCCGAGACGTGCACCAGCCCCTCGATCCCCTGCTCCAGCTCCACAAACGCGCCGTAGTCCGTCACCGACAGCACCCGCCCGCGCACCTGCGCCCCGATGGGATAGCGCTCCGTCGCATCCAGCCACGGATCGGGCGTCAACTGTTTGAAGCCCAGCGAAACCCTCTGCTTCTCCTTGTCGAACTTCAGCACCTTCACCTGGATCTCATCGCCCACGTTCACCAGGTCGCGCGGGTGCGTCAGCCGGCCCCAGCTCATATCGGTGATGTGCAGCAGCCCGTCCAGCCCGCCCAGGTCCACAAACGCGCCGTAGTCGGTCAGGTTCTTCACCGTCCCGGTCAGCACGCTGCCCTCTTCCAGATGGGCCAGCGTCACCGCCTTCTTCGCGTTCTGCTCCTCTTCCAGGATCTCCTTGCGGCTGATCACCACGTTGCCGCGCTTCTTGTTCAGCTTGATGACGCGGACCTCGATCTCCGTGCCGATGTACCCGTCCAGATTGCGCACCGGGCGCACCTCGATCTGCGATCCGGGCAGAAACGCCTTGATCCCGATGTCCACCGTCAGTCCGCCCTTGACGCGGCTCACCACCATGCCCTTCACCGGCGTCTTGTCGTTGGCCGCCTTCTCCAGCTTGTCCCAGATCTTGTGCCGCAGGGCCTTCTCGTAGCTCACCAGGTAGCCGCCCTCGGGCTCCTCGCGCTCCACCACCACGTCAATCGCATCGCCCGCGTTGAACTTCGGCTTGCCCTCGATGTCCAGCACCTGCTCGATCGGAATCAACCCCTCGGACTTCAGTCCGATGTCGATCACCACATGCTTGTCCGTAATCTTCACCACGGTGCCCGTGACCACCACCTCTTCGGCGGTCAGGTTCTGCGCGGCTGCCGTCTCGGCCGCCTGTTCGCGGTCGAAGTTGGCCAGCGCCGCGGCAAAGTCCGCCGCATCGTAGTCCGGCTCCGCATTCGTGGCCGAAGCCTCTTCGGTTGCATCCGGCCCGGTCCCTTCGCTGCTGGACGCAGTCCCATCGCTGCTGGACGCAGCAACACTGGCAAGCGGTTCTACGGCCTCTTCGACCGGCTCTTGCGTGGTTGAGGTGATTTCAGATGACAGCTCGGCTTGCTCCGCTGTCGCTTCGGGCGCTAGGGTTTCCAGTTCGGTAGTCAGGGGTTTGCTCTCGGTTTGGTCAGGATTGTGGACGTCTACGGTCATTGATGTGTTGCTCCGGGCCCCAGGCTTCCTTCCATTCGCGTGGCAGTGTCGGCGTGTCGTGCAGCGGTCCGAGGAAAGACGCGCTGCCCGCTACCCCGAAGCAGATTCGGCAGGGTGGATAGGAAGCATCTTGCAGAAGAGCTGCTGCATTGGGTCCCACACGCAGCATCTCCCCTAAAGAATATAGGTTCGTGCAGCGCAGAGTCAATCCATTTACGAGCCCGTTTCTAGTGCAGTTTGCACCATAGAGATGCAGTCTGGACTGTTTTGAAAGGGCGCGGCTTCAGAGCCTGTCCTGAGCGAAGTCGAATGGACGCCGGTCGCAGCCAATAAATGACAGGGGACTTTAGTCCCCGAGGGAAAGCTCATAGGACAAACCGGCCCGCAGCCCAGCTCCCATCCCCCTTCCCTCACCCTGTATACTTCGACCCATGGATCGTCTCTACACTCCCTGGCGCTACGAGTACGTCAGCCGCGCCGAAGACTCCTCCCGCCCCGGCGTCCCGGCCGCGCTCAGCGCCTGGACGGACTCCGGCGCCGAGGACACGCACTGCGTCTTCTGCAACATGATCGCCGCCGTGGACTATGCCATCGCGCACGGCATGGCCCGCGAAGACGCCGAGAAGGCCGCACACCTGCTGGCCCGCGGGCCTTCCTGTTTCCTCTGCCTCAACGCCTTCCCCTACACCACCGGCCACATCCTCATCGTCCCCTTCCGCCATCTGGACTCGCTGGCCGCGCTCCCCCCCGGCGAGGCGCAGGAGATGATCTCGCTGGCCCAGCGCGTGGAGTCCGTCCTGCGAGCCGTCTACAGCCCCTCCGGGATGAACTTCGGCATCAACCTCGGCCAGGCCGGAGGCGCTGGCATCGCCGCCCACATCCACATGCACGCCCTGCCCCGCTGGGTCGGCGACACCAACTTCATGACCGCCACCGCCAACACCCGCGTCCTGCCCGAGGACCTCGACACCACCTGGGCCCGCATTCGCCAGGCCTGGCACGCCTGACAGCCTCACCTCTGGCACCCCATCCATCCGTGCGGCAATCCTGCGTCGTCATTCTGGCCTGAGCGAAGTCGAAGGCCAGAATCTCCGTCGTTGCCTTTACCTGTTTTTGTTCGTCATTCTGGCCTGAGCGAAGTCGAAGGCCAGAATCTCCGCCGTTGTCAGGTTTTGCTTCCGTCGTTGTCAGGTTTTGCTTAAGGGCACGGCTTCACAGGCCGCGAGAAACTCCCGTTTTTGTCTTTCGGAGGGAGCAGGGGCCTTCAGGCCCCTGAATGCATCGGCTCAAGAACGGGCCTTCAGGCCCGGGTCTCCGTGCCTTATCACTGCCCCGTTTTGCTTAAGGGCACGGCTTCCCTTGTTGCACAAAAGCCCCGTTTTGCTTAAGGGCACGGCTTCCCTTGTTGCATAAAAGCCCCGTTTTGCTTAAGGGCACGGCTTCCCTTGTTGCACAAAAGCGCCCTTTTGCTTAAGGGCACGGCTTCCCTTGTTGCACAAAAGCCCCGTTTTGCTTAAGGGCACGGCTTCCCTTGTTGCATAAAAGCCCCGTTTTGCTTAAGGGCACGGATTTATCCGTGCCGTAAGTCGCCCCAAGATAGAAAGGGGCTTTAGCCCCTGAGGTCGCAATTCCAGCCCCCCGCCGCCTCACTCCGGCTTCGCAGCCGGTGTACCCGGAGCAGCCGGAGCAGCCACGCTGGGACGCCTCTCCGGCGGCAGAGGTGGTGGCCCCACCCTCGTCGCCTCGTAGTTCGTGATCTGCCACGCCCCTGAGGCAACCTGCAAATAGACCCGCGTGTAGCGGAACGTCCCATGCATCGCCACGCCTTCGTTCGTGCCCTCGACGTTGGCCAGCGAGGTGACGATCGCGGTCCTCCCGATCAGCTTCACATGGACGTCGTCCAGATCGAGCCTGGTCAGCACCATTCTCCGTCGCCGCATCCGGTCCAGCAGTTGCATCTTGGTCACCACCTGGCCGCTCATGTTGATGCCGACGAAGTCGTCACTGAGCAGCTTGCCCATGGCATCCACGTCGCCGTTCAGCTCGGCGGCGCGCCACGCCTGCTCCAACTGCTCCACCTGGTGCTTGAACTGGTCGTTCCGCCGCGGATGCTGCCCCCTGGCCGGTGCGGCCGAAACAAGCAGAATCGCCGCCAGAGACGCCAGCGCCACAAGACCTGCTCCGGGCCGGAATACGCGATGCTGGGAGATGTGCTGCGCCATGGGTCGGTCCGTCTCGCAATCCGTCGTGACGGATACTAGTCCGCTTCTCCCTGTGGAGTCAAAACAATCTCTCGCTAACGCGTCTTTCCCCGCGCTTGCAGCCTTTTTTCACACAATGGCGTCGAGATACTTGATCTGCTGCGCGTGCATCAGCCGGAAGAACCCCTCCGCCCCGTACTCCCGGAAGTGGGCTGAGTTCTGGTGCGCGTCCAGCGCCGCATCGTCCACATACTGCTCGTAGATAAACACCGTCGCCGGGTCGCCCGCCAGAAAGTGCGCAACGTATGTGACGCATCCCGGCTCCTCGCGCGACGCCAGCGTCAGCTTGCGCAGCATCTCCGCCACCGCATCGTGGTCCGCCTCGGCAAACTTCATCCGTACCGTAAAACTGATCATCGCTCCTCCGTCTACGCCTTCAACTCCGCATCGAACCCCGGCAGCAGCATCGTCTGGTCGCGCTCCGGCCCGGTCGAAATCATCCCGATCTTCGCCCCCGACTCACGCTCCACAAACATCAGATACTCCTGCGCCAGCTTCGGCAGTTTGTCGAACTCCGTAATCCCCTCGGTCGACGCGTTCCATCCCTTCAGCTTGGTATACACCGGATGGATCGCCTCGAACCCCCGCATGTCCGCCGGAATCGTCTCCGCCAGCCTGCCGCCGATCTTGTATCCCGTGCACACAGGAATCTCCGCGCACTGGTCCATCACATCCATCTTGGTCACCACCAGCCACTCGGTCCCATTGATCATGTTGGAGTAGCGGAGCAGCGGCAGGTCGAGCCATCCGCATCGCCTTGGCCTTCCCGTCACCGCTCCGTACTCCTGCCCGCGCGCCCGCAGCAGCGTGGCCGTGTCGTCCTGGATCTCGGTCGGGAACGGCCCCTCCCCCACCCGTGTCACATACGCCTTGGTCACCGCAATCACCGTCCCAATCCGCGTCGGCCCCACGCCCGTCCCCGTCACCGCTCCCCCCGCCGTCGAGCTCGAGCTGGTCACAAACGGGTACGTCCCGTGGTCGATGTCCAGCAGCGCCCCCTGCGCCCCCTCGAACATCACCTTCTCGCCGCTTCGGATCGCCTCGTTCAGCAGCGCCGCCGTGTCCGTCACAAACGGAGCAATCTGCTCCGCCGCCCGCGCGTACTCCTCGTACATCGCCTTCGCGTCCAGCGGCGCCGTGCCAAACAACGCCGCCGCAATCGTGTTCTTCTCGTGGCACGCGTTCTCGATGTGCGTGCGCAGCAGCGCCGAATTCAGCAGGTCCACAACGCGCAGCCCGCTGCGATGCATCTTGTCCTCGTACGCCGGCCCGATGCCCCGGCTGGTCGTGCCAATCTTGGTCCGCCCCGGCGCGTTCTCCGCCGCCAGCTCGATCATCCGGTGATACGGCAGAATCACCTGCGCCCGGTTCGACACAAACAACTGCCCATCCGGCCCGCCCGCAACCTTCAGCCCCGCGTCCCGCAGCCGCTTCACCTCATTCAGGAAGGCCATCGGGTCCAGCACCACCCCGTTGCCGATCACGCCCCGGCAATTCGGCCGCAGCACGCCGCACGGAATCAGTTGCAGCACAAACTTTTTCCCGCCGATGATGACTGTGTGCCCTGCGTTGTGTCCCCCCGCGTAGCGCGCCACCACGCTGAACCGCTCGCTCAGCACATCCACGATCTTGCCCTTGCCCTCATCGCCCCACTGCGCGCCGAGGACCACTGCCGATTTACGCTGGCTCACAAAAAATTTTGCTCCGGAAGGGATGGGTCCGCGCGGCCAGCTTCGCCGCACGCCCATATCCGATTCTATACCGCCGCCTTCCCCGCCGCTCTGCCCAATAAACCCGTCATCCCGACGCAGCGAACAAACGATGAAGCCGTCATCCTGAGCGCAGCGAAGGACCCCTGTATTTCGTCTTTGCCCTTTTCGTGTGCCTCATTCATCGCGCGTCCTTTGCGCGATGAGTGGGATATCGCGAGGTTGCGCGACCCGGAGGGAGCAGGGGCCTTCAGGCCCCTGAAACCATGCCCTCGACGAAACGGGCTTCAGCCCCGGGCCTTGTCCTTGCTCTTGCTTCTGAGATAGGCCCAGGCTTTAGCCTGGGCAATCCCATCCCCTCGAAGAAACGGGCTTCAGCCCCGGGCCTTGTCCTTGCTCTTGCTTCTGAGATAGGCCCAGGCTTTAGCCTGGGCAATCCCATCCCCTCGAAGAAACGGGCTTCAGCCCCCGGGACACGCCTTTGCCGTTGACTGTCTTTTGTTTGTCATTCCGTATCCTGAGCGAAGTCGAAGGGGGAGGAATCTGCTTTTGCCCTTGCCGTTGCTTGTTCTTCGTCGTTGTTTGTTTCTGTTGTCATCCTGAGCGAGCGCAGCGAGTCGAAGGACCCCGACGATCTCCGCCCAACCAGAACCGCCCATCCCTTTCTCCCAACCAATCCGCACTCACAGCCCATACCTCACAGCCCATAGCACAAACAAAAAAACGCCGGGTGCCCATCCATTCCGCGTTCTTTGCGGAATGGGTGGGATATCGCGCGGTTGCGCGACCCGGAGGGAGCAGGGGCCTTCAGGCCCCTGAAACCATGCCCTCGAAGAAACGGGCTTCAGCCCTGGGCCTTCTGCCAGGAATGGCCGGGTGCCCATCCATTCCGCGTTCTTTGCGGAATGGGTGGGATATCGCGCGGTTGCGCGACCCGGAGGGAGCAGGGGCCTTCAGGCCCCTGAATCCATCCCCTCGAAGAAACGGGCTTCAGCCCCGGGCCGGGTGCCCCATCCTAGTGGCAGCTTTATCGCCGCTAGGGTGGGTTATCGTTTGCGGTAGCAAACGACGCCGTTGCCCGTTCTTGCCGTCATCCTGAGCGGAGCGCGAAGCGCGCAGTCGAAGGACCCCGACGATCTCCGCCCAACCAGAGCCGCCCGTCCCTTTCTCCCACAAAACTCCGGCCCTTGCTTTTGCCGTTGCTTTGCTCGTAAACCCCGGCAGCGCGCCGGGGTTTTTCATGCCCGAAGCCGAAGCACGGAGGAAACCATTTATTTTCTTGTTGATAGCTATAATCAGTCTGGAATCAAATCTTTGCATGCTCAAACTCACATCTCTTTGGTTCCAGAGACTTTACGAAGCACGGAAAATGGGGGGGGAGGGGGGGGTACCAAAAAGGTAAATGGTTCCATCGCCTTCGCTGGCACGCATTACTCTAATCCCTATGCCTGAGCTTCCCGAGGTCGAGACCATCGCCGCAGGCGTTCACGCCCGTGTCCAAGGCGCGCGCATCACCGCCGTCTGGACCAGTGGCAAGCCGCAGACCTTCAAATCGCCCGAGCCGGAGATAGCCGCCGCCCTCACCGGCGCCCGCATCGAATCCGTCCGCCGCGTCGGCAAGACCATCGTGATGACGCTTCACCGAGAAAAACCTCCGGGTGCCCCATCCTTTGCGGTTTCATCGCAAAGGGTGGGTTCAGTCAAAACCCCGACCGAACTCCTCATCCACCTCGGCATGACCGGCCGCCTGCTCGTCTCCGCTCCCGAAATCCCTCTCGCGCCTCACACCCACGCCGTCCTCACCCTCAGCGGCGCGCCTCAGAGAATAGACGCGCCCGGGAAAACAGCCGCGTGCGAGATTCGCTTCGTCGATCCGCGCCGCTTCGGCCGCATCTCCCTCCATAGCTCGACCGCCGCGAAATTGGGTGCCCCAGACGGGGTCCCCGGCGAGCGGTCTTTGCTCGCTGGGGTGGCACGTCTCGATTCTGAGACCTGGGATCGACCGCCGCAAAGTTCGCAGCCCACACCGTACACCGGCCCCGGCCGCGAGCCCCTCACCATCTCGCTCGCCGACTTCATCGCCCTCTTCCACTCGCGCCGCACGCCGATCAAGGCCGCGCTGCTCAACCAATCGCTGCTGCACGGCATCGGCAACATCTACGCCGACGAGTCGCTCTTCCGCGCCGGCCTTCGCCCCACCCGCCAGGCCGCCCGCCTCACCCGCGCCGAGCTGGCCCGCCTGCGCACCGCGCTCGTCCAAGTCCTCCGCCACGCCATCCGCCTCGGCGGCTCTTCCGTCTCCGACTACGTCGACGCCGAAGGCTCCCGCGGACTCTTCCAGCTCCAGCACAAAGTCTACCGGCGCACCGGCCAGCCCTGCCTCGCGTGCGCCACCCCCATCCGCCGTATCCAGCTCGCCGGCCGCAGCACCCACTTCTGCCCCCATTGCCAGAGGTAACGCGCTAAACTACATCTGGAGGATCATCATGGGTACAACCGCGATCGTACAGGCAACCGTTGAAACTTCCCTGCGGGATCAGGCCTCCGCCGTGCTCGCGGAGCTTGGCATGACCGTCGATGATGCCCTACGACTCCTGCTCGCCCAAGTGGTTGAAGAGCACGATCTCCCGCTCTCGATGCACATTCCGAACGCTGAAACCATCACCGCAATGCGCGAAGCCGACAGCGGAGCAGGCAAGCGCTACTCTTCCCTCGATGCACTCTTCAAGGACATGCGAGGCTAGTCTCTTGTTGCTTTCCGTATCGATACTGGAAAATCATTGACGCAACTTGGACTGCGTGGCATAACGACATCATGTTGACGACCGTTTCCACCAACCGCTTCCTCAAAGACGTAAAGCTCACTCTTCGACGTGGCAAGGATTTGAAGAAGCTGGAAGCGGTGATCCTGCTCCTTGCAAATCAGAGCGGTCTGCCCGCGAACCTTCGTGACCACTTTCTCTCAGGAGAATGGGCGAATCATCGGGAGTGCCACATCGCACCCGACTGGTTGCTTATCTACAAGATTCAAGCGGACGAACTCTTCCTCGTACGAACCGGAACGCACTCCGACCTCTTCGCAAAGTAAAATTGCCGTCCTTGCCGCCTAAACTAGATCCCATGCTTCGCTACGCCATCACCGGCCGCCTCCGCTTCGCCGCAGACGAACCCGCCCGCCAGGCCGCGCTCCTCGTCCAGGCCGCACGCCTCGCCGCCGACGGCATCGACTTTATCCAGCTCCGCGAGAAGGACCTCTCTGCCGCAGCCCTCGCCGCGCTCGCCCGCCGCCTGCTCGCAACCCTGCGCGCCGACCCCACGCACCCCGCGCCCAGGCTCCTCATCAACTCCCGCGCCGACATCGCCATCGCCACCTGTGCCGACGGCGTCCACCTCACCTCCGCCCCCGGCTCGCTCACCCCCGCCCAGGTTCGCACGCTCTACGCCGCAGCCTCCCTCCCCGAGCCCATCGTCAGCCTCTCCTGTCACACCCTCGCTGAGGTCGCCCGCGCAGCATCCTTCGCTCCGGACGAGCGCCCCACCCTCATCCTCTTCGGCCCCGTCTTCGAAAAAGTCATCGCCGAAGATCGCGCGCCCGAGAAGTCCCTCGGCGACAAAAAAATCTCCCCAGGCACCGGCCTCGACCTGCTCCGCGCCGCCTGCGCCGCCGCCGCTCCGGTTCCAGTCCTCGCCCTCGGCGGCATCAATCGTTCCAACACAGACGCCTGCCTCGACGCCGGCGCCGCTGGAGTCGCCGCCATCCGCCTGTTTCTTTGAGTGACTCGCCTGCGGATCGAGTCGCTACTTCACCGTCGCTTGGTCCGCCTTGCCAAAGCTGCTCGCGTAGATCAGGTAGAGACCCACAAGAAGCGAGATCACCGGTGACACATAGTAATAATGACTGTAGAGTGGCCCGTTCAGCAGCCCGAAAATCACCTCTGCAGGCAGAAACAGGCAGAGCAGGCCCTTGACCAGGCTCCACCAGCCAATCAGCGTAACCACCACCGGCAGCGCTCCGCCCGACCATACGTTGTGGCCCAGAATCATCGCCAGTCCCACAGCGATTGAAATCAGGCCAATCGCAAATGGCGCCCCGCCGTGAGTCGTCAGCCGCGCAATCATTGCCACTGTCGCCTGCTTGTGCACGATCATCGACAGCGCAACCAGGACCGAGTAGTACCCTATCAACCTGCTTAGAAACGTTGTACGCGAAGACATAGTTCCCCCCTCGTGGGAAAAACCCATTGTATACACGAACCTACAATAAGAAGTAAATTATTCGCCAACCTGGTCGCCGGCTCGCCCGCCGCGTCGTGGGCCGCATCACCCAACTCACCGTCGCTGAAGGGGAGAAGCGCGTACCTCGCCAGTGACACCATCGGTCTCGCCCATTGACCTCGACCGTGCATCGCCCTACGCTTAACCACGTGCTCATCACCCCGCTCCAGCTCGAGAAAGAGCCGCTCCTCTTCGACGAGTCCATCCCCGCGGGCGCGCTGGACTACGCCCCCGACATCACGCAGACCGGCCCGCTGCCCGTCGCCGGCCGTGCCGACCTCATCGTAGAGGGCCGCGGCCACGGCGAGCAGGTCGCCGACATTCGCCTGCGCGCCGCCTACCACGGCAGCTTCGAGTTGCTCTGCGCGCGTTGTGTCGAGCCTGTCCCCACGCCACTCGCCGGCGACTTCGACCTCATCTTCCGTCCGCAGTCCGCAGACGCCGACCCAGGCGAGCGCTCCATCACGCCCGACGAGACCGAAATCGGTTACTATGAGGAGAGCGGTCTCTCGCTTGAGGATGTCGTGCGCGAACAGGTGCTTCTCTCCCTGCCCTCCCGCACGCTCTGCAAGGAAGACTGCAAGGGACTTTGTCCGCGCTGTGGCCAGAATCTGAACCTCGCACCCTGCAACTGCACCTCCTCCGAACTGGAACAGAATCCTTCGGGGTGGAATGCGCTTGCGGGCCTGGCCGGCACGATCAAACCCGGTTAGCTCGGAATCTCAGCCTCACCGGGCCTTCCAATCCCGCCGCCGTAGCGCGGCAGGCGCGGGCCAATCGAAAGGGAACAGCAATGCCGAATCCGAAACGCCGCCACTCCAAGCAACGCACCTCCAAACGCCGCAGCCACGACTTCCTCACTCCCACCAGCACATCGGAGTGTCCCAACTGCCACGAGCGCAAGCTGCCCCACCGCATCTGCCAGAAGTGCGGACAGTACAAGGGCCGCGAAGTCCTCGCGGTGAAGGAAGCCAGCTAAACCCGCTTCGCGCACTTAATCTCCCAGATGCCGATCGACATCGTTGTAGATGCAATGGGTTCCGACAAGTCCCCCGAATCCGAGATTCGCGGGGCCATCCTCGCCTCGCGCCATCTCGGCGTCCGCGTTCACCTGGTCGGCCCCGAGCAGGTCCTTCGTCCCGCCCTCGACCGCGCCCTGCGCAGCCGCTTCCCGGTGCGCTACGGACGCAGGCGTCCGCAGATCGAGATCGTCCACTCCTCCGAGTGGATCAGCATGGACGATCGTGCCGCCCAGGCCGTCCGCGCCAAGCGAGACTCCTCCATGCGCGTCGGCCTGCGCATGGTCCGCGATGGCGCCGCCGCAGGCTTCTTCACCGCCGGCAACACCGGCGCGGCCATGGCCACCGCCAAGATGGTCCTGGGAATGCTCGCCGGCGTCCATCGCCCCGGCCTCTCCACCATTCTGCCCACCGCGCTGGGCACCCCCTCCATCCTGCTCGACGTCGGCGCCAACGTCGATTGCGACCCCGACAACCTCGTCCAGTTCGCCGTCATGGGCCACATCTACGCGCGCAACGTCCTGCACATCGCCCATCCCCGCGTCGGCCTGCTCAGTATCGGTGAGGAGGACAGCAAGGGCAACTCCCTCACCCACGACACCTTCCCCCTGCTCCAGGCCCGCCCCGGCATGAACTTCATCGGCAACGTCGAAGGCCGCGACCTCTTCAACGGCCGCGCCGATGTCATCGTCTGCGACGGCTTCGTCGGCAACGTCGCCATCAAAACCTGCGAGGGCACGGCCCGGCTGGTCAGCGTCCTGCTGCGCGAATCGCTCAAGTCCACCGTCACCTCGCAGTTCGGGGCCCTGCTCTCCCGCCGCGCCTTCAACGACTTCAAGAAGCGCCTCGACTACTCCGAGTTTGGCGGCGCGCCGCTGCTGGGCGTCCGCGGTGTCTGCATCATCGGCCACGGCGCCTCCAACGAGCGCGCCGTCATGAACGGCATCCGCGTCGCCGCCGAGTTTGCCAAGGCCGAGGTCAACTCCGGCATCGAAGCCACCCTCCGCTCCGCCTGAACCCGGGAGATGCTCTACACTGCGGCAAGGCGTCCGCCATCGCGGCAGCCCGCATCCAACTCCCACTAGCTTCGTCTTCTCCAGGAGACAGTCCCATGCTGACCCCACAGAACCTCACCCTCCCCCACCCATCCCTCGCTCCTCTCCTCTGCTTCGCCCCGCAGGAGGAGACCAGCCTCTTACCGCCGCTTGCCTGCCTCTCCAGCGAAGCGCTCCTCGCCGCGCCCATCGACGAGGACGAGGAAGACGATCCCGAGGAAACGGAAGACGATCTCGATGACGAGGAAGAAGAAGAGGAAGACGAGGACGACTACGACGACGAGGATGACGACGAAGAGGACGACAGAATCATCGAGGACAACGAGGAAGAGGAGGAGGACGAGGACGATGACGACGAAGAGGATGAGGAGGACGACCCCGACTCCGACTCCACCAACTTCTTCCTGCAACCCTCCCGTTCCGCGCCTCGCAACCGGACAATCCAGTAACGCCCTTCTCGCCGCCTGCGCCGGGCGCCATCAAGAATCCGTCGTCCCGTCTTGCATAAGCCGCTGCGTGGGGGCAGTATGGTTGATGCCTTGGCGCGCTGCCAGGCATGCTCTGTATGCGTCAACATTTTGAAGGGGCGGGACTTCAGTCCCGCCGGTTGCAGCGCAATCGCAACCCGGCTTTGGCCGCTGAGGGAATCTTGGGCCGTTGTTCAGGCCTTCCCCCGCAGCTTGCAATTCCCGGGAACGAGGAGGTCCCATGAAGCGCAGAATCCTGCTTGTAGACGATGAAGTGGCCGTGCTGCTCACGCTCAAGGCTGTGCTGGAAATTAACGGGTTCGATGTGGATACGGCCGCCTCCGGCCGCGAGGGCAAAATCAAGCTGCGCTCCCACCAGTACCACATGGTCATCACCGACATGCGCATGGAAAGTGACGCCGCGGGCATCGAGGTCATCGCCGCAGCCCGTCGGGCGAGCTATCGCCCCGCCGTCGCCCTGCTCACCGCGTTTCCCGTCGCGGAGGAGGACTGGCTGGCGCTGGGCGCCCACAAGATGCTGGTCAAGCCCATGCACACCCGCATCCTGCTCCAACAGATCGAGAAGATGCTGGCCGTCCATGAGGCCGAGCTGGGCATCCGGAGCGTCCCGCCGCCCACGCCGGCAGCGCCAAGCAAAGCAGCAAAGCCTGCCGCAACCAGGTCAGCCAAGCCAGCCGCAATAAAGCCAGCCGCAAAGAAACCACTCGCCAGGCGCACCGTGAAGAAGATCGCCGCAAAGAAATCCTCTGCGAAGAAGTCCGCTGCGAAGCGAGCGGTCAAAGCCACGAAGCAATAGTCTCTACCGCGGCGCGTGCGCCTTGATGTAGCTGCGCAGCGCCAGGTTGATCTCCAGCGCCTTGTTCACGCCGCCGTCCAGCATCCGCAGCCAGTCGCTCGCCGGCCTCTTCATCTCCACCGTTCCCAGCAGGTAGTTGGTCTGCACAATGATCTCCAGCGCGTTGGAGAGGTCGTGGGCCAGTTTGCGGATCTCCAGGGCAAGCTCTTCGGGGATCTCCGGAGCGCCGGGCTGGGTCGTGGCCTGGGTCGGTTCGGTCATCATCGTACGAAATGCCTCCCGGCAGATGGAGCAGTCTGAAGCCGTACCAGTGTAAGGTGAAAGGAGAGCGCCACGCAATTGACAGCAGACCCCGCGTTTGAAAGACTGAGAACTCACGACTGCCGTGTCCGGCCGCAGGGTTCGCGACATATACGACCGTGCCGAAGTGGCGGAATTGGCAGACGCGCATGGTTCAGGTCCATGTACTCGCAAGGGTGTGGGGGTTCGAGTCCCCCCTTCGGCACCAGATTTTTCCGACACACACTGAATGTCCACCCAGCTTGAGAGGATTCTCGCGCATACTCAGATCGAAGTGGCGGCACGGCGCGCCGCCTACGGTTCCGCGCTGCTCGAGCGCAGGGCCGCCGCGCACCGCCCGCGCGGATTCGAGGCCGCCCTGCGCAGTGCCGCAGCCTCCGGCCCGGCCATCATTGCAGAGCTGAAGAAGGCCTCGCCCTCGCGCGGTCTCATCCGTCCAGACTTCGATCCACCCGCGCTGGCCCGCTCGCTCGAATCCGCCGGAGCGACCGCGCTCTCCGTCCTCACCGACGAAATGTTCTTTCAGGGCTCGCTCGAAAATCTCTCCCTCGCGTCCGCAGCCGTCTCGATTCCCTGCCTGTGCAAGGACTTCATCCTCGACCCCTTCCAGGTTCTCGAAGCCCGCGCCGCCTGCGCCGACGCCATCCTGCTCATCGTCGCCGCGCTCGCCGACGCCGAACTGAAAACCCTGCGCGACGAGGCCCACCGCATGGAACTCGACGTTCTCTGCGAGGTGCACGACCGCGCCGAGCTGGCCCGCGCCGCCGCCCTCGGCTTCTCCGTCATCGGCGTCAACAGCCGCAACCTGCACACCATGCAGGTCGAGCCGCGCACCCAGCTCGAACTGGCGCAGTGGCTTCCCCGCACCACCGTCCACGTCGCCGAGAGCGGCATCCGCACCGCCGCCGACATATCTCAACTGCGCGCCGCCGGATACCACGCCTTCCTCATCGGCGAGTCGCTGATGAGCCGTCCCGACCCCGCCGCCGCGCTCACCGCCTTGCTCGTACGCGAGTTCTCAGCGAATATCTAAGCACATGTCTAATCACTTGCATCAACTGATAGGGGAGATAGTGTTTTGCTTAAGGGCACGGCTTCACAGGCTGCGGAAAAACTCCGTTTTGCTTAAGGGCACGGCTTCAGCCGTGCCGTAAATGCTGCATTTGAACTGCGGCTTTAGCCGCTGAGGTCATCTCTCAGAGTTTCCAGCCAGCGATTGAGGATGATGATACTTTCAACTGTGTGCGGCTGCGTTATGCCGAAGGAAACGATGCCATGTGGATAAAGATCTGCGGCAACACCAACCTCGATGACGCACAGCTCGCCGCACAGCTTGGCGCGGACGCAGTCGGCTTCGTCTTTGCCGCCAGCCCGCGCCAGGTCACGCCCGCTCAGGTGGCCGCGATCACTCCGCACCTTCCGTCCCACGTCGAGCGGGTCGGAGTCATCCACTCGCGCGACGCCGGGCAGATCGCATCCATCGCGTACGAGGCCGGCTTGACCGCGGTGCAGCTTCACGGCGGTCTCGATGAGGCGCTGGCCCAGCGGCTCGCGGAAAAATTCAAGGGAACGCTGCGCATCATCCAGACCCTGCACTGGACGGTCGGCAATCCGTCGCCGCATGACGCAGCGCAATCCCCCGCCGCGCAGCTTGCCGCTCAGATCGAGCGCATCGCCCATCTGCATCTCGCCGACCGTATCCTGATTGACTCCAAGGTGGGCGCGGCCACGGGAGGCACCGGCGTGCCGTTCGACTGGACCGCCGCGCGCACCCTCTTCTCCTCTGCGCCCAGCGGCGTGCATCTGATCGTCGCTGGAGGCCTCACGCCGGAGAATGTAGCCCACGCAATCGCCCAGCTCAGCCCCTGGGGCGTAGACGTCTCCAGCGGCATCGAATCCTCGCCCGGCCGCAAGGACCCCGCGCTCCTGGCTCGCTTCATCCAGTCCGCCCGCGCCGCCGCTGCGCCCTAGACCATCTTGCTGCCGCCGACTTCAGGAAAAGCCAGTCTGCGGGAAACGCTTTTGCGGTTGATGCGTCTAATCGTCTGGACATTTCGCGTGACACTGCGGCGCGTTGCAAGCGGATATACTCGGCTCAGCGCGTCATCCGCAGACAGGCAACACACGCAGACAGGCAACACACAGAACTCATGAGGACCTACCTACCGATGGACACCCTGAAGCAAGCTGCACACGATCTCCTCGCACGCATTCGCAACCACCGCCTGAGTTCGACCTTCGCGCTGTTGGCCGTGCTCTCCGCCGGCATTCTGGCGGGTTCCGTGCTGACCCGCTCGGTCAGCGCCAAGGACCAGGCGGTCGACTCCTCCGACGCGCGTCCCCTCACCATTCCCAAGCCTCTCGATCTCTCCAACGCCTTCTCCAAGATCGCAAAAGAGGTCGGTCCGGCGGTGGTCAACATCAACACCGAGTCCATCCCCAAGCAGTCCGCCAACCGGCGCTCCGGCCGCCGCGGACAGATCGTCCCCCTCCCCTTCGGCGGCAATCAGGGCGACCAGGGAAACCAGGGCGACATGCAGGACTGGCTCAACCGCTTCTTCGGCGGCCAGGGCGGAGATGACGGTTCCAACAACTTCGGCGGCGGCGTGCGCACGGCCCTTGGTTCCGGCTTCATCGTCGACTCGCGCGGCTACATCATCACCAACAACCACGTCATCGACAAGGCCGACAAGATCTACGTCAAGCTCGCCTCCGATCCCGACAACGACAGCGATCATGGGCGTCTGGCGCATGTGGTCGGCTTCGACGCCGATACCGACATTGCCGTCATCAAGATCGATGCTCCCCAGCCGCTGCCCACGGTCAAGCTGGGCAACTCCGACGGCGCGCAGGTGGGCGACTCGGTACTCGCCATTGGCGAGCCCTTCGGCCTCTCCCAGACCGTCTCCGCGGGCATCGTCTCCGCCAAGAACCGTTCCATCGACGATCCCGACCCCAACAAAGCACCCAATCAGTTCCAGCGCTTCATCCAGACCGACGCCGCCATCAATCCGGGCAACTCCGGCGGCCCGCTGGTGGATATGGCCGGCGAAGTCATCGGCATGAACACCGCCATCTTCACCCAGTCCTCCGGTTCCGAAGGCGTCGGCTTCGCCATGCCCTCCAACACCATCGTCAGCGTCTACAACATGCTTATCAGCCCCGACCACAAGGTCACGCGCGGCTCCATCGGAATCAGCTTCCAGCCGTCTATGCCCTCTGCGGTGAGCCGCCAGTACGGCTTCGCCAACGGCGGCGTGATTGTCAGCACCGTTACCTCCGACGGCCCTGCGGCAAAAGCCGGCGTCAAGCCCGACGACATCATCGTCTCTGTCGACGGCAAGCCGATCAAGGACGGCGATGATCTGGTGGCCGACATCTCCACGCGCAAGGTCGGCTCAACCGTGCAGCTTGGCATCCTGCGCAACGACTCCAAGAAAACGCTGACGGTAGGCATCGCCGACCGCGCCAAGCTCTTCGCCGACAACGGAAACCAGAACGACGAGAACGCCACGCCAGCTGGGGCCGCCGCTGAGGCCGCCGCAGTCGAGAGCAAGCTCGGCATCCAGATTGACAATGTTCCCTCCCAAATCGCCAGCAAGCTCGGCATTCAGGGCGGTGTTATCGTCAGCAATGTCCGGCCCGGCTCCTTCGCCGATGATATCGGCATCCCCAGTGGCACCGTCATCCTCGAGATCAACAGGAAGCCGATCTCAGACAAGTCCGATTTCAATTCCATCGTTGGCGGCCTGAAGTCCGGCCAGGATGTGGCCTTCAAGGTGCGATTGCAGGGACCGAATGCCCCCGCCGGAGACTCCTACTTTGGAGGCACCCTGCCGTAACCGCATTGTGCGGGCAGGAGCGCGCGCCATCCGGTACGCGCTCCTGCCCCAAATTAATTAGAAACTACTCAGATGCAGCGACCAGGTTAGGTATTGCCAGAGTCCAATCCGTGGTATAGCCTAGCGAAGTTGATTAGAGGATTTGCACGTTTTCTGTGTCAACTTGCTCCATGGGGTCTCGCCGTACCATGCGTCTGGGTCCATTCGTTCTGTTGTTATCGCTCATCTTCGGCTCCACAGCGCCTGCAGTCGCTCTGACGCACTCGCACCGTGGACCCACCTCTCCGAGAAGCGGCAAACACACCCCCAGGCCCAAGCTTCAGGGCCAGCGAACCATCGACGATGAGCGCGCCACGCAGATCCAGAGCGCTCTGGTCCGCTCCGGCTATCTCACGGGTGCGCCCAGCGGCCACTGGGACGCCGAGACCCAGGCCGCAATGGAGAAGCTGCAGGCCGACAACGGCTGGCAGACCAAGCTGGTGCCCGACTCGCGCGCCATCATCAAGCTCGGCCTTGGCCCCAGCACCGCCTCAGGCAACCCTCTCGCAAGCCAGTCCACGCTCTCTGCCGCCAGCCAGATCAATACCGTCTCGCGGTAACGGACCATCTTCCCTGCAACCTGTCATCGCCCCGAAGTTTGAGACGCAGTCCTATCGTCTGAGATGCCGCATCGGCTTTGTTCGCGGCCTGAAAAAAACGGCGGGAACAGGCATGTTCCTGCCAGTCCCCGCCAAGCGCTCCACTGCGAACCGATGAACTTAATCTGTGGGCCAGGCCCTTGAACTAGGCCACCATCTCTCCCGTATCGTGCTTCTTCCTAGCCGCCATGCCCCTGGTATTCGCCGAATAATCCGAGCGCAGCCCGGCCAGCGCCGCGCGCAACCGCAGCACAGCCGATGAGTGGATCTGCGAGACGCGCGACTCAACCACGCCCAGCGTCAGCCCAATCTCCTTCATCGTCAGCTCTTCGTAGTAGTAGAGCGTCAACACCATCCGCTCCTTCTCCGGCAACTGCTCGATGGCGTCCGTCAGGCGCTGCTTCATCTCGCCCTGCAGGCAGCGGAAGAGCGGGTCCTCGTCGGGCGACCCCGGGATGTAGGCCAGCTCCTCGTCGCCCGAGTTCTCGGTCCGCTCCAGGTGCAGGCTGCCGATCTCCAGGCCTTTCAACTCTCCCAGCAACTGCTGGAACTCGCTCAGGCCCATATCCATCTCACGGGCGATCTCCGGCTCCGTCGGCACGCGTCCCAGCTTGTGGGTCACCGAGCGAATCCCCTCCTCGACCGCGCGCCCCTTGCGCCGCAGCTCGCGCGGACTCCAGTCCAGAGTGCGCAGCGAGTCCAGAATCGCGCCGCGAATGCGGAACTGCGCGTAGCTCTTGAACTGCACCTGCTTGGTGTTGTCGAACTTGGAGAACGCGTCGATCAGGCCCACCACGCCGGCCGAGATCAGGTCGTCCAGCTCGACGTGCTGTGGAAGCCGCTCGTGGATCCGCCGCGCCAGGTAGCGCACCGTGGGAAGGTGTTCCAGCAAAATCTGGTCGCGCTCCGGCACAGACTCCCTCTCCAACCCGCTTGCGAGCTTCGCCCCAGCCGCCGAGAGAAACGGGCCGTTCCCCACCTCCGGCAACTCCGCAAACCCAGACCCTGCCTTGTTCAGTCGTTCCTGCATCAATAATGTTCGGTTCCCCATACTTGCCTCTTCTCCAATGCGACGAACTTCCAATTCCGCGGCCGGACTCCCGCGTAGATCGGCAACAACCTTTGCTTACGATTGGAGAGCTGCACGGCAATGGCCATTGTGCAGCCACTTTGCATTAACCTTCTCTCAGGCAGTTCCATAATCGGTCAGTTCTGCGCGCCGAGGACGCTGTGCGCGGCGTAACTGTCTGTGGAATAGCCAATTATTGGCGCACGGTTTTCCCGTGCGGTTAGGGCCGGGTTGATAAAGGCCATCTGCAACGGGAGAAAAGTTGCCCAGCTTCAAAAGGATGGGTCCTTGCGCAACTCGTGAGACCTATATTCTTTGAAGTCTTTAATGATGAGCGGACCGCTGGACCGGAATCCCAATCAGCTCCGCGTGGCCCGCCGGTAGCGGATGTCCGCGGCGGCAATCTCCGGGTTTGGGCCGGCCAGGATCACTGCGCGTTCCAGCACATGCATCAGCTCGCGCACATTGCCCGGCCAGGAGTGCTGCTGCAACTTCGCCGCCGCGCCGAGGGTGAGCCGCTTGCGCGGACTCTGCTGCCCCAACTGCTCCAGAAAAAACTCCGACAGCTCAGCGATGTCCTCCATCCGTTCGCGCAGCGCAGGAACCTGAATGGGAAAGACCGCCAGCCGGTGATACAGGTCCAGGCGAAACGACCCCTCCGCCGTCTGCTGCTCCAACGGCTGGTGGGTGGCCGCAATCAGGCGCACATCGACCCGTGTCATCTCGTTTCCGCCCACCCGCTGCAGCTCGCCCGACTCCAAAAAGCGCAGCATCTTGGCCTGCATTCCTACCGGCATCTCGCCGATCTCGTCCAGCAGCAGCGTTCCGCCATCGGCCGCCTCGATCCGCCCCATGCGCGATTGCACCGCTCCAGTGAACGCGCCGCGCGTGTGGCCAAACAGCTCCGCCTCCAGCAGCGACTCCGGAATGGCCGCGCAGTTAAGCACTCCGAAGGGCTTTCCCGAACGCGCGCTGAGCCGATGCAGCGCCCGCGCCACCACCTCTTTGCCGCTCCCGGTCTCGCCTTCGATCAACACGGTGGTGGAACGCGGCGCCACCAGGTGTACCAGCCGCGCCATCTCGCGCATCGCAGGGCTGTCGCCCACCAGCTCCGGCAGCAGCATCTTGCGTCCCGCCATCTCGCAGACGGTACCGGCCCCAACTGCCTCCTGCACCTCGAGCCATCTTCCGCGAGAGATGCTCAAACTGTCTTGCGGGAATGTTCCATCCGTGACGGTCCCATCGGGCAACACGCGAAAGGCCTCCGGCTCGTGTTGGATGGTGCTCTCGTCAACCGCATTGCGGACCCTCGGCCGCCGCACCGGTGACCGATTTGCCCCCGCCTGCGCCTCGCGAATCACATGCAGCAGTTCATTGAGCCACAAGCTGCGCGGACCTCCCGCTGCATCGTTGCTCTCTCCGGCTGCGCCAACCAGATGCAACTGTTCAATCTCCGGATAGAGCAGCCTTACATGGGCCGCAAACTCGCGCACCTCCAGGTCCGGCAGCCAGCCGTCGAGCAGCAGCGCCGTAACCGGTTGCGCCTCCATTTGCATCAACGCCTCCGCCCCTCCGCCGGCCTGCCACACACGCCATCTCAGGGACGCCAGCCGCTCGCACAGTTGCAACCGAAACTCAACGTCCGCGCTCACCACCACCACGGTCCGCGCCTCTGCCGTCCGCTCGCTCGCATCCAGCCCAGCGTCCGCGTCCATCTCTCCGGGCGCAGTCTCCCTCTCTGCATGCGCGGTCTTCATCGCGTCTGGCGCCGCATCCCGCACTGCATCCAGCAGCCGCGCCGTCATCTGCCTGCCTCCAACTCCTCGACCTCGGTCTCCTGGCTCGCCTGATGCAGGACCTCGCGCATCGATTCCACCAACGCCACCAGACGCCGGCACTCCGCCAGCCCGGTCTCCGTGGCCTCGCGATATTCCTCCAGAGTGTCGTTCAGGGCCGCCATCTCCAGAGTGCACTGCAAGGTCGTCAACGGCTGGCACATCTCATGCAGCGCCGCGCCGATCTGCTTGAACTTCCTGCGATTGCTTCTGCCTCCCAATCGCTCCTCCTCAGGCATCGGCCGCACACCCCCCCAGCGCAAAGATCGCCGTCAGCTCCGGCGGCGGGTTGCCCGCCCCTGCATTGACATCGTGGTCCTCCGGCGCGTCCAGCAGATAGCCCTCGCCACGCACCGTGCGGATCAGCGAGTGACGACCGCCGGAGGCGCCCCCCGACGCACCTGGATTTCTGCCCAGCTTCTTGCGCAGGTAATTGATATAGACCTCCACGATGTTGGTATCCATGCGGCTTGTCCTGGCGGCGGTTGCTCCGGCCCCAAGCGGCATCCGCCACACCTCCCGCAGCAGCTCTGCGCGGCTGCATACGCGCTCGCCGCGCCGCCGCATCAGCGACTCCAGCAGGGAGAACTCGGTCGCCGTCAGCTCCACCTCGCGGCCCGCCTGCGTCACCCTGCGCCGGGCTCGGTCCATCTCCAGATCGCCAAAGCGCAGCACCGGGTCCTCGAACTGGCTGCGCCGCCGGCTGAGCGCCTGCAGGCGCGCGCGAAGCTCATGGAAGGAAAACGGCTTCATCACAACGTCGTCGGCCCCCAGTCGCAGACACTTCACCCGCTCCTCCATCTCGGCCCGTCCCGTCAACACCAGCACCGAGGTGGAGCGGTAGTGCTCCTGCATCTCTGCCAGCACTTCAATCCCGTCCATCCGCGGCAGGCCCAGGTCCAGAACCATCAGCTCCGGACGCAGCTTTGCCACACTCTCAAGCGCCGCCTCGCCATCCGACACCAGCGAGACATCGTGGCCATCGAGCCTCAGCCCCTGGTCTAGAAAATGTCCCAGTGCAGCATCGTCCTCAACAATCAACACATTCATGGGCAACCGTCCTATCGGAGAATCGAAAGAGAAGCATCCCAGCCCCTTAGAACTCTCTTATCGGCCCAAATTGCCAATTCCATCTGTCGTTTCCAAATTGCCTGCCGTCCGCCTCGCCTATGACCGGCAACTCCCCCTCGAGCGCCTCCCTCTCCACCCTCCCTGTCCGCAGCCGGCGCACAAATCTCCGCGTAACTTTGGTACTGCAAAAGTACTCAAACAAACGCCCCTATACGCCGTTTTTAATTGCAGCCCACTCAAACACAGCCATTTATCCACAGATTCCGTCGCTGTTCCTCTCTCATTCGCGTCCTCCACTACAAATGCGGAATTGTCAGATCGGCGAAAGACGAATATCATTGTTGTGGTGTTCTTGGCCGGTGACAACGTGCTTCGCAGCCCAACCCACCGAGCGACTGCACTCAAACTTGCAATACCCGATTTCTAAATCTCACATCTACAGGCGGTCTACGCGTTGTCTTCACGAACGGCTGCTGGAGCTTCTACCCAAATGTTGACGAAAACCGCCAGCTATGCCGAGGAGAGCGTCATTGCCTCCGCGCCGCAGAACACCAACGTCCGTTGGTTTGTCTGCGCCCTGCTCTTCGCCGCGACCACCATCAACTACATGGACCGCCAGATCTTCTCGCTCATCGAGCCGCTGCTGCACAATCTTCCTTTCATGGGATGGAACTTCGCCGCAGACAATTTGCATCAGCCGGTCTTTGACAACAACTTTGGCAACATCATCATCTGCTTCCAGATCGCCTACGGCGCGGGCTTCCTCTTTGCCGGCAGGATGATCGACAAGCTCGGCACCAAGGTCGGCTACGCGCTGGCCATCGGCGTCTGGGCGCTCGCCTCCCTGAGCCACTCCATCGTCACCAGCGTGCTTGGCTTCTGCATCGCTCGCGTCATGCTTGGCATCGGCGAGAGCGGCAACTTCCCCGCCGCCATCAAGGCCACCAGCGAGTGGTTCCCCACCGAAGAACGAGCTAAGGCCGTCGGCATCTTCAACTCGGGCTCCAACGTCAGCTCCATCATCGCGCCCGCCCTGGTTGCCTTCGTCACAGTCAAGTGGGCATGGAGTGCGTCCAGGTGGGGATGGGGGGCGGCTTTTATTACCAGCGGCTCCATGGGCCTGATCTGGCTCATTGTCTGGCTGTTCTTCCCCTACAACCGTCTGCGTCGCGCTTCCCCCCAGACCCAGGCCAACCTTGAAACCGACTTTGCAAACGACATTGGCAGCAACCACACCGTTCCCTACTCCGTTCTGCTGCGCCGCCCCGGCCTCTATGCCTTCTCCATCGGCAAGACGCTCACCGACGGAGTCTGGTGGTTCTATCTCTTCTATCTGCCCGAGTTCCTCAATCGCAACTACGGCCTCAAGCTCATCGACGCCTACTGGTATCTGGCCGCCGTCTATGGCATATCGAGCATCGGTTCCGTCGCTGGGGGATGGCTCTCCGGCTTCCTCATCAACCGCGGGCACACAGTCAACTTCGGACGCAAGATCACCATGCTGCTGTGCGCCCTGCTGGTCGTCCCGGTTGTCTTCGTGCCGCATTTCGGCATCCTCTTCCCGCATAACGCATGGCCCGCGACGTTGCTGATCGCGCTCGCCGCCTCGGCCCACCAGGGTTGGAGCGCCAACCTCTTGTCCACGCCGGCAGACATGTTCCCATCCACCGCGGTCTCCACCGTGGTCGGCGTCGGCGGGGCCGCCGGCGCACTCGGCGGCGCCGCCTTCACCTGGATCGTAAAAAGCAACCTCTCGCTGCACTCGTTGCTCGTCTTCTCCATGGCAGCCGCCCTCTACATCATCTCGCTCGCCATCTTCCAGGTTCTGGTACCCCGGCTGGGGGCCAGATCGCGGGGCCCCGCCCTGCCAACCGCAATCTGACCTCGGGCGCATCTCCCGGCACACCGCCTCTCTACTTCCCGGCGCACCGCATCTCTACATTTGAGATGTGGGTTGTCGTGTGCCCCGCATCCCGGGGTCCCCGGCGAGCGCATTTGCTCGCTGGGGTGAACATCCCCCCTTTGAGATGCAGGTTCCTGCTGCGTCAAAGGTATCCGCTCCTGCCCCGCCACCTGCTAAACTGGCCTCTCAAGCCGATGCCATCTCCTGCGAAAAAGTTCTTCCTCACCACGCCGATCTACTACGTCAACGCCCGCCCCCACATCGGCCACGCCTACACCACCATCGCCGCCGATGTCATCGCGCGGCGCCACCGTCTGCTGGGCGAAGACACATTCTTCCTCACCGGAACCGACGAACACGGCCAGAAGGTGCAGCGGTCTGCCGCAGCCGCCGGAATCCCACCCCAGCAGTTCGCCGATGAGGTCTCCGCCAGCTTCCAGGACCTATGGAAGCGCATGGGGATACTCGACGATTCCCTTTCAAAAGACGATCCGCTCTTACATCGTGACTTCCTCCGCACCACAGAACCCCGTCACCACCGCGGCGTGCAGCATTTGTGGCGCGAACTCGAAGCCCGCGGCGCCATCTACCTCAGCTCCTACACCGGCCAGTACTGCGTCCCCGACGAGGCCTTCGTCGATGTTCCCGTAGGCGCGCCCTGTCCCACCTGCGGCCGCCCCACCGAGACCATCACCGAGGAGAACTACTTCTTCCGCCTCTCCGACTACCAGCAGCCCCTCATCGACCTCATCGAGAGCGGCGCGCTCCACATCCAGCCCGAAACCGCCCGCAACGAAGTCCTCAGCTTCCTCCGCGGAATTCAAACCACCGCAGTTCAGGAATACGTAGCCGAGGCGCTAAAGGAGGGTTTCGATCTTAAGGGCGGTTATTCGAAGAAGGAGATCAAGAATGCGGCCGTCGTAGCCGGAAGGCTAAAGGGCGAGGTGCGGCTCTCGTCGAAAGGAATCCCCTACCTTCCCGGCGCCATCAAAGACCTCTCCATCTCGCGCACTACATTCGACTGGGGCATCAAGGTTCCCGGCAACGACAAGCACGTCGTCTACGTCTGGCTTGATGCGCTGGCAAACTACATCACCGCCATCGGCTACGGCTCGGACGACCCCGTGGAGCAGGCGAAGTTCAAGCGCTTCTGGCCCGCCAAATTACACCTTGTCGGCAAGGAGATCACCCGCTTCCACTGCGTCTACTGGCCCGCCATCCTGCTGGCGCTCAACCCCAAGCTTCAGCACGGCGCGGGCGAGCCGATGCCGCAGCTCACTCCCGCCGAACACGCCGAGTGGGCAAAAGATTGGCTGCCGAAGTCCATCGTCGCCAACGGCTGGCTGCTCTTCGAAGAGTCCAAGATGTCCAAATCCCGCGGCAACGTCGTCCGCACCGAAACCATCCTCGACGCGTTTGGCCCCCTCTGCCCACGCCCTGTCTTAGATAGCACAGGGCTTCAGCCCGGTGAATCAGGGGCCAATAACGAAGGGGCTTTAGCCCCCGGGACATCGCATTCTGATGAAGTATGGAAGCACCAGCAAGACCTCTTCGCCGCCGACGTCCTCCGCTACTTTCTCCTCCGCGAGATTCCCTTCGGCCAGGACGGGACCTTCAGCTTCGACGCCCTCATCACCCGCTACAACGCCGACCTCGCCAACGGCTACGGCAACCTAGTCAGCCGTACGCTGTCGATGATCGGCAAATATTTCGACGGCTTCATCCCCTCCATACCCCGCGAGCGGCCCGGTCAGGAAAAACTGATTGAAGCTATGGCAGCGGCGTCATGGGTGCAAGCCCCCTACGAATTCCACGAGTCTCTCACGAACATCTGGGTCTTGATCACCGACACTGATCGTTACATCAATTCGTGGAAGCCATGGAAACTTGCGGACGACGCTGACCAAAGCGAGCGACTCGCCGAAGTGCTGTATTCGGCCGCTGAGTTCATCAGAGTCATCACCGCAAGACTCTATCCGTTTCTCCCCTACGCCACCGCCTCCGTCTGGCGACAGCTTGGGCTGGGAGACATCGAAGAAGCCGCGCGCAACGGCGAACTAAAAGACCTGCAATGGGGCGGTCTCAAACCCGGCACCAAGCTCGGCCCCCTCGCCCCCATCTTTCCCCGAGCAGACAAAGGACTCGCCCAGATTATGACCGATATGGAATCCCCCACCACTCCCGCAGCGCAGACCACCCCCGCACCCGAACCCGCCGCCGCACCCACTCCAGAAAAATCGGATGCATCGGTGGCATCGGTGTTAAGCAGTTCGCCCGGGGAAACCTCGACCATCTCCATCGACGACTTCGCCAAAGTCGATCTCCGCGTCGCCCAGATCGTCGTCGCCGAGCGCGTCCCTAAGACCGACAAGCTCCTCCGCCTCGAAGTCGATCTGGGCCCCAGCTTCAATCCATCCCGCCGCCAGATTCTGGCCGGCATCGCCGAGCACTACGCCCCCGAAGCACTCATCGGCCGCAAGGTGGTCATCGTCGCCAATCTGGCCCCGCGCATGATGCGTGGCCTGGAATCGCAGGGGATGGTCGTCGCCGCCTCGGTCGGCCCCGACGGCGCTCCCGTGCTGGCCGGCTTCCTGGAGGACGCGGAGCTGGGCGCGCGCCTCAAATAGCGGTTTTAAAGCAAGGGTTGGACTGATCCAGCCCGGAAAGATTTTACCGTTTCGTTCTAACGAGTTGCGTTGAGGGGAGTCTTACAGAATATGGCTACTCCGGTTGCAGTACCGCTCAGCGTAAGCGAGATGTCGATGACCGAGGTGGAGCGCGCCCAGGCACTGGCGATGCGCTACCACGCCGAGTTCGTCGACCTGAAGAACTTCAAAATCTCGCATGAGCTCTTCAAGAGCGTTCCCGTCGACATGATGTTCCGCTACAACTTCGTCCCTCTGGAACAGTTGGAGGGCCGTCTCGCCATCGCGGTCAGCGATCCGTCGAAGCTGATGATGCTGGACGAGATCTCCGGCCTGCTTGGCCAGCGTCTGGTCACCCGCGTCGCCACCATGTCGCAGATCACCGACCTGCTCAAGAAGACCGAGCAGTCGCAGCGCGTCCTCGACGAGGCCAGCGAGGGCCTGGCCTTCGACGTCCTCTCCGACGAGGACAACCCCGACGAAAACATCTCCATCGAGCGGCTCACCGGCGAGGACGACATCTCGCCCATCATCCGCCTGGTCGATACCACCATCTTCACCGCGCTGGAGCGGCGCGCCTCCGACATCCACCTGGAGACCTGCGACGACTGCCTGATGGTGAAGTACCGCATCGACGGCGTCCTGCAGCAGGCCATGGCGCCCATCGCGCGCGAGCACCACCAGACGATCCTCTCGCGCATCAAGGTCATGAGCGAACTGGACATCGCCGAGCGCCGCGTGCCCCAGGACGGCCGCTTCCGCGTGCGTTACAAGGGCCGCCTCATCGACTTCCGCGTCTCCATCATGCCCACCGTGCATGGCGAAAACGCCGTACTCCGCGTGCTCGATAAGGAGTCGATGTCGGAGAAGTTCAAGAAGCTCTCGCTCGAT
>Ga0187848_10000710_pt1 | contig 29731 bp, 30 predicted proteins | sample June2016WEW_4_40_FD_132424 | JGI IMG/M metagenome (GOLD analysis project Ga0187848, IMG submission 132424) | Peatland microbial communities from SPRUCE experiment site at the Marcell Experimental Forest, Minnesota, USA - June2016WEW_4_40 | ecosystem: Environmental > Terrestrial > Soil >... | reverse complement strand
GTAGGAGATTTAGGGATTTTAGAGATTGGTGTCCTCAGCCGCCAGACCGTTTGCCTACTAGACTGAAACAGTATTCTCTTCCAATCGCAGCTGTGCTCACGGCGACCCTTATTTTGTCCGTGTCATTTTTCGTGTTTTCCTCAAGTATAATGTCTAATCCGTACGTTCCAATCGAGCCCTTGGTTAATGTGCCTGCTTCAACAACTCCCACGCTTCTGTGGAACTACAGTGTTGGCGGCTATTCGTCTCCAGCAGTTGACGATGGGGCAGTTTACGTAAACGGTTTTGATTTGAACGCTACTAATGGCGCTCAACTCTGGAATTCCACTGACGGTGGCACAATCTCTCCTGCGGTTATTGTAAACGGCGTAATCTACACGGGTTCAAATTACGGGGCGCGCTCAGGTACCAGCTACGTTTATGCTCTGAACGCTAAAACTGGTGCCCAACTCTGGAGTTACACCAATGGTTACTCGAGTTTAGGATCCACAAGTATTGAATCGTCTCCTGATGTTGTCGGTGGTGTTGTCTACATAGGTGCTTTAGAAGGCGGCTTTTTTGCTTTGAACGGTAAAACAGGTGTTCCACTCTGGGATTATGGAGGTTATGATTTTGGGGTTGTTTCGTCTGCTGCAGTTGTCGATGGCAGAGTGTATTTCGGCTCGTTGAACGGCAACGTTTATGCCCTAAACTCTGCTAATGGCGGCCAGATTTGGAACTACACCACCACTGGCGGGGTTGCGTCGTCGCCTGCAGTACTGGACGGTGTAGTTTACATAGGCGTAGGCAATCCCAACATAGGCGCTCTTGGCAGTGTTTATGCTTTGAACGCTACAGATGGCAACAGAATCTGGAATTCTACCACTAACATTAATGGGGTTTCCACGACAGTTAATATCGTTAATGGAATAGTTTACATTGGCTGCCATGACGGTAACATTTACGCCTTGAACTCTACTAACGGCAACGAAATTTGGAATTACACGATAACGCCTTCTAATTCAGGCTATTTATCTTCGTCTCCTATTGTTGTCGACAACACGTGTTACGTCACTTCTGGGAACAGTAACGTTTATGCTTTGAACGCCACAACCGGCGACAAAATCTGGAGTTACACTATTGGAAATGGTATTTTGTCAACTCCTGCTTTTGACAACGGCGTACTCTACATAAGCTCAACGAACGGCAACGTTTATGCCTTGAGGGTTTCACCTGCGACGTCTCCTTCATCTAAGCCGTCTAACAATCTACCAATTATAATCGGTGTTGTGGTTGCAGTCGTAATTGTTGCAGCAGCAGTTGTCTTAATGTTCTTGCGTAAGAAAGGCACTCCGTCAAGAATTAGAGGTGAGTAAAGATGGACATACGTAAAAGGTTTAGGGATTTTGGGGATTGGTGTCCTCAGCCGCCAGACCGTTTGCCTACTAGACTGAAACAGTATTCTGTTCCAATCACTATCCTGCTCACGGTAACCCTTTTCGCTGCTTCATTTTCAATTTTCTACTCAAGCAGCATGCTCCACCCTTCCATACCACTGGCGCCCGCAATACCCATTAGCGCTAGCGCTCAATCTTCGAACACCTTTTACACTGGACCTTCAAACACCATTTACATTAGACCAGATGGAAGCACAGATCCTTCAACAGCGCCAATAAAACGAGTAGGAAACGTCTTCACACTTACAGACAACATAACCGGTAACAACGAAACTGCAATTGAGGTTCAGAAGAATAACATCATTATTGACGGCGCGGACTATACGCTTCAAGGTCCAGGAACTCAACGTTCCCTGACTGATGCGCTTACCGGGAGCATTGGCATCGTTATTTCAAATGGAAACAATGTTACAGTTGAAAATTTTCTAATTACCAACGCTTTGGTAGGTATCGAACTTGAAAACAGCACCAACTCACAACTAATCCGAAACAGCATAACAACCTATTCGTATGAAAATGGCATAGATGTTTTCAACTCCTCAAACAACATAATATCCAACAATGACCTCGTCTCGTATGCTAATCTTGATGGTTGCCAAAACAACGGCTTAGACCTGAGCAATTCTTTTAACAACACAGTTTCCAAAAACAACGTGGTAGGCAGTTGGGTAGGCATCTCTCTCGGGGAGACAAATAGCAGTGTTGTTTCTGGGAACAGCGTTACCCAAAGTTGCACTGGCATAGGTCTCTTTGGTTCTGATGCTAACCAAGTGTTTGGAAACAACGTGTTTGGAACAATCGAAGCCATCTCTCACGGAGATTATTCTGATTCTGGAACAGGCATAACTCTCTACTCCAAAGCAGACAACAATCAGGTATATGGAAACAAACTCACAAACAACGGTAATGGTATGATTGTGTGGTTTGGGTCTTCAAACAATACAATATATGATAACAATTTTGAAAACAACAGCTTGGGTCAGGTAAACCTCTTACAGGAATCTGGAGTAAGCAACTTTTGGGACAACGGTACGGTAGGTAATTACTGGAGCAATTATCGTGGGCAGGGAACATATGTCATAGATCAGAATAACGTTGACTACCATCCGCTCACTCATCCGACGCTGATTTCTACTATACTGCCGATAGCCACTATTGCCCTTGTAGTAGTCGCAGTGGTTATTATTGCCTTATTGGTTGTTTTAATGTTTCAAAAGAGATTGAAAAAAACCGCCACTATAAATAACAGGTGAAAAAGAATAAACACTCTAAGAAAACTTCGAAGATGGTGTCCACAACCCACCAAACCTATTCTAAACAACTCGACAAGGCTATCTTCTCCAGTGGTAGCGGGTGTTTTGTTTATAGAAATTGTGGCTCTGCTTATAGCACCAATGGCTTATTTCGCCCTGTTTCCGCCTACCGTCAACTATGGGGTCGGGCAGACTTTTCCTTTGAGTAATAGCCAAATTGCAGCTTCTTGGTCAAATCTTCCTTCTGCAAATCAAGTAGCATCAGTAGGCCACGTGACGGCTGGATTTAATGCACTTAGTCTTAGTTCAGTCAAGAATGAAACGGTACTCAACATGCCAGACTACCTTCATGGAGGGTTAATCCCCGTTGCATATGATATATGGTTGCAGTACAATGGCACTTGGATTGAAGTTCCAAATTCATATCTTGCAACGAATAGTCCGCCTCCAATTCCCACGCTTCATTCGGGTTTCTTAGGCACTGGTTTGCCCACTGAATATGTCGTAATAGCAGTAATAGCGGTAGTGGCGACGTCGGCAGCGGGAACAACTTATCTTCGCTTGAATAAGAAAAAGTATACTCCAAAAAAAACTGGCTGTGAATAAAATGGGTTTACGCAAAAGACTAAAAGATTTTAGGGTTGGTGTCCTCAACCGCCAGATCGTCTGCCCTCAAAATTGAAACGATACTCTATGCCTATCGCCGCCGTAGTTACGTTGACTCTTGTTTTGTCTGTGTCATTTTTCGTGTTTTCCTCAAGCTTAATGTCTCATCCGTTGCTTCCAATCGTGCCCTTAGCTAATGTGCCTACTTCAACAACTCCTACGCTACTTTGGAACTTCACGGCGAACCAAGACGCAGTCTTTTCTACCATAGGCGCGTTAAAGCTCGTCGGACAAGAACCCGACGCAATCTTCTTGTAATCCTTCTCACTTCCTGCCAAACCTGCGACAAAACAACTGAAATTCCCAAAAAAGAAAAAGGGGAAGTATTGTTTTCAGTATAAAAGTGTACGTGGGAAGGCGGGTCCGACGGGAATTGAACCCGCGACCCCCGGATTAAAAGTCCGGTGCTCTAGCCTGACTGAGCTACGGACCCCGCTTAAATCGTTGCGGACTGATAGAAAAATGAGAAGGGGTTTTTTAGCATTTCGATTAGAATAGTGGTGAAAGGAAATAGGTTAATGGATTGTTTGTGCTTTCAGAATAGTTGTCATGAAGCTTTTGATTTTATCCTGCGAGTTAAGTACGGTTTCAATGGTTTTTGCGCCTTGTTCAGTGAGTTTGTAGACTCTTTTTCTTTCTATCCATACTCCTTCGACTAGGCTGTTTCTTTCAAGAGAGTATAGTAGCGAGTAAACTGTGCCTGAACTGGCTAGGAAGCCGAATTTGTTGTGGATAAATGATATCACGTCGTATCCGCTTATTGGTCCGTTTTGTAATTCAGCCATTATTATTGTGTCCATAAAGCTTTTGATTACTTTTTCATGCATTTTTTTCAATATTTTTGCTTCTGATTTTTCGTTGTTAACTGTTATTGTTAATGCTACCATGTTTTTTCACGCTCACTATTGTTTATTCGTGTTTAGATATATAAGATTTATTCGGATTTAGAATAAAATATTATAACATGACTAAAAAAGTATAAACAAATTAAAACCTGCGCTCGCTTATTATCATCACAAATTGGTCATTGCGCATTTACATGTATTATGCCATGGCATGACAGCGAATACTAGCTATTTTACATGGAAATGTCATAGCCTTGAAGTAAATGTTAAAAAATTTTCATTTTTCATATACATAAACACGCGTAACCATAATATAATTTTAACGCAAAATTTCTATTTTCCTGCATCAGTAGCTGATTTTAATAGTTAGCGATATATGTGCATGTTAAGAAACGTTATCTCTTCTTTTACGCTAAAAGATGTTCGGTGCCCTAAAATTGATTTCATGGAAATATACATTTAAACGATTAAATGAAGAATACGAATTAGCCAACAAAAAGAAGCAAGCGCTAGACAAGCTTTTTGAAAGTGGCAAAATTTCTCAATCAACTCGTGACTCTTTTACCAATGACATCAATACGGCAATAGTACAAATCGAAAAACAACAGAAAGAACTAATTGAAAGCATGCAACTAAAAACCCAAGAATTAGAAAATCAAATTAAAACCTTAGAAATACTTCTTGCTAACTATGAAATTCAACATATCGTGGGAGAAATTGACGAGCAAATTTATCAACAAGAAATCAACCTTCTCACAACTGGATTAGAAACAACTAGAAACGAACTAAACGTAATAAAGCAATCCACAAACCAACTATGCTCCCCAATATCAATACAAACGCCCGTAGCCCCCGAACCAGTTGCTCCAATAATCGAAGCTCAGGTTTCAGAACCAGCGCCGGTAGAACCAACCCCAGTGGAGGTTCCCGTTGAAGCCGCCCCGATTGAAACATTAATTGAAACATCGCCAGAATCGCTCGTTCCCGCTGAAACTGCTCCCGCTGAGGTTCCCCTTGAAACTATAAAAGCTGAAGCAGCTCCAGTTGAAAGTGCTCCAATTGAGGCCGCCCCAGTTGAATCAACTCCAATCGAAACTATTCCAGTCCCGATCGAAACAATCGAAGCTGCTCCAGTCGAAACTACACCAGTGGAAGCTGCTCCAGTTGAAAGTGCTCCAATTGAGGCCGCCCCAGTTGAATCAACTCCAATCGAAACTATTCCAGTCCCGATCGAAACAATCGAAACTGCTCCAGTCGAAGTTGTCCCCGTTGAGACTCCAACCGTAGAAGTCACTCCAGAAGAGATCGCTCCAGCTGCTCCCGCAGAACCCGAAGTACAAGTAATAAACGAACCAGAACCTGAAATTGCTCCTCAAGAGCCAGCGATAACCGAGCCAATAATACAAGAACCATCCATAATTACAGACGCAGAAGCTCCAGAAGCAACATTAGCGACCGAACAACCGGCTGTTGAAGCGGAAACAGCAAACATTACTCCAGCCGAAGTAATCGTTGAAGCAGAACCAGAACAATCCGCAAAGGTTCCACTTCAAGATTTTGAGGTGATTCCTGAAACAACGCCAATTGAGACAACACTTGAGAAAGTTATGGAGACACTAAATGAACCAGTTATCGAGCCAGTAATAGTTGAGGAGACTACAGTTCCGGCCCACCCTTTGGAGGCCCCACAGGGGGCGCACACGGAAGCAGAGCAAAGCAGCGAAGAAGCCGCAGCCGCAACCGAAACAGAAGACTCCAGTAAAGAAGAAAGCGAATAAGGCTATTTCATAATTTCTTTTTCTTTTTATTTTTCGATTGACTTTCAATCGTGTTAGCATTAAGTTTTCAAAAGAGACTGCAATAATTTAATTGCAGACCATGCAGCCAATGCGCTTGTATGTGGATTATCGGGATGAGGGTCGTTTGCAAAACGCAAAAACATTTCACCGAACCGCCATTTAACTTGAATCTCGTGTGTGTTACGCTTAACTGTAGGGTCAGAGACAACTCGTACTTTTACTTTGGCTGGTTTAACAGTTAACGCTAAAGTGGCAGCAACGTTCATTTCCCTTGGAAACAGTCTGGCTGCTTCTTCAGCGTAGCCTTCGTAAACAATTTTTTCCTCTTTGTTGTCAGTCTCTAAAGCTTTCGGATTCTTGCGTGAAGTCAAAACTACCTCGTCAATACCCGCTAAAGCTGCACTGGAAAGCGCATCTAAACCGCCGATAGCACCCGAAGGAACATGAACCCTGCCCAAATCAACATTCAAATCCAGAAGCGCGCCTGTGCTCATGACGATTAGCTCGATTCCTGCAGAAACGATTTTTGGAACATAATCTTTAGCCGCCTGTTGCGACGCCGCTTCCACAATAACCTTAGGATTTAGTGCAAGTAATTCATCAACGTTTCCAACAATAGTGACAGGAAAATTGAGTTTACTTTTAAGCGTCTGAGCTTTTGAAGCGTCAAAGTCGTAAACAACAAGCTCGTCACACACTACCATTTTGCGCTCAAATGCTTCCGCCAGTACAGTGCCAATCGCACCGCATCCTATCAAACCAACTTTTACCTTGCCTTTAACCATGCTTGCACCTCAATATTCTGCTTTGATATAAACATCGTAGGAGCTAACTTGCCGTTCTTCAGACCGCTTTTCAGAGAGAACTTCTATGTTGGTCACTTTCAAGGTTCCAGCAATGTCTCCACTGGCTGAGGAGATAACTTTCGTGGTCTCGTCGGTGTCAGCGTAAATAATCAAGTTTTTCATTGGTGCGTTTAGCGGCAGCTTTTTCTCTGCCTTGTCATGGCGTACTTCACCGATGATAGCAATAAGTAAGTCTCCGTTCTTTTCAGCCTTCTCATCTGCAAGCTCCGAATTGAATTTGGGCCAGGGTGAAGTCTGCAAGCTCTCAAAGCCTTTGTTTTCGGCGAACATGTGCTGGTAAATCTCTTCAGTCAAATGCGGAGTCACAGGCGCCAACAATTGCAGTATGCGGTAGAGCACCTCGTAGAGTGTATACTGGGCTGACAACCGTTTTGATTGCCCATGCAAGTCAGGGTTGTAGAGCCTGTCTTTGACTGCTTCAACATAGTAGTCGCAGAAAACATGCCAAGTAAAATTGCGTATCTCTTCAACTGCAATGTTAAACTGGCATTTTTCAAAAGCCTCAGTAACTTTCTTTGTCAAATTTTCGGCTTTGCTAATTATCCACTTGTCAAGAGGCTGAAGCTCCAAATCAGCGTGCGCTTGGGGCTTGTAGTCGGCTAAGAGGTTACTTGTAAAACCCGAGGCATTCCACAGCTTAACCAAGAAGCGCTTGCCATACTCAACATCCTGCGCTCGATAAGGAATGTCCGAGCCTGTTGCACCGCCGCCAGCAGCCCATTGTCTAGTAGCATCGGCTCCGTACTTGTTTAGCACTTCAGGCGCCGCAGCGTAATTCTTCAGCGATTTACTCATTTTTCTGCCGTCTGAGCCAAGCACCATGCCATTGATTAGGCAACTCTTAAACGGTTCCTCATTAAAAAGCGCGAGGTGCCGAACCATCAAGTAATACGCCCAAGTCCTAATTATGTCAGTGCCTGAGGGATGAACGTCCGCTGGGAAAAGATGCTTCCAATCAGCTCGGTCAGGCCAGCCAGCGTGCACAGCACATGTTATCGACGAATCCATCCAAGTGTCGAAAACGTCCTGTTCAGCAGTGAAATCTTTGCCGCCACATTTTGGACATTTCTCGATGCGTGGGTTTTCAAGTTTCGGGTCTATGGGAACCCATTCTTCTCTGGCTAGGATTAGTTCGCCGCAGTTTTTGCAGTACCAAACTGGAATTGGCGTGGCAAAGAGGCGTTGGCGGCTGATGACCCAGTCCCAATCGAGTGATTTTGCCCAGTCAATTAGGCGGTTTTTCATGTAATCGGGATACCAAACTATCTCGTTCGCTGCCTCGACTACTTGGTCGGTTAGTTTGCGGGTGTTCATGAACCATTGTACGCGTTCTAAGACTTCGACTTGGGTTTTGCAGCGGTCGCAGACGCCGACTTCATGGCTGATTTTTTCGGTTTTCTCAAGTAGTCCAGCGTCTGTTAAGTCTTTGACTATGGCGGCGCGTGCTTGATTGAGGTATAAGCCAGCGTATTTGCCGCCGTTCTCGTTTAATTGTCCGTTCTCTTTGAGGAGCATGATGATGGGTAACTTGTGCTTTATGACGGTTTTGACGTCTTCTTTGTCGCCGTAAGTGCAAATCATAACGACTCCTGTGCCGAATTTGGGGTCAACACATTCGTCAGCTATCACTTTCACGGGGCGGTTGACTATGGGGACAACGATAGTTTTGCCGATGTACTTGCTATACCGCTCGTCTTTTGGGTTGACTTCGATGGCGACGCAGGCAGGAATGAACTCTGGTCGGCTGGTGGCAATCAAGGCGTAATCGCTTGTGCCTTCAAACGGGAAGCGGATGTAATGTAGTATGCCATCTTTTTTGACGTAGTCCACTTCTGCGTCAGCAATTGCAGTTTCGTCATGCGGACACCAATTCACTGGGTGCATGCCTCGGTACATGTATCCTTTTTTGTAGAGCAAAATGAAGCTACGTTGAGTCCGACGCCAATAATCCGGGTCCATTGTGCGGTACTCTGTATTCCAATCTATGCTGCAGCCAAGCTTAAGAATGCCTTCTTTCATCATGACAATGTATTTTTCCACCAGCTCCATGCACCATTTGCGGAACTGCTCAGGCGGCACATCTCGTTTGCGTATGTTATATGTTTTTTCAACTTGGATTTCTATGCCTAAGCCGTGGCAGTCCCAGCCTTGCGGGAAGAGCACGTTGAAACCTTGCATGCGTTTGTACCTTGCTACCATGTCAAAGTAGGTCCAGTTGAGCACATTGCCCATGTGGAGTTCGCCTGACGGATAGGGCGGCGGAGTGTCTATGCTATAGGGAACGCGTTTTTTATCGTTCCAATCGTAGTGGTAGATGCCCATTTCTTCCCATTTCTGCTGCCACTTACGCTCAATTTCCGCAAAGTTGTAATCTTTAGGCAAAGGCTGCATGCTAATCAATCCAGTTCGTTAGTGCTGACGGTAGGAAACTAAAATATAACCTAAAAACATTACCCCCTCTTAAGCAAGAGTTATGTCAATTATGCTGTTGCTTTATCAAAAAAATAAATAAAAAAGAAATTCGAGGCTGCTGACTATGTTTTTCTGTCTATCTGTTTCTTTCGCTTCGTACGAAGAGGAATGTTCCAACTACAAAAGACGCTACCGAAATTGCAACGACAATCGCTAAATCGAGCAGTGGGTTGTATAGGGCTATTTGGCTGTAGAATGGTGTACCTTGATAGACTAGTCCTCTGAGCAAATCAACTATGTAAGTCAGTGGCATGGCATGTGATAGGGCGCTTAAGACGCCGCTGGATTTGTTTATCGGTATGAATGCGCCTGAGAGGAACATCTGGGCAAATGTGAACAGGATTACGCCTCTATCCGCTGTTTTTGGGCTGCTGCTAAATATGCTGGCAACTAACACGCCGAGAGTTCCGCCTGATATGCAGATAAGTGGCGCCAACACAAGGATCCAGCCGATTGCCGACAGCCCGATGGATATGCCCATAATGGGGGCGATGATGACGAATGCGAAAAGCTGTAGTATGCTTGTGATGCTGCCTCCTACGATTTTACCGAGTATGATTGAATAGCGCGATATTGGAGCTACAAAGATTTCCTGCGTGAAATCGTTTTCTCGGTCTTCGACAAGTGATGTGACGCTCATCATAGTGTTCATGGAAATTGTTGCGGCGACCATTCCTAAAAGCGCAAACTGAAGGTAATTGTACCCTAGACCGCCACCTAAGTTTTGCGCAATAACGCCACCTAGAATTCCCAGAAACAAAACCGGAAAAAGTAAACTAAAAGCAAGCGAAGTCTTCCAATCCTTAAAGAACCGCAATATCTCTCGGGCGGCAATAACTACAACTGCGTTTAGGTCTTTTTGAAGTGGATTCATTAAATCGTGACCTCCTGGGTTTTATTTTCGATTAAATCCATGTACGCTTCTTCGAGGGTCGGTGTATGGAGCTCCATGCAAGTTAGTGGCATCTTGATTTGTGCTAGAATTTGCTGTGGCGTTTGCTCCTCAAAATAGATTTTGATCTTACCGTCCACCGTAGTCTCTGACTTAAAGTTCGCAATCTGGGAATATAGCATGCTTCGGTTTTCAGCGTCTAAAACGAGGTACTTACCAAGTAACCGGTTTTTCATCTCGCTTGGTGTTCCCAGAAAAATAATTTGTCCATGATTTACTATGCATACCCTGTCAGCGTTTTCGGCTTCTTCGATGTAGTGTGTGGTGAGGAATATTGTGGTGTTTTGGTTTTTGGCTACTTTTCGTAAATAGATCCATAGATCTCTGCGGGAAACGGCATCTAATCCTTGACTTGGTTCATCTAAGAACAGCACTTTGGGCTTTATCATTAACCCGCGGATGATTTCTAGCTTACGCTTCATTCCGCCTGAGAAGGTTTTAAGGGGTTTGAACAGGTCCTCACGTATACCCATAAACCCGGCCATCTCTAAAACCTGATTTTGATATTCCTTGGGCATGAGTCGAAAGAATGGCTTGTAAGAATAGACGCCGTAGAGGTTTACGTGTAAACGTACGTTTTCTTCGGCCGATAAGTTGAGGTCTAAGCTTGGATTCTGGAAAATGATTCCGACATTTTCGCGTACATTTTTTGCTTGGGTGCTTACGTCGTAACCTGCTATGGTTATGTTTCCGCTTGTTTTTGCCAGTGTTGTGGTTAAGATTGATATTGTGGTTGTTTTTCCTGCTCCGTTGGGTCCGAGAAACGCGAAGAATTCGCCGGGGTATACATCGAAGCTGATGTTGTTTACGGCTGGTTTCTCGGTTTTGCGGTAGCGTTTGGTTAATTTTTCTACGTGTATGATTGACTGCATTTTTCAGCCCTCATTTGCTTAACATTGTTAAATAAACTTAACGTTGTTAAATAAATACTTAACGGTGTTAAATAATCAATTAACGCGGTTAAACATATAAACAGCCAACCCACAATCAACAGTAATGAAAACAAGAAAAACCAAGACGCCACACATACAACCCGACGCCGTCATAAAAGCCGCATTGGAAATATTAGACGCTGAAGGCCTAGAAAACGTAACCCTAAGACGCATAGCAGCAAAACTAAACGTACAAGCGCCCGCTCTATACTGGCATTTCAAAAACAAACAAGACCTCACAGATGACATGGCTCAAGCAATCCTTTCAAACGCAAAACTCGACAACTTCACCGCACCAACCGACATAAACAATTGGCCCACATGGCTAGCCGATTTAATGCATTGCTTACGTAATGCGCTGATAGCTTACAGAGACGGAGGACGCGTAGTTGCGGGAGCAACGTATGGCCGCGCCTACACTTTAGAGAAGATAATGGTAGGTGTTACTCGATTTTTAGAAAAAGCTGGATTTGACAAGCTCAATGCGGGTCTAGCTGCCGGCACAACAATCGATTATGTTTGGGGTTTTGTAATTGAAGAGCAGGCAGGAATTGAACCACCGCAAGACGTTCAATCTATCGGGACTAATTCAGAGGATGATGCATTTTTAAGCGCAATAATGGAAGAATACCACAAACTCACCCCTACAGAAATTTTTGACTGGGGCTTGCAAGCAATAATAACAGGGTTAAAAGCAGCTCGAAATAATGCTAATTTACCAGGTCCACCACCCGCATAATATTTTTTGGATCGTTTCTTTCGTAATTCTAAAATACAACATTTCTGAATCAATTTACTGTAAGGTAATTCGGGGAGCTGGGAAAATTGACCTGGCTGAGAGGACGGCTGTGTGCTGTCGACCAAATGAACCTGAACTTAGATGATACTGGCTAAGGGAATAGTCAAAATTGCTATTTTCGTTGGATTGCAGTAAAGCCTATTCATTAACACTAAGCTACATCTCACTCGACTGCTCTCCCTTCGAAAAAAGTGTGCGCAATTAATTGCCTAATTTCTTTTGATGTTATCGAAAAATTCTCTGGGCGTTAGAATTCTGGTTTTTTTGAACCTGCCAAGTTTAAGGAGATGTTTGTCTCCGGATACTATAATGTCTGCTCCAGATGCCAAGGCGCATTCTAGTATTTTGTTATCTTCAACATCTTCATCTATAACTTGAAGTTTCAACTTGGGCTTAACTATTATTGAGTTCGCTTCGATGGCTCGTAGAATTTCTCTTTCGTCTACGTTTGCTTTTCTTAGGATTTCAGCGATTTTGGGGTACAATAGGACTTTAGACATTTCCAAGATGATGTCTTTGCTAACATAAACTGTTAGTTCTTGTTTTACTTGCGAAAACTCGTCAGTAAGAATCTTTTTCATGAAGATTGAAAGCCAAACATTCGTGTCGAAAACTACTTTGACCTTCTTGCCCACTCGACTGCCTCAGCCACAATTGTATCAACATCAATAGACTCTTCGCTGGTTGCCTTTTCAATTTTGTTAGCTATGTCCTCAATGGATACTTCCTTAGTTTTCCTGAGTAGTATATCTCCATTGCGAGTAAGCACCAAAAGCTTCTCGCCCCCCTTCACTCCCAATTTCTTGCGGACTTCTCTGGGGATTACTATTTGACCTTTAGATGAAACCTTGATTATGTCCTCGATTTGTTCTCTCATATATTACCAAAATATTCTACAAGTAAATAAATTTTTACATTTCTACCAAACGATCACCTAAAAGCAACAGTATATCATTAGCGAAAAAAAATAAACCGCGGGGAAAAATTCGACTACACGGAAAACCAAGTCTTTAGCAAAACTAATATGCGACAAAGCAGCAATATCTCCTTCAGATAAGGTCTCGGGGAGCTGGGAGAATGACCCGGCTGAGAGGACGGCTAATTGCTGTCGACCCTTAGAACCTGACCCAGGTAATACTGGCGGAGGGACAAAAATGAAACAACAAACTGAACCGACTAAAAATAATAATGTTTTCTCAACCAAGATACTTGCAGAAATAATTGTGTTTGTGGCTCTGGCGGGAGCATTAGCTTTGGTTAGCCGCTTTTTCTTTGTGCTTCCTCAGGGAGGAGACATTAATCTTGGGATGGTGCCTATCTTTTGGTTGGCTCTGCGAAGAGGACCAAAAATCGGCATATTTGCAGGCGCCGTGCTTGGCGTGGTTGACCTTGCGATTGAGCCTTTCGTTGTCAACCCTGCACAATTCATTCTTGATTATCCCTTAGCGTTTGCGTGTCTTGGACTTGCAGGATTCTTCCGAAACCTTACAGTTGCTGGTCCAGTTATCGGTGTAGTCGTAGGCGGTACAGGACGCTTCTTGTCTCACTTTACTTCGGGCGTGATCTATTTTCCTCAGTACGCGCCGCCAGGCATGAGCCCAATCGTTTACTCCGCGGTATATAACGGAATCTACATGGTGCCAAGCATTATAATCTGTGCATTCGCAATTTTCCTACTGCAAAAAAGCAAGACTCTAAACATTTACGTGTAAGGTTCAAAGAAACATGGGAAAACTGTCCAATAAGGAACTGAAAACACTGTTAAGCTGCATAAAGAAGGATTCACGAGTCATCATTCCACCCATGGTTGGCTACGATTCAGGTGTGCACCTTTTAGACGGCAAATACGTGGTGGTTGCTAGTGACCCCTGCACTGGCGTCCCGGAAGAATGGTTCGGTTGGCTACTAATCAACTATGCAGCCTCAGACCTTGCGCTTTCCGGAGCCAAACCAGAATTCTGCACCATCAACCTGCTAGGACCATCATCAACTAAACCATCAACCTTCCAAAAAATCATGAAGCAAACATGCAAAGCAGCAGACGAGCTCAACATAGCAATCGTTCGAGGACACACAGGCACGTACGATAGTCTTTCAGACTTAATTGGCGTCGCAACAGTTTATGGGTCGGTTCAACCTGAAAAGCTGATTACATCAGGAAACGCTAAGCCAGGAGACCTAATATTATGCACCAAGCCGCTTGGTTTAGAAACAATCACCAATTTCTCGCTAACGCAGAAAGCCTTAGCGCAAAAACTCTTCGGAGTAGAGCAACAAGAAAACCTTTCCAAGCAAGTTCACATGCAAAGCTGCGTGAAGGAAGCCATGCAACTGGCTGAAATAAGCGGCGTCCACGCCATGCACGATGCCACAGAAGGTGGACTCGTAGCAGCGCTAAACGAGTTGGCAGAAGCATCAAAAGTAGGCTTTAGAGTGAACTGGGAAAAAATACCATTCTGTAATGAAGTGTTGGCTTTACAGGATTACTTTAAGTTAATTGATGAACAGGTATTGGCGTTGTCTTCAACGGGCACGATTTTGGCTGCTGTAGATCCTCAAACACAAGAAAAAGTAAAAGCAACATTAAGAAAGAACGGGCTTTCCGCATGCTTTTTGGGACAATTCACAGAAAGTAAAGAACGTGTTTTAATAAAAACGGGAAAAGAAACATCTTTTCCACAAGTTGCCGACGACCCTTACGCTTTGATTCTTTCTAGAAAATAGTTATTTTTTCAATTCAGATAGCACAAAGCTTACTATTTCTTCAGCTATGTTAACTTCTGCTACTGCCTGCAGTCCTTTCCATCCTGGTTGGCTGTTTACGTCAACAATTCGTGGTCCTTCGGGTCCTTCTAGGATGTCTACTCCTGCGATTTTGCAGCAAACTGCTTTGGCAGATTTAACTGCTAATTCCTCGAATTCTTTGCTGATTTTTGCTGGTGCTGGTTTGGCTCCTTGGCTGTAGTTGGTTTTCCAGCCTTTAGCTACGCGACGCATGGATGCGACTACTCGGTCGCCGATTACAAATGCACGTATGTCTGAGTACCCGTGAGGTACGAATTCTTGCATGTAGATTACGCCGTGATGGAAGGTTATTGCTTTGAAAATTGTGTCGGCGATGTCTGCGTCAACTATGCGTGTTGCGCCTTGCCCTCTGGAACCGAAAATTGGTTTAACTACAATGTCGCCGCCAAGTTCCGAAAAAGCTTTTAACGCTTCGTTTACGCTTTCAGTAGCTAATGTACGCGGTACAGGAACCCCCACATCCTCAAGGATGGCCAAAATATCATACTTGTCTACACAGTGCTCGATTGCAGTCGGCGGATTCACCATATAGAAACCTTGACGTTCAAGCTTGTAGAGCATATCCATTCGGAAAACCAGTTCCTCAAGCGAACCACGCCCAATCGGACGAATAATAAGCGCATCTAAATCGTCTATAATGCTGGTGCCATTAACTTTAAAATAAGGTTTGTATGCAAGTCTTGCGACCAGTCGGGGGAAAGTAAAGCATTCGTATGGGATGCCCCGTTTAGTTAGAGCTTCCCGAACTTGCGTGCTGCTCCATGCTTCCATGTTCCGCGTCATTATTCCAAATTTCAATACGGGTCTGTCCTGCCTAATGTGTATTGAAGATGCTAATTTGATTGTGCTCTTAAAGTTTCTGTGACAAAGTACCTAAAAGGGAAAATTACGGCCTATTACGTCTCACCCACTGACCAATATCAGAAGACAAAATCGATTAAGTTTAGATGCGTCTTTGTGACGAAATTTTTAGTCAAAAGACCTTAAATCTTGCAGTCAAAATAGATTCTAAATTTGTTACTTCTAATGGTTTATCTTCTCACCTATCCAGTTACCTATAAATGCTCCTAAAATCAAGCAAATTATTAGGCTTGTTATGGCAAAGAAATCATCGCCTATTGCACTTGCTATTTGCGTTTGAAGCTCAGTTGCGTTTAAGGAAAGCACCATTACAGCCCAGATGCTGAAACCGATGATTGATGCTCCAACAAAAATGAATAGTGCTCTCTTGTTGACCGTTGCAGTGGACGGTTTAAATCTTATGTAAAATGCAAAGCCTATCAGTAACAGAACAGTAACAAGCATCATCACTATTCTTTCTAAAGACATGTTCACGAAATATCCGAAAAAAGAAGCAAAAACAACAGTAAATAACGTCAGCGTTATCCAGTAAGATTTTCGCGTTGTTATGCTTACTGGTTTCGATTGAGTCTTAGGCTGAGGCTTCTTACGCTTGGTCTTTTTAGGCTGAGTCTTTAGATAATTCTTAGCCGTCTTAGGCATGAAGCTAATCTGACATATTTGTTCACTTATTAATTTTTCATAATTTACACGCAAAGTCTTCGATTAACTTGTCAAAGCACGTGACAGGCTGAATCAACACCATAATCTCTTCTAGGACAATATAGTCCTTTCTATGACCAATAATGACCAATAATGTCGAAAAATGTCGGATAATGTCGAATAATGACCCAACCTGCAAACACTTCAAGCTCTGAATTAAAAAAGCAACCCAAAATAAACTGAACAAAAATGACAACTCAACTGTTGTTGTTCTTTCAGACAAAGAAAAAAAATTTGCGCCAGAAAGCCAAATTAACTCAAAATTAAGACCCTTAAGCCAGCAAATACCTGTTTAGCATAAGCTTACGGTAAAGTCTGTTTGAGGAGCTACAGTTTGTAAGTCGGCAACTTACTTTATTCTTTCAAGACGCAAAGAGTTCAGCAAAAGAAGCATCGTAAGTCCATCGTCACCGGCAATCACAGTGGCAAGCAAGCCTGTCACGCCGAGTACTCCTAAAGCTCCTAAAATCAGCTTTATGACAAGTGATGCAGTAATATTCTGTTTAGCAATATTCATCGTTTTGTCACTGAGTCTAATCAGGTAGGGTATTTGCGCTAACTCATCTTTCACCAACACTACGTCCGCGGATTCTAGAGCGACATCAACTCCAGCTGCGCCCATGGCTATACCAACGTCTGAAGCGGCAAGTGCAGGCGCATCATTCACGCCGTCGCCGACCATTGCTACAAGTCCATCTTTGCCTTTCATCTCTTCAATACACTTCAATTTATCCTCAGGAAAAAGCTCAGCGTAAACCTCATCAATCTGCAATGTATCCCCGGTTTCCTTGGCAATCTCTGTTCTGTCGCCAGTTAGCATGGCGGTTTTTATGCCATTTTTCTTCAAATCATTCACTGCTTTGAGGGCGTCTTCCCTAACTTCGTCAACAACGCAAACTGTGGCCAACCCTTCTTTACCCAAGGAAACACAAACTGTAGTATGTGTGTCATTTTCAGTGATTTCAAAGGCTTCCTTACAATTGCAACCGAAATCTTTCATCAACTCCAAGTTGCCCACCGCCACAAAACTCCCGTCAACGTTGCCCACGATGCCCTTTCCAGGAACCTCAGCCACATCGGTTACCTTGAACTTGCTTAGGTCAATGCCTTTTTCCGTAGCGCGTCTAACAATGGCTTGAGCGACGGGATGATTTGAAAACTGGTCAAGTGACGCAGCCAAAGCCAACGCATCTTCTTCAGTCCTTTCCACAAGCCTTACTTCATGAACTGCTGGCCTGCCCAAAGTTAATGTACCTGTTTTGTCAAAAACAACTCGTTTTACCTTGGCGAGTTTTTCAACATAGATTCCACCTTTGATTATGACTCCTCTTCTAGCCGCAATTGTTATCGCTACAAGGACTGTTGCAGGAACCGAAATAATGAAGGCGCTTGGGCAAGAGACCACAAGAAGAATAAGCGAACGGTACAGCCAAACGTGAAAAGACATACCAGCGATCAACGTGGGCAAAGCAGCGGTTAAAACAGCTAACACGATAACTATTGGAACATAAATTTTTGCGAATCTGTCAACAAGTTTTTCCATGGATGCTTTTCGTTTGCCCGATTGAGCCACAAGCACCATAATCCTTGAGACAAGAGTTTCACTAGCCTTTTTTGTGACTGCTATCTTTAGAACGCCACTCATGTTTAATGTGCCAGCATAAACACAATCGTTCACTTTCTTGGTAACGGGCACGGATTCACCGGTGACTACGGCTTGGTCAACTTGTGAGAAACCATCAATAATATTGCCGTCTAAAGGTATCCGCTCACCAGGTCTCACAAGCAAAGTCATGTTAGGCTCAACTTCGTTGACATTAACAGTTTTCTCTGTTCCATCACCTATGATTCTGGCTTGGTCTGGCATGAACCTTGATAATTTCTCAACTGTTCGGCGCGCTCTGTCCTCAATATAGCCCTCAAAGTATTCAGCGATAGAATAAAGAAACAACACAGTTGCCGCTTCGAATCGCGCGTTTAGATACAAGGCGCCTAGCGCTGCGGCAGCCATCAAAAATTCAACAGAAAATCTTTTTTCAACAAACAACTCTCTAAAACCCATTATACCAATATATGTGGAAGCAAACAGAACAGACGCATAGTACAAAATCGTGCTCAACGTTGCTCGAACGTTTATTATTGGTATGATAAAGCCAAGGGAAACTCCAGAATAGAGATAATCAAGTAAACCGCCAATAAGAACAGTTAAGCCTAGTAAAATGGCGAAGAAAATCATTACATGTTTATTTTCATGTTCCTCTGCTTGTTTCTGCACTGGCTTTTCTAGGCAGATTTTCTCTTCTTCAGTAGTCATTGTTATCTTTTAAAGAAAAAGGCTGAGAAAATATTAAGATAGTGCTAAGATGACGGGAAAAATTAATATTTAGATATTAACTATTCTCTTGAATGTTAATAGCAGAAGAGAATCAACCTTGACAGTGATAAGTATAACGTTACCGTTGGATCTTCTCAACCAGTTTGATGACTTTATGAAGTCAAGAGGATACTTCAGCAGATCAGAAGCTTTCCGAGACGCCGTAAGGAATCTTATCTCAGAAGCTGAAATTGCGAAATTTTCTTCGGGAAACGTGGCCGCTACTATTATGACAACGTGTGATTATGCACGTAAGGATGTTGACTTGAAGATATCTGAGTTGCGGCATGAATTTGATGACGTAGTGATCGAAAACGTTCACAGACACATAGATGGAAAATACTGCGTAGAAATATTCGTAACTGAAGGAAACAACGATAGAATACTTAACTTAATTAACCGACTAAGAGGCATGCATGGAATCCAGCAAGTACGAGCAATGTTCATGACACTATAACAATATGCCTTCTACTAAAAAAAAGGATTATGGCAGGAACTGCCGGTAAACTGGGTGCCCTTTGAACTGCAATGTGGTTTCAGATTTTTCTGTGGTTCCGCTCGGCAACCGCATGCAAATTGAATAGACAACTGCGCCACCAGGAATTATTCTTACGCCATCTAACAGTTCGCCCTTAGTGACACCTGAAGCTGCAAACACTAGTTCTTTGCCTTTGGCAAGTTCATCTTGATTGTAAGTTTTGTCGATGTCGACTCCTGTTTTCTTTAAACGTTCTATGCGTTTTGCGTCGTCTTTTTTGTCCCGCCAAACGTTGACGAGCATGGTTCCGCCGAGAATCTTCATTGCTGTGGCGGCTATGGTGGCTTCAGGTCCTGCGCCAGCACCAATTAGCAAGTCGACGCCGCTGTTCGGTAGGCAGCTGACTACTGCGGCTGCGATGTCTCCGTCTGGAATGAGTAAAATGCGTACGCCGAGTTTTCTGAGTCGGGCAAGGATTTCGTTGTGGCGGTCGCGTTCCAGCATGATGACGGTAAAGTTAGGTAGGAGGAGACTTTTTTCATGGGCTATTGTGCGCACGATTTCTTCAATGGACATGTCTAGGGATATTTTGCCTATGGAATGGTAGTCTGTGGCAATTTTAAAGTAGTAGCCGTCATCGGGCAAAACTTGGAAGCATCCTGCTGGTGCACATGCCAAGGCGGATATGGCGTCTTTTCTGCCTTTGCTGGCGGCTGTAGTTCCGTCAACTGGATCTACGATAAACTCGACTTTGGGTCCTCCGCCTGTTCCGACTTTTTCGCGGTGTTCAAATGATGGCGCGTGGTCTTTTGGTCCTTCGCAGCAAATTATTTCGCCTTCTACATCTGTTTGGGCAAGGACTGCTCTTGAATATTCAATGGCTTTTGCATCGATTAAGTCACAGTCGCCTTGACCAACATGCAAAGCAGCGCCTATTGCTGCTGCGACTGTTATTCTTGTTAATGATGGGGCTATTGATCTAAGAGAAACCATTGTTTATTCCTCATTCAACACGCTTAAGAAATATTTCGTTAGCAAATAATATATATGTTTTACCATTATCGCTCTTACAAGAACGCTTTTTTTCCATCGCTATCAAGTCTTTTGAAGTTACGTTTCTGCGACTGCATAAATTAAACATTTAAGCCCAGACTCGCCCATGGCGTCAATCCGTCAGTAGAAGCAGGGAATATACTCTCTAACCCTAAACCTGACACCCAAAACATCAGCAACAGCCTCCGCTTTCGCTATGTCCACTTCGGGCATTCTTACTGCCGTAACCTCAACTTGGAGTACAGCCTTGGCTTCTCTTATGAAATCAATAACTGCTTCGTAGGCATCAGCAAAAGTTGGCCTGCAAATCTCCATGTAGGTTTCCCTGTCGCCAGCATTTAAGCTGACGCTTACTGCATCAACCCCAGCAACCTTTAACTTAGCCGCCACATCCCTGCCCCTATTACGAACGTAACCATGTCCATTCGTGTTAACTCGGATTCTCAGTGGCCTGCCATAATGTTGCTTTATCCACCGAGCAACCTCCAACAAAACATCCAGCCTTTCCGTTGGCTCGCCAAAACCGCAAAAAATCGCTTCATCCCAACTTTTCATGTTCAAAACTTCACCAAGCTCACGCGTAATTTGGGCAATGCTCGGCTCCTCAGATAGTTTAAGGTTGAAGCCGCCGACGCCGCGCCTGTAGCGTTTGAGGCAGAAAAAGCAGCAGTTTGAGCACTGATTGGTTATGTTTAGGTACAGCTTGTTGTCTAGCCAGTAGACGGTTTTGGGTTTTTCATATTTAGCGGAAGAAAACAAATTTTTTATCCGCCCGTCATGAGCGACATGAGGATAATGTTGTCGCCATCTTCTAGCGGTGTGTTAACTCCTTTTAATTGATCCAATAAGACGCCGTTAACCATTGCTACAAAGGTTGATTTCATTTCTTTCTTGGTTGGGTCATAGACTTCCTGAGTGAGTGGCTTTCCGTATTTAGCGGCGATTTTATCTAACAGGTCGACTAGTAATATGCCTTCTTTGAGGTCGAATTCATCTTGACTTGTTTTTGTAAAGCTTTTAACTAGACTGATGTAGTGGACTTTTATTTTCATTTTTTCCACCTTGCGTCGAGCCCTTAGTATCAGATTAACAGAAGCATCTGATATCTTTTTTGTCTAATCAAATGTAACTTTAACCTGCAAACGGCCACGAAAACCGTTATGACTATTTGTGCATAACGCGCGGCGGAAGACTCCATTTTAGCCGTGAATTTCCAAATTAGAAACCCATTAAGTTAATATACTTTTCAACTGACTATAACTCTAAAAATAATGGAGGAACAAAATTTGCTCGGTTACGCAGGAAGAGTTTTACGCGTTGACTTAACCACAGGCAAAACTCGCCTTGAAAAACTAGACGAGGAAACTGCCAAAAAATACATTGGCGGCATAGGATTAGGCATGAAACTATGGCTGGCCAATTCAAAAGCAGGCGTTGACGCATTCAACCCTGACAATCCACTAATTTTAGCAGTCGGTCCAGTTTCAGGAACAATGTTTCCAACAGCCGGAAACGGACATGCATTCATATCAAAATCCCCAGCCACCAAAGGCATCGGGGAAGCAGTAAGCCACGGCACTTTTGGCGCAGAAATAAAAAGAGCTGGATATGACGCGGTTATTTTAACTGGAAAAGCTGAAAGACCTGTTTACTTATGGATCGATGATGATTCAGTCCAATTACTTGATGCTGAACAAATCTGGGGCAAATCACCCTCCGAAACCGAAGACGCAATTAAAGATGAAATTGGCGATTACTACGTACGTGTAGCATCTATAGGTTTAGCTGGTGAAAAGCTATCAAAAATAGCCAGCATAATTAACGAGAAAACCCGTGCCGCAGGAAGAACAGGATTGGGCGCCGTTATGGGCTCCAAGAACCTCAAAGCAATCGCTGTTCGCGGAACCCGCGACATTGTTGTCGCCAAACCTGACGAATTCATGGAAATGGTGAAAGAATTCCATGAAAGAATGAAGGGACCTGCAGCTCAGAAATATCGAACTTTAGGGTCAGCAGAAAACGTTATGATTCAAAACGCTTTGTTCTGCATGCCCACACGCAACTATAATAATGCTCATTTTGAAAACGCCATAAAAGTAAGCGGCGAAACCCTAAACGAGCGGTACATCGCAAAAATAATCGCTTGCAACTCATGCGCAATGAGGTGCGAACATGAAGCTGTGGTTCACGACGGACCCTACAAGGGAACTATGGCACGAATGGAATATGACAACATATGGGCACTGGGTCCAAACTGCGGTGTAGATAGACTTGATGTCATAATAAAAGCGGCTGAACTCTGCAACTACTATGGCCTTGACGCGCAAAGCACAGGTGTAACCGTAGGTTTCGCAATGGACTGCCATGAAACCGGCATCCTCTCCCATGAAGAACTCGGCGGAATTGACGCTCACTTTGGTAACGCAGAAGCGCTCATACAACTCATAGAGAAGATAGGCAAACGGGAAGGAATAGGCGATCTCCTCGCTGACGGTGTAAAAGTAGCCGCAGAAAAAATCGGCAAAGGCTCCGATAAGCTTGCTCAAAACATTAAGGGCTTAGAAGTCACAGGCTATGATTTACGATGCCTCAAAACTGCCGCTTTAGGTTTTGCAGTCTCGTTCCGAGGAGCAGACCACAACCGAAGCGGTGCTTACGTGTTTGACATGACGGGCAAAGTTGATCGTTTGAAAGCTGAAAAGGGCCGCGGTAAACTTGTCAAAGATTCAGAAGATGTTTACGCGTTGCTTGATTCACTCATCGTCTGCAAGAATGCTAAAGGTACCTTCTACAAGGAACTAGCTGATATGGCAAAGCTGTACACGTATGTAACGGGCTACGATATGGCTCCTGAAGAACTCAGCCTTGCCGGACAAAGGATAAACACTCTTGCACGGCTAATTAACGTCAGAGAAGGATTAAGCCGCAAAGATGACACGTTGCCATGGAAAGTTATGAACCAGCCAATCCCTGACGATGGGCCAGTAAAAGGTGCGGTGGTAACTCAAGAGGAGCTTGACTTGTTGCTGGATGATTATTATCAATCACGCGGTTGGACAGCAGACGGCATACCTACAAAGTCTCAACTAGAAAAACTGGGAATGGAAGACTTATCTAGCATAATAGAAGGGAAAGAGGCATAGAAAATGGTGAAGATTCATGATAGAAAATTTGTTTCCGTTGACCCAGAAAAATGCGTGGGCTGCCAAGTCTGCGAGTACGCTTGCTCACTCACAAAGGAAAAAGCCTTCAACCCGCTTAAGTCGCGCATCCGTGTTGTGCGCATTAACCAGTTAGCCAACATGTCGGTTACATGCAGACTCTGCGAAGATCCAGCTTGCGTAGCAGCTTGCCCACGAGATGCACTTAAACAGTCAGAAGAAACAGGAACAATAACCCTTGACCCGGACAAATGCAACGGATGCGGCTGGTGCATCGAAGCATGCGACTACGGCGCCATAATGCTGCATCCTGAAACCAAAGTAGTCTACGTCTGCGACCTATGCAAAGAAAAAGCCGACGGACCACAATGCATCAAATGGTGCCCTGAAGAAGCATTAACACTAGTCACAAGCGACATGCTGGCGCAGAAAGCAAGAATCAGCGCAATCAGAAAACTCTTCCAAGAGCCAGACGAGAAAGAAAACAAGTAATAAAAAAAGGTACGAGCTCTCTGCTCCATTTTTAATGCTTTAATTAGTTTGTTTACCTGTGTTCCTACAGTGCAAGTTTCAAAGTTGATTCAGTAGCGTTTCCAAAAGGAGACGAACTTTAGTTTCCGAGTTGCTTTTTTTCTAACAATCTTTGTATCTCTTAAATTTTTCTTAACTAAAGATTACGTGTTTGTTTTGTTTTTCTGGTAAGTTGGTGCTGCAGGCTAGATTAAAAAACCGAAATTTTAAGTTGTCGTTCACTTATGACAGACGACGAATTAACCAATTCAACTTTTTTATGGCAAGTCAAATCTTGTTTTCAGCGAAGTTGTGCATATCGGAAGCAGTCTACTAAGTGATCGTTTATTAGGCCGGCAGCTTGCATGAAGGCGTAGCAGATTTTAGGTCCAACAAACTTGAAGCCCCTTTTTTTCAGTTCCCGACTCATCGTTCTAGACTCATCCGTCTCAGCTGGCAGGTCAGACAGTTTTGTAAAGGCGTTCTGCATTGTTTTTCCGTGTACGAACTGCCAAATGAACGCATCAAAAGAGCCGAATTCTTTTTGAACCTTGAGAAGCTGCTGCGCGTTGTTTATGGCTGAGGTAATTTTGGCTCGATTCTTAACCACGCCGGGAGCCCTCATTATTCGTTCAATGTCCTTAATAGTGTATTTTGCAACTTTCGCGGGGTCGAACCCGTCGAAAGCCTCCCTAAACGCTTCCCGCCGCTCTAAAATCAGCCACCATGACAGCCCCGCCTGAAAACCATCTAGAACCAAAAACTCAAACAACTTTTGGTCATCATGGACAGGCACACCCCACTCCACATCATGATACCTAACGTACAACGGTTTATCAACATTCCAGCATCTTTTCAGCGATGTGTTCATTGCTTTGCTGTTCACCTTTTAACCGTTTTTCATTAATTAAGTCTGCTCACTTGTGGGCTTCTGTTTTGTGTTGGAGAAGCGTTTATTTGTTGAGTTCTTTTCCTATGTCCCAGGCTTTGGCGATTTTTTTGCCAAGGGTCCAGTAGCTTCGGTCATTCATAACAAACAAGATGGGTTGTACCTTTTCAAAATCTACTACTCATCGGTGAGAACAGTATCATCGCAGTGCGTGGCTACTATTTTTCCTATGAATATGTCGTGATTTGGAAAATCAACGGTTTTTACTAGTTTGCACTCCATGTTGATGCTGCATTGTTCAATCATAGGGGCGGTTTTGAGTTTTCCATAAAAAGTCTTGAACAAGTCTGCTTTGTTCTTGTCTTTTCCTGACACTAAGCCGCAGAAATCGGTTTCCTTAACCATTTTTGTTGAAGGAATGTTGATGCTGAAGGTTTTGTTTGCTTTTATACCTAAATTGGTGTAGTGCAGTTTGTTCATACCTAACGAAACCGATTCAAGATCCATTATGCCAACATGAGCGATAGTGACGTAATTGGGTTTTCCATTAACTAACGCTCCAACCAACGTGGTCGGCAACGGATAAAGACAGTTTTTTGCTCCAAGTTCAGTCTTCATTTATTTCCACTCGCGAAAATTGTTTTTAATCTCCCATTGAAACGTATTGTTTGTCATACATATTAGTCTTAGAAAATCTAAACTCTTTTTGGGCAGTTTCTCGGTGTCATAATATTGCTTCAGTTCGCTAATCACGAGTTGTAATCAAAATTCTCCCGAAATGCCCTCGACTCTCACATGAACATCCTATTTGCATGTGTACCTTGGGAAAATATTAATGAATTAAGGTAACATAAATGTACCAAAGAAAACTGGGTGTTAACTAAAAGCAGTAATTACTAAAATAACGCTAAGATAAGGCTATTTGGTTGGTGTTACGGGCTATTTTTACACAGTCGTTTAAACCGTCGTTGCGCGCTCCACCTTTGGTTTTTAGCTAATTTTTTTTGATCGTCGATTTAGATCTGAGGGGTTTGGATTCATTTTCCGATTTTTCTGGCAATTGAAAAAAATTAACCAAGCCGGACCGCTACGAGCTTGTCGTCTCTATTAAAGCATAACTGTGCGTTGGTTTTCTGGGAAAGTTTATATGTAACTTTTTAGTTACATGTAATAGTAATTATACGTGTGGGCTGAAAACAATGAAAAACACTGTCGAAACACCAAACCTAAAAAAAACACAAGATAATAACTTCAATTTTAATAAGATCGTCACAGGCGCACTCGGCGTCTTTTTCAAAGATGCCTTGAGAGTAGCATTCACCAACCCTTCTCAAACCATTTTCTTTGCGCGAACCCTAAGATGGCAAAGAAAAGCCGCACAAATAAGAGCTAACTGGTCAAAACAGGGTTTACAGGTTCCCCCTGTGTTGATTTTCAGCGTGACAAGCGCTTGTAACCTTCACTGCGAGGGCTGTTATAATCAGTATTTGCGGGGCAACCGTCACGGTGAAATTAGTGACGAAAGGCTGAAAAAAGCGCTGGAGGAAGCAAAGGAACTCGGAATTTCTTTTGTTGTATTCGCAGGAGGTGAACCGTTGATGCGGCCAGACGTACTTGATATTCCGAAGGACTATCCTGAAATTATGTTTCTCATGTTTACGAACGGCCTATTGGTCAACGACAAAGTTCTCGAGTATATGGCGAAAGAAAGAAACATAGTTCCTCTGATTAGTCTTGAAGGCTACGAAGCTAACACAGACGCTCGCCGCGGCACCGGAGTATATGATGCCCTTCTCAACACTATCGGCAAACTGAAGGAAAAAAGGGTATTTTGGGGTGCCTCTTTAACCATGACTAGAACCAATTTTGACGAAGTTACAGATGAGGAATTCATAAAGAAACTTGTTGAAGCTGGCTGTAAACTCTTCATGCTAGTTGAGTACACTCCGGTCAGAGAAGGAACCGAAGATTGGGTCCTTACTGAAAAACAAAAGTCCAGAGTCGTGCCTATACGAGACAGGTTGCGTGCTAAGTTCTCGGCCTTATTTATTGCTCTTCCATGGGACGAAGAGGAAATAGGCGGGTGCCTTTCGGCAGGAAGAGGATTTATACACATCAGCGCTGAGGGTGCGGTGGAGCCATGCCCCTTTATTCCATATTCAGACGTAAACCTTAACGATGTCACGCTCAAAGAAGCTTTGCAATCAAAACTGTTGAGAACGATTAGAGAAAACCATGGCCTACTCAAAGAAGCTAACGGTTGCGCCCTCTGGGAGAAGAGAAACTGGGTCAAATCCATCGCCAACCCAAGTGACCCATCGCTTACCAGATTTGCAAGTAACGCAACGTCCGAATGCCCCAGGATAGAAAAGCCTTAGACAATAGAGACGAAACGATGCAAGTAACTGCATTAACTATAGTCTTTGTTGCGGTGATTATTATCTTGAGCTTAGTTACTATTAAGACAGTAATTCCCGACTCGCAGGCAAGTAAATTAAACTTAGTAGGATACAGAACTTGTTGCCCTTTCGCCCCAGTTAGCACTGTAATCGGCATAGCTTTGGTTATCACCTTATTCCTCGTAGCAAGGCGAATGGCTGTGATGTGATGAGAATTAAGGCAGGCTATTCAGTTCATAAAATAGGAGTTGACGAAAAAGCTTCATGACTGAACTTAATGAACTCGCGAAAACTTTGGATGCGTTGGGGCATCCTCTACGTTTAAAGATCATTGCATTACTTGCAGGGGGAGAGATGTATTTGAACGAAATAGCCAACAAACTTTGCGTCAACAGAGCACTGGCGAAAGTTCACCTCAAAAAACTCGAAAGAGCAGGAATAGTTAAAAGCCGAATAGAATTAGTCGAAGGCGAGGCTAAAGCACTTCGCTACTATAAGCTTATACAGTTTGAAATTTACGTTTCACCGCAAATCCTAAGAAAGGAGGTGGAAAACAGTGGATGTTAGAGCATGGATAATCGGGTTTACCTGGTTTGCCATTATGGTAATAGCCTCCACGTACCTCTCGATCGGAAAAATAAGCTTGGACACGGACATAGCTGTTGGACTACTCGTTACAGTCGGTTTCATAGTAACATTTGCAGTTGCATTCGGACTTGAATATTACCAAACACAAATGGACAAAGAGAGACCCTCAACCAAAACATTAGCACAAATGTCAACGGAACTTACCGAGATAAAGTCGGTGGTTAACGAGCTTGCAAAAAAGGTCGATGCGATACAGAAAGAATTGCAAGAATAAACTGGAGAAGCCCTACTTCGGGCTAAAACTCTTTTTATATGCAAATCTTTGAGACATCTCTTGTTAATAGCTGACACACGTTTCGTTATTTACCTGTAAAACCCTAAGAATTTTGGATCGTAATTTCACTTTCCTAATTCAGTAGCATTTAGCTGGAGTACTCCCAAAACAAGCCCCACCGCGCACTATTTGATGCATAATTGATATACGGTCTTTCAATTTTAATAAGAGCTATTCTATCTTTCAATGTGCTCTACATCAATTATTGGTTAGCTGGAAATCATTGACGTTCCACTTATATTGTAGAAAGTAAGGATATTCAGCGATTGTTTTCAAAGATTCTTGATTGCTATGTATTGATAACGAAATTGAAAAACTATTTACAGTGGGGTCAATAGAAAAATAAACATCCTTTGAGGCAGAATTACCTGCATTAAGATCGAACCTGAATTCTGCTGAAGCTGTATTAATCTGAGTGTACGGCTGTTCTGTTATTGCTGAAAAAGTCGCATTAACAAATTTTATTGTAAGATTAAAATCTCCAGCCGTTTTACCACTATTATCATAATAGATAGTAATGTAATTTTCTGTTCCCGTAGTATTAAAGAAAAAAGATGTTCCCGATAACGAATAGTAGATTATTGCTTCGTTTGCATTAACGGTAACTTGATGATCTTCGTAGACTACCAAAAAAGTAGCAGCTAAGACGATTGATATAACTGAGATAACAGCAGTCAATTCTTTATTTCTTTTTTTTAATTCTAATATCCTCAGCTATCCTATTATTTTCATGCAGATTTAAGACTATTCTTGCTTATTGTTTCACTTTGAGTACATCCACAGCATAAATAACGAAACCAACCCCAATCACAATTATGCCGAGATACAAACCTAATTGGTAAGCGAGCAAGCGCGCTATTAACAAGAATATTAGTCCAACTACCGCTAAAGCCATTCCGACCAAACGAGTTACATTCATGCTTTCACCCTATTTTTCTATTCTACCTTATTCGATTTAAGACTTATCCTTATGAAAACTTGGCTAAATACCACAAGTAATAAGAGAGTTATTCTACCCTTTAGTGTTGCTTTGCAGAATAAAAAGAAACTTCGATATGATTATGGCGAATTTGTCCACATTAGCTTTACAGTCCAATCATAAATAATGCCTTCCTGATAAATAGCAATTATACATAACGCCCTCCGGCATCACTGTATACAACGTGATGCCTTGTCACGATATTACCAACATTCTTCAACTTGAGATATAGTACTCGTTTTGTGCTTTTCGGTATGATCTTGACATCATGGTGGATGTACTGAAACGTACATGAAGGTACACTTACATACTTTCTTAAACTACCCTTTTTCTAAGTCGCCCTTCATTTTCCCACTACTATACCGTATTGTAGCACCGTAGCCAAGCACAGCGAGACGTAGGTGCGACTGGTGCAAACGATGGAAGAAATTCCCTTTATTGGAAAAATATTCACTGTAGTAGCTACTGCTTACCATAGTAACATCCAATAACGCTCCAATATCGAATTAAGAAAAGTATGGTAAATAAGTAAGTTTCTATGATGATAAGTTTTAAATCTGAAAAGCGTAGAAATAGCC
>Ga0187848_10000707_pt1 | contig 29757 bp, 26 predicted proteins | sample June2016WEW_4_40_FD_132424 | JGI IMG/M metagenome (GOLD analysis project Ga0187848, IMG submission 132424) | Peatland microbial communities from SPRUCE experiment site at the Marcell Experimental Forest, Minnesota, USA - June2016WEW_4_40 | ecosystem: Environmental > Terrestrial > Soil >... | reverse complement strand
GGCGTCGCAGTTCCAGCAGCTTCGCGATGGATGCCTTCCTCCCTTGCGCAAATGTCGGGCGCATATAGCCCATCATCGCCCATTTTGCCAATGATGTCGAATTATTTATGCGCACCTATATAGGATCCTAAACCGCCGCTACGGCCACCTGCCGCCGCTTGCGCCAGGAAAGCTGGCTCATGACCAACAGGGCGATCAGGTGCAGACTGCCCATCATCACAAACATGGGCACATAGCTGCCGAAATGGCCGACGATGAAGCCCGGCAACTTGGCGCTGAACAAGTATCCGCCCAACCCACCGGTGAACCCGCCGATGGCAGTGACCGAAGCCACGGCTCCTTTCGGAAAGGCATCGGACGTCGTACTAAAGATATTCGCCGACCAGCCCTGATGGCCCCCCAGGCCGAAACAGATCAGCACGATCATGAGGACGGGGTTGTTCACCCAAACCGCCGTGGCGGCAACGGGCATGCATAACGCGCAGATGGCCATTGCCGTGGGCCGCGCCTGACGCATATCCCAACCGCGCCGGCACAGGAAACTCGGAATCGCCCCGCCGAACAGGCTGCCCACGCTGGCCGCCGAATAGAGCACCGGCATGGCCCACCCAATGTCCTTCAGATTGAAGTGGCGTACATCGTACAGATACGGCGGCAGCCAGAACAGGTAGAACCACCACACACCGTCGGTGAGGAACTTGCCGAGGGCAAAACCCCAGGCCTCGGGATATTTCAGCGCACCCATCCACCCGATCTTGGCTGTGATCACGCCTTCATCCTCAGCCTGGATCGGCGGGTTCTGGTAAAGAGCCAACCAGAGCACCACCCAGACCATACCCAGCACACCGTTCAGGTAGAAGGCGCCCCGCCATCCCCAGGTCAGTGCCAACACGCCAGCCACGGCCGGCCCGAACATGGCCGCCACGTTGCTGCCTGAATTGAAGACGGAGCTGGCAAACGCGCGGTCCTGTTTGGGATACCATTCCGCCACGGACTTGATGGCTGCCGGGAAATTGCCGGCTTCGCCGAAGGCGAGCACCCCGCGCCAAATGAGCAGACCCGTCAGAGTAGTCGAGAGCGCCGGCAGGCCCACCAGCGCGGAAGCGATGGCCCACCAAGCGATGGTTACCAGGTAGCCAATCTTGCTGCCGAATCGGTCGATAAACCTGCCTGCGACCAGATACCCTACGGTGTACGCCAGGGCGAACGCCCCGGTCAGATCCCCGTAGTTCTCGGCATTGAAGTGCATCTTGTCGCGGAGGGTCGGCCAAAGGTTCGAAAGAAAGACGCGATCCAAATAGGTCAACGTTGTCCCAAAGAAGAGCAGCGCCAGAATACGCCAGCGGGCAGAAGAATGTTGAGTCGAGGCCACGGCCCATTGTACGGCAGGGAGCACTTTCAGGAGGTGTCTGGGAGCTGAATCTCTTCTTTTAGCGCCCCGCCCGCAACCGCACATCGGGCCCGCGCTGACGGCCTCGCCGGCCATGCTACAATCGGAGCGAATTCCCACTGAGGTGCCTCCATGGCGCAGGAAAACGACCTCTCTCGCCGCGATTTATTGAAGACCGCAGGAGCGGTCACCGCCGTGGCCGCCGCGATCGAAAGCGCGCCCGCCATTCAGAAAGTCAAAGCCGCCAACAGCCAGGTGCAATACGGCATGATCGGCGCCGGCAGCCGCGGCACGTATCTCCTCAAGCATCTGAAGAACATCGATGCCGGCCGCTGCGTCGCGATCTGCGACATTCGCCAGGTGGCCCTCGATCACGGCGTCCAAACCATCGGCAACAATCCGCAGACATATACGGACTACCACGAGTTGCTGGACCGCAAAGACCTCGATGCCGTCTTCGTCATCACGCCGCTCTCCACTCACTACCCCATTACCCGCGATGTGCTGGTTTCCGGACGCCACGTGTTCTGCGAAAAGTGCCTGGTATTCAAACCGGAAGAGGTGCACGGCCTGCGCGCGCTGGCCAACTCGCGCCCCAAGCAGATCCTTCAGACCGGTCTACAGCGCCGCTACAGCAGCTTTTACCAGACCGTGAAAAATATGGTGGACGCGGGCGTGCTCGGCAACGTGCACCACATCCATGCCCAGTGGCACCGCAACATGATCAACAAGCCGAGCTCGCTCTGGACCATGAAGCCCGGCGGCCCCTCCAACATCGAGAACTGGCGCCTGTACCGGCAGTTTTCCGGCGGCTTGACCGCCGAGCTGACGTCCCACCAGGTAGACGTCTCCGATTGGATGTTCGGCGCCTCGCCCGATTTCGTGATGGGCCTTGGCAGCCTGGACATGTTGAAGGACGGCCGCGACGTCTACGACAACATCCAGTTGATCTACCGCTATCCCAACGGCCAGAAGCTGACCTACTCCGCCATCAGCACCAACCAGTTTCTGCCCTATTTCAACGGCCAGCGCCCCGAGATGGGCGAGATCGTCATGGGCACCGAGGGCACCATCGAAATCACCGTGGGCGACGATGTCCACATGCCCGTTGCCTGGTGGTACCGCGAACCGCCCAAGACTACCACCGTCGCTCCGGCCGCCAAAAAGAACGAGCCCTTCCAGGCCGGCGCAACCATGATCGCCTCCGGCGGCGCCAACGGTCCCTACCCCATCATGACCGGCGATTTGCAGATGACCGGCAAGGAAAGCTTCCTCGACCGCGAGGTCAAATTCGCGCGCCGCTGGCTCTATGCCAAGGGCGTGTTCGAACAGGAGGAAAACCGCAACCCGGTCGACGTGGAGCTCGAGAGCTTCTTCGAAAGCTGCCGCACCGGCAAGCGCCCCCGCGCCGATCTGGAAAAAGGTCTGGCGGATGCCGTCGCCGTCATCCTCTCCAACATGGCCATGGATGAGGGCCGCAAAGTCTATTTCAACGAAATGGACAAGCTGGGGACAGGGGCCGAGCACGTTAGTAAGACCGAGTAACCATTTCTTCGTGGAGCGGACTCTCAGTCTGCCACGCCGGGACTCATCCCGGCGCTTGTTTGGCTGCGGCTACGCTGCTCCGTGGGGCAGGCGGTTTCGCCTGCCAGTGCCGGCGCAAGCCTGGATCAGGCCCTGAAGGAGATCATCCGCGGTCCAGTTGGTCTCGCAATTCGCCCGGATATAGCGATTTCAGCTCCGGATACTTCTCGGCAAGCCGAATCAGGTCCAGTTCGTCCTTCTTCCGCTTGCTCAGGCGTACTTCGGTCTTGAAGCCCTCTTGCCGGAGGTACCGAGCTAGTTCAGGAAGACCAGCCGCGATCGCCACGATGTGGACATCCAGAGTGTAGACCGGCTCGACGTAACAATTGACGGCCAAACCAGCGATTAGGCAATACGGCCCGAACGATTCGCAAGCCGCGATCAACCGTGCGAAATCCGTCGCGCCCCCCTGTGTTGTCAACTCGTACGCCTCGAACGCGGTCACAAGCCCACTCTACAGAGAGGGCGCGTGGCACGCAAGTCGAAACCAAACCCCGGCCCTCCGCCTCTGGAGGCGGACAATGAAATGGTGGCGCCTGGTTTTCCCAGAACCGCTCAAGAACTGCTCCGGCGCGGAGAAGACTTCAGAACCGAGTTGCGCGCGTACAAACAACGCACCCGGTTGCCCGGCGGATGGTATCCGTTTGAATCTCTATCCAGCCTCGCGATAGTTGCCGATTTGCTCAGCACAAGCTTTCCCGAGATATTGGATTCCTGCGCCGCGAGGCCCGCGGCGGACATCGGTTGCGGGGACGGCGACTTCGCATTGCTCCTGGCCAACTGGGGAATGGCTGTCGACGCGATCGACTACGAGCCGAACAACTTCAATGGGATGCGCGGCGTCGACACCGCCCGCCAGGCGCTCGGATTGCCGGTGGACGTGCACCGCATCGACCTCGACAAGCTGGCGGATCTGCCGCGCTCCGAGTACGGGCTCAGCCTTTTTCTCGGCACGCTTTATCACCTCAAGAACCCTTACGGCCTGCTGGAGACGCTTGCCTTCCGGACGCATTGGTGCGTCCTCAGCACCCGGATCGCCCAAGTTGCCCCCGCCACGGGCATCAGGATCGAGGAGGAGCCGCTCGCCTACCTGGCGGATGGCCGCGAGGTGGGCGGCGACGCCACCAATTTCTGGTTCTTCTCTCCGCGAGGGCTACTGCGGCTGCTGCAACGAACCCGCTGGGCGATACGGGCCGTGCGGCGCGTCGACTGCCTGCGCGACTCCAATCCAGTCGACCCGGCAGCCGACGAGCGTGCCTTCGTGCTGATCCAGAGCCGCGTGTTTTACCCCGGCCTTGCCGCCCGGCCTGCCCAAGGCTGGCATCAGCCTGAAGATGGAGGCTGGCGGTGGACGGCGAAGGCGTTCTCGCTCGACGTCGTGCTGCCGCTGGAGCGCCCCGTGGTTTCTTTTGTCCTCCACGCGTCGATCCCGGAGGCCGTGATCGCGGCCAGCGGCGCCGTGACCATTGGTTGCGCAATTTCGGGCGCCCATATAGGAGACGCGACGTACTCGACCAGCGGCCCAATCGAATTTCGCTGCGATTTGCCGCCGTTCGCTCTTCACGACCCCCAGCTACGCCTCGACTTCTCCGTGTTGAGCTCCTTTGCAGCGCCCGAGGAAGACCGCCGGGAGCTTGGCCTCCGCGTCCCGTTCGCGGACTCGCCCGACACCGGCCACATCCCTTTCAGCGTGGTGGAGTAGTAACGCGGTTCAGAGGATCGCGTGCGGCCCGGAGTAAATGGCCCATTGACACGTACTATGTGTGCACGTATAATGTGCACATGAACGTGACCCTATCGATTCACGACGAGGTGATCCACAAAGCCAGGCGCCGTGCGGAAGCGATAGGCACCAGTATCAATCAGCTCGTGCGCGAATACCTGGAACAGTTTGCCGACGAGGCTGATCCGGCGGCCGATGCGACTGAATGGGAACGGCTTTCGCTTGCTAGCCACGGTAATTCACGCGGGTGGCGGTTCAACCGCGACGAATTACACGAGCGACGATGAGCAAGGCAGCATTCTTCGACACCAACGTCCTGGTTTACGCGGACGACGACTCAAAGCCCGAGAAACAGCGAAAGTCGATTGCTCTGTTTTCGGAACACCTTAGCCAACGTACAGCGGTTGTCTCTCTACAGGTGATGCAGGAGTATTTCGTAACCCTGACACGAAAGCTCGCTGTACCCGCTGAGATGGCTCAGCGGAAAGTCGAGATTCTGGCGCGTGGCAGAGTCGTGCAATTTCGCGCCGAGGACATCATTGCGGCGATCGAACTGCACCGCCTCACGAGAATCTCGTTCTGGGACGCCTTGATCGTTCAGGCTGCGCGCTCGGCGGGCGCGGCCGTGCTTTATAGCGAGGACCTTCAGCCCGGCGCCGTGATCGGAGGCGTGCGTGTGGTCAACCCGTTCCTGGAGTGAATAGCCTTTCCTCCGCCCGCGCGCTCCCCTACCCCATGCGCGCGTTCTTCTGCGCCTTAAGAGCCAGCTCCGTCGCTAACAGCGCTTGCTCTTGGTCCTGGGCCACGTGCGTGCGGTTCACCACGTCGGCAACAAACTGCGGCCCGAACGGCAGCGCGACATTCTTACAGTCGATGTACCGGACCTGCTTGCGATCCACCAGGAACAGGTGATCGCCGCCCGGACGCCCGGCGATGTCGGCATACTTGCGCAGCTCGATGTACCCCTCGGTTCCCAAAATGAACTGTCGCCCGTCGCCCCACGTTCCCAAGCCGTCCGGCGTAAACCAATCCACGCGTACGTACCCGAAGCCGCCATTGCCGTGCAGCATCATGTCGCCGAAGTCCTGGAACTTCGGCCGGTGCGGGTGATTCACATTGGCAACCTGGGATGCCGTCACATCCGCCACGGTGGACCCGGTATAGTAAACGAACTCGTCCACCTGGTGCGATCCGATGTCGCAGAGGATGCCGCCGTAACGCGCCGGATCCCAAAACCACTCCGGGCGGGTGGGCTCGGCGATCTGATGCGGCGCCAGGTTGACAGTCTGGATCACTTTGCCGATCGCGCCGGATTTCACCAATTCCCCCGCCTTCACCGATGCCCTTACCTCCAAGCGTTCCGAATACATGATCCCGAAAATGCGGCCGGTCTCTTCGATCGCGCGGCGCACTTCGGCAAGCTGCTCCAGGCTCACCATGGCGGGCTTGTCGCTCAGGTAGTCTTTGCCGTGGCGCATCGCGCGTATTCCCAAAGGCGCGCGCAGATCCGGGATCGCGGCGGAAACCACTACCTGGATGGACGGATCGTTTAGGATCTCGTCCTCACTGCCGACGGTCTTCACGTCGCCATAGAAGGCCTTGAAATCGGCGAGCATTTTCGCATTGGTGGAGTACACCGCCGCCAGCTCACCGCCGCCGCGCCGCAACGAGCCCGCCAGGTGATTGATGTGATTGTGGTCGATCCCAATGACTGCGAATTTGATCTTGTATTTGGGCGCGGTCTCCGGGCCGGAGCCGGCCGCTACCTCGTGCGTCACCTGGCCCGCGGTCTGGAAGGCCAGTGCCGCCTCCGGTAACCCGGCCAGCACTCCCGCCGAACCCACCGTCCTCAGAATGGAACGCCGGCTTACATCGTCCGTCTTCATGGAATCCACCTCCCGAGTCTTACGTCAAAGCGTTCTTCGAGTACGCCACGCACTTGGCGATTTCGGTCATCAGGTCCGACCCGGCGGGGACCGGATACTCCATCTCGATCACGCCCGGAAACGGATACTTCTCCTTCTGCATCAGTTTCAAGGTCTCGACGATGGGTGTGTCCCCCGTGCCCCACGGAACGTTTGGCCCGTTATTCATCTTGCGGTCCTTGAGGTGAATGTGGGTGACGCGGTCGTGATACTTCACCAGGAATGGAATTGGCGAAGTGTTGTTGGCGGCGGTAAAGTGGCCGATATCCAAGTTGATGCCGTTATATTTGGAATAGCTCATGGCCGTTTCCCAACTCTCCGGCCGGCCGAAAGCCTCGGGGTTGGTGATATTGGTGTGGCCATGATAGCCGATCATCATCTTGTGCTTTTCGCCGAACTCGCCCAGCCGCTTGGTGTGGCTGAGCGGGATCTCGCAGGAGATCGCCCTCGCGCCTACCCGTTTGGCAAGCCCGAACATGTAGTCGATTTCCTCGTCGGTGAAGGTATCGATCGCATCCACCTTCATGATCTCGATTTTGACGCCGGCATTGGCGTACAGTTTGCGGAAGGCATCGGCCTTGTCCATCGACGCCGCCAGCCGCCAGTTGCGCAATTCCTCGGCCGCGGCCTTGCGCGCCGCTTCCTGTTCGGGCGTCACGGGAGCTCGACCGCCGCGCGCAGCTTCACCGCTCGGGGGCGCGGCTGGCTGCCCCCCGCCGGCGCGTCCGCCCGGCCGAACCGCAGGATAAGCCACCAGGTTGGGCGGCGCGCCCATGAACCGCTCAATCGGCTGCGCGCGCAGTTCCACCACGCTGAGGTTGAGTTTGATCATTGCGTCCAGGCACTCTTCGCCGGTGTTGTATTGGCCATGAAAGCTATAGGGTGCGTTGATGCCGATCTCGACGCCGCCAAAATTGGAATTGGTCTTCGCCAGCAGACGGGAGGCCGGCAAAGCCGTTAAGGCCATTCTGCCGAGATCGCGTCTGGTTATCGATAAACTCATGGAGTTCTCCCTTCCCTGGATCGGAAATCAAAACGTATCGGAATTCCGGCGTGGTTGTCAACCGCCGCTAGCGGCCTCGTTCCATTCCAACCTGACTGTGTGAGTGGGCGCTCAGAGCGGTTATACAGCTTTCGGCGGTCAGCTTCTGCATGGTTTGGCTGATCGCTGATCGCTGAAAGCTCCGGATCGCCTACAGCTTCACCAGCTACAATAGAACCAGGCATGAGGGCATGGAACCGCGCGAAGCTTCTGTGGGGTTACCTGGCGCGGCGATCCACATTGAACGCCTTGCCGGTGGAATACATCGTCGAAACCACCGCCAAGTGCAACCTTTACTGCCCGATGTGCCCGCGCGAAACCCATAAGCAGCCCAAGGCCGACATGGCGGACAGCGTTTTCGAGCGCCTGGTGCGCGAGTCCGGCGCTTCGGCCGAGCACATGATGCTGATCGGCCTGGGCGAACCGTTCATGGATCCCGCCATTTTCCGGCGCATCGAGTTCTGCCATCGCCACAGCATTTCCACTCTGCTTTCCACCAACGGCACGTTCCTCGATGAAAGCCTGTCCGCCCGAGTGCTCGATTCCCCGCTGGAACAGATCACCTTGAGCTTCGACGGCGCCCGAAAAGAAACCTTCGAGTACTATCGCAAGGGCGCCAAATTCGAAAAAGTGCGCGACAACTTCGTCCGCTTCGCGCGCATGAAGCACGAGCGCGGCTCCAAACTCCAGGTGGTGGTGCAGATGGTGCGCATGGAAGGCAACGCCGGCGAGGTGGATGACTTCGTGCGCTTCTGGAGCAATCTTCCGGGCGTCGACCAGGTGCGCATCAAGGAGGACGAAACCAACCTGATGCGCCCCGACGCCGGCCACACCGCCGAAGAATGGAAGCACCCTTGCCACTACCTGTGGCGCGGCCCCATGTACGTCAAGCAGAATGGCGACGTTTACCCCTGCTGCCAGAGCTACATGCTGGACGGCGCACCGCTGGGCAACCTGGAGACGGATTCGTTGATCGGCATCTGGAACGGGGAGCGAATGGAGGGCATGCGCCGGCTCCATGCAACCGGCCGGGCCGGCGAGATCGACATCTGCTCCCGCTGCTGCACCACCATTCCGCACCCCGCGCTGGTGGCAGGAAGCCTGCTGCTCCACGGCCGAACGGTGCGCCGCCTGTTGCCCATTGTGGAGCGGCTGACGTATCTTTCGAAATTGCCCAAGAAACTGCTGAGTCCCGCCCGCCGGGCAGGCGAAATAGAGCCCAAGAAATAGGATACGAAGGTCCAAGAGGCGGCAAGTCCGCTCGAAAATAGCGGAATCAACGGAGCTCTATGAATCGCTCGCCCTTCTCGAACCGGTCCAGAATTCTTTCCCACTGCTCCTTATAGTTGGTTATCGACCAGGAATTTCACGCGGAGAGAAGGACGGAGTGATCGGTCTGACGAGCGGCATACTCAATCGCAGCCAGGATGTCCTCTCGTTCCAGATACGGGTAGTCCTGTAGAATCTCGTCAATGCTTGCCCCAGCGCTAAGCAATTCAAGGACATCCGTCACACGGATGCGCATACCACGAATGCACGGACGCCCGCCGCACTGGGCATCGTCTATCGTAATTCGGTCGAGGCGGTTCCTCATCATGACGGCAATCTTGAGACTAGTCTACCGCTTTTGGGTGCGAGGGCGCTCGGGTTGTTGAAAACATTATTGCCGGTCAGAGGGCCAGCCCCTATTGCTCCCGCAGCGCCGTCACCGGGTCCACACGCGTAGCCCGGCGGGCCGGCAGCGCGCACGCCGCGAGGCCAACCACCGCGAGAGTAAGCACCACCGCCGACATCACCAGCGGGTCGAGCGGTTTCACGCCGTAGAGCTGCCCGGCCACGACCGAACGTAGCGCTACCGAGCCCGCCGCGCCAACCAGCAGGCCGGCGCCCAGCAGCCACGCCGCTTCGCCAACCACCAGCTTCACCACGCCTCCCGCGGTGCATCCCAGCGCGGCGCGGATCCCGATCTCGCGCTGGCGCTGTGTCACCAGGTACGCCAGCACGCCGTAGATGCCTACGCCCGAGAGGAACAAAGCCAGGCAGCCGAAGAACATGGCCAGCGTCAGCGAGGCCCGCCGCGACGCCAGCGCCAGGTCGCCGCGCTCCCCCATGGTGTGGACATCGAACAATGCAAGGCTCGGCGCGATTGCCGCGAAACGGGTGCGCACGGCTCGCAGGATGGGGCCGGTGTCGCCAGTGGTCTTGATTGCCAGCGCGTATCCCCTCTGCACGTTCTGCGCGTAAGGCAGGTAATACGCACCCACCGGATTGCCGCTGCCTTCCACGTCCGCCGTGTGCACGGGGCGGACCACCCCCACTACGCTGAACCAGCGCGTGTGCTCGTCCGTCTTCAGAAGGTCGCGGATGTCCTGCGGGAAATGCATGCGCCGCCCGATCGGGTTTTGCCCCGGCCAGAAATGGCGCGCCAGCCGCTCGTCCACGAGGATGGCGCCGGGGGCGGATTCGTTGTCGCGCCTGTCGAACGCGCGCCCCGCAGCCATGGCAATGTGCATAGCTTCGAAGTAGCCCGGCGTGACCGTCACCTGTTCCGGTGAGATCACCGACTCTCCCGGTTTCATGACGTAGCCTTCCGCCAGGATCACGCTGTCGCTATGGTTGCCTCCCCAGGGAATGGTGGTGGTCGCGCCCGCGGCCGTCACACCGGGAATGGCGCGGATGGCGTCGAGTGCGCGGTCCATCAACGCGATTGCGTCCGCGTTCTTGGCGTAAAGCGACTGCGGCACGCTGGTGGCAGCCGTCACCACGCCCTTGACGTCGAATCCGGGGGCGACGTGCAGCAACTGGCGGAAGCTCGCCAGAACCAGTCCCGCGCCGGCCAGCAGCACGAAGGCCAGCCCGACCTGCGCCACTACCAGCGCCTGCCGCACGCGGCGCGCCCGCCGCCCGCCGGTGCCCGAGCGGCTTTCTTCGCGGAGCACGTCGTTGACCCGCGACCGCACCACCTGCACCGAGGGGATCAGCCCGATCGCGATCCCCACCAGCGCCGCCGTCACCAGCATCGCCAACACCACCATCGCGTCCACGCGAATCTCACCCGCGCGCGGCAGCGTTTCAATCCCGCTGTGTGCCAGGGCGCTCAACAATCCCGTGCCCAGCGCGCCGCCTATCGCGCCGCCGGCCACTGCCACCAGAATGCTCTCTGTCACCAACTGGCGTATCAGGCGTCCCGCCCCGGCGCCCAGGGCCAGGCGGGTAGCAAGCTCTTTGCGCCGCACGGTGGTTCGGGCCAGCACCAGGTTGGCGACATTCACCACACCGATCAGCAGCACAAACGCCGCGCCTCCCCAAAGCAGGTAGAGCGCCCCCCGGATCTCCTTCACCAGCATGTCCCCCAGCGGCATCGCCACGGTATGGAAGCCGGCGTTGAGCAGCAGTTCCTTGAAACTCGGAAAGCGGTCGAGGTTGGCGCGGTTGAGCGCGTCCACCTGGGACTGCGCCTGCTGCAGCGTCGCACCGGGCTTGAGCCGCCCGATGCTCTGCCAGTTATTGGAGTGGCGCACCTCCCGCTGCGCCGGAGTGAACGCCGCCGGTACCCAGAGGCGGACCTCGGGGTCGATGAAGTTGAAGGCCGCCGGCATCACCCCCACTACCGTATACGGCTGCCCGCCGATGCGAATGTTGCGGCCGAGGGCCGCCTCCGGGCTCGCGAAAAGCTGCCGGCTCAGGCCGTCGCTCAGAATAGTCTTATGTTCGGCGCCGGGCTCGCCTTCGGCATCCGAAAAGGCCCGCCCGTAGGCCGGCGATACGCGCAGCAGCCGGAACAGGGAAGGTGTCGCCAGCATGCCGGTGACGCGTTCCGGCGTGCTTTGCATCTGGAGCGTCTGGCCGTTGGTGCGGAACAGCGCCTGCTCCGAGAAGACGTGGACGTCGCGAAGGCGATCGTAGTAATCGCCCGAAGAGCTGTTGTAGCCAAAATCGGCGCCCGCTTTCGGGTAACGATTCGCCATCAGCAGAATGGAGCCGGCCTCGGGCACCGGCAGCGGCCGCAGCAACACCGAGTTCACCACCGCGAAGGTGGCAGTGTTCGCGGCGATACAGACAGCAATGGTCAAGACCACCGTCACGGTGAACCCTTTATCGCCCATAAGCGAGCGGACGGCGTGCCGGAGATTGCGGAAGGCTCCCATGGTAGCTATTACGCGATTCGGACCCGCGCATGTTGCAAAATCTTTGGCCAGGCCGCCGGAAAGTGGCCCATCGGCGCTAACTTAACGTGGCGTACGCACTCGTGCGTGCCGCGTCGAGACTTTCTCGACGCCTGCGCTTGACCAGGGGGAACCCTGCGGATTGCGGATTAGCCATGGATTAGCCAGGCTTCAACCGAGTTGGCTTCAGCGTGCGCTCGAATCTTCACGCTCCGATTCCGAACCCAGCGATCGTGCCACACTTTTTGTCGAAACGGTTATCCGGTGCGTCCCAGCGACGCATCGAACTCATCAAGAGTGGGCGTCGAGAAAGTCTCGACGCGGCACGCACGAGTGCGTACGCCACGTTAAGTTAGCGCTATGGGCCAAAGGCCTCTTGCACAAGGCCCGTAAGGCGTTAAGGCGCCAACCGTGGAGTAGGCGTTTTCGCCTGCCGTCGGCCACCGGGCCACTTCTGCCAGAGGCGCAGCGTTGCCCTCGGGCGTATGATTTACAACATGGACCCAATCCTTTCCGCCGCCGCGGCTGCCATCGTGGGAGCGGTGGACTGGAGGGAAGTCGCCAAGAAACTCGCCGGGGACGCAGCTACAGACGCGGCAAAAGCCGGCCAGAGAAGTCTCCTGCGGCTCCTCCGGCCGGACGAGCGCGAAAAAGCGGCCAAACAGGCGATCGGCTTGTTCACCGAGGAGTTCCTCAAGGAACTGGACGACAAAACGCCTCTCTCGGCCGCCGTCCCCGGCTACCGCGATCAGCTTCAGCGCCTCATCGAATCGGCCGCCGTCGATATCACTTCCTGGCTCCAGCCCGAAATCAAGAGCGTCGATCTCGGCCCGGTCGCTCGCATGTGGTCCTACCTGAACCTCAGTCCGCTGCCGGAAGACTTCGACTGGCAGCTTGTGGCACGGAATTACGCCCGCGCCATCCGCCAGCACATCAAGCAAGACCCCGAGCTGCGCCAGCAACTTGCCATCGCGCTGCAGGAAGATAGCCGCAGTTTCGAGCAGCGCCTGGCGCCCGGCTTCGACCTCGCCGGCTACCGGGACTTTCTCCGGAACAAGTGCGGCATGCTGCACCTGTCTGCCATGCATGCCAGCACCTATGACCGCCGCATCACGCTTTGGAGCGTGTTTGTTCCCCAGTCGGCGAGAGAAGCGGCGCCGGTCCGCGACATGCCGCGCGAGCTTCTGCGCCAGCTCCGCCGGGAGGGCCACGCCGCCGATGTGGCGGATGAAGAACAAGTGGCGAGGCTCCGCGAAACCTACCAGAGCAGCCCCGTAACCGGCGTGCTTGACGTTCTCGCCCGCCAGCACTGTGTCGTGCTGCTCGGCGACCCCGGCTCGGGGAAGACCTCCCTGCTGAAATACCTCGTGCTGAAGTGGATCACCGAAAACCAGGGCCCGCTGCCGCTCTGGATTGACCTTAAGGAGCTTGCCGGCCAGCTCATGCCCCTGAAGGCGTATCTCGACTCGGGCAACGTTGCCTTCGGCCTCGATGCCCGGGATATTGAGGAGCGGCTTCGTGAGGGTCAAGCCGCGCTTTATCTCGATGGTCTCGATGAGATCTTCCACGCGCCCACCCGGGCCTCTGTTGTCGAGCAGATCGCCTCGTTTTCCGCCCGTTATCCCAGGGCATCGGTCGTCGTCACCTCGCGAATCATCGGCTATGAACCGGAGCGCCTTCGCGACTTCGATTTCACCCACGCCACGCTGGAGGATTTCGACGACGAGCAGGTACGCACGTTTCTTAGCAAATGGCATGCCGTCTCCGAAGACGATGCCAAGGAACGCACCCGTCTGCAAAACCGGCTGGAACAGGCGCTCAAAGACTCGCGCGCTATTCGCGAGCTGGCAGGCAATCCCCTGCTGCTGACGATGATGGCCATCCTCAACCGCAATCAGGAGCTGCCCCGCGACCGCGTTGAGCTCTATCGGGAAGTCAGCCGGGTCCTCCTGCACGAGTGGGATGCCAGCCGGTCGCTCCTCCCCACGGACACGTTTGCCCGCCAGGAAAAGGAAGCTCTGCTCAAGGAACTGGCGGGCGAGATGCAACAAACCGATGAGGGCCTCGCGGGGAACCTGATTGAACGCGAGGGCCTCGTCCAGGTTTTTCGGAAGTTTCTGGCAGGCCTCGGAATTCAAGACGCCTACAGCAAAGCCGAATCCCTCGTCCAACAGCTTACCGAGCGGAACTTCATCCTTTGCTTCGCCGGTGCGGACCGCTTCGCTTTCGTCCACCGCACCTTCCTCGAGTACTTCTGTGCCGCCTGGTTCGTCGAGCAATTCGAAAAGCGCCGCACCCTGTCTCTCGACCAGTTGAAGCTCGAGGTCTTCGGCCGCCACTGGCAGGACGAAAAATGGCATGAGGTCCTGCGGCTCATTGCCGGGATGGTGGGGGAAAAACAGGCTGGCGAGTTGATTCTCTTCCTGATGGGTCTCGACGGCCGCGATCACAAACTGGCGAACCTGATGCTCGCCGCCGGCTGCCTGAGCGAGGTCCGCAATCGCCGCGCGGTTCTTCAAATCGATCAGGCTCTTCGAGGGCGGCTCATTGCTGACGCGGTCACTTATGACCCGCCTTACTACTACGAGGCGTGGGAAGAGAATGAGGAAACCGGGCCAACGCGGGCGAAGGCGGTAGCGCTGATCGCGTCCATCTGGCGGTCAGCCGAGACCCGAGAGTGGTTGCTATCGACGGCGAAGCCCTCACAGGATTGGATTGTGCGGCAGGCTGCCGTCCAGGAGTTGGCGCGGGGCTGGAAGGACGATCCCGAGACCCTGCCGTTGCTGAAGGACTGTGCCCGCTCCGACGGAGACGGTGCCGTGCGGTTCGCGGCGGTCCAGGAGTTGGCGCGGGGCTGGAAGGACGACCCCGAGACCCTGCCGTTACTGAAGGATCGCGCCCGCTTCGACAAAGACAACAATGTACGGAGCGCGGCGGTCCAGGAGTTGGCGCGGGGCTGGAAGGACGATTTTGAAAAGCTGCCCTTGCTGAGGGATCGCGCCCGCCTCGACGAGGATCACGCTGTGCGGAGCGCGGCAGTCCAGGAATTGGCGCGTGGCTGGAAGGACGATCCCGAGACCCTGTCGTGGCTGACGGACCGCACCCGCTACGACGAAAGCGACCATGTGCGGGCGGCGGCGCTCCACGAGTTGGCGCGTGGCTGGAAGGACGATCCCGAAACGCTGGCGTTGCTGAAGGACTGCGCCCGTTCCGACGGGGACAGCGCTGTGCGGGCAGCGGCGCTCCACGAGTTGGCGCGGGGCTGGAAGGGCGATCCCGAGACCCTGCCGCTGCTGAACGACGCCGCCCGCTACGACGAAAACTTCGCTGTCCGAACGGCGGCAGCGCAGGAGTTGGCGCGGGGCTGGAAGGACGATCCCGTGACGCTGCCGTTGCTGAAGGACCGCGCCCGCTCCGACAAAAACGGCTATGTCCGGCTGGCGGCGCTCCAGGAGTTGGCGCGGGGCTGGAAGGACGATCCCGAGACCCTGCCGTTGCTGAAGAACCGCGCCTGCCATGACCACAGCCACGCTGCACGGACAGCGGCGCTCCGGGAGTTGTTGCGGGGGTGGAAGGACGACTCCGAGACCCTACCATTGCTGAAGGACCGCGCCCTCTCCGATGAGGGCAGCGATGTGCGGAGGGCGGCGGTCCGCCAGTTGGCGCGGGGCTGGAAGGACGATCCCGAAACGCTACCGTTGCTGAAGGATCGCGCCCGCTCCGACGAAAACTACGCTGTGCGGAGAGCGGCGCTCGGGGAGTTGGCGCGAGGCCGGAAGGACGACCCCGAGACCCTGGCCTTGTTGAAGGACCGCGCCCTCTCCGATGAAGACAGCGATGTGCGGATGGTGGCGGTCCGCGAGTTAGCGCGCTCCACGAGTTGGCACGGGGCTGGAAGGACGATCCCGGGGTCGCCGCCATGCTTTCCGCCGGCGGAGCGTTCCGACCGGGCCGCTAGCTGACCTACCGCCCCGGCGGTGCAATCGACTTCAAGAAATCCAACTCATCCTTGGAGTACGGCTGCCCATTGGCGCGAAAGAGGTCCTGGAACCAGACGTCGGGCTGGCGATCAGTATAGGGATGTTGCCAGGAATCCCAGGGAAGGTAGGTTTGGGTCTTGCCCGCTACCAGGCCCCAACTGTAAGCTCCCACTTTGGCTTTCTTCGCAAGTGGGAGGATGGCCTGTAAAGTGCTGCCGAGCGGCCGCGCCATGAATTCCGTGAGCAGGATGGGGCGGCGGTAGACCTGCAGCCATCCCAGCCGCTGCTCGAATTCCTCGGGTTTGCCGTAGTTGTGGAAGGAGATCACGTCGGAGTTTTCGATCTGGATCTTTTCAATGGGCGTAAGCTTGTCCGGGCTCGACCAGTCGCCGTGCCAAAGGCCGCAGGTAAGGGGCTGCTCCGGCATGGAGGCGCGGGCAAATTCAAACACGCGCGGCAGCAGGGAGGTCACTCGCGCAACCTTGTCCGCCGCGTCGCCTTTTCCGTAACTTGCCTCGTTGCCGTTGTCCGGCTCGTTCCACAGGTCCCAGGCAAGCACCCGCTTGTCCTTGGCAAAGACGAAAATCACGTCGTGGATGTAGTCCATCAGGTCGTTGACGTGCTTCTCGTCGTAGAGCGCCCGCAAGCCGGGGCTTTGCCCCCAGCGGGAGTTGTGGATTCCCGGCCGCGGAGGCCGCTGCGGCCCCAGCTCGGGGTATGGATCCCAACAGGAATCGAACAGCACGAATATGGTGCGAATCTGGTGACGGTCGGCAATCCGTAGAAAGGCGCTGATGCGCTTCTGGTAGCCGGCCGAATCGCGCTGCCAAACCAGGTAGTTCAAAAACACGCGCACCGAATTCATGCCGGCGCTTTCGGCGATGCCGAGCTCGCGCTCGATCATCCCGGAGTTGAAGGTTTCCGGCTGCCACATCTCGATGGGGTTGGCCGCCACCGAAGGGATGAAATTGACACCCAGGAGCCAGGGCTGCCTGGCATACCAGGAATTGGCTTCTTCCGCCGGCCAGTGGTGCGGCTGAGCCATAGCCGCGGACACGCACACGGCCAGACACACCGCCGTTTGAAGGAGTTTCATGGTTTTCGCTTGCACTGATTGTAGCCCACGGGCCGGGGCTGAGAACGTAAAGAAACGCAAACCGCCGCTACCGCTCCGCCGCAAATCGCGGCATACGCCAAGTCCTATTAATCGCGGATGAATTCGTAGCGCTCCAGCGTGGCTGCAACCTGGTACGCTTGAGGGCCTTCGCCCATCATCGGCGGCGTTCTCTCCATCCGCACGATTTTTCCCACACAACGCAGATTGACCGGCTGTGTTCCATCGTGGTTCAGAGTGATGATGTATTCGATCGACCCTGCCACGTCGGGCTCTCGGTCGGTGGTAAATAGTACGCCGCTGGAACTAATGTCTTTGGTGCGTCCCGCGAAAGTGACCCTGGCAACACCGGAGCGCGTAATCGACAACGGAAGTTGGAGTTTGAAGCGTCTTGTTCTGCGCTGGTCCATGGGTGCTTTAATGCTAAAGGGTAACCCTACATAAAATCAATAGATCGGAAGGCGCCGACCTCTGCGAGCCGTACTAGTCACGGCGATTCACGGGTACCGCAAACTTTCGGCGTTATTTCAGTTGCAGATCCCCGTCTCCAAGGCTGGAGACTACCGCGCCAGGAGCTTAGGGCCGGCTCCTGGCGCGATCGAAGAAATCTACGATACCTTGGCAAACACGATGACCAGCGTATAAAGCGCCAGCGACTCGATCAGCACCAGGCCCAACAGCAAGGCGCCCCGAATGGCCGTCGCGGCGGCTGGATTCCGTGCCATCGCCTCGGTGGCTTTGCCGACCGCATTGCCTTGCGCCAGCCCGCACAGGCCCGAAGCAATCGCCATGGAAAACCCGGCGGCGATGGGAACCCAGTTCGTGCCGCCCGAAGCGTTGCTCCCGGGAGCTTGCGCGAACGCGAAAGAGCTGGCCATCAGCAGCAGGGCCAGCAGCAAGAAGAACCTCTTTGTCATTTCACTCTCCTAAAATTACCCCCAGGGGGTGGTCCCCGCGGTCCCTTGGGAGGGCCGCGGGCTCACACTGAAAGGGCGCGATGAAGCCGGTATTAGTGCTCGTGCGAAACCGCTCCGCCCACGTACGCCATGCTTAATAGTGCGAAAATGTACGCCTGCAGCAGGGACACGAAAACGTGGAGCGCCATAAAAGCCACGGGAACAATGAACTTCGTCAGGCCCAGGAAAACCATCGTCACCTGCTCCCCGGCGAACATATTGGCGAAAAGACGAACCGTCAGCGAGAGAGGCCGCGCCAGATTGCTGACGATCTCAATGGGGATCATGAGAACCGCCAGCCCCCAGGACGGCCCCACAAAATGCATCAAATAGCCCACTCCATTGGCTCGCGCTCCCATAGCGTTGTAGTACACAAAAGTGGCAATGGCGCATCCCGCCGGAACGTACGGGAACATGGTGGGAGCTTCCAGGCCGGGTATGAGGCCGATCAGATTGCAAAACAGTACGAAAAGAAAGATGGTTCCGAAGTAGGGCACATATTCCGCGGAATGACGATCGATGTAGCTTTCCGCCTCGCCGCCCAGAAAGTTGTAGATCAGCTCGAAGCTCTGCTGCAGCTTGCCCGGCTTGTCCGAAGACAATCGCGTGCGAATCAACGCAAACAGGACCATGGTCAGGACCACCACCAGCAATTGCATGGTCATGAAGTCTTCCCATGGGCGCGCTACCGCCGGCCGGCCCACCAACCCCAGGGCGGCATTACCCGGTCCCGCCAGGTAATCGTTGAAAAGCTTAGTGATCCAGATTTCGTGCATACCAAAGTTGAATGATGGTTTCCGTCAGAACGGCCGCGACCGACACGAAAAGACCAGCCAGCGCAGCGGGTAGGCTGATATTGGAAAACCTCAATATAACATAGGCTCCCAGCCCCAGGAGGGCGTAGCGGAGCCCCGCCACGACGCTCATTCCCACACTCGCCCGCTTTTGCCCCAGGCGCGAGACCGTGCGCTCCAGCCAGCGGAAGTTGATCCACGACACCGCTGCGCCCAAAGCGAAGCCGCCAGCCCCGGGCCAACCGCGCCACAACCCCGCTGCGACCGTTCCGGCCGCCGACACAGCAAGCATCAGTTTGTTCAGACGGCTGCCAGCGCCGGCCAGCAGCCGGTTTTCAGGAATCGTCATCGCCCGAATCCCGCGTCACGGTCCGAATCACTTCCACCAATCCGGCCGCCGAGCCAAGCACCAGTCCGGGTATGTAAAGGAAGCTGGTGCCGAAGGCTTTATCCGCCAGATGCCCCAACACCCAGCCGACGCAGGTTGCCGCCGGCATCACGAAGGCCAGCGAGGTGTACTCGCCCACTAGTGCCGTAAACGGTTTCTTGCGCCCCACCCACCCTAAGTGTAGTCGATGGCGGCTAATTTGCCATGCAGTTCGGCAGCCTCCTTCACCAGCAAGCCCATTTTAGGGTGCGAAGGCTCCATGGCGGCGGTGATCTCGTATTCCGCCAGTGCCTCGGTGGTGGTGGGACCGATGGAGCAGACCAGCGTTTTGCGCAACCCCTCCAGAGCTGCCTGTTCCAAACCCTCTTCTGCCGCCACCCGCGTCAGGTGTACGATCTGCACCGCCGTGGTGAACAGCGAAACGCCAATCTCGCCCGCCGCCAGGCGCCGCACTGCTTCGCGCAACGGCGCCGTGTCCAACGGAAGCGCGTATTCGTATACCCGCACGGAGGTTACCGCCGCTCCGCGGGTTTCGAGCGCTGCCACCAGCGAAGGGTTTCTGCGGCCGTATTCCTGCACCGCGATACGATGCTCCGGCCGCCCTTCGATGGCCTGGAGCAACTCGCGCCAGGTGTTCGGTTCCGGCGCCACGATCTCGGCTTTCAGCCCCATCTCGCGCAGCGCAGCCACCGGTTTGGGTCCGCGCGCCACCACGGTCACGCGCCGCAATCCCTCGGCGAACGCGCCTTCCGGATAGCGCGTTGCGAGCAGCCGGTTCAATTGCCGCGTGCCCACCCCAGTCATCAGAACCACCATGTCGTATCCGCCGGCGAAGAGCCGTTCGGCGAATTCGAAAGCTGCCTGGTTCCCGTCGAGCGGCGCTTCCCGCAGGGCGGGTGCAACTACTGGCTCGCCCTGGTGGCGCCGGATCAATTCTGCGATCTCCGCGCTCCGCCGGCTCTCCAACGCCAACACGCGTTTCCCCGCGAAAGACATGCCGGTATTATAGCTGTCAGCCGTCAGCAATCAGATCTCAGCTAATACCGGAGCTGACCGCTGATCGCTGATCGCTTGTTGCTTACCGCGGCGCGACCGGTGCCGGCATTTGGTTTTTGCTGAAGCGCGGAATCATCTCGCCGCGGTTCGCCACGTACCACACGGCCGCGGCGATTTCCGCCGACGCTTTCTTCACATCGTCCGGGATGATCCGCTCGTACGTATCGAGATTGGTATGGTGGGTCAGCGAGCCGTATTCGATGGGGTCCTGCGACATTGCGATACCGGGCAGCCCGGCGTTGTTGAACGAGGTGCTGTCGGTGCCGCCGGTTTGGCGGCTGGCGGTGCTGACGGCGCCAAACAACCCCCAATCGTCGAACTGTGAGAATAGCGGGCGCAGCACCGCCGCGGCCTCTTTGGGTCCGAAGACGCCGCCGCGCAGCCGTCCGATGCCGGAATCTACATTGAAATAGCAGTCCAGCTTGAACCATTCCGGCTTAGGATCTTCGGCCGTGCCAAAATGCTGCTTCACGTAGGCCAGCGATCCGAGCAACCCTTCCTCTTCGCCCGACCACAACGCCAGCCGGATGGTGCGGCGCGGCTTCAACCCGAGGGTTTCAATCAGCCGCACGGCTTCGAGCATCATCGAGGAGCCGATGCCGTTGTCGGTAGCACCCGTCGCCGAGTGCCAGCTATCGAGGTGCCCGCCCAGCATCACTACTTCGCCGGCTTTATCGGCGCCGGGAATCTCGGCCACGACGTTACATCTGGTCCTGCCTTCCGGATAGGTATGGTTCGCGATGTCGAGTTCGAGCTTCACGTCGTCGCCGTCGGCCATCAGGCGTTCGATACGGCCGTAATCGTCGTTGCGCACAATCACGGTAGGGACGCATTTGGTCACGTCGTAAAAGTGATTCTGCTGCGCCACGATGATGCCGTCCGGCCGGGCGGCGTCGTTCACGCGCGCGATGGCTCCCGCTTCCAGCAGCATGGTGTCGATGCGATCGCTCACCTGGGCGGCCGTCAGCCGGTTGGGATCCTGCGGGCCGCCGCGGCCGAGCCCGCCGAAGCCTCCGCGTCCGCCGTCACCACGCTCAGGGTCGTATATCGCCTTCACCAGGTCATCCGGACGGCGTTTCAGCGGTGCGTCGAAGCTGACCGGAATCACCGTCTGCTTGCCTACCAACACGATCTTGCCGCTCACCTTATCTTTGGTTGCCGCAACCCAGGCGTCCATCTCTTCCTTGGTCGGCCCCAGGCGCGTGGGTCCGCCGCCCCGGCCTGCCCGTCCACCGCGTCCGGCGTTGGAATCGGCACTGGGCTCGGCGAGCGGTCCCTGGGGCGCATTGCGCGAATCGACCCGGAACTGAAACGATGGAGGCCCATGAGTTCTATCGATCACCCCTTTTCGTACTCTAGTTAGTTGACAGAGATTAGGTAGATGATAAACTATCTAGAAGGATAATGACTATATAATTCCTTTGATTGCAGGTAGATGGAACCTGCATCCGAAAGGTCTGGCGAGGAATCCAAGAAAAAGGGAGCAAAATAGTCAAATATGGCTACGCAGCCGGTTCTCCAATCCGTCCGCGATGCGGCTGAGCCAGTGCTCGCCACCATCGGGAACACGCCGCTGCTCCGCCTGGAGAGCACCGCGGCAGAATTTCCCGGTGTCCAAATCCTGGCCAAAGCGGAGTATTTCAACCCCAGCGGCTCCGTCAAGGATCGCCCAGCGCTCAATATGATCCTGGACGGGGAACGCTCCGGCCGGCTCCATCGCGGCAGAGTGATCTTGGATGCGACCAGCGGCAACACCGGCATCGCCTACGCCATGATCGCGGCCGCGCGCGGCTACCGAGTCAAGCTGGTGCTGCCCGCCAACGCCTCCCCGGAACGCAAGCGCATTCTGAAAGCGTACGGTGCCGAAGTGGTGTACAGCGATGCTGGCGACGGTTCGGACGGCGCCATCCGCCTCTGCCGCGAAATCTACCGGCAGGATCCGGACCTCTACTTCTATCCCGATCAGTACAACAATCCGGCCAACTGGAAGGCCCACTTCGAACATACCGGCGCCGAGATCGTCCGCCAGACCGGCGGCGCACTGACCCACTTCGTGGCCGCCCTCGGCACCAGTGGCACCTTCACCGGCGTAACCCGCCGCCTGCACCGCGATCTGCCCGGCGTGAAATGCTACTCCGTGCAGCCGTCAAGCGGGTTTCACGGCCTGGAGGGCTTGAAGCACATGCCCACCGCCATTCGCCCGGGCTTCTACGACGAACGCCTGGCCGACGGCAACCTGTGGATTGAAACCGAGGACGCATATCGCATGGTGCGCCGGCTGGCGCGCCATGAAGGCCTGCTGGTAGGCATTTCTTCCGGCGCCAATGTGCATGCTGCGACCCTGCTGGCGCGCCAAGCTGTCGCGCGCGGCGAATCGGCTACCATCGTAACGGTGCTTTGCGACGGCGCCGACAAGTACCTCAGCGAGCATTTCTGGGACGAAGAATGATTCAAGTGGACCCCGAACCCTGGCAGGCTATGGTGGAGCACGCCCGCCATGCCTACCCCGACGAATGTTGCGGCGCCATGTTGGGCTCGACCGACGGCGACAAGAAAATCGTGCGCGCCGCCATGGCGCTGGAGAACGCCTTCGCGGGAGCCCGCGCGGCCCGCTACGAGCTTCGGCCGGAAGATCTCCTGGCCGCCGACAAAGCCGCTCGCGAGCGCGCGATGGACCTGATCGGCATCTACCATTCCCATCCCGATTGCGCCGCTTACTTTTCCAAGACCGACCTGGAGAACTCCTGCCCATGGTACTCCTTCGTCGTGCTCTCCATCCAAAAGGGCGAGTTTCACCACGCCAATAGCTGGCTGCCGAACTTCGACCGGACCGAAGCGGCGAAAGAGGAGTTGATTTATTGATATGGCTAAAGTTCTGATCCCTACCCCGCTGCGCCAGTTCACCGCCAAGCTCGACACGGTAACCGTAACCGGATCGAGCGTCGGCGCCATCCTGGACGCCCTGACCGCGGAGTACCCGGATTTGCACAAGCAGATTTTCAACGGCGAGGGCAAGCTTCGCAGTTTCGTCAATGTCTATTTGAACGACGAAGATATCCGCTATCTCAGTAAGACCGCCACGCCGGTCGCCGCGGGCGACACCATTTCCCTGGTCCCCTCAATCGCCGGAGGGTCGACGGTGGCCGCTCCACCCCAGGAAGCCGCTCTCACCAAGGACGAAATTCTGCGCTATAGCCGTCACCTGATCCTGCCCGAGGTGGGCATGGAAGGCCAGCAAAAGCTGAAAGCCGCCAAGGTGCTGCTGGTGGGCGCGGGCGGCCTGGGTGCGCCGCTGGGGCTCTACCTGGCAGCCGCCGGCATCGGCAAGATTGGCATCGTGGATTTTGACGTGGTCGATTTCACCAACCTCCAGCGGCAGGTCATCCATTCCACCGCCGACGTCGGCCGCAAGAAGATCGATTCGGCCGCCGACAAAATGCTGGCCATCAACCCACACCTGAAGATCGCCAAGCACGACACTGCACTCTCGAGCGAAAACGCTCTCGAGATCTTCAAAGATTACGACATGGTGGTGGACGGCACCGACAACTTCCCGACGCGCTACCTGGTCAACGACGCGTGCGTGCTTCTACACAAGCCCAACGTCTACGGTTCCATCTTCCGTTTCGAAGGCCAAGCCACCATTTTTGCCGCCGAGGACGGACCGTGCTACCGCTGTCTCTATCCCGAACCGCCGCCTCCCGGCCTGGTGCCGAGCTGCGCCGAGGGCGGCGTGCTGGGAATTCTGCCTGGCACAATCGGCTTAATCCAGGCCACCGAAGCGGTCAAGCTGATCCTAGGTGTGGGCCAACCGCTGATCGGCCGCCTTCTGCTCTACGACGCGCTGGCGATGCGCTTTCGCGAATTGAAGCTGCGCAAGAACCCCGAGTGCCCCGTATGCGGGGACCGGCCGACCATCGCCAAACTCATCGATTATCATCAGTTCTGTGGGGTGCCCAACCCCAAGAGTCCGGCCCCTGCCGAGGAGACCAAAGTGGACAGCGAAATCGACGTTACCGAATTGAAAGCCAAGCTCGATCGCGGCGACAACTTTATGCTCATCGATGTGCGCGAACCGCACGAATACCAAATCGCCAGGATCCCCGGCGCGCGCCTCATCCCGCTGGGCGAATTCCCCAAGCACGTTGAAGAGTTCGACCCCGATCGCGAGATCGCGATCCATTGCAAGATGGGCGGCCGTAGCGCCCGCGCTTGCGCCGTGCTCCGCCAGGCCGGCTTCGAAAAGGTCTACAACGTGAGAGGCGGCATCCTGGCCTGGAGCGATCAGGTGGATCCCAGCGTCCCGAAATACTAATTCCGGTGCATGCCGATCACGCTGACCAGCTCTTCTAAGTGGGCGCGCGTGGTCTCAACCTGGCGAGTCATCTCGGACGCGCTTTCGGCCGTGCGCTGCGCGTTGGCCACGTTGTTTTGCGTAACCGCTTCGATGCGGGAAATCGCTTGGCCGATATTGGCGATGCCACGGGACTGCTCTTCGCTGCTGGCTGCAATCTCAGCCACCGCCTGGCTGCCACTGGCAACTTTGGCGGAAACTTCGCCGAAAGCCACGTGCGTCAGCGATACGATATTGACCCCGTGTTTCACGTCGCTGATTGTTTTTTCGACTATTTCCGCGCTTTCGCGGGCCGCATCGGCGGCTCGATGAGCCAACGAACGGACCTCATCGGCGACCACGCTGAATCCCGCTCCAGCTTCACCGGCGCGCGCCGCTTCCACGGACGCGTTCAAAGCCAGGATATTGGTGTGAAAAGCGATCTCATCGATGCTCTTCAGCACCGCGGCCACTTGGTTGCTGGACTTGGAAATCTCCTTCATGGATTCGGTAAGGTCGTTCATGGAATGAGCCGCCTTGTCGGCGGTTTGCAGGGCTTCGCGCATGAGCCCGTCGGCTTGTTTGGCACGGTCGGCGTTGTGGCGAGTGGTAGCGGAAATCTCTTCGAGCGAAGCCGAGGTTTCTTCGATGCACGCCGCCTGCTCCTGGGCATCCTTCGCGACGACTTGGCCTGACTTCGACATCTCGCCGGAAGCTTGAGCGGCTTGTGCGGCCGCTCCCTTCACCCCGCGGATTACCCCAAGGATGGGACCGGTGATCGACCGGCGAATCGTAAGGTTGACGATGATTCCGGCGACCAGCAGAGTGGTGCCGAAAACGATCAGGGCCAGCCAGCGTTGGCTGGCTGAATTCGCCTGTACGACGCCCAACTGTTGCTTCAGATCGCTCGAACAGCGATCCTTGAGGGTCTTCAAGGAAGCCGCGATTTCCTCCTTGCGCGACGCCAGCCCCTGCACCTTCTGCTGGGTATCGGCACTCATCTCGGTACTGGACAGCATGAGGCCGTAGACAGTCCGTGCATTCTTAAGGAACTGGCCGGCAGTCGAGGCCAGGTCGGCGGCCTGGGCGGTACGCTCGGCGGAAAGGCCGCTGGCGGACGCCAGAGCGTGAAGCCCTTCGACCGCCTTGCGTCCGTCCTCGGCGGCGCGATCGAGCCCGGCCGCATCCTGCATGACGACCGCGTCGGCGAAGCCTTTAACCGCCCCCTGGAACGCAGTTTCGGCGGCCTGGCTCTGTTGCGCCGCTGGAAAAAGGGCCTCCGAGGTGGCCCGAATGGTGGCCTCCGTCGTCAGCCCCTGCACCTGGCTCAACACGGTAGCCAAGACGAAGCCCAGGACAAAGATCCCGATGCTGAGCCATATCTTGGCGGTAATATTGAGTCGCTTCATTGAGGTCGCTCCCGTAGCTTTACCCCAGCTTATTTCACTTCCAGCGTCTTAACGCCATCGGTAGCAGCGGCGGCGCTGACGTAGCCAATGGCGCCCTTGGTCTTAGCGACATATGCAACCATGTCGCCGTCCGACGCCAGAGCTTTCGGCATGGACGCCTTGCCCGTGAATACCAAGCTACGATAGTAGGTCTCGAACGCGGCGTCGGTCTTGCCTACGTACTCCTTCAGGAACGATTCGTGAGTCGCGCCGCCTTTCAATACCACCGGCTCGACGTGGCTTCCGTCCGACAAAGAGGTCTTGGTAGCGAGGAACACGCCTTTGAGCTCATCGGCCGAGACCGACGCCGCTCCGACGCTGGAGTTGGCGATAACTTTGAGGTCGGCCGCTACGGCGGTCTGCACGGCAAGGAGGCATCCTGCCGCAAGGATTAAAGAACATTTGTGTCTCATCGATTTTCTCCTTAATGCTTCTCGTTTCTATCGGCGTCCGATTATAGGTGGTAACCTAGCCGCAGCACCAGCGCCCTGGTGGTTGGCGCCACGCCCAAGGGGTTGTTTTGCGAGTAGAATCCGCGAAGCGCGTTGCCAACGGGGTTGCCGTCGATGAAATGGCCTTCGATCTTGAAGTCCATGTAGCTGGTCAGGTCTATGCGCGCCGATATGGCATTATCGAATTCGTGATTGGCCGGTAAACTGTGAAACGGCGGCGCATAATTGGGATAATAGCGGGTGTAGTAGGTCCCCAACTCCAGCCGTTTTGAGACGCGGTAGGCAGCCGATGCGTACCCCATCCGGAGGTCGTAGGACGTAACAGCATTCCAGATCCGAGTGATCGACGTGCCGTCGGTGGTTTTGTTCTCCTTGCGGTACTCCGCATCGAATTTGAAATTCCAGATCGTGTAGTCGACGTAATAGGCGGGCATGTTGTCTTTCAAAGTGATCCGCTCGTAGGGCGCGTCATTGGCCTTGAAATACCCCCTGGTCGTGATATCCGCGTTGAGAAAAGAGGCGCCTACCGTGAGACCCTTCACGGGGTTGATCCAGCGGAGGTCCGCACCCCAGGTTGGCCCGCCATAGGATGTGACCGCGCGATTCGTGGGAAGTGAGGTGGTTTGTGTGCCGCCCTGGACCGTGTCCAGGCTGTACACATAGCCGCCCTGAAGATCGTCCGGACGCTTGCCGCCGTACAGGGTGTAAGCCAACGTGCCAGCTCTCTTGACCGCGATATTGCCGTAGATGTCGCCGCCGATATGCGCGATCGTATCTCCCCGCGTGTCCAGCGGATACACGGACTGCGGGAGGAGCGCCCAGGTATGCAGAAACTCCATGTCCTGCGTGTCGTTGTAAAGGCCCAACGTAGTCTTGACTTTTCCGCCGCGAACACCGAACCAGTCCTTGAACTTATAGTCCGCCATCGCCCAATCGAGAGTGGGCGTCCATTCCCCGAGGTGGCCGACGTTGCGGGTGTAGAACTGCGCCCCTACGCGGAACTTGTCGGTGAGATTCGTGGAGGCGTTGACGCCCAAATCGCTAAAGTCGAAGCTCCCCGCGCTGGTCTTCATGGTCAGGTAGTTGTTGTCGTTCGAGTAGGCAAACCCTTGCGACAAGAAGCTGTGAACCTGTACAGGTAACCCGTCAACCTTGAAATCGAATTGCGCGTGCATCACGGCAGGCGCCGCAAACAGCAGCCCTGCGAGTACAGTCGTCTTTATCATGGATTGCATTTTGTTTCTCGTCTCCTTCTGTCCGCGGCTGCGTGGCACCACTTCCGATCCCCGTTTCGCACCGCTTACTCGTTCATATCGGCGGGGAAATGTCGCGACGTGAGAGTGGAAAGTTACCTAGTTTGCAGCATGGGACCTCGGTACCGGTCTCGATGAACGACGGCAGCGCCGAAGACTTTGACCACGCCCTGGAACGCAGTTTCGGCGGCCTGGCTCTGTGTGGGGCCGCCGGGAACTGCGTATCGGAGGTGGCATGGTGGATTCCGTATTCACCCCCTGCACCTGGCCCAGCATGGTCGTCAGGACGAAGCCCACGACAAAGATTCCAATGCTGAGCGCCATATCGTGGCGGTATTGAGGCGCCTCATTCAGTCACTCCCGTAGCTCGGCTGCCTTCATTTCACTTCCAGTGTCTTAACGCCCTCCGTCGCAGTCCCGCCGCTGACGTAGCCAATGGCGCCCTTGGTCTTGGCGACATAGGCAACCACGTCGCCATCCGACGCGAGCGCTTTGGGCATGGACGCTTTGCCCGTGAATACCAAGCTGCGGTAGTAGGTTTCGAATGCAGAGTCGGTCTTGCCCACGTACTCCTTCAGAAAGGCTTCGTGAGTCGCGCCGCCTTTCAAGACCACCGGCTCGACGTGGCTTCCATCGGAGAGCGAGGTCTTGGTGGCGAGAAACACGCCTTTGAGCTCATCGGCCGAGACCGACGCCGCTCCGACGCTGGAGTTGGCGATAACTTTGAGGTCGGCCGCGAAAGTATTTAGGACGGCGCAAACGGCCAGCAGTATAGTCCGGCTGACGCTGTGTTTTGCGGTCATATTGTTCTCCTTGTCAATTTCTCAGTTGCTCTCTAGAAGCTGAGGCCGGTCCGTACCACGAGCAGGTCGGTCTTAGGCTTCAGCCCGTCGGGGTTTGATCCTTGGTAGAAACCGTGAGCTGAGTAAAGGTCACCGTAGCCGTTGATGAAGTGCTCTTCGACTTTGAAGTCCCAGAACTTGGTCAGGTCGAAGCGGACAGTCGCGGTCTGATCGAAAATGTGGTTGGAGGCGGTGTCGGCAGGATTGGCTGGCTGGTCGACATAGTAACGGGAGTTATAGGTTCCCAGTTCGAGCCATCTGTTGACCCGATAGCTCACGGAAGCGAACCAACCTTTGTCGCTTCCATTCCACGCGAATATGCCGGGAAATGCCCCCGTAGCGATGTCGCCGATGTAATGGTTCCGGCGGAATTCCCCGTCGAAATGCCACTTCCCGATGGAGTAATCGGCGTAGGCCGCCGTGGTACGCTGCGGGTTTGCGAGGAAATCGTAAGAGAAACCTGCTAGGAAGGCCGAGGTATACATGCCTTTCCGATCCTGCGTCTGATCCATAAATGACGCGCCGAGCATGAGGCCTTGCACCGGCGTGTTCCAGCGCCAGTCTCCGCCTGCCGCGCGGCCGGAAATGCCTGAGATCGGCATGCCGAGATCTGAGGAAAAGTAGTAATACCCTCCTTGCGGGTCGAATGATCGCGCACCGATGTAACCCGTGTAGCTCAAGGACCCGACGGCGCGAAGGGGGATGGTACCGTAAATGTCGCCGCCCGTATGAGCAATGGTATTGCTGCGCAGATCCAGCGGGTATAACGACTGCGGCAGAAGAGCCCACGTGTGTAGCGACTCCGTGTCCTGTGTATCGTTGTAGAGACCGAGAGCGGTCTTGACTTTCCCAGCCCGTACCCCGAACCAATCTTTGAACTTGTAGTCGCCATAGGCCCAGTCCAAATCGGCGTGCCATTTGCCCAGTTGCCCTATATTGCGGTCGTACACCTGCGCGCCAACGCGGAATTTATCCGTAATGTGCACCGACACGTTGGCGCCGAAGTCCGTCATCGCGAAGCTTCCCTGGCTGGTCTTCATGGTCAGGTAGTTGTTGTCGTTGGAGTAGGCAAACCCTTGCGACAAAAAGCTGTGAACCTGTACAGGTAACCCGTCGACCTTGAAATCCAATTGCGCGTGCGTCACGGCGGGCGCCGCAAACAGCAGCCCCGCGAGCACGGTTGTCTTAGTACCTGGATCCGGCGCATTCCGGGCGGGGGTTTTGGTCGCAGTGCTGGGTTGACAGGGCGTTCGGCAGCTTCCTGACGTTTCGGGATAACCTAACTTTTGGTGAGGTAATCCCGAAATGCGC
>Ga0187848_10000701_pt1 | contig 29859 bp, 29 predicted proteins | sample June2016WEW_4_40_FD_132424 | JGI IMG/M metagenome (GOLD analysis project Ga0187848, IMG submission 132424) | Peatland microbial communities from SPRUCE experiment site at the Marcell Experimental Forest, Minnesota, USA - June2016WEW_4_40 | ecosystem: Environmental > Terrestrial > Soil >... | reverse complement strand
TGCACGGGCAGGTCTTGAAGATATCGGAAATACCGGCTGTGCCGGCGTGTCGACTTCTCGCGGCATCCTGGGCACGAGCCTATCTCCGGCCCAACCGCCGAGATCACCCAGCGACCTCCATCCCGCTCGGCGCCCAGAACCCGCACGCCAGGCCCTGGGGCCCAATCTGATTTTGTTTGCATGCTCGTGGATATTGACGGTCACGCATCCGATCAAGCTACGCAGCACGAAAAGTGAGGAAGACCCGCATATCGCCAGAATCGGGGCGTCTTTCGGGCTCGCCCAACGGACCTCTACGGACCCGTTCTCTCCGATCGCGACGCGCGATGACGCCAACGGCCAAATGCAATGGCCCGTCATGGCCGGGATTGTCCCGGCCATGGGCATGCGACGAAAGCGGGACGAAATAGGCGACCGCGCCCTCGGCGCGCGCCGGTCTCGAAACAACGCAGTTTTAGTCCTATGACCATTATTGGGCGATTGACCAATTATTGCGATTGAGATTATTCTAGACAAGAGCCAGTGGCCGGCACGCTCGGAGGGAAGGCCACCCCACCGCGGAGGTCTCGTCCATGCAAGCCATGAAAAGCCTAGCCAACGACACGCTCACCAAGGATATCGTCTACCCCTTCGGGAACGCCAATTTCCTGGCCAAGAATCCGCCCCTGTGCATTGAGGGGGGAGAGGGTGTCTATGTGACGGACGGGCGCGGCAAACGCTACATCGACGGCCAGGCTGGGCTTTGGAACGTCAATAGCGGGCATGGGCGCCTCGAGATCAAGCGAGCCATCATCGAGCAGATCGACAAGCTGAGCTACTACTCGATGTTCGGCAACACGACGACGATGCCGTCCATCCAGCTCGCCGAGCTGCTTTGCCGGTTGACGGCGAACGAGGGCATGAAGCGGGTCTTCTATTCCTCCGGCGGGTCCGAGGCGGTTGAGGCTGCGATAAAGCTCGCGCGTCAGTTCTGGCGCCTGTCGGGGCAGCCCGAACGGACCAAGTTCATCTCGCTGCGCCTTGCCTATCACGGCGTGACACTGGGGGCGCTTTCGCTAAACGGCAAGACGGCCTACCGCGAACAATACGAGCCGCTGCTGCAAGGTTTTTTCCAGGTCGAGACGCCGTACCTATATCGCAATCCCTTTACATCAGATCCGATCGAACTGGGGCGCATTTGCGCCGAGTTGCTAGAACGGGAAATCATCTACCAGGGGTCCGGCAGCGTCGCGGCTTTTATCGCCGAACCCATCCAGGGGGCGGGCGGGGTCATCGTTCCCCCGTCGAACTTCTGGCCCCTGGTGCGAGAGGTGTGCGACCGTCACGGCGTGCTCTTGATATCGGATGAAGTCGTTACGGGCTTCGGCCGTTCCGGGAGCATGTTCGGCTGTCGAGCGCACGGCGTGAAACCGGACGTCATGGTCTTCGCCAAGGGCATCAACAGTGGCTATGTCCCGCTAGGCGCGACGATGATCAACGCGCGCGTCGCGCAGGCCTTCGACTCGAACGACGACAACGAGTTCACGCCGCGCGCCTTCATGCATGGCAACACCTATTCCGGCCATCCCTTGGCGTGCGCGGCCGCGTTGGCCAATTTACGCATCGTCGAGCAGGAAAACTTGACCGCGAACGCGGGGGAAGTCGGCACATACTTCTTGGATCGCTTGACCGAGATCGCGCCCCGTCACCGCAACATCGGCGACGTGCGCGGCATGGGTTTGATGCTCGCAATCGAGCTTGTCGCCGACAAAAAGACGAAACGACCGTTCGACCTTTCCGAACGATTTGGCGCGCGCATTTGGGATCGCTGCGTCGAGAAGGGCGTGCTCATCCGCAATCTAGCCGATACGTTCATTATTTCGCCGCCACTCATTCTCAAGAGAGAGCACGTCGATTTTATCGTGGACGTGTTCGAAGGCGCCTTAACGGCGGTCGAATAGGCGGCGAGGCAGACGAATGTCAACCGGGGCGCTTGCGATAAAGAACGGGGCAAGCGCGGCGCGCGAGGATTTCAGCGATAGGGCGGTCGCGATGAAGACGGGTTGGCTCAGTCATGAACTCTATGTGCGGCGCGACGCAGGGTTTTCGGCCGGCGTCCTTCCGCCGGGTCTGACCGTCCAACCGGGAACGCCATACGAGAATGCGGAATCGAAGCGGCGCTTTCGCGTTCTCGTCGAGGTGAGCGGATTGGCGTTCCGCGCGCTGCGCGACAATGTCGGCTACGCGATATCGCGCGGGATCAGCCCATTCAAATATCAACTTTGGGTCTTCGCGCTGTCGGCTTTTTTCACCGGGCTCGCCGGTGCGGATTACGCGGTGCAGTTCAAGGTCGTCGGCCCGACCGCCTTCTCGTTCACGCTGCTGCTGTTCCTGCTGTCGATGATTTTTGTGGGCGGGATCGGCTCCCTCTGGCGACCGCTGAGCGGCGCGGCGGTCCTCATGCTCGCCGACGAAGGGTTCAAGGAGCTGCAGGATTGGCGCGCTCTCGGCATGGGGTCATCTTTGCCGCTGTTAGTCGTTCTATTGCCCAGCGGGCTCGTCGGACTATTCAAGCGCAAGCAAACGACGCGGCCTTCCGTGGGCCAAGGGCACGCGGCCGAGTGGTGACAGGCGAAAGTGACCGGTGCCGCCGAACCGTGGGCGGGACAGAGGGGAGCTTGAGTACGATGGGTTCAAACGAGGCAAGAAAGCGCGTTCGTAATCCGCTTGATGACGCGCCGGCGCTTTGCCGGCTTTCCGCCGGTTTTTTTACCGCGGATTTCGCGGATGGTTCGCTTTCGCCCGTCGAGGCCGCGCGCGCGGCGCTCGAACGCGCGGAGGACCTCAATCCGCGCTATCGCGCTTTCAACCGGATCGACCATGAAGGCGCGCTCGCCGCCGCCCGGGCGTCGCGTCATCTCGACTAAGAGACAATGCATTTGGCAACGACATTCAAGGAGGATTCGATGTCGCACGAATTGCAGTTCTATATCGACGGCGCCTGGGTCGATCCGGTGACGCCGAGTTTCCTCGAAGTGATCGATCCGTCGTCGGAAGACGCGTTCGCGAGGATCGCGATGGGATCGAAGGCGGACATCGACAAGGCGGTCGCAGCCGCCAAGCGAGCGTTTTCCACGTTCGGGTTCACACACCCGGAAGAGCGACTCGAGCTTCTGCGCGGAATCGCCGTCGCGTATAAGAAGCGCCGCAATGATCTTGCCCTGGCGGTTTCAAGAGAAATGGGGGCACCGCGAGATTTCGCACTCGAGAGCCAAGTCGGCATCGGTTTGTCGCATCTCGAGAAGATGATCGAGACGCTTCAGAACTTCAAGTTTGACCAGGCGAAGGGCACCTCGCTCGTCGTCAAGGAGCCGGTCGGGGTCGTCGGCTTGATCACGCCTTGGAATTGGCCGCTCAATCAAATTACTTGCAAGGTGGCGCCAGCCTTGGCGGCGGGTTGCACGATGGTGCTCAAGCCCAGCGAGATCGCGCCGCTCGACGCCATCATCTTCGCCGAGATCATGGATGAAGCCGGCGTTCCCAAGGGCGTGTTCAACCTGGTCAACGGTGACGGGCCGACCGTTGGCCAGGCGATCGCCAGCCATCCCGATGTCGACATGATGTCGTTCACCGGCTCGACTCGGGCTGGAATTCTCGTCGCCAAGGCCGCAGCGGACACGGTCAAGCGCGTTCATCAAGAGTTGGGCGGCAAGTCCGCCAACATCTTGTTTCCGGACGTTGATTTCGCAGTCGCGGTCGCCAAGGGCGTTTCGGGATGCTTTGGCAACAGTGGTCAGTCGTGCAATGCCCCGACGCGAATGTTCGTGCCGCGCGGTCGCCAAGATGAGGCGGCGGCTTATGCAAAGAAGGCCGCAGAAAAATTCCACGTCGGCGCCGCGGATGCGCCCGGCACGGTTCTTGGTCCTGTCGTCAGCAAGGTGCAGTTTGACAAGATCCAGGATTTGATCGCCAGCGGCATCGCCGAAGGCGCAACGCTGGTGACGGGAGGACCGGGCCGCCCAGCGGATCTCAACCGCGGCTATTTCGTACGGCCTACCGTCTTCGCTAACGTAACGCCGGAAATGCGCATCGCGCGGGAAGAAATATTTGGCCCTGTGCTGGCGATTATGCCTTACGACAGCGTCGAACAGGCCATCGAGCGGGCCAACGACACCGTTTATGGCCTCGCATCCTATATCCAGACCAAGGACGTTGCGAAGGCGCGCGAGACGTCAAGACGCATGCGTTCCGGCAACGTCTATATCAACTACCCCGTATGGGACGCCGGCCTGCCTTTTGGAGGCTATAAGCAGTCCGGCAATGGCCGCGAATATGCCGAGTACGGTCTTGAAGATTTCCTGGAGATCAAGGGAATCGCGGGCTACGACGCGGCTTGAAGCAGGGGTCGGCGCAGCCGCGCTTGGCGCGTTGCCGGCGTTTCGGGGGCTTCCCCTTGAAGCCCCAGTGTTTCGACTCCATTTGCGATGCTTGAAAACAAAATGCGATTTGCCGGTCAAGGCAGTGTGCGGGCGGTGCTCGTAGTGCCCGTTATGAATTCTGATCGAAACGGGACCCCGACGTTCCTGGTTACAAGGCACTCCAAATATTGATGAATTCGTCATTTCGTTGGGGTCCCGATCGGCACCGATCGGGACCCACACATCGAATAGCCCGAGGGTGAAAAAGCTCCGACGAAATACTGGCTTTCGACCTTACCCGACGATGCGCCCATCGAGGTTCTCGTCGACACGGCCAAACTGCGTTGGCGCATCGAGCGCGACTACGAGGAACTGAAAAGCGAACTCGGCCTCGCGCATTTCGAAGGGCGAGGCTGGCGAGGCTTGGGTCCATCAATGGCGCCGCCGATGTGCGCGTGGTCGAGTCTCGATCGTGCGCTACGCCGACGACTTCGTGATGGGCTTCGAACGAGTCGCGGATGCGCGACGGATGATGGCGGACCTCAAGGAGCGACTGGCGCGATTTAGGCTGGCGCTCCACGAGGGCAAGACACGACTCATCGAGTTTGGCCGCTTGCCGGTGTTGCCGGCGGTGAGAATCCGCGCATATCCGGCGGCGCTTTCCGGCCAGATCGCAGAATATTCTGTGTAGGAGATGATGCGATGCAACAAAGCCACCGATCTCGTCGGACGATTTTAGCGGGCGATAGATTCCTGTAAACGCTGGCCTTTGGCCACCGCCTCCGGCGGCTTGCGGCGTTGACAGGGATCAATCGCTCCGCACGCTGGCCGCCAAGAGTTCGACGGCAAAATTTGTGCCAGTTTTCAGCGCGCCGCCGAATAAGCGCGGATCCTGACCGCCGTTCACATGCCGGCCATGGCGCGACGACAACGTGGCGAACGGCGTCCAGATACATTCGCCTTCCTCGGGCTCACCCATTACTGCGGATGGACCCGAGACTGCAGATTTATCGTGAAGCACACGACACAGAGCATACGCGTGACGCGAAAGCTGAAGGCGGTGCGACAGGAGGCGCGGCGGCGCATGCACCAGCCCGTGGCTGCTCAGCATCGCTGGTACTCCAGCGTCCTGCGTGGCCATTACGGCTACTACGGCGTCCCGCACAACTGGCGCGCACTCAACGGGTTCCTGCGCGAAGTTCGGCGTATCTGGCCACGTGCCTCAAGCGGCGCAGCCAGAAGAACCGAAACAAGGGCTGGGACTGGTTCGTGGCTCTGGAAGCGCGCTTCCCCTTACCGCACCCTCGTATCGTCCACTCATGGGCGTAAATGCGAACCGATGCGGGTAACTCTCGGGAAGAGCCGGGTGCGGGAAAGCCGCACGCCCGGATCTGTGAGGGCGGAGCCGAATGGCCGAGCTACTCGACCGGGACCACCCGTCGCGCCGGCGATCAGAATTGCGTTTTGCCTCATTTGTCGGCTCCCACCAGGAAGCGCGTGAGGCAGTCCGCGATAACGTCGATCGCGTAGCCGCCTTCTTGAACGATGGCGATGGGACATCCTGTCTGTCGGACCCGCGCGCCGATGGCGGAGAAGACGTCGGTGGACAGGGCGAGCGTGGCAAGCGGATCATCCCTGTGAGCATCGAATCCAAGGGCGACGACCAACACCTCCGGCTGAAAGCGGCCGATCGCCTCCATCGCTTGTTCAAGCGCCTTCAAATAGGCAGCGTCATCCGTGCCCGGAGCAAGTGGGACGTTCAGATTGGCGCCCCGTCCTTTGCCGACGCCGGTTTCATCTGCATACCCCGTATAAAACGGATAGCATCCTATCGGATCGCTGTGGAGCGAAACGGTCAGAACGTCGCTGCGACGGTAGAATATTTCCTGCGTGCCGTCGCCGTGATGGGTGTCCACATCGAGCACAACAGCCTTACCGAAGCGTGATAGCAAGCGTTCCGCCGCGATAGCTGCGTTGTTGAGATAGCAGAAGCCAGCCGCCCGGTCGGTCCGCACGTGGTGGCCGGACGGGCGACACAGGGCGTAAGCCATCTTCTCGCCGCCGAGAAGCGCGTCCGCGGTTGCTACGGCCGTTCTGGCCGATGCGAACGATGAGATCCAAGTCTGCGGGCCGATCGGCACTGCCAGGTCACCCAGATAGTAGCCTGCTTGCCCGACGACCGAGGTCGTACGACAGGCGGGGCGGCCATCCTGGTCCGGCCGACCGTTCCAATAAGGCGATACGTTCGGAAGCACTTCGGGACCGGCGTCGGGCAGGGCGCGCCAGCGTTCGAAAGCTGATTTCAGAAAAGCGACATAGTCGCCGGCGTGAATGCGCAGCACCGGTTCCAAGCCGCAGTCGGCAGGGATCGCCGGCGTTATTCCAAGCCCATTGAGAGCACCGAGGAGCCGCTCCGTTCGAAGAGGCAGGTCCTTCGGTTCGCGAATGACGCCGACCCGCATGAATTGCCGCGGGTCGTGCAGGTGCTGATCAGGATGGAAAAAGGCCTTCATGAGAGGTGCGTCCTCATCAATGGTGATGGGAGTGGGCGGAAAAACCAAGACTCAGGGAGTTGTGGCGCAAACGTTGGAGGTCGAGCCCGTCAGGGGCCTGGAAGTCGCCGCCGATCACTCGGCGAGCGCCGCATTCCAAGTCTCAGGTGCGGTCTTGTTTTTGATGCGAAGCTGGCCGAGTTTGAACTGACCCTTTCTGATGCGGTGCATGAGTTCGATGCCGGCGATCATCGTCGCGGCTCTTCGAAAGTGCTTGAGGCCGAGCATCGGACCGAGCCGCAGCTCGATCGTTCGACCAATTCGCCGGCAACTATGCCGTGTTCACGAAGTTCGCACCGGAGCCGTGCAGACGACCGGGACCAGCTCTCATCATCGCCGGGAAAGAATGCCGTCCATCGTTTCGACCAACTGGTCTGCGTTGGCCTGCGAGAACGGCAATGGCGGCCGTATCTTCAAGATATTTCCTTCTGGTCCGCATGAACTGATGAGGACGCCGCGTCTCCGCATCTCGTTGACGAACGCGACCGTCGCTGAAGCCAGGGACTGCCCAGTCTGGCTCTCGTCGGAAAACTCGACCCCGAAGTATAGACCACAATTCCTGACGTCGCCGATGATTGGATGACGGTGCTGAAGCTGACGCAATCGCGAACCGAGATAGGCTCCGACCGTGCGCGCGTTGTCCATCAGGCTTTCCGACTCGATCACTTCAAGCACGGCAATGCCTACCGCTGCCGCTACTGGATTGCCCCCGAACGTGTTGAAGTAGCCCGACCTTGCGGCAAACGACCCGATGACCTCGGGGGTAACAATGAGGCCGCCGATCGGATGGCCGGCCCCCATCGGCTTTCCCAGTGTCACGATGTCTGGTTCAAGTCCGTAGTGCTGAAATCCCCACATCGCATTGCCGAAGCGGCCAAAGCCAGCCTGCACTTCGTCGGCAATGAGAACGGCGCCCGCAGCTTTGACATAGGCCGCCGCCTTTTGCATGACCTGGGGCTTGGGAAAGAAGATCCCGTCGCTCGAGAAGGCGGAGTCGATCAGGAGGGCGGCGGGCTTGATCCCATTTTCGGTCATGCTGTCGATTGCGCGCCGAACGCTTTCCGCAAAATCGTCGGCTCCGTTGCCACCATTGCGATAGGTGTCAGGAGCATCGACGGTGCGGTCGTGTGGCGCGACAATCGACGCGCCGCCATCCCCCGGAGACAATTGCGACGTAGCAATAGTGGCGCCGTGATATGCGAATTTCGTAATGACAACCCCGGTTCCACCGCTGGCGTGCTGGGCTATCCGCAAAGCCAGGTCGTTGGCCTCGCTGCCTGTACATGTGAACATTGCATGCTTGAGGGCCGAGGGACACGTGCGGAGAAGCTTCTCGACATAGTCCAGCACAACTTCGCTCAGATAGCGCGTATGCGTGTTGAGCTTCGCAGCTTGTGTAGCCAAAGCCGCGACCACATGAGGGTGGCAATGCCCGACCGACGGAACATTGTTGTAGGCATCCAGAAACGTGTTGCCGTGCGCATCACGGAGCCAGACGCCGCTGCCACTGACGAGGTGAACCGGTTCGCTGTAGAACGCTCGGTAAACCGGCCCCAGCAGTGCCTTGCGGCGTTCCATGAGCCGGCGATCGGCGGAAATGGAGGGCTCTGCGGGCAAACTCGCAATTGGCTGCGTCAAACTGGGCAATGTGATTACTCCTTTTGTAGAAAATAGCTGTGGGCCGAGTTGCGGGAAATTTCTGACAGGCTCTCGATGGACGACCAGATTTCAGCATTCCGCCGCAGGACGTAGTCGCGTTTCTCCGGAAAGCGCTCTGCCTGCCATTGCACGACCGCAGCGGTAAGCGTCAGGCGCGCCCTCATGAAGTCCAGCAGGAGTCCGATTTCGATCTCCTCCAGCGGTTGGACGGACTGGTATCCACTAACGAACCGCGCGGCGCCGGCAAGCGGATGCTCATCGGGAGTCCAGCGGTGGATCGCGCCGACGGCGACATCGCAGATTAGCGGCGAATGCAACATGTCGCCGAAGTCGAGAATGCCGGAGATCATTGCGGTTGATGCCGGGTCGACAACGACGTTGTTCGGATTCATGTCGTTGTGGACGATCTGAGCGCGGAGACCCGGAGCAAGGTGCGCGACGTCCCGCTCATACTCGTCGATACAGCGATCGAGGATGTCCCGTCTTCGATGATCCTTGATATGAACGAGGAGCGGCCGCGCCTTGGCTACCTTGCGGATATCCCAGAGAAGGTCACTACCGGCGGCGGCGCAATGATAGAAGCCCCGAAGGGCTCTTCCGAGCCGTGCAAGGAACACGCCGAGGTTCCGGTCCTGCTGAGCCGATGCTTCCGTAGTAGCGAGGATGCGGCCCGGTAGGTAGGTCAGCAATCTCGTGATTCTCGGCTCGTCGCCGCGGATCGAGATCACCGGATGCAAATCCCCAGTCATAGTGGGCCTGACGGCCGGCACCCCGAGATCAGGGTCGACGGCCGCGATATGCATGAGCGCCGCAGTTTGGAAATCGACGGTCTCGATTGTTTCCGCTGGATGCGCGATTTTCAGGACGAACTTGCCATGCCTCTCCGTCTCGATTTGGAAATTATGGTCGCGCTCGCTGTTGAGCGCGCTGGCGCGGCCAACAAGCCCGTAGTGGTGCTTGACGAGGGCGACAGCCTCGACCAGCGATATGTCCGGCGCCTTGACTTCGAAGACGTCGCCAAAGCCGGTTGGATTAGCCTCTTTCTTGCTGTTTGCCATGATCATAGGCTAGCCTTGCCGTTCGGTTCGACGGGTTCCAGCCCGCACCAGTCTGCGACGAAGACAGCCAGCGTTTGCGTGACTTTCCTCAACGACTCAAGATCGACGGCTTCGTCATATCCGTGCGGCATTCTACAGTGGGGACCATAGACCACCGCCGGGATATTGGCATAGAGCCCGAAGAATCGCGCGTCCGTTGCGGCAGACGTAACATGCTCCAAGAGGGGTTCTTGCCATACGGAGACATGGCTGCGCCGCAACGCATCTTCCACGTCCTCGGAATTCGCCAAGACATAGCCTTCGGCCATGAAACCGTTGTAGGTCACCTTTGGCATATGATTGCTCAGGAAGGGGTCGCCGCGCGCGGCGTCGGCGACGCAGCGCTCGATTTCTTCCTTGGCATCGGCGAGCTTCTGATCGGGATAGACGGCAACACGCATGTCGAAGCTGCAGCGGGCCGGAACGCTCGACGTCCAGTCTCCGCCCTCTATCTTGCCGAGATTAAAGCGGATCGGGTGAGGATGATCGCAAAAGTGCGGAGATTCCGTCTTTCGCACGTTCCAGACGATTTCGAGCCGCTTGAGGGCTTGGATGATCAGATAGGCCTTTTCGATAGCGTTGGCGCCGGCATCGAATGCGCCGGACGCGTGCTGTGGATCGCCCTCGACCTCGACATTGAACCAAATTGGACCGACCTGGGCGCGCATGATCTTCGGCTCCAGAGGTTCGGGGATCAGGACCGCGTCGGCCAGATAGCCTCTTTGAAGGCATGCGAGGGCACCGTTGCCGGTGCACTCTTCCTCGACGACCGACTGCAGAAGGACCTTCGCAGCCGGCTGGTAGCCCAACGCCCGAAGCGCCTTCAGCGCAAACAGGCACGCCGACAGCCCCGCTTTCATGTCCCCCGAACCGCGGCCATACATCCAGCCGTGCTCAACTACTGGGTCGTATGGGTCGTGCGTCCAGCGATCTGCGGGACCCGTTGGAACGACGTCGATATGGCCGTTCAGGATCAGGGACCTGCCGCCCGAGCCCATTGGCATGTGCGTCGCAACCACGTTGAATGCGTCGTCGTATGAGATCGACACTGGCGAGAACCCGGGAAGGTCGCGGATGTCGTCAACGTCGATCCTCCATATGTCGACACTGTAGCCGCAGGCCTCATACGCTTCAGCCATGAACCTCTGTGCTTCGCTTTCCTTTCCGCGCTGCGAGGGGATTCGGATGAGGTCGGCCAGAAACTCTAGTTGCTTGTCGAAAAGCGCGTCGACGGATCGGAGGATCCGCCCCTCGGATATGGGCAACATGGTGTTGGTCATCTCTAATTCCGCGATTGTGTTTCAGCCCCCAAGCGGGACCCCACAATATTTGATCCAGCGCTTTGTTATTGTATTAAAAAATGCGACTGCAAGTGGGATCCCGATCGGTGCCGACAGGGACCCTAGCGCAAAAGCAACTTGTCTTATGATTTCAGTGACTTATTCCCTTCCCAAGAGGGGCTCCACTTCCACGCTCAAGCACACGCAAATGTTCGCCTAGAGGCCGACAACCCCGTCCTATTGTTGAAAACAGGAATAAGGTTGTCGCCTCACGGCTACATTTCTACAATTTGCAGTAGGGCGTGACCGGGGAGATCTTACCGAAGTTTTCGACGACCTCGTAGCCGATGCCATCCTCCTTCGCCTTGGCGACGAAGGAGTTGACGATGCAGTGGTTGTTGGACGCCTCGATCCGGACGGTACCCTGCGGCGCCGCGAACTCGATGCTGGGCAGCGCGGCAAGCACCTTATCGTCTTCGAACGAGTCGGCTTTGGCGGCGGCCAGCGCGTAGAGGTGGAGGCCGTTGTAACCCGCCTCGCCGATGCTGTCGACCATCTTATCGGCGCCGGCTATCTTCCGGAAGCCTGCGATGAATGCCTTGTTCTCGGGGCTGTCGATAGACATCAAGTAAGGCTGTGGCGCATAGGTCCCGGCGGCGATCAGCGGCGGCATCGCGTCCTTGTTGAACACCTCATCGAGCGGCGCGATCAGTGGCTGGCGAATGTCGAAGCTGCGGTACTGCTTGAGCTGCGTGACGGCATCATTGCCAACCACCATCGACCAGCAGACGTCAGGGTTCAGCGACTTTACGCGCTGGTAGGCCGGGCCGAAATCCTGCGTGCCGAACGGATAGTAGTCCGCGGCGATCACCTTGCCGCCTGACCTTTCCAGCGCGGCGTTGATCGCCTCGGTCATCTTGCGCGGCCATTCGTAATCCGAGCCGACGACATAGACGGTCTTTCCGAGTGTCTTGGTGATCCACGGCGCCATCGGATCCACCTGCTGCATCGGGATCGGACCCGTTGCGACGAAGTAGCGATCGCACACCCCTCCCTCGAAATTGGTGGGATAGAAGAACAGCTTCTTGGCCTTCGATGTGACCGAAAGCGTCGCATTGCGTTCGAGCGACAGGACAGTTCCCATCACCACATCCACCTTGTCCTCGCCGACCAGCTTGCGGGCCTTGTCCACCGCACCCTTCGTGGAAGTCTGATTGTCCTCGATGATGAGTTCGACCCGACGCCCGGCAATGCCGTTCTTGGCGTTCAGCTCGTCAACCGCCAGCTTGTAGCAGTTGATCATCGTCTCACCCAGGATGGCCTGCAGGCCGGTAATTGGGATCGAAAGTCCGACCTTGACGGTATCGGCCGCGCGTAGGATGGCGGGGGCGCCGACCATCGCGAAGGCGGCCGCGGCGCCGCCAGACTTCAACACCGTTCTTCTGCTGAGAGCCATTCTTTTCATTGTCGCGTTCCCTTCCAATTGTGAGCGGGCCCCATGCCTGCTCTACAAAGCCAGTAGGTCCTTGAGCAGGTTTTCATCGGCGAGTTCCGCCGGTGTTCCGGCATGGACGACCCTGCCCTTCTCCATCACCAGGCAGCGATCAGCCGCCTTGAGAATGAGTTCGAGATTTTGCTCTACCAGGACGACGGCGATTTCGCGCTCGCGCGCGATGCGCGGCACGAGATCAGCAATGGCTTGGACGATATTCGGCTGGATGCCCTCGGAGGGCTCGTCGAGCAGCAGCACAGACGGATGGCCGCACAGAGCGCGAGCGATGGCCAGCATCTGCTGCTCGCCGCCCGACAGCGTGCCGGCTATTTGGCTCTGGCGCTCATGTAGGATCGGGAAATAGACATAGACATCGTCGGGGATGCGGCCGTCGCCACGGTCCGTTGCGGCGCGCGTGCCGACCTCGAGATTCTGTCGCACTGTAAGCTGGTTGAAGATGCTGCGGCCTTGCGGCACATGGGCGATCCCGGCGCGGGCGCGGCGGAACGCCGGAGCGCTGGTGACATCGCTGCCACGGAGCGCGATGCTGCCGGTGCTGGCGCGGAGCGAGCCGGCGATGACGCGCAGGAGCGTGGTCTTGCCCGCGCCGTTGCGGCCGAGCAGGCCTACGACCTCGCCTATAGCGACGTCCAGGTCGATGCGGTTCAGCACCGGGAGAAGACCGTAGCCCGCGGAGATGCCCAGGGTCCGGAGCATGCTCATCGCCTCCCCAGATAGACGTCGCGGACCGTGTCGTTGGCCTCGACCTCGTGGAAAGGCCCGCTGACCAGATTGCGTCCCTGATGCAGCACCAGTGTCTCGCAGTTCAAAGCGCGGACGAAGCGGATGTCGTGCTCCACCGCCACGACGGAAAACTCGCCTTTGAGGCGAAGGAGCATCTCGGCTGTCGCAAGCGTTTCTTGCGGCGTCATTCCGGCAGTTGGTTCGTCAAGGAGCAGCAGACGGGGCCCGATGGCGAGCGCCATGCCGATCTCCAGCCACTGCTTCTGGCCGTGCGCAAGTTCGCCGGCCAGGGTTGCGGCGCGGTCGTCGAGCGCAACAAGCTCCATCAACTCGCCCACCGATCTGGAAGGCGATGCAATTGCCCACGTCGCCACGCTGAGATTCTCCGCGACCGAAAGGCTGGGAAAGATCGATGGGATCTGGAACTTGCGAGCGATGCCGAGCCGGGCGATGCGGTGCAGCGGCAGGCCCGCTATGTCCTGACCGAGGAAGCACACCCTACCTGTAGTGGGCCGCAGTGTCCCGGTCAGCACGTTGAGGAAGGTGCTCTTGCCGGCGCCGTTCGGCCCGATGATGCAGGCGAGTTGCTTTTCGCGAACGGTGAAGTCGACGCTATCAAGCGCCCTCAATCCACCGAAACGGACGCCTACGCCTTCGGCCCGCAGAAGAACCTCGTTCATGGCGCCTTGCTCCCGGCTCTCAGCAGCGCCTTCAACCGCGCGAAGATCGACAGGATTCCGTCGGGCAGCAGGAAGACGATGACGACGAAGACGCAACCCAAGACGAGCGGCCAGAGGCTCGGGTTGAGGCTGCTGATCACCTGCTGGGCGCGCAGGATGAAGAAGGCGCCAAGGACTGGGCCAAGCAGCGTGCCGCGTCCGCCCACCGCGACCCAAACGATGACCTCGGTGGACAACAGCAGGCCAGCCAGATCTGGTGCGACCAACCCCGCCATACAGACATATAGCGCACCTGCCAGACCGGCGATGGCGGCGGACAGGACAAAGGTGGCCAGCAACCGCAGCGGTGCGTTGTGGCCAAGGGCCGCCGCGCGAACCTCGTTGTCCTGAATGGCGACGAGGACGGTGCCCCATCGGCCGCGGCTGATCGACCATAGAACGAACACGATCAAAGTGACGACGCCGGCGACGAAGATGTAACTTGGCAAATCTTGGCCAAGGTCGAGATGCAGCCGGCCGCTATCGAACTCCAGCGGCGGGATGCCGATCAGACCGCTGTCGCCGCCCGTGACCGAACTCCAAGAGATCGCGGCCTGCTGGCAGATGACGCACATGGCCAGCGTGACGATGGTGAAGTAGCTGCCCCGGATACCCCCGAAGAACAAAAAATAGCCGATGATGCCGGCGACAAATGCGGCGCCGACGACTGCGCCGACAAGTCCGAGCAGGCCGGCGAAGGGGATCGCTACGTCGAGCATAACCCGCGCCATGACGTAGCCGCCAATACCGAAGAAGGCAGCGTGGCCGAAGCACAGAATCCCGGTTCGCCCCCAGAAGAAGTCGAGGCTTGCCGCAAACAGGCCAAAGATCAGCGCATCGCGGATCACCGTCAGTCGATAACCATCGGCAAAGAACGGATAGATGGCGACGAGCGCCACGCAAACGAAGAAAACCAGCAGCCAGTTGCGGTCCCGGGCGATCATCGTGAAACCCCGTTGAGCAGCCCGTTGGGCCGCAGCCGGACGGCGACGATGGCCGCAAGGAGCACGACAGCCTGCGCTAGCGAAGGCGAGATCTGATAATCGAGGACGCTGGTGAAGCCGCCAACGAAGACGCTGCCGGCGACGAGGCCCCCGATTGAGCCGGCCCCGCCGACGATGACGACGAAGAAGGCATTGGCCAGATAATTGACCCCCATCTGCGGCAGCACGATCGCCAATGGCGCGATAAGGCCGCCGGCGAGACCGGCGATGGCCGCTCCGAAGCTGAAGGCGATCGCATACGTTCGGCGCGTATTGATCCCGACGCCCTCGGCCATCTCGCGATTCTGGATGACAGTGCGGATATCCAGCCCGAACGAGGTCTTGCGGATGAGAAGCACGACAGCGAGCAAGATCATGAGCGCGATAGCGATGAGGATAAGCCGGTAGGCCGGATAGGCCGTGAAGATCAAGTCGAACGTGCCATCGACCGGTGGTGTCACGGGCTTGGCGCCTAGACCGAATGTCAATTCCAGCACTTGCTGAAGGATCAGGCTCACGCCCCAGGTGGCCAATACGGTTGAGACCGGCCGCGAATACAGGTGGCGGATGATCGCAAACTCCAGGATGAAACCCACGGCCGCACCGGCGACGGTCGCAGCCGCCAAACCGAGCCAGAACGACCCGCCGATGCTCTGAACGAAGTAAACCGCGAAGGCGCCGACCGTGACAAAATCGCCATGCGCCAGATTGGTGACGTTCATCAGGCCAAAGCTAATCGCCAGCCCCAGACCCACCAGGAGCAAGATGCTGATGAGCGTCATGGCGTTGAGGAACGTGGTGAGCAAGAAGTCCATAGTCTAGGCCGCGCTGGTAATGCGTTTACGCAATCTAGTGAGCAGACCCTCGGCGGCATCGATAACTGCGATCTGGTGCGGCTGCAGGTCTTGCCCCACCCATTCATCGATATGATCCGACAGCGGGTCGACCACCTCTGTCCGGTAGTTCGCCAAAGTCTCGATGACGGCATGGCCGCAGAACGGCATATAGCCCTCCGAATAGCCGCCCTCTTGGCTCATGATCAGCCGACCGCGCGACGTCTCGGCGGCGACAGCCACCATACGCGCTGCCAGACGGCGAAAGCATTCGCTGTTCAGCATCATTCGCCCCAACGGATCGAACCCTGAAGCATCGAAGCCGGAAGCCACGATCACAAGATCCGGCTTGAAGGCGCGCAGCGCGGGCACGATGACCCGGTCGAAGGCGGATTCATAGGCGCCCATGCCGCTGCCTGCCGGGAGCGGGATGTTGACATTGTAGCCTGCGCCGGCTCCCTCGCCGTTATCGGTCAAGGCGCCGCTCCCGGTCGGATAGAGATTGTCTTGATGCACGGAGATGGTCAGGACCGACGGATCGGAGTAGAAGATCGTCTCTGTCCCGTTTCCGTGGTGGACATCCCAATCAACAACGGCCGCTCGATCAAGCAGACCCTCGTGTTGGAGGCGGCGGATCGACACCCCGATGTTCGAGAACAGGCAATTTCCCATGGCGCCGTCAGGCCCGGCATGATGCCCGGGCGGACGTGCGAGGGCATAAGCGTTGTCGACCCTTCCGGTCAGGACCGCGCGCATGGCGGCGTAGGTTGTCCCGGCAGACAGGAGCGCGATTTCAAAACTGCCAATCCCTATCGGCGCCTGCGGACCCGCGAACCCCGACCCGCGCTCGCTCAGCATGCGGATGTCATCGACATGGCGCGGGGTGTGAACGCGAAGCAGATCCTCGATCGAGACCGGTTCGGGCACGATCGGAACAAGGTGGCGGGATAGTCCGCTGACCTGGATGAGGTTGTTCAGCCGCCGCTTCGCGCCAGGCGCATCAAGGTGTTTGCCCGGCTCCACGAACCGGCCGGGTGGCATCATATCGGCGCTCGAACCGGCGTCATGCCACATCAGATGTTCGTGAAACACGTATCCTGTCGCCATGCCCGACCTCCCTTCGCCTAGCTATTGGTAGCAGCGATGGGATTGGTCTGCCCGCCCCGAAAGTATGGCATCCTCGAACTTTTATGCCCCTCCTTTTGGAGGGGTATTCGCACGGGCAGCCTGTGCGGCGCGTATCGCCTGGACGCGGTTGGTGACTTCCAGCTTGCCAAAAATGTTCTTCAGATGCCACTTCACCGTGGTTTCGGTAACCGACAGCGCCGAAGCGATCGCCCGGTTGGACATGCCTTGAGCGAGACACACCAGCAATTCGGACTCCCGCTGCGTCAGGGTCTCCTTCGTGGCTTGGCGCGCCTGGATCGCTCTGTAGTTTGTCGGCGATGGCTCCGCCGCCTGGACAATGCGGCCGGCATACGCGGACAAGGATGGTTCCGATTTTTGGAGGGCGATGCGAAGCCGCTCAAGTCCCTCGACGATCGGCGCGCCCTCGTCAACGAACGAACGGATGAATCCCGAAGACTGGGCGAGACGCAGGGCTTCCAGAAGATGGCGATCCGCCTCTCGCCAATTTCGGTCGGCGCTCGCGGCCTTGGCGAGCAGGATCGACGCCAGGATGTAGCGGCGCACACGGCCGCTGCCTTTTGTTCGCGCGCCTAACTCATCAAGGATTCGCGACGCCCTCGCGTGGTTCTTCTCGGCTATCAGAAGACGGCTCTCGGCGAAGAACTCAAATTCGTTCGTCGTCGTGATCGCCGCTGGACGGGCGGCCTGATCGCCGCGATGCGCCGTAAGGAACGCACGCGCCTCCGCGACCCGGTTGTCGTCGAGAAGCAGCCGGATTCGCTCATGCACCAGCATCGCGGCCAGACGCCTGTACACGCTGCCGCGAATGCGTTGATAAACGCGGTCGAGCATCGCGAGGGCAATATCCGAGCGCCCGTTTAGCTTTAGAACGCGGGCATAGGTGGGAACGCTAGCCAAAGGATAAATGATGACCGCCGCCCCTTCGATGAGTGGCGCAAGGTTCTCTACCAGCGCCAGCGCTTGGCCGGTATCATTGGTTTCGTATACCAATTCGGCAAGCAGGGTGCCGGCCAGCGCTTCCGCATAGGAATTCGAACCTATCCGCAGTCGCGCCTCAGCGATCACTTCGCGCAGGAGACGATCGGCCACGGGAAGCCGGCCAGCCGACCGTTCGACGATGGCCATATAGCAATTGGTCATCGTCATCCCAAGGAGGCTGCCGCTCCGCTCATGGGCCTTTCGCGCGGCGCCAATCGCAATCCGCGCTCCGTCCAGTTCGCCCAATGCATAGAGGTTGTAACCCACGACATTGGCGGTGGCTCCCTCCATGAACCAGGCGTCCGGCCCGATCTCACGCAGTACGGCCAGCGCCTTGTCCCTCGCCGCCTCAAACTGCTCCAACGTGCTGAACACAGCCGCTTCCAATACGTCGAGCTCGACTTCAATCGACGTGCCTGCGAGCGTGCCTGGGTCGCGTCTGTCCGTTGGACCTTCGTCAATCAGCGTTCGTGCTGATCTGAGTGTTTCACTGGCGACATCCGGCTGGCTGCTATGAACCGCAAGCCAAAGGTGGACCAGTTGTAGGCGTATCCGCTGGTTGATCATCGGTTTGGGCAGAAGCGCCAGAAGTTGCCGGACGTAAAGAAGCTGACACTGCGAGATCAACTCGAGCGCGTTGTTTTCCACGAAAGTCGCCGCCCGACCCTGGTCGCCTGCCGCGAGTGCGTGCCGGATCGCCTCCGCAAGCATCTTTCGCTCGCCAAACCATTCCGCTGCGGCGAGGTGCAACGGGGCTATGCGCTCCGGTTCCCGGCGCTCCAGTTCCCGGCTCAGAAAGTCGCGAAACAGATGATGATATCTGAACCAGCGTCTCTCTTCGTCGAGAGGCACCAGGAAGAGATTCCGCGTCTCGATCTCCGCGATTATGGCTTCGGCGTTTGCCGAGCGAATGATCGCCTGGCAGGCTTCAGCGCTGAATCGTTCCAGAATGGAACTTTGCAACAAGAAAGCCGAGATGCCATCAGGCAACTTCTGGAAAACGTCTCCCATCAGAAAGTCGGCGATGTTCCGACTTGCGCCAGTGAAGGTCTCGATAACCACTTCGGGAGCCCGATCGGCGCCTATCGAAAGCGAAGCGAGCTGCAGGCCGGCAACCCAGCCTTCCGCCCGCGAACACAAGGTCGCCACCGCACTCGCGCTTACCTCCAATCCGAGTTTCTCGTTGAAGAATGCGTCTGCCTCGTCAAAAGCGAACCGCAAATCGTCCGCCCCGACCTCGAACACGTCGCCAAGGACCCTCAGTCGCCCCAGATTAAGTTCGGGCAGCGTTCGCGACCCAATGACAAAACTGACGTTTTCCGCAGCCTGTCTCGTGAGCCGCTCCACGAAACGCTTGACCGAAGCGGCATCAATCGCGTGATAGTCGTCCAGGAATATGACAGTCTTTCTGCCGCTGGCCGCCAACGACGCGAGGACCGCACCCAACACGACATCAAGCTGGGGCAACGGGCTCGAACGAAAGGCGAGGTCCAGTTCCACCGGATGATCGAGCATGTTGGAGAACGCGCCCACGGCGTGTGCAAGAAAAGCGCTTTCGTCGTTGTCGCTTGCTTCGAATGAGATCCAGGTCGTCAGATGGCCGAGCCGCTTCAGCTCCGCGCCCCATTGCGCCATCGTCGTGGACTTGCCGAATCCGGCGGCGGCCGCGAACAGGACGATCTTAGCCCCCATTCGGCGTTTTAAAGCAGCCAAGATCTTCTCGCGGCGAACCCATCTGGTATGCCGCCGTGGAATCTGCCTTTCGTCTTTGTTTGATTTGCCCATCAACGCGCAAGAAGCCTGTCCGGTTGGTGCTTTCGGCTGAGGATCTCCAGTTCCTCCAATTTCTACAATCACTGTCACACTGCGGCCAAGCTGACCGAAGCGGGTTTGGTAATCAATGGAATGTGCGGCGCAATCGATTTGGGCAACGAACCAGAGACCCGCGCATCCGCCATGATTTCGAAGCCCGTCGCAAAGGGGACAAAGCCGCAGGCGATGTAAAACGGCAAAGCAGTTGGATGATCAAAACTGCAGGTGTGCAGCCAGATTCGGCTTGGGGCACGGTGCCAGGCAACTTGAAGCGCTCCTGCCATAAGGCGCTTGCCAAGTCCTCGGCCGACAGCGCGCGGGAGCAGGCCAAAGTACGCGATTTCCGTTTCTCCGTCGTCGTGATTCACGAGTTCAACGAGACCAACGAGACCGAGGCGGCGATCTAGCTCGTCAACGGCGTAGAAAAGCGCGTTGCGGCTGTCGGCGAAGAGTGTCCGCAATTCCTCGTCCGATAGATGGGTGACGCGAGTCCACAACCAAGGGACGCCAAGCTCCAGGAATGTGGCACGATAGTCCGCCAAGTCTGGCGCGATGGGTCTCATCGCTAGCGGCTCGGCAAGCGGGGTCGAGCTCTGAGTTCGCATTTCTAGCCACGTCACGGCATTCGCCAGCTTGCCAGCTGGCAGAACATAGTAACCGTCCTTGATCGTACAGATAGCTCGCTCTTGCAAAATATTGACTCTCCCTTCGTTCACCCGAAACATCTTGCGTTGGATCCAGCGCACGATCGTGGTGTGCGCCAGGGAGAGCCCGCGTTCGCCCATCATCTCCACCAGATCACGAAAGCTGAGCTTGTAGCGCAGATACAGCGCACGCAGAGGACTATGATTTCACGGTCGAAATGGCGGCCTTTGGAGAGTTCGTCCATGTTCGGCGAGCCCGTCAGCTCGATCGTTCGACCAATTCTCCGGCAACTATGCCGTGTTCACGAAGTTCGCACAAGAGCCTTCTCAATCACGGAGTTCGTCAAACGCCCAAATATGGGCGCCCGACCAGAACTAGTCGGTTCTCTGGAGCGATCATACGTCGAGCCGTCCGCTCGGCGCGCCTGAAATACCCGTTGCGGTGCGACGCGGCATGGCTAGTTGGGCAATTGACAAAGCGCCATAGGACGACAAAAAGAGGTCGCCATGAAAAGGACGAAGGGCGACAAGACGCGTGCGCGCGTGATCGAAGGCGCTATACGCGCGCTCTGCGCGACGGGCGTCATCGGGACGACGACTCGACAAATTGCCGCGGAATCCGACGTCCATTTGGCGACGCTGCACTATCACTTCGACAGCAAGAGCGCGCTCCTGCTCGCTGTGCTGGAGGCGCTAATTGAGGAGATGACGCTAACCTTACGCGAAGAAGTGCGAGGCAGTTCCAACTTAGACGAATGCATCGCGCAAGTGATTCGAGCCGCGTGGCGGTGGGTTATACGGACGAAGATGCTTCAGATTATTCAGTACGAGTTGACGCTCTATGCACTACGCAATGGGGCCCAATGGTTGGCCGAGCGCCAATACGACGCCTACGTCGAATTGTATCGAGAATTCCTGATCACCGTCGCGAAAGAGTCGAACGAGCTGTCGCCTGCGGACTGTCGGGCCGTCGCGCGGTTCATGCTGGCGGGCGTCGACGGACTGATCTTGCAGGATCTCGCTAAGCCCAGCCAAGCGCGCTCGAAACGGGGCATCGAGGCGCTGATCCGATCCGCTCAGATCTATGCGCGCTCGATCATGGCGAGGCGCAAGGAGTCGGGCCACGCGAGATCTCTTCCTTGAGTCCTCCGCATTCACCGGCTCGGCCCCGCCCGGATTCCGGCCGCAGCGCCGTTTACCGCAATGACAATTTCATGTAACGGGCGTCGGCGCCGTAGCGGGCAAGCGTTGGCGCCGACGTCGGCGCGTCGCGGATCTCGAAGCCGTGTTTCGTCCATAGGGGATAAGTTCCATAGACAGACACCAAAGCGAGCGCAGGCAGCTTTCGTTTGAGCGCCATGCACGAAGCAATTCGCACGAATTCGCCCGCCGCCCCCTTTCCGCGCGCCTCTGCGAGGAGCGCGACGTCATGGATGAAGATGCACTGAGGTTCGCTCGGCAATTCGTTTAGGAGAGTGTCGAGCGCCGGCGCATCGTCGAGTTTCCACGGATGGAAAACTCCATAGCCGACGACATGACCGCCTTGCATCAGGACCAAACAACCCGCCTTGAACAGGCGGAACTTCTCATCGAACACTTCGGGCCGCTCCGGCAAGAGCGAGTGAACTTCGTCGGCAATCGCGCCAATCGCGCTCCACTCCTTCGGCGTGGCGGCCCGCCATGTCGCCGGCGAGCTAATGCCGCCTAGCGTCCGCTTCATTGGTCCGTCGCACATTCCGCCGGCGCGCCCTCCGCAGATTGCCGGCGCCGATTCGGATGTCTGCGCGGATCGCCGCTCATCTCGAAGATCCGCGGGTCGCGGCGGAAAAACTGCCGCGGAGAGTCAGGATCGAAGCCCCAACGTCGGGTGTGAGTTTGGTCTATCGTTCGCTTCATACGGTTGCCGTCAAAGTCGTACGGATAGACGCCTGCTGCCGACTTGATGACGCGCACGCCCCTTTCGTTCAGCACCCGCGTGTTGGTGAACGGATGTAGGTCATGTGCGGCGTCGAGACTGCGGAGTTCTTCGGTCGTCGTCGGCCTGTGCATGTCGCCCTCGCTATTCGTTCTTCGGCCATGCGCTTCCGGTTCGTTCCGCGCACGGCACTGCGCGCGGAACGCTCTCGTCTGATCTCGTTCACGCCCGTGGATAGCCGGCAGAGATCGCCGCCATCATTGCGCCGACGTGCCACCGTCAACCGAAACGAGCGAGCCGGTCATATAGCTCGACGCGTCGGAGGCGAGGAACCGGACGACCTCGGCCACTTCGTCGGCTCGGGCAAATCGTCCCATCGGTATGGCAGCGGCGCTCGCGCTCGCCTTCGCCTCGCGGTCGTCACCGGCGAAAGCTTGGTCAAGCATGGGAGAGACGGTGTTGCCGGGGCAGACCGCGTTGACGCGGATGCCGTCACGTGCGTGGTCGAGAGCCATGCAGCGCGTCAGCTGCGCGAGTGCAGCCTTCGAGACGCAGTACGCGACCGCACCGGGCGCGCCCATCAGCGCCCAATCGGAAGCGACATTGACGATCGCGCCGCGACGCTGGGTCACCATCGCCGGCAGGACCGCCCGCGACAGGCGGAATGCGGCCGTGAGATTGACGTCGAGCACTCTGTCCCATTCCGCGTCTTCGCACTGGAGCGCGGTGCCTTTGGCGTTGATCCCGGCGTTGTTGACGAGCACGTCGATGCGGCCAAACCGGTGAAGGGCCGCTCCGGTGATGGCATCCGGTGCCGCCCGATCGGCGACGTCGGCTTTGACGAACACGGCTGAAAGGCCGTTGCGGACCAGTTTCTCCTCGATTTGGCGGCCTCGCGTGTCATTGCGTCCGACTAAGACCAACAGGGCGCCATGCTTCGCTAAGACGTCAGCGACGGCGAGGCCGATGCCGGATGTCGCGCCGGTCACGATGCAGACCTTGCGGTCCAAATCAAGCAATGCGTTTTCCATCGGACTATCCTTCTAATGTCGCCGGTCGGGGAATGCGGACCAACTCGCTGTGTGAGTAGGGCGGGCCGGGAACAAGCGCGTATGCATTGACTATCTCAGTGCTTCCGCAGTGCGTCGCGCTATGTGCTGCGCGAGCTGCAATCTCAAGGCTGCGTGTAGACGGTCTTCAGGACCGTATAGAATTCACGGGAGTGCGTTCCCTGTTCACGAGGGCCATAAGACGACGCTTTCCGGCCCCCAAACGGAACGTGGTAGTCGACGCCGCCCGTTGGCAGGTTGATCATGACCATCCCCGCAGCGGAGCGGCGCTTGAAATCCGAGGCGAGCTTCAGCGACGTCGTGCAGATCCCTGAGGCAAGACCGAAGTCCGTGTCGTTGGCGACGGCAACCGCTTCCTCGTAGTCACGCACCTTGATGACCGCAGTTACCGGACCGAAAATCTCTTCACGGCAAATGCGCATGTCATTGCGGGCATCGATAAACAGCGCCGGTTCCAGATAGTAGCCCGGCGTGTCTCGCTCCAGCCGGCGACCGCCGCAGGCGAGTTCCGCGCCCTCTGCGCTTCCGAGGCCGATGTAGTCGAGATCCTGGGCAAGTTGTGTGGCGCTGACCACCGGCCCGATGTCGACCCCCGATTTTAGGGAATGCCCGATTGTCAGTTCGGTGATCTTCTCCTTCATCCGCGCGACGAAGCGATCGTGGATTGCTTCCTCAACGATCAGCCTGCTCGATGCCGTGCAGCGCTGACCGGTCGCGAGGAACGCACCGTTAACCGCTGCCGCAACCGCGATTTCGAGGTCGGCGTCAGCCGCGACGATCAGCGGATTCTTGCCGCCCATTTCGAGTTGCACCTTTTTCCCGCGCTCTACGCAGCCGATCGCGACCCGACGCCCTGTCGCGACCGAACCAGTGAAGGACATGCCTCGTACGATCCGGGAGTCTACAATCGCTTGCCCGACGATCGGACCCTTGCCCATCACCAGGTTGAATACGCCGTCGGGCACTCCGGCGCGGACGAGGATGTCGGCGAGCAGCCAGGCGCTCGCCGGCACGAGTTCAGCCGGCTTGAATACGACCGTATTGCCGTAGGCGAGTGCCGGGGCAATTTTCCAGGCCGGGATCGCAATCGGGAAATTCCATGGCGTGATGATCCCGATCACGCCCTCCGGCTCCCGTAGAACCTCGACCTCGACACCTGGCCGGACCGACGCGTGGCGCTCACCGGCGATCCGAACTGCCTCGCCGGCGAAGAACTTGAAGATGCGTCCGGCCCGGGACACTTCCGCAGTCGCCTCGGCGCGCGTCTTACCCTCCTCGCGGGCAAGAACTTCGCCGAGTTCATCCTTGCGCTCGAGGAGCTCGTTGCCGGCTGCGTCAAGAATATCAGCGCGTCGCTCCGGCGTGGTGCGGCTCCAGGAAGGGAACGCTGCCGACGCAGCCTCGATTGCACGCTCTGCGTCTGCAAAGCTGGCCTCCGCATATTCGCCGACGACGTCGTTGAGGTCGCTTGGGCTGAGGTTTACAAAGGTGTTTGCACCTTCGACCCACTCTCCCGCGATCAAATTACGCTTCAACATGCGTTTCTCCTTAGGCTTGGCCGAGGTACGCCGCAACGCCCGTATGGCATCTTGTTCTGGTCCTGTCGGCGCTCGATGTCGCGACTGTGAGATGCGAACCGGTCAGAGCAACACTCTGGCCGATACAATCGTTTTGTTCTCGATTAGATTGGTGTTTGCCGTGCGGCTCAGACTGCCATCGCACCGAGGCTTGGAAGCACGTCGTCCAGCGCGTTGGCATAGCGCTCGACCGCCTCGTCGATCTCCGCCTCGGTCACGCAGAGCGGCGGAGAGAACGAGGTGACCGGAACAAAGGGAAGTGCGCGGGTGAGAACGCCATTCTCGAACGCCCGTTTCGCCACCACGCGATGTGGAGCGGTTCCGGGCGCGAACTCGCGCCGCGTCTCCCGGTCGGCGACGAACTCGACCGCAACCATTAGGCCCGCGCCGCGGATGTCGCCGACGAAGGGGTTGTCGCCAATCCGCGCGCGCAGTCGATCGACCAGATACGGACCGAGCCGCCTGGACCGTTGGACCAATCCTTCGTTCTCTAGAATATCGAGATTGGCCATGGCCACCGCGCAGCCAACGGGGTGGCCGGAGTAGGTGAAACCGTGCATGAAAGCGCCCGTTGTTGGAGAGTTCTCTTCGAGCACCCTCCAAATCCGCTCCGAAACGATCGACGCAGACAATGGGAAGTAGGCGCTGGTGACGCCCTTGGCGAGTGACACTATGTCGGGCTTGAGTCGATATTTGCCCGAGCCGAACCAGTGGCCGGTCCGGCCGAAGCCGGTGATTACCTCGTCGACAATGAAAAGGATGTCGAACTCATCGAGGAGCTTCTGGACACCCTCGAAATAGCCTTGGGGTGGCAAAAGAACGCCGCCGGTCCCCATGACGGGTTCGGCGATGAAGGCGGCCACCGTTTCCGGGCCCTCACGCTGGATTGTCGCCCGGAGATCCGCCACCATGCGTTCCGCGAAAGCGGTTTCGCTCTCTCCCGGCAGGCCGAACCGATAGTGGTGCGGGCATGCGGCATGCACCACACCCGCTACGGGCAGATCGAACGCCTTGTGATAGGCCGGGATCCCGGTCAGGCTGCCGCTCGCATAAGACACGCCGTGATAGCCGCCGAGACGCGAGATGATCTTCTTTTTCTGCGGACGCTCAAGCAGGTTGTTGTAATAGTGCACGAGCTTGAAGGCTGTATCGTTGGCGTCGGAACCGGACGTTCCGAAAAAGACACGCGCCATGTCCGGGACGCCGGCCTCGTCGCGAAACAGATTGAGCAACCGGTCCGCCAGCCGGATCGCCGGCTCCGAGGCGGCCGATCCGAAAAGGTGCTGGAAGCTCAAATCGCGCATGGCTGTCGCCGCAGCGTCGGCGAGTTCGACGCGGCCGTAGCCGATGTTGACGCACCAAAGGCCCGCCCCCATGTCGATGAGATCGCGACCGAGATGGTCGATCATCCGCACCCCTGAGGCGCGGGAATAAATGGTCGGTCCGGTACGATTGTGATCCGCGATCGACGTTACCGGGTGGAACAGGCTCTGCCGGTCCATGTCGGCGAGCGAGGGGGTGTTGCTAAATTCCATGACGCATCCTTTCACGGCAAGATGTCTCAGAAGAGTGGAGCCGGAACGAGACGGCGTAGAGCATCGACGGCGCTGTCAGGCGACGTAATAACCGGCGCGCTCCTGTTCGCAGCGATTCGAGTACGCGCTCTGGCCAGCGAGAATTGACCGAGTAGGATTGCATCGACGTCGCCCAGTCGCTCCACGGCTCGCAATACGCAATCGTCATGCAGGTCCGCGTTGCCGCGCTTTAGCGCCTCAAGCGCTCCATCCGCCACGGCGAGCTCGACTGACACCCTTCGGCCCCGCGCATCGGCCATTGCTGCGAGCTCGCGCGCAAGCGCGTCCGCGGACGGACCGAAGCTGACCACGAGGCCGAGCCGATCGCCCGCCGTAATCGCGGCCTCGAATGCCGCCTCGTTCGGCCGGAGCACGGGGATCGGCAGTCGCCGTTTGACCTCATCGATCGCCGGGCCAAAGGCAGAACAGGTGAACAGAATTCCTGCGGTCCGTCCGCCTGTACCGATGGCGCCCAGGGCATAGTCGGAGAGCTGACGAAACCGTTCGAACATGGCCTCGTCGAGCCGTCCGGCGTGAGCAAGGTCGACGGCGAGCGAGGTGTCGAGCAAGTCGAAGCAGATCGCCTCGGGCCATCGGCGCCGAAAGGCTTCGCGCGCCGGCGCGACGGATTCTGCGAGCGCGTGAACAAGAGCGATGCGCGGGCCAGACGCCTCAGGGCTCATGGGCGTTTCTCCGTGTGGCGATCGCGGCGATCAAGCCGCGATCGCGCGACAGTTCCAATTCCGCGATCGAACGGCCATCTGCTTCGCGGGCGACGCCCTCGATCAGGAGACGGCAGATGTCAGGCGTAAGTCTTGGCGTCCCAAGCGTGGCCCAGCGGCGCTCCTGACTTGGGCCGAGATGCCGGAGGTAGTGTTCGATGCCGCCCGGACCGCCACCTAGGTGATATGCCATGTGGGCGCCGACGACGGACCAGCGCAGGCCGGGCCCGTGGACAAGCGCAGCGTCCACGTCGCTAACGTCCGCGATGCCCTCCGCAACGATGTTGACCGCCTCGCGCCAGAGCGCCGAGGCGAGCCGATTGGCGATGTGACCGACGGCGTCCCTCTTGAGGAACACCGTTTCGCGGCCGAGCGACCGATAGAAGTCGTTGGCACGGCGCCGGACACCGTCGTCTACCGCGAAGATCTCGACGAGCGGCATAAGATGGGGCGGATTGAAGGGGTGCGCCGTTACGAAGCGCTCCGGGCGCCGCAAGGCCACGGACAGCTCGGACCAGGTCAGTGACGATGTGCTCGAGGCGATCACGGCATTGGGGGCTGCGGCCGCCTCGATCTCCGCATAAAGCCGGTGCTTGAGCGGCACGTTCTCAGGCGCGTTCTCCTGGATCCAAGTCACCGACCGAACAGCGTCGGCAACATTATCGACGATCGAGAGCGCCCCGCGACGCTCAGGAGCATGGCCAAGTTCGTCGAGTTGGCGGCAGAGCCGATCGACGCGCTCGGTTAAGGCGGCGCGGGCGCGCGCATCCGGGTCCCAGCCGATCACGTCAAGCCCATGCGCCAAGAAGAGCGCCGACCAGCTCTCTCCGATCAAGCCACAGCCGAGAACGGCGACCGGCGCATGCGACGTCATCAGACGCCCTCCCGGTCTTCCTCATCCGTTTCCGGAAGGAACTGGCCGTACTTGGAAAGGAACGCCATGCCCGCGCCGATGTCGCGCGCGATGGCCGCAGCGGCGACGTCCGCCTCGCCGACCTTCAGCGCAGCGATAGCCTCTTCGTGGAAATTGGCCTCGAGCATCTGGCCGAGACCCTGATTCAGGTGGCGCAGGAACGGGGCCGCCTGCAGCCAGAGCAATCGGATCATCGACAGCAGCGTCCGGGACGGGCTGTAGCGGTAGACTGCGAACTTGAGACGCTGGTTGAAGTCGAGGTAGTCGTCGATGTTGTTCTCGTCGATCGCGCGGGCGAGCCCGTCGGAGCAGCGCTGGATCTCGGCAAAACCGGGCTCGTCAATGTGTCCGCACGCCTGCCGCGTCGCCTCCGCCTCCAGGATCGCGCGCAGCGACATGACCTCCTGGAACTTGCGCAGGCTGATCAAAGGGACCGAAAAGGTCCCGTTCGGGTTCTGGACGAGCGCACCTTCGGCCAGAAGGCGGCCAAGCGCGGCGCGGGCCGGCATGTCGCTGGTCCCCAGCATCGCTGCGAGCTTGCGCGAACTGACCTTCTGGCCAGGCTCGAAGCCACCGCGCATGAGCACATCCCGGATCTGCTCGTAGGCCTTGTCCTGCATCGACCGAAATTCGATGCGTTCCAGCGGCGGCAAAATCTTCGCGTTCGCAGGCTTCATAATCCCGTCCCCTCGGCGAAAGCTTCACATGTCATTGCCGCCCGGCCCCTAATTGGAGCCGGTCAAAGGAGCGCTCAATCGCATGGCGAGAGGACATTTCGGAAGGCGTCGAGGTCACGATCGCAGCAAGCCTCATCTTCAATCGCTAGGCTCCGCGCCTGAGGAAGGAACTGTGTAGGTGAAGCGGCGCTGTGAAACGCCGAGCAAAGTCATATGACACGGCCCAAGCTGCGAACGCAATGAAAATCGCGATCTGAGATCGCACTTTTATATTGGGCGATCTTTTGGTCGCCGACACCTGGATCTGCTCACATGCCCATGAGGCTGCAACGCGCGGACAAGGCGTCGCGCCTCGCGATCAGACGCGTGTTTTCGGCTCCGCGCGAAGGTCGACCGCTAGAGTTCCGACCGAATTGATCCGACATGCACGCGCTATCGGTCGTCCCGTCATCGTTTTTCTTTTCGGTCTCGGCCGCGAATGCTGATTGAACCGGGACCCCGACGTTGCAAGTTACAGGGCGCTCGAAATGTCGATGATATCGTCATTTGGCTGGGTCCCGATCGGCACCAATGGGGACCCAGCCTAGAACCTATATTATGGTGCGATATCAAATGGCTGACTTCAACACTGCGGAGGGCCGCCTTCTGTGCCGAGTGACAGTTCCTGCGTTTCTGGACGCCAGTTTGCTCCCACGACGCAGAGTGTCGAACCCTTGGTTCTTCAAACGCCGCGAATGGTGGAGCGTGCGCAGTGCAACCGCGAAAACGTGCGATCGACAATCCCTATTTTCGCGCCGGCGAAAACGACGTTGCGTTTGTGCGACGCGCCTGCAGAGCCGAGCCCGCAAGGCACAGGATGGCGAAGAGCACCTGGGCTGCGACCTGCGCGGTGTTGCTGGTCGGGTCATATTGCGGGGCGACTTCGACGACGTCGCCGCCGATGATGTCAAGACCCAGGCAGCCCCTGACGATGGCGAGCGCGTCGGCCGAACTCAGACCGCCGACTTCCGGCGTTCCCGTGCCCGGGGCGAAGGCGGGATCGAGGCTGTCGACATCGAAGGAAACGTATGTC
>Ga0187848_10000700_pt1 | contig 29906 bp, 24 predicted proteins | sample June2016WEW_4_40_FD_132424 | JGI IMG/M metagenome (GOLD analysis project Ga0187848, IMG submission 132424) | Peatland microbial communities from SPRUCE experiment site at the Marcell Experimental Forest, Minnesota, USA - June2016WEW_4_40 | ecosystem: Environmental > Terrestrial > Soil >... | reverse complement strand
TTCGTCCTTGGGAGCCATCACCACGATACCGGGCAACGCGGAGAGGAAGACCAGATCATAGAGCCCATGGTGAGTTGGTCCATCGGCGCCCACGATGCCGCCGCGATCGAGGGCAAAGGTGACCGGAGCTCGCATCAGGCAGGCATCGTGCATCACTTGGTCGAAGGCGCGCTGGAGGAAGGTGGAATACATGGCTACGACGGGCCGCATCCCTTCGCAGGCCAGGCCGGTGGCGAAGGTCACAGCGTGCTGTTCCGCGATGCCCACGTCGAAGAAGCGTTCTGGAAAGCGCTTGGAGAATTCATCAAGGCCTGTGCCCTCGCTCATGGCGGCGGTAATGGCGACGATGCGGGAGTCTTTTTCCGCCAGCTCGCACAGGGCCTTGCCAAAGACCTCGGTGTACGAGGGAGCGGTGCCGGGGGCTTTGTGGAAAGCGCCGGTGGAGACGTCAAACTGCGTCACCCCGTGATATTTCACCGGCAACTTTTCGGCGATGGGGTAACCCTTGCCTTTCTGTGTAACGATGTGAACCAGCGTGGGCTTGGAGTGGTTCTTGACCTTGGCGAGTACGGCCAGAAGTTCATGGATGTCGTGGCCGTGAATGGGCCCAATGTACTCGAAACCGAGCTCTTCGAATACCAAGCCGGGAATCAGCACCGTTTTCATGGACTCCACCATGTCCTTGGACATCCTCAAGAGGCGCGGTCCCACGCGTGGAACCGACAACATCAACTTCTCAACCTCTTCCCGCAATCGGTGATAGGCCTGGCCATGGACGATGCGGTTCAGATACCCGGCCAGCGCGCCCACGTTGGGCGAAATCGACATCTTATTGTCATTGAGAATGACCAGGACTTTCTTTTGCAGGGTGCCCAGGTTGTTGATTCCCTCGAGCTCTTCACCTACGGTCAGACCTCCGTCTCCCACCACGGCGACGACATGGTAATCCTCGCCCTTCAGGTCGCGAGCTACGGCCATGCCCAAGGCGCCGGAGATGGCCGTGCCGGCGTGAGCCACGTTGAAGGTATCGTAAGGACTTTCCTCGCGCGACGGGAAGCCGGAGATTCCTCCGTATTGGCGGATGGTGGGGAAGCGGTCGCGCCGTCCGGTCAGGATTTTGTGTCCGTAAGCCTGGTGGCCAACGTCCCAGACGATTTTGTCCTTGGGCGTGTCGAAGGTGTAGTGGAGCGCCACCGTCAGCTCGGCGGCGCCGAGACTGGAGGCGAGGTGGCCGCCTATTTTCGAGATCACGGAAACCATGTAATCCCGCAGTTCATCCACCACCAGGGGCAGTTCTTCGCGCGGGATTTTTCTTAGGTCGGCCGGTGAATCAATGCGGGGAAGGTATTTGTATTCCATCAGTTCTTCCTCATGAGCAGGTATCGAGCGATGCCTTGCAGGGTGTGGGCACGGTCTCCATAGGGTTCGAGAACTTCGCAGGCTTCTTCGACAAGCTGGAAAGCCATGCGCTGAGACGCTTCGATTCCGTGGAGGGCGGGATAAGTGGCCTTGTGTTGTTGGTCGTCCTTGCCCACCCTCTTGCCCAATGATTCCTGGGAGCCCAGCACGTCCAGCAGGTCGTCCACAATTTGGAAAGCCAGTCCTACTTTCTCACCGTAGGTGGTGAGGCGGGCCAAGTCTTCTTCCCCGCCCTGCGTGTAAAGAGCTCCGGACCTTAGCGCAGCGCGGATAAAAGCACCCGTCTTGGCGGAGTGAATATATTCCAGTGTGCAGTTGTCAACCTTCTGCCCGGCCATCTGGAGATCGATCACCTGGCCACCAATCATGCCTCTTTCTGTCCCGAGGGCGTGAGCCAGTTCATGGATCACCCGCAGCTTGCACGCCTCAGGGGGCGGACCCGGAGAGGAAAGGACTTCGAAAGCCAGGGTCAGAAGTGCGTCGCCTGCCAGGATGGCAGTTGACTCGCCGAAGGCGCGATGCGAAGTAGGCTTGCCCCGCCGCAAGTCGTCGTTATCGAGAGCCGGCAAATCGTCGTGGATCAGAGAGTAGGTGTGGATTAACTCCAGCGCGCTCCCGAGGCGCACCAGCATCCGCTCGTCACCGCCCAGCAAGCGTCCCGCTTCCAGGCACAGGATCGGCCGCAGTCGCTTCCCTCCCGCAAAGACCGAATAGCGCATCGCCTGATGGATGCTCGGCGGGAAGTGGTCAGCGACCGGGAGCAGGCAGGCCAGTTCCTTATCGATGGCGACCCTCACCGTCTCGAGATACTGTTGGATGGTTTCTGTAGAAACCGTGTTCAAGGTCCTTTGTTTGGTGGCCAATGCCCCCTCGCGCTCACCGCCTGACAACCTTAATTGTGACCTGAATTGGCTCGAAGGGGAAGCATTATAACGGTAGGCGGTAGGTCGTAGGCGGTAGGTGGGGAAAACACCGCCCTCTGCCTGCTGCCCACCGCTTACTGTGATCGGTAGGTGGTAGGTGGTAGGTGGGGAATACACCGCCTGCCGCCGACCGTTTGCTGCTTACTGCCTACTGCTTACTGCCTACTGCTTACTGCCTACTTCCTACCCGGGCTCCGATTCGCCTGGCTCGAAGGGTTCAGCGACCACCTTGCCCCCGGCCTTTTTTGTGAGGATCTCCACTTTGCCTTCAGCTTCTTCCAGTTGCTTATGGCAAATCTCGGAGAGTTTCATTCCTTCCTCGTAAAGCTGCAAGGCCTTTTCGAGCGGCAAGTCTGCGTCCTCGAGCTCGCGCACGATTCCATCCAGGCGTTCCAGGTTCTTTTCAAAGGAGTCGGATTTAGCGGGTTTTGGTGTTGGAGTCATTGGAATTTGTCCGTTGTCCGTCGTCAGTAGTCGGGGGTTCTCTAGCTGCTAAACCGAATCACGGCTAATCCGTTTTGGAAAAGCCAGCCTGATTAGTTTGCAACGGACCACTGACAACGGACAACTGACGGCCCCTCCTAAGTATTCTTGCTCGCAGCCTGACTTCCCAGGACTTCCGCTACCTCCACCGCCATGGCGTAGCGACCGAAGGGAGCGGTGATCTGCACGCCCTGGACCAAGTCGCGGATTGAGAGCAGCGTCTCCTGGGCGATTGTAACACCTTCCGCCCGAGCGCGGTCTCCTGTATCCACCTCCCTCATCCGGTCCATGACGGCCTGCGGGACAGAAATTCCCGGCACTTCATTGTTCATGAATTCGGCGTTGCGGTAACTGGTGAGTGGGCAGATCCCTGCGACCACCGGAATACGGCCCGCGGTGGACTCCATCCGCTTCAGGAAGGTCTCCAATTGCTTCACGTCGAAAACGGGTGGTGTGACCGCGAAATTTGCGCCCGCTTTCAATTTCAGATCGAAGCGGTGAAGTTCTTCATCAGTATTCACGGCGTAAGGATTCAACCCCACGCCGATCAGGAATCCCGTTTGCTTGCTCAAGGGGTTGCCCCCCACATCCAGCCCTTGGTTCAGGTTATTCAGGATGTTGACCAGCCCAATGGAATCGACTTCGAAGACGGCGGGTTCCAGAAGCGTGGAGAACTGACCAGTGTCCCTGGTGATGGCCAGGATATTCCGGAGGCCCAGCGCATGCGCTCCCAGTGCGTCGGCTTGAATGCTCAGCACATTACGATCGCGGGCGCTGTAGTGGAGGAGGACGTCGATGCCCACTTGCTGCTGCAAGAGGGCGGCGAGCGTGAGCGGGCTCATGCGGCCCGTTACCCCCGTGCCGTCGGGAATGTTGATTGCGTCCACTCCCCTCGCCAGGAGAAACTGCGCGCCTTCCACCTCCTTGGTGGCGTCGCAGCCCTTGGGAGGAACAACCTCCGCTAGAATTGGAAACTCACCGCGCGCCAGCTTTTCAGACAGCCGCGAGCGCCTCTCGAGCGGAATGGATTCCAGGGTGCGCCCCGGCCGCTCCAAGACCTCAATCGCAACGCGCGCGCGCTGCGGGCTCAGGGAGCGCACTGCCGCCTTGATCGCCTTGATATGCTCCGGTGTCGTCCCACAGCAACCACCCACAAGCCGTGCTCCGCTCTGGATGAAACGGCGAGCGTAACTGGCCAGGTATTCCGGCGAGCTGAGGTAAATGTTCCGGCCTTCGACCGTGCGAGGCATTCCCGCATTGGGCTGCGCGGAGAGCTTTCTGCCCGTCACTGCTGCTATGATCTCGAGCGCCTCCAGGATGGCCGCCGGACCTACGCTGCGATTGAGCCCAATGATGTCCGTGCCCCACTCGTCCAGTTTGCGGGCAAAATCCTCGGGCAATGCCCCGATGGGCGTGCTGCCGTCATCCTGCACCGTCATTTGCACAACCACGGGCAGGGAGCACACGTCTCGAGCGGCCAGCAAGGCCTGGTGGGCCTCGTTCGGGTCGCTCATGGTTTCGACCATGAGCAGGTCTGCGCCGCCCTCCGCCAGTGCCGCGATTTGCTCGCGAAACGCCTCCCTCGCTTCTTTGAGGGAAGTCGGCCCCAGGGGTTCCAGACGGATTCCCAACGGTCCGACGGAGCCCGCGACATAGAGATCCTCTCCCGCCACTTCGCGGGCCAGGCGCGCGCCGGCCAGGTTGATTTCGCGGACCTTCTCGGCCTGATTGTGTTTTTCCAGGCGCGGCCGCGAGGCCCCAAAGGTGTTGGTTTCGAGGATTTCCGCTCCGGCCTTCACGTAGGCGAGGTGGACCTCCTTCACGAGCTGCGGCGAGCTCAGATTCAACTCATCGAAGCAACGTGTCAAGGAGATGCCTTTGGAGTAAAGCATCGTTCCCATAGCTCCGTCGCAGACCATGGGCCGGCTTTCGATTTTGTCCAGGAAAGGTTCGCGCATTCCTCGCTTAGTTTACCACGACGAACCGCCAAAGGTTAAAGGCTAAAGGGTAAAGGCTAAATGATAAACAGTTACCTTAGTCTTACGACGCGGCGGAACCGCAACCAAAGCGAACTTCTCCGTGTCCTCTGTGCCTCGAAAGCCTCCACGCGGAGAACACGGAGGGTCTCAGTGACCTTTGTGTTTAGTCTTTCTTTGGCCACAGAGAACACGGAGAAGGAAAACCCTTCGCGGCACAACAGCGTCGCACGAACTATTGCTACAGGGCCAGCCTTTACCCTCTACTCTTTACCCTTTAAAAGTATCCCCAAAGAGCAGACATTCGTGCATAATTCCATAACCGGTGATTGAATCAATCTTTCAGACCTTAACGGACTTCTTCGCCCGGTACGGGTACTGGGTGGTGTTCTTCGGCGTGATGCTGGAGAACGGTGGCCTGCCCTTGCCGGGTGAAACCGTGCTGCTGTTTGCGGGGTTCCTCGCTTACCAAGGCCAAATTCAACTCGTTTGGGCCATCGGGACAGCGATTGCCGGAGCGACGCTCGGCGACAGCCTCGGCTACACGCTGGGTCGTTATGGAGGGAACGCCTTCTTCGATCGCTACGTCAAGCGCTTCAAGTTCCTGGCGCGCCGGTTTGAGAACGCCAAGGCGCTCTTTTTGAGGCACGGTCACTGGGCAGTGTTTACCGGTCGCTTCATTACCGGGCTGCGGGTATTCGCGGGACCGCTCGCCGGGCTTTTCAAGATGCCCTACCTGCGCTTCCTCCTCTTCAATTTCACGGGAGCGGTGATTTGGGCTACGGCGATTGGTTGCGTAGGTTTTCTTTTTGGAAACAGTTGGGACGCCCTGGTTCACGTCATCAAGGATTTCCACCGCGTCACGCTGGGCCTGGTTGCGGTGCTCGCCTTGGTGGGATTGATCGTCTATTTGAAGCGGCGCGCAAGAAGTGGCTAGCCTCATCGCAAGTCGCCCCTTATTCTCTTCAGATCTTCTCGCGCCGCTTTGAAGCGGGGATTCATCTGAACCGCGGTCCCGAGCTCGGAAACGGCTTCCGTACTTCGGCCCTGCTTTTCCAGAATCAGCCCCAGCAGCCGGTGAGCATGAGCTGCGTCCGGCTCCTCTCCTTCAGGTTCCTGCGCAAGGTATTTCCGCACATAGGTCTCGCCTCGTTTGAGGTCAGCGGCTGATTCAAGCAAGGCGTCCGCAGCTTCAAAATATGGGGCGGGGTCATCGGGGACGTTTTTTTCGGAGGCGGAAAGAGCTGCTTCGAGTTCACCCCAGCGCTGCTCGAGGGCAAGAACCTTCGCCAGGATGGAATAGCCCTTCGCCCGCAAGGGATCGAGCTGCACGGCTTCCCGCGCATGCCTTTCCGCCCATTCGGTCTTCTTGTAAGAGGGTTGCGTGTAAAAGCCTGCGAGCGCGGTCTGCGCCTCGTAGTTCTTCGGATCAGCTTCGACGGCTTTGAGAAAACACTCTTCGACTTTGGCAAAATCTTTTGCTTCTCGGGCCAGCTCAGCCTGCGCCAGGTATCCGCGCACGGGGCTGAGTTGCACCAATTTTTCAGCAATGGCGTGGGCCTTTCCCTTGTCGCCCCCCATGATTCCGGGCGCCTGAAAGCTGTACTGCATCAAAGCATCCAGCGCCTCCAGGTTTTTGGGGTCGCGGGCCAGGGAAGCGTCCAACTCGCCCTTGAACTTTTTGGCCAAACCTGCGGCCGCAAACATGCTGGCGCTTGCCGCCATCTCCCCGTAAACTTCCGCAAGCTGGAAGTGATAGTTCGAGTTTCCGTCCTCGAGCGCCACAGCCTGCTGGGCGGATTTCAGTGCGCCATCCAAATCGCCAAAAGCCAGCTTGATTCGTGAGAGCAGGCAAGCCGCCTGGGCATCGCGCGGGTTGGCGGCGAGGCGCGGCTCCACAATTGCGCGCGCCCGTTTCCAGTGGCCGGCTTCTACCAACGCTTCGGCAGAGTCCGGATCGGGAGCGCCGGCCTTGAGGGTCATTGTCGAGACCAAAATCAAGCAAAGCAGAAAGCAGAAACTAGAAAGCAGAAAGCAGAAACCAGAAATTAGAAACTGGAAATTGGCAGCCATCTCTTTTAGTTTCTGATGTCTAATTGCTAGTTTCATCTCTCCCTCTCTGTAGCACTAGTTCCTGGGACGTTGTTGTGGCGCGAAGATTTTGCGCGTCGCGTAGGGGCGAGCGGCGCTCGCCCCAGGGCCGAACGCCGTTCGGCCTACGTGTTGCTTGCGGCTATGCCGCGCTGTACCGCTAGTTTTCATCTTCTTCTCGCGCCGCGAAGATTTTTCCTGCTGTGCGTAGTGTCTCCGTGTCCTCCGTGGCCAGAAGAGCTCCAACACGGAGGCCACTGAGAGGCTCAGTGTGCTCCGTGTTAAAGCATGAGAGGCACGGAGGACGCAGAGAGCCTCGTTTTGGTTGCGGCCACCAGCCGCGCTGTGGCACTTAATCCAAAATCCAAAATCTAAAATCCAAAATCCATATCTCTTAGCTTCTGATGTCCAATCGCTAGTTTCATCGCTCGCTCTCTGTGGCAGTTAATCCAAAATCCAAAATCTAAAATCCAAAATTCATTCTCCCTTGAGCCACCGAACGCGGAGCGCGGTCTGCGTAGGCGTGGCGGCGGGCAGTTCCTGGATCGAGTACGAGTTCGGAATCGGCGGCTCGAGAGTCAGATTGATGATTTCCTGTCGTCCGTGGCGCTCGACCGTAAAGGGGACGCTTGCCCGCGGCGGATAGGCTTTCAAGCGTTCACTCAAATCCGCCGTAGCCAGAGATTGGTTATCGACTGCAATCAAGAGGTCATCGCGACCGAGCCCGGCGCGGTCAGCAGCGCCGCCCGGACGGACGGCGAAGACTCTGACGCCGCGGTTGTCCGGTAGGGCAGTTATGCCGATTCCCGGCGGCGAGCCTTCGGGAACACTGCTCCGCAAAGTAAATCCGGCCACACCGAGCGCCCTGCCGTAGGGAAGCGGCGCAGTCCCTCGAACGTAGCTATCGAAGAAGGGTGTGAAGTCGCTCCCCGCAACTTCATTCACTGCTTCGAGGATGTCTTGCTCGTTGTAACCGTGGCCCGGGCCGTAATAAGTTGCGGGCGGCGTCTCGTAGAACTTGTGGTAAAGCGACGACAACACATCCAGCAGGGATTTTGCGCCCTGTGTCCGGGACAGCATCTCCAGGTCCAGAAGCATGCCGAGAAGCGCACCCTTGTTGTAATAGGAGATGGTGGAATTGGCGAAGTTGGTCTCCTGCATTTGCGGCGAGCGGTCGTAGAACCAGGCGTGGAAGCTGGAGCTCTCGGCGGACATCAGCGCCCGTCCCGGTTCTTCTTCCAGGACACTGATCTCATCGCCCAGGCGGCCGAGGAACTTCTCCCGCGTCCACAGGCCTGAACGCAACAGGCTGAGATAACTAACATAGGTGGTCACCCCCTCGGCAAACCAGAGAGATGGTGTGTAGACTTCGCGGCTGTAATCAAAGGGTCCGAGTTCGGCTGGCCTCAGGCGTTTGACGTTCCAGAGATGAAAGAACTCGTGCGCCGCGGTCTCGAGCGCCTCTTCAAGGCTGCTGCTAAGCCTTCCCTGCACGATGATCTGGGTGGAGTTTAGATGCTCCATCCCGTCACCCATCGAAATGTCAGGGGCGAAGTGGAAAATAAAAGTGTAGCGCTCGAAATCCGGGGTGGGCATCAGTGCCATTTCCGCGTGCACAATCTTCTTGAGGCCCTCGAGGAGCTTCGACGTGTCGGTGCCATCCTCGTCATAAGCGTGCACCGCGACGCGGATCGTCTTCCCCTGCTCCTGGAATTGCGCCAGCTTCGTTTGGGCGGAAGCTTCGATGGGAGTGTCAACCAAGCGGTCGTAATTAGGCGCCTGGAAGGTCCGCTCGCTTGTGGACTCGGAAAAGCCGCTGATCAACTGCCAGTCCTTCGGTACGTCCACGGTGAGCGTGAGCGGGTTGGACTTGCGCCCGGCGATATACATGAAGATCGAAGGGCCATTCAAGTTGGCGTGCGTGTTGTCAAACTGCGAGAAGGAACCGTTCAGGTCGTTGGCGAAAACGCGGTAGCGCGCCTTGACGATTCCGCCCGCCTGGCGCACGTCCACGTGCCAGGTTTGCTTGTCGAGGTCCGTCCAAGCCAGCGCTTGGCCTTGCGCGCCGGTGGCCTCGAATTCCTGCACGTTTTTGGCGAAGTCGTAAATAGCGTAACGGCCTGGCGACCAGGCAGGCATGACGAAATCGAGGGAATCGCCCGAGACCTTGCCGGCTGTGATCTCGACGGTCACAAGGTGCAAGTTGGGATGCGTCAGGACGAGGTGATATTCCAGTTGCAATGCCGGGGAGGCGGTTTCTTCAGCCGCCCCCAGCGCGCCAGCCGCACTGGCCAGCAGGAAGATGATGAGCAGAGCCACCCGGCGCAATCCGGGCCCACCTTCGCTTGCTCTCTTTGATGAGTAGTGCTTCAGTAGAGACACAGAGGCACAGAGAAAAGGCCCTTCCTTTTCAGTTCTCTGTGCCTCTGTGTCTCTGTGGTGAGAAGTTTGTTTCATAATTCACTCACAGCTTCCAAGTCCTGGGACCAAGGCCCGCCGCAACAAACCCGTAGCCCGGGTAGGGGCGTAAGAGTCTGCATGGCAAGAAACATCCTGATTATTTCCTCTCGGGTCCGAGAACCAGTTTGTGGACGGTGGCCTGCTCAACCGCCGCATCGCTGAAGGACATGGGAAAGCTACGGCCGTTGTACCAAGCCTCGAACTGGTCCTGGTAGTAAGGGCTGAACACTTGGCCGGATTCGCCGAGAGTAATGTTCTGGACCGAATGCTCGAGGGTTGAGAGATCTACGACCATGCGCATGGAAGGACCGTGACGGCTGGTTGTCGCTTTTACAGTGGTGGCAGTCCCTGCCTGCGGAAAAGGGCCGACATCCAGCAGCCTGCCCAAAAGGGGAACACCTTGGCCCAACGGATGGTAAAAAGTCAGGGGGATGGTATTGCCCCACTTCCAGGCGTCGTGGCTTCGACTGCCCACCCGGCTGGGGATTTGCTTTACACCCTCTTCAAGACTCTCTATCAAGGTTTCCTCGAAAGAGGAATCGCCGCGCGGGAGCCAGCGCGTCCAGTTGTTCGCCAACACGTTCGCAAGGAATGTGGTGCTCATTCCCCAGTGGTAGCCCGAGAAGTCGTCGCCCAGTTTGGGTTTGAGGGTGCGTTCGAGCAGGGCTCGGCGGGTGACTTCGCAGACCAAGGTAGCGCCAGAATCCATCCTGGCCTCGCCATCCCAATGCCTCAGGAGGCTGATGGCGTACTGGGCGTCGGGGTCCTGCGGGTGATGGTGGAAGTCCGCTTTCAGAAGTTGCCCGGCCAGCCAACTGTCTTCCAGAGTGACAATGTCGGTCTGAATGCGCAGCATGTCGTCGACGGTGAACGCCTTGCCGGCACGGAGTAGTTGAAAGATGCGCGCGGTGCGAAAAGGGGGATCCCAGTCGCTGGTAATGAAATAGGGGTAATCGTCAGGCACCACGCGGCCATTGGCCGTGGCGATCATGCCACTTGAAGGGTTGTAGGAATGCGGAAGGTCCTCGAACGGAATGTAGCCTGTCCAGTCGTAATCGTCCGTACTGCCAGGCATGGGCACAGCGCCGGTGCCCTGTTTCCGGATGGGCACCCATGCCGCTGCGTAGTAGCCGATATTTCCATCCAAATCGGCATACACAAAGTTTTGCATCGGTCCCGTATAGTCGCGTAAGGCGGCCGTGAACAGCTCCCAATTCTGCGCCAGGATGATTTTGGAAACGCCGTTGAACAGAGCCGAGAGGGCGTGTGGTTCCAACGCCGTCCAGCGTAAGGCCAGGTCCCGGCCACCAGGGTGGGCAACGATAGGGCCATGGCGTGTTACCTTCACAGTGAATCGGTAATCCCGCTTCCCGCGGACCTTGACCACCTCGTCCCGGACTTCGGCGTCAACCCATGCCCCGTTGTGGAGGTACCTGTTGGGAGCGCCGGAGTTGAAGCTTTCCGTGTACAGATCCTGGACGTCCGGACCCGTATTGGTCACACCCCAGGCAATCTTCTCATTGTGGCCAATAATCAACAGCGGCAAGCCAGGCAAACTAACCCCAATCACGTTCAGGCCCGGCGCCTTCAAGTGGATCATGTACCAGACACTGGGAACGCTGTGATCGAGGTGAGGGTCATTAGCCAGTAACGGCTTGCCCGACTGAGTGTGAGCGCCGCTCACAACCCAGTTGTTGCTTCCCAGTCCTGGATTCCTGTCGCCACCTGCGGAAAGGAGCGCCGCCAAGGTGGGGTCAAGGTCGCCGGAGCCCGGCAGTGGAATCGCTTGTTTCCTTTGGGGTATAGCCGGATTTCCAGGAGGCAGTCCAGCCTCCGGCTCATCCAGCAAGCTGGGGTCGAGGTCGCCGGAGTTCGGCGGTGGATCCGCTTGTTTCTTTTGGGGCGACACTTTGCTTCCAGGGGGCACTTCAGCCACCGGCTCATCCAGCGGCGAGTGGTCCGGGAAGAGATCGGCGGAAAGTTCCGAGCCAAGCTTTGCCCGGATGCGTTCGCACATCAAATCCGTCCGCCAAGTTGTGTTGAGCGTCTTGACCATATTCAGTGCCACGCCAAGGGAATCGATCTCGCCCCATGGCCGAGGCTGGTAATTGAGCAAGTGGAATTCCAGGGGCAGGCGGTCCCTGTGGCTGGCGATGAAAGCGTTGACCCCGTTGGCATACGCCGTGAGTGGAGCGCGCGCCTCAGGGCTGAGCTCTTCGAGGGCGCGCTGAGAAACTTGCCGGAACCCCAAGGTTCGGTTGTCGAGGTCAAGCCGGAGCGTCCGTTCGCCAAAAACTTCTGAGAGTTCTCCTTCCGTCAACCGCCGGCTCAAGTCCATCTGCCACAGGCGGTCTTGCGCCGTCACGTAGCCTTGTGCGAAGAACAGGTCCTGGAGCGAGGAGGCACGAAGGTGAGGAACGCCGCGTGCGTCGCGTAAGACCTCGACGGGCGCTGATAACCCGGCAACTTGAATCGCTCCCTCGAGTTGGGGAAGGCTCGCGCGGGCGCGCCAGTACAGCCAGCCGCCCCCGCCGACGATGATGAGCAGGAGTAGAATCAGCAAGGAAATGAGCAGGCGCTTGATAATCTGCCTCATAAGCCGCAAACCTCAGTCCGGAGGATGGAAAACCGATCGGCGCATTGAAAGACGACTCGGATCACTGCTAGAAATAAAACGTGTTCGTTTAGGCGCGAGCATACTACTAGAAATCCCACCGGCTAGCAATGAGCAGGAGCTTTTCGAGGCAAGATGTATCATATCCCCCAATTCGCCGGTAAGAGACGGGCTTTGGCGGGCAAGAACAAATCCGCAGATTGCGCAGATGACGCAGATGAGTGAAGAACGATGCGACGAGAGGACCCACGCCGTCATCGGGGCGGCGATGGAGGTGCACCGCGAGCTGGGGACGGGGCTCCTAGAGGCGGTATATCAAGAAGCGCAGACCACAAAGACCCCGACTGCTAATAGTAATCTGTGTCATCTGCGGAATCTGCGGATTATAACAAGCGGGCAAAAACAAATCCGCAGATTGCGCAGATGACGCAGATGAGTGAAGAAAGACGCGACGAGCGGACCTATCATCCTGGAGCGTTGAACGGGAAAAGAAAATTCTGCTTGACAGGAGGCAATGAAAAGTAATTAACTATAGCTTAGTAAGGTTAGGAAGCTGTCATAAATGCTCGTGACCGGGGAAAACGGCAATGAGTTCACCTCAAGCCAGTCCGTTTATTCTCAAACTGTCCAGCCCCGACGCGACGCCCGAACTGGTGGGCGGCAAGGGCGCATCGCTGGCGCGCATGGCGCTGGCCGGTCTGCCCGTGCCGCCGGGTTTTGTAATCACCACCCACGCCTATCGCCGCTTTGTAAGCGCGAACTGTCTCGCCGAGGCGATTCTGTCCGCCGCGGCACAAGCCCGAGCGGACGACCCAGCCACACTCGACCGTGCTTCGGCGCAAATCCAGTCGCTCGTCGCGCAGAGCACGCTGCCCGATGACATCGCCGCGCTGATTCACCAGTCGTACGGCGAACTGGGCGCGGGCGATCCGCCCGTGGCGGTGCGCTCCTCAGCCACCGCGGAGGATTTGCCCGAGATGTCATTCGCAGGCCAACTGGAAACTTATCTCAACGTATGCGGCGCTGACGATGTGTTGGCTGCCGTCAAACGTTGCTGGGGTTCGCTATGGACGGGGCGCGCCCTCGGCTACCGCGCCCGGCAGGGCATGCGTCCCGAAGACCTTAGCATCGCCGTCGTGGTGCAGAAGCTCGTTCCGGCCGATGTGGCGGGTGTCCTCTTCACGGCGAATCCCGTGACGGGCGCGCGCGACCAGATGACGATCAACGCGGCGTGGGGTTTGGGCGAGGCGATGGTAGGCGGGCAGGTTACGCCCGACACCATCATCGTCGACAAGCAAACAGGCGCGATTCAATCGCTGGATATCGCCGACAAAGACGTGATGACGGTGCGCCTGCCCGAAGGCACACGCGAAGAGCCGGTGCCTGCGGAAAAACGCCGGCAGGCCGCCCTGCCACCGGCGCAAGCCGCTGAACTGGTCCGCCTCGGGGTCGAGATCGAGCAACTCTATGGACAGCCAATGGACATCGAATGGGCGATGGGCGAGAAGCGCATCTTCATCGTGCAGGCTCGTCCCATCACCACGCTGCCTGAGCCGCGCCCGACGCTGGAGTGGAAGCTGCCGCGGGCGGGGGTGCGCTACGCGCGCAGCAGCGTGATCGAACTGCTGCCCGCGATCCGCTCTCGCCGCTCTTCGCGACGCTCGCGCTGCCCCCGTGGAACGAAACGCTGCAGGCTTTCATGCAATCGCTGGGATTCGGGCGCCTGATGGCCGGTGGTAATTTCCTTCTGCTGACCATCAATGAGTACGCCTATATCGAATTCGGGCTAAGTGCGTGGCAATCGGCGCGGCTGCTCGTCGCCTTGCCCAGGCTCCTCCCCAGGATGGTCCGTCTGCTGCGTTCGGCGCAGGCGCGCTGGGCCGAGGAAGCACGCCCGCACTATGCCAACGTCGTGGGCGCGTGGGCGGCGCGCGCTCTGGCCACCACGCCCTCGACGGAATTGCTCGCCGGGGCGCGCGAGATTGTAAAGGCAGCGGCCAGCCACTACCGGACCATCCAGACGGGAATTCTGCCGGTTGCGAATTTGAGCGAGGCCGCGTTCACGGTCGTCTATAACCGCCTCATCAAGCGCCAGAGCGACCCTCCGGCGCTGACTTTCGTGCTCGGTTTCGATAGCGCGCCAATCCAGGCGGAGAAATCGCTCCATGATCTGGCGAGCTGGGCACGTACGCAAGCGGAGCTTTGCGCGTATCTGGAGCGCACGAGGAGCAAGGACATTGCGGTGGCCTGCGAATCACAATCTGCGCCCCTCGCCGATGCGGAAAGCTGGCGCGGGTTCACCGGCCGATTCGGGGAGCATCTGAAACGCTTCGGACACGCCATCTACGATCTGGATTTCGCCAAGGGCGTCCCGGCTGACGATCCCGCGCCGCTCCTTGAGACGCTGAAATTCTTTCTGCACGGGCCCGCGCGCAGTCCTCATGAGCGGCAGGCGGCGGCTGCGTTGGCGCGGGAGCAAGCCACTCAAGCGGTTCTCGCCCGGCTGAAAGGCGTCCGATTACGGCTCTTCCGGTCTTTGGTTCAATCCGCTCAGCGCTATGCGCCGCTGCGAGAAGACGCGCTCGCCGATGTCGGACTGGGGTGGCCGCTGCTGCGCCGCATGTTGCGTGAAGTCGGACGGCGGATGGTCGCGGCAGGCGCTATCGCGGAGCGCGACGACGTGTTTTGGGTGAAGTGGGACGAGGTGGAGGCGGCGGCACGCGCCCTCGATGCCGGTCAGCCCGCTGAACATTATGGTGGCGTGGCGGCCGCGCGGCGCGCGACCTGGGAGCGTGAGCGCAAGGTGACGCCGCCCGTGTCGCTGCCGAGCAAGGGCAGCTTCCGCGTGCTGGGCATCGACGTCAGCCGCTTGATGCCCGCGCGCACTGGCCAAGCGGCGGGGGACATCATCAAAGGGGTTGGCGCGAGTCCAGGGCGCGTGGTGGGCGTGGCGCGCGTGATCCACGGTCCTGAAGAGTTCGACCTGATGCAACCGGGCGATATCCTCGTCGCCAAGATCACCACCCCGGCCTGGACGCCGCTGTTTGCGCTGGCCTCAGGCGTCGTCACGGACGTGGGCGGCCTGCTCAGTCACAGCTCCATCGTCGCCCGCGAATATCACATCCCGGCGGTGCTGGGGACGGGCGTGGCGACTGAGCGTGTCCGCAGCGGGCAACACATCACGGCGGACGGCGATGCCGGCGTGGTGACGATGAGTAGATGAAGTACATCCGACCTGGGCGCCGGTCCTGCCTGGAGCAAGTGGCAGACCTGCTTCCCAAGGTCTGCGGCTTTTTAGATTCGCGTGTTCTCATTCCCCCCGCAGACCCGCGCGACTAATCCGCAGGAAGCGCAGACCTGCTTCCAGAGGTGTGCGGCTCTCAAGGTTGAGAACGTTTGGTGAGAACGTTTGGTGTTGCTCACCGATCCAAGGTCAGCTACACTCGCTGCATGTTGCGATTGCGACGCCCGTTTCTTTATGACCGATACATCATCGTGACAGAAGAGTTACTCGCTCGCTAGGCTCGAAGTTGATGAACATTGCAGACATCGTAGGAGCGATCCAATCCGGTAGGCTCCGAGTTACGGATCACGCGGATGAGGAAGCACAGGCTGACCATCTGACGTTGGACGACGTTCTCTATTCGGTGCGGCACGGAGAGATTATCGAGGATTACCTTGCTGACGTGCCGTATCCGAGTTGCTTGATACTGGGTCAAGCTGCGAGCGGTATTGCCGTCCACAGCGTTTGGGCGTATAACATGAAGAATAGGTGGGCAGTTCTGATCACCGTGTATCGCCCCGACCCACAGCGATGGGTCAACCGGCGCGAGAGGAGAAAGCCTTCGTGACGCCATTCCCAGAATGCCCGGTTTGCGGCGGCGAACTGGTGGAGAAGGAAGTCGAAAAACTGCTCCGGGGAGGAGTACACACCGCGGTTCTCCGTGCCCGCGCGGAAGTCTGCCTGCATTGCGGAGAGCGCTTGTACGCACGGGATACGATCCGGCGATTCGAGGAGATCAGAGATAAACTCGAGCGCCAGCAGACTGGTGAATTTCAACCCATGGGGAAGTCGTTTCAGGTTGTTTAGGATGATGTAATTGACAGGTCAGAATACCATTGGTGGAACGGCAACCGTTCAACTAGGAAGTTCCAGAGGAACGCAGCACTCGGCCCGCAATGCCACATTCAAAGCGACCGATCATCCAGTGGGCCTACACCTAATTCACCGTTCCCTCAAATCACGCGGTTCCCCCGGCGGGTGGCAGACCTGCTTCCCAAGGTCTGCGGCTTTTCAAGAGAGGGATGATGAGCGAGTAGCCCAGACCTGCTTTTTAGGTCTGCGCTCGCTTATTCCCATGTTAGAGTAAAGGCACTCTTGGCAGCCGCAGGAGGGTCGCATGGAATTCAAGGACCCTGACGGAGGGGCAGATCAGCAGACGCGCTACGAGGCACTGCGACAGGTATCTGGCGTTATTGCCTCGCAGGCAGACCTAAATGGGGTGCTGGAGAACCTCGCCCGCTTTCTTCCCTTGGTGGTCAATTTCGAGTTCCTCGGCGTGGTTCTTCACGATGCCAAACGCCAAGTGTTTCGGTTACACGCATTCGAGAGTAGGTTGCCCGCCATCTCAGAGGCTGAGATCGAAATCCCTGAGGCTGGATCCTCGGCAACGGTGATCCTGGAAGAGCAGAAACCGATCATTTTGAATGATATCGAAAAAGAGACGCGGTTTGCCGATATCGTCGAACGGGCGCGGCCATACGGTGTTCGGTCGTTATGCCTCCTCCCGCTAACGTCTCCACGGCGGCGGCTCGGCCTCCTGGTTTTCGGGTCCAGTCGCCAGAAGGACTATGACGGAGAGGACTTGAAGCTGATGTCGACGGTCGCCGCCCATGTGGCGGTCGCCGTGGAAAATGCGCTGAATTTCGAGGCGGCTCGTTCCTATCAACAACTCTTGACGCGTGAACGCGACCGGTTGCGGCTATTGTTGCAGGTGAACAACAGCGTCATTTCTCACTTGGAGCTAAGTGATCTTTTCCTGGCCGTATCCTCCGCGCTGCGCGATTGCTTTCACCACGAGTACACGGGCCTGTGGTTGTTTGAAGAGGGCTCGCCACGGCTACGTTGCGTGGGTATGGATTTCCCCAGCAATCGGGGATTCATACAGAAAATACAATCATTGGATTTGACACCTGCCGAGGTTGAGGAGATCCGGTCTCGCTCACCTCGCCTCGTAAACCGCGAGGAGATCGCGCAACTGCCTCCCAAGTTCGCTTCGCCGGCGCAGGCGGAAAACATCCACTCCGGGGTCTCCATTCCCTTGGTCTTAGGCTCCAAGCCGCTCGGCATCTTGACACTCGGAAGCACGGGAGAATCCACGTTCGCGCAAGAAGAACTCGGCTTACTTCTGCAGGTCGGCGACCAGGTGGCCCTGGCGATCGAAAATGCCCTGGCCTATGAGAAGGTGGCGGAGGCGCGGAACCAACTGAACACCGAGAAAACCTACCTGGAAGATGAGATTCGCTATGACCATAACCTTGAAGACATCGTAGGCAAGAGCCGCGCCTTACGCGAGACCCTGAGCAAAGCGGAGGTCGTCGCCAAGACCGACGCCACCGTCCTGCTCACGGGTGAAACCGGAACCGGAAAAGAACTTATCGCGCGATTGATTCACAACAAGAGTTCGCGGCGAGATCGTACGTTCGTGAAGTTGAATTGCGCGGCAGTTCCCTCCGGCCTCATGGAGAGTGAGCTCTTCGGGCACGAGCGGGGCGCCTTCACGGGCGCGGTGGCGACGAAAGTTGGGCGTTTCGAGTTGGCGCACCAGGGGAGCCTCTTTCTCGACGAGGTTGGCGACATCGCGCTCGACCTTCAGCCCAAGCTGCTCCGGGTCTTGCAGGAAAAGGAATTCGAACGGCTGGGGAGCACACGCACGCTGAAGGTCGACGCCCGCCTGGTTGCCGCCACCAACCGGGATCTCGCCAAAATGGTCGCAAGCGGAGAGTTCCGTGAAGACCTCTACTACCGGCTAGCGGTTTTCCCCATCCAGTTGCCACCCCTACGCGAAAGACGGGAAGACATACCCGTTCTGGTTGAGTACTTCGTCGCCCGATACGCCAGCCGCATGAAGAAAAGGATCAAGGAGATTCCCACCCAGGCGTTGCAGGCCATGACCGAGTGGACGTGGCCTGGGAACATCCGGGAATTGCAGAACATCATCGAGCGGGCGGTGATTCTTACCACGGGGGAGTGCCTCGAAGTGCCGCTCGAGGAACTGAAGCCGCCCCGAGCAGGACGAACCTCTACAAGCGCAGCCAGGAGTCTCAACCTCCGGGAAGTCGAGCGCGAGGCGATCCTGGAAGCTCTACGGAAAACAAACGGGCGGATCGGTGGCCCGGGAGGCGCAGCAGCACTGTTAGGTCTCAAGCGGACAACACGCCAATATCGAATGCGCCTCCTAAACATTAGACTGTCTCATCGCCCTTCCGAACCATCCTGACCATTGCCAACTATCGGGCAGCCTGCCAACATTTGGGCACTCGCGGCATCCCCCAATACCCCGTGAATACCGGTAAGTATCGAAATCACAAAGGATTACGCGCTGACGACGCTTGGTAAGGAAGCTGCATTTATCCTGGGCGTGCTGCGAACCACGATCCTCTATCTGCGAGATCGAACCAAGGTTGTCCTAAGCGGGCAACTGGTGGCGGAATGGGCAGAATGTCTACCCAAAGCAGTCGCCCAGTGTTGCTCACCCCGAGATCCTGTTGAGATCGATCTGGATCGTATCACCTGTGCGGACCGCGCCGGTGGACAAGCCCTTCTCTCCCTCTGGCGAGCCCATCGGCGTTTCGTGTGCACCTCCCTTTTCGCGCGAGCACTCTGCGAAGGTTTGGGAATTCCCGTCGAGGGGGACAGCCGATGACCGCCCTTAGCCAAGTTGAGCAGGGTAGGCAGCCGGCGGTAACCAGGCGCGCCGCGAGTCTTGCCGAGGGTCCGTGGCTCATCACCGCGGCCGTAATGCTCGCCACCTTCATGGAAGTGCTGGATACCACCGTCGTCAACGTCTCCTTGACGCACATTGCAGGGAGCCTCTCGGCGACACCCAACGAAGCTACTTGGGCGCTCACGTCGTATCTGGTGGCCAACGGTATTGTCATTCCGATTTCAGGATGGCTGGCCAATCACTTTGGACGGAAAAATCTGCTCCTTATCTCCACCACAGGCTTCACCGTTGCCTCTTTGCTCTGTGGCATCGCTCCCAGCATGGGTCTGCTGGTGACCTTCCGCGTTATTCAGGGCGCTTGTGGTGGTTCACTGCAACCGCTATCTCAGGCTGTATTGCTGGAAGCGTTTCCTCGTGAGCAACACGGCAAAGCCATGGCGATCTTCGCGCTCGGGGTCATTGTGGCGCCTGTACTCGGACCTGTGTTGGGTGGTTGGCTCACCGACAACTACTCCTGGCGTTGGGTCTTTTACATCAACCTGCCGGTGGGTGTGATCTCCGTCCTCATGATCAAAGCGTTTGTGAAGGACCCCCCGTACATTCGGCGTTCCTCGGCGCCGGTCGATTCCTGGGGACTGGCAACACTGGTTCTTTGGGTGGCCGCGCTCCAGATCATGTTGGACAAGGGGCAGGAAGAGGACTGGTTCGATTCAAGGTTCATCGTGGTCCTGGCAGTGGCCTTTGCGATAGGGCTCCTGGCCTGGGTGACACGCGAATTAACTACACGAGATCCGGTTGCCGAGCTTCGCGTGTTCGGACAGGCGCCGTTTGCCGCCGGCACTGCGGCGATGGCAATCGCAAGCTTCGTGATGTATGGCAGCCAAGTCACCATCTCTATTTGGCTCCAGACAGTGCTTGGTTATCCGTCGGTGCAAGCGGGCGTAGCCATGCTAGCCATGGGGTTAGGGGCGGCTCTCTCCATGCCTGTCGCGTCGTCCCTGGTGAGCAGGTTCGATCCTCGCAAGGTATTCGTCTGCGGAGTATTGACGTTCAGCTTTTCGTTCTATCGGTTGATGGGGTTCAACTTGAACGTCGGTTACTGGGATGTGTTCTGGGCGGAGTTCATTCAAGGTGCCTCGATGGGGTTAGTGTTTGTGCCGCTCATGGTTTTGACCATGGCTTTCACTCCTAAAGAAAGAATGGGGAACGCCACCGGTCTATTCAATATGATGCGGAACATCGGCGGGGGAGTGGGCATTTCCATGGTCGCTACGATGCTGACGCGCCTGGGGCAGGAGCACACCAACTTACTGGTCGCCAATATCACACCGCTCTCACCTTCGGCGCTGAGGCTGTTCGGCGGACTGCGGGGTTTGTTTGCGGGTTCCGGCCCGGTCTGGGCCGACCAGCAAGCTTACGCCACCCTTTTTGGTCTGGTGCAGCGCGAAGCTGCGATGATTGCGTTGATCCGGATTTTTCAGTATCTGGGAGTGCTGGCTCTCGTTCTGATTCCCCTGATCGCCCTGACGAAGCGGCCGCCAAAAGGACAGTCAGGAACGATCCCCCCGCATTGAACTGCGCATAGTCGCTGGGCAGCATTGGGGCCGTTCGAAAAGGAGAAGTACTTGCGAGAACAGGGACTGGACTCTTTCCAAATCAAGACGACCTCACAGGCTGCACAAGCCAATATCCTGATTCTGACGGTCTCACACGGCGCCTCACACACGCGAACTGCAAAGGCCCTGCAGGCGGCGTTCGCCGCTATTGCTCCAGCGGCGCGGACAGAAGTGTTGGATGCGCTGAGCCTGTGTGCCCGCTGGTTTCGCGCCTACTACGATTCTTACCTGATTCTCCTAAGACGCTGGCCAAGACTCTGGGATTGGATCGAAGGTATTCAGCACAAGTCACAAGCGACCGGACCGGGCTGGCTCTATCGCTGCGGCGCTCAGCCTCTTCTTCGTTTTGTGCGCAACGAAAGACCGGATATCGTCATTACCACGGAAGTTGGTATGTGCGAGCTGGCCGTCCTGATCAAACACAATTACAGGATGGGTTTTCTCCTGGCGGCTTGCTGCGGAATGGACGTAGATCGCGCCTGGGTCCAGCCGCAGGTGGACGTGTTCATCATCCCACCGGGCGATGCTGCCGGTCAGATCTCTGCAGCGGGCGCACCCACGTCGAAAGTCCACGCTATTGGTATGCCTATCGATCCGGCCTTTGCCACCCTTCCAAGCTGTCAAACAGCACGCAATAAGCTTGGACTCCGCCACGATCTGCCCGTGCTTTTGGTTCTCTTGGCGGGGCAGGTTTTGGAGACCCAACCGAGATTCTCCCTCAACTCCAGAGGATCCAACATCCTGTGCAAGTGGTTTTCATCGCGGGCAGGAACGCGCGGTTGGTAAGAGAGTTGGAGCGGCGTTGCCAAGGCCAGCCCTATTCCAGAGTGCAGGGCTGGGTGAACAATATCCATGAATGGATGGCGGCAGCAGATTTGCTGTTAAGCAAGCCGGGGGCTTCCACCGTGAACGAAGCCATCAACGCCGGGCTGCCGCTGGTGGCTTTTGACCCCCTGCCCGGCAATGAGCGTCGTCTCTGCGATTGCATCGAAAAATGGCAGGTAGGCTGCTGGGCGCGCCACACTGAGGACATCTCAGCGATTGTGAATCACCTTCTCTCGAGCCCCGGAGAACGCCTCCGCCTTCGCGAAAACGCGCAGGCTATGGCACTGCCGCGCGCTGCTCATGACGCTGCTGAAGCCATTCTGGAATGCTGGCAATCTCAATCCGGAGAGAGACGCGGAGCACAGAGTAGGCCGCGAGATTAGGACTCTCGCAAGGAGGAATATGAAAACCCCACGCGAGGATTACATGCACGAGCCCCGCCTGCGTGCCTTCGGTCATCTCCGCGGAGAATCCACTTCGGCCCTCACGATCCTGACGTGGAATGTCGAGCAGGGCGGAACCAAGGTGGAAGCAATCGTGGAAGCGCTGCAAGGCCCCCTGAAAGCCGATCTATACGCGCTGCAGGAAGTTGACCGGTGCACCCGGCGTTCGGGTTACCAGGATCTTCCGGAAAAGATCGCGCGGCAACTCCGCGTGGACTACGTCTTTGGCGCGGAGTTCGAGGAGCTCGCACAAGGTGGGGCATTCGAGCTGCCGTTACACGGGGAGACGATCCTCAGCCGGCTTCCTATCAATTGGGCGCTTTGGACTATCTTGAAAAGCCGCTGCCGCCGCAAGAGCTTCTGCGGTTCGTCAAGAGCCAATTGAGCGCCCGGACTTGAGTGTGTTGAACAGTGACAACCGGCGGACCCCTTGTGCGATTCCCTGGCCTGTATCATGTTGGCCAGGAAGTACGCGCAGCCCGGTCATCGGGGGCCGGACCCGAGAGTGCTCGCTCCGCAACGGAAAGCTTTTATTACCTCAAGCAAATGCCGGCCCGGACTCCCATGGTGGTGGTTCTGGACTCTGGAGAGGTCTTGTACGGTGTGATCGAGTGGTACGACAAGCGATGTATCAAAATTAGTCGCATTGGCGAACCGAACTTGCTGGTCATGAAGAGCGCCATCCGCTACATGTATAAGCAGTAGCATGGTAGGCCGAGCAAGGCGACGAGGGAAGCGGTGCCCAAGCCAGCCAAGGGAGGGACGAACTGAATCTGTCCCTCATCGGGAGAACATGGCCCGAATATTCGCCTCAATGGCCTTTTCGATCACCTCGAGCTCCTTCGCGCCGATCTGCTTCCATTTCAGCGCGCGCAGCACGGCGGGGCGGTCGCGGCGGAAGCAAATACAAGACCCGATAATGGACAGTGCCCGCACTCGAGTGGCAGACGAGGTTGCGGATTCTCCGGTAAGCGCGGCGATGGCTTCGGCCAACGTGCCCCGCAGCGGTGCAAGACCCCGGTCTATGACGGAAAATTCTCGGGCCGGTCCAGATGCCGCCTGACTGAGAAACTTTCCGTAGCAGTCGGGTAGGAAGTTGCCCAAGATAAGCCGGACAAAGTCGCACAACAAAGTGCAGAGTATCCCCACCAATTCGCGGTGCGTGATTCCGGGGCGAGCCATTGACGTCCGTGCCTGCTGGACCAGGGGCTTCTCATGGGCAGCCCAGCGGGCTGCCACGTGCAGTGCCGCAGCATGGTAAAGTCCCTGCTTGTTCCCAAAATAGTACGCAATCGAGATAGGGTTCGTCTTAGCCGCCTCGGCGATATCCCGGGTGCGGGCGCCATCGAAGCCGTGCGCCGCGAAGACCCGAATAGCCACCTCGAGGAGGCGTTGCCGCGTGGCCTCGCCGCGGTCACTGGTAGGCCGGGTTCTGGTGGATATTAGTCGGCTCGGTTTCACGGGGCTCCCCCGCCGCACGCCATCGATTATAAAACAGGGATTGAATTGTATCAATCAAATGATTTATAAATAGAGGCTTGGCTGAAACGGCCATGGGGTGGCAGTAAGACCACTGGACACCGGCGAGCAGGTTCATGCCGGCACGGCAAGGGCGGTCAGGGTGTCGGATGTCCCAGGTGTTGTCAAGAAAGGGTGCTGAATTTGATGAGCATAGATGTTGTTTTTTGGCGCCAGCCAGAACAATCCAGTTCTCGTGTGTTGCCACCGGCCTCTTGTCCGACAATATCCCAGGCCTTCGATGGGGCGTCCGCCGGGCTACGCGTTGGCCTGATCCTGGCCGCGCTGACGGCCGTGGTGTTGACGGGCCCGAGTTGCGGCGGTCCGAAGCCGCAGCTTGCCGCCGCAAGTCCGCCCACACCGGTGGGGGTGGTGAAGGCAATCCAGATGGACGTGCCCGTCCACGCCGAATGGGTTGCGACCCTGGAGGGCTACGTCAACGCCCAGATTCAGCCCCAGGTGAGCGGGTATCTCATCAGCCAGAACTACAAGGAAGGCTCCTACGTCCACAAGGGTGATGTGCTGTTTGAAATCGACCCGCGACCGTTCCAGGCGGCGCTCGACCAGGCAAAAGGGCAACTGGCCCAGGCTCGGGCGCAACTCTATTTGGCCGACGTCAATGTGAAGCGCGACACGCCCCTGGTCAAGGAACGGGCCATCGCGCAGAGCCAACTTGACACCGAAACGGCTGCGCAAATGCAGGCTCAAGCCGCTATTCAGGCTGCTCAGGCCGCCGTCGAGCAGGCGCAACTCAACCTCGGATTCACCAGCGTCCGCTCGCTGGTGGACGGGATCGCGGGAATCGCCAGCACGCAGATGGGTAATCTGGTTGGACCGGCGACGGTCCTCACAACGGTTTCCCAGCTCGACCCCATCTAAGTCTATTTTCCCATCAGCGAGCAGGAGTACCTCCAATTCACTTCCAAGCTGCTGAAGAAGACCTCGGCCAGCGATTTACTGCGGGCCTCAGATTCCAGGGTGCTTGATCTGATCCTCTCGGATGGTTCGACTTATCCGCACAAGGGGCAGGTTATCTTCACCGATCGGCAGGTGGATCCGCAGACCGGAACGATCCGGGTGGTCGGAGCTTTTCCCAATCCTGGGAACATCCTCCGCCCCGGGCAGTTCGGACGCGTTCGCGCCCTGGTTGGCCTACGCCGGGGAGCGGTTCTCGTTCCGCAACGCTGCGTGACGGAACTGCAGGGAACCTACGAAGTGGCCGTGGTGGCTGCGCAGAACTCCATTTCCATTCGGAAGGTGAAGGTCGGAGATCGCGTCGGTACGTTGTGGGTCATCGACGACGGCTTGGCTGCGGGCGAAGAAGTGGTTACGGAGGGCACCTCGAAAGTGCGCGAGGGCATGACGGTGGCGCCGACCCTCGAGACGTCCGCGGCGGAGGGTAGCCGCTAATGTTTAAGTTCTTTATCAACCGTCCCATCGTCGCGATGGTGATCTCGATTTTGATGGTCATCGTGGGAGCGGTGGCCATGGCCACCCTTCCGATTGCACAGTTCCCGGAGATTATTCCGCCCGAAATCCAGGTGCGCGCTACGTATCCCGGGGCCGACGCAAGAACCATGATGGAGTCCGTCGCCACGCCCATCGAGAGCCTGATGAATGGCGTGGACTACATGAATTACATGTATTCCACCAACGACAACTGGGGCAACACCACTTTGACGGTGAATTTCGATGTCACCACCAGCCCCAATATCGATCAGATTCTGACCCAACTTCGCGAGTCGCAGGCTGCCCCGCAGTTGCCGGCCATGGTGAATACCACCGGCGTCATCGTGCAGAAGTCCCGGGCGGCCGCGATGATGGTCATCTCGTTCTATTCCCCCCACGCCACGTACGACCGGAACTTCCTGACCAATTACGCCTACATCAATTACGTGGATGAGCTTTCGCGAGTGCCGGGGGTGGGGCGCGTGCAGGTGTTTGGCGGCCAATACGCGATGCGCATTTGGGTGAAACCCGATCAATTGGCCAAGCTGGGCGTCTCGGTTCCGCAGATTGTGGCGGCGGTCGAGGCGCAGAACACCGTCAACCCGGTGGGGCAAATCGGCGGCGAACCAGTGCCCAAGGGGCAGGAATTCACTTACACGGTGCGGGCCCTGGGACGCCTGGTGACGCCGGAGGATTTCGGCGAAATCGTGGTGCGCGCCAATCCGGACGGCTCGACTTTGCGGCTGAAGAATGTGGCGCGCCTCGAATTGGGCGCCCAAACCTACAGCTTCGATGCGCGATTCCATGGCGTGCCCGCCGCCGCCATCGGCATCTATCAATTGCCCGGCTCGAATGCGCTCGAGGCGGCTGCGGGCGTGCGTGCCAAGCTGGAGGAACTGGCCCCGCGGCTGCCCAAAGACGTCGAGTACGAAATCGGTGTGGACACCACCAAAGCGGTCACCGCCGGGATTCATGAAATCCTGCGTACGCTGATTGAGGCCCTGTTGCTGGTCATCCTCGTCGTTTACATCTTCCTCCAGGGCTGGCGTCCTACACTGATCCCTTTGTTGGCGGTGCCGGTTTCGCTGATTGGGACCTTCGTCGTCTTTCCGGTGCTGGGATTCTCGATCAATACGCTCTCGCTGTTCGGGTTGGTGCTGGCCATTGGCTTGGTGGTGGACGACGCTATTGTGGTGGTGGAAGCGGTTGAGCACCATATTGAAGAGGGGATGACGCCGCGTGATGCCACTCTGCTGGCAATGCAACAAGTCTCAGGGCCGGTGATCGCTATTGCGTTGGTCCTCGCTTCGGTCTTTGTCCCGACGGCGTTCATTCCGGGAATCACCGGCAGGCTCTACCAGCAGTTTGCGGTCACCATCGCGATTTCGGTGATTTTCTCCGCCTTCAACGCGCTCACCTTGAGCCCCGCCCTCTGCGCGCTGATTCTGAAGCCACGCCGCCACACCCGCGGTCCACTTGGCTGGTTTTTCAACGGGTTTAACCGCGTGTTCAGGCGCTCCCGGGAGGGGTACATCAGTTTCTCCCGCGTGCTCATCCACAAGTCCGCTTTCAGCCTGCTTTTCCTGGCGCTCGTCGCCGTTCTCGGCGTGGGCATGGGAAAAAAGCTGCCCACTTCCTTCCTTCCTGAAGAAGACCAGGGCTACCTGATGATCACACTGACGTTGCCTAAAGGCGCGTCATTGCAACGCACGTCAGCGGCTGTGCGGAAGGTCGAAGACATCGTCCAGAAAGTACCTGGAGTGCAAAACATTACTTCCATCATGGGGTTCAGCATCCTGAGCGGAACCCAGAGTTCCTATGACGCAATCTTTTTCGTGCGCTTCAAAGACTGGGACGAGCGCCGGTCGCCGGAACAGCAGGCCCAGGCCATACAGATGCGCCTCAATCAGGACCTCTCGCAGGTGAGCGAAGGCACTTGCTTTGCTTTCTCGCCGCCTGCCATCCCGGGCATCGGTGCTGCGGGGGGCGTGAACTTTGTGCTCGAGGACCGGTCGGGGGCGGGCGGGGATTTCTTTGCCGACAACCTGGACCGGTTTGTGGCGGCGGCGCAGCGGCGGCCGGAACTGGCGCGCGTCATCGCCACCTACACCGCCCACGCGCCGCAAGTCTACGTGGATGTGGACCGGGAAAAAGTGCTGCGCCAACAGGTTGACATTGCCGAAGTGTACCAAACCCTGGAGACGTTCATGGGCGGCTACCTGGTGAACTACTTCAACCGCTTCGGCCGCCAATGGCAGGTCTACTTGGAAGCGGAAGGCGACTACCGCATCAATGCCAGTAACATCGGACAGTTCTATGTGACCAATCCCCACGGGGACAGGGTGCCGCTAAGCACCTTGGCCAACCTTCGAAGCATCACCGGTCCCGAGTTCCTGATGCGCTACGACGAATACAACGCGGCGCAGGTCAACGCCACCGCCGCTCCGGGGATCAGCTCGGGACAGGCCATGAAAGCCATGGAAGAAGTGTTCGCTCAGACCATGCCGCGCGAGATGGGCTTTGACTACATGGGCATGTCGTTTCAGGAACAGTTGGCCGCGAAGGGGGTTCCGGCAATTGCGGTTTTCGGCCTTTCGCTCCTGTTTGTCTTCCTGATCCTTGCCGCCTTGTACGAAAGCTGGTCCCTGCCTTTCAGCGTCTTGCTGGGCACGCCCATTGCCGTGGCCGGAGCGTTTCTGGCGCTCATGGCGCGACACTTTGAGAACGATGTCTACACCCAAATCGGCTTGGTGATGCTCATAGGCCTGACGGCCAAGAATGCCATCCTCATTGTGGAGTTTGCCAAACTCGAACACGCAAAGGGGAAGAGCACGGTGCAGGCCGCCTTGGACGGGGCTCGGCTCCGCCTGCGTCCCATCCTGATGACGTCTTTCGCCTTCATCCTGGGTTGCGTCCCGCTCTGGACGGCACAAGGGTCCGGGGCGGTGGGGCGCCGCATTCTGGGAACCGTGGTAATCGGTGGTATGTCTGCCGCCTCCTTGATTGCAATTTTCCTGATTCCGGTTACTTTTGCGGTGGTCGAGGGCCTCTCTTCCCGACTGAGCCGCCACCCCAAACCGCAACCGGCAGCCGCTGACCCAAAGGGGGGGCAACTGGCATGAGGCCGAACCTACTGTTCCGGGTGCTCATGGGCCGGCGGCCTACCCGCAGAAATGAAAGCAATGGGCTTCGTCACCCCCGCGCAAGCGGGGGTCCACGTCCCAACGAGCTAGATTCCCGCTTTCGCGGGAATGACGTGACTTTCGACGGAGCGCAGCGGGGAATCTCGCTCTCCACTCTGTCCAGCTGTTTTCTTATCTTGCTTCCGGTGTTTCTGTTGGCTGCCTGCACGGTGGGGCCGAATTACCAGCGTCCCAAAACTGATATTCCGGGGGGATATCGGGGAGTGCCGGCCACCGTTCCGGGGGCTGCTTCCTCCGAATCGCTGGGGGATGCCCAGTGGTGGACGGTTTTCCAGGATGAGCAGCTTCAGTCGCTCATTCGGACGGCGCTTAAACAGAACTACGACGTGCGCATCGCCGCCGAGCGCGTGCTGGCGGCGCAAGCGCAACTCCGAATCACGCGTTCCGATCAGTACCCGTCGGCTGGGGCTGGGGTGGGCGGCACGACCGAACGCGAGCCCGCCAGCCCGTTTTCCCCTTCCTATCGCTGGGATTATTTGCAGGTGGGGGGAAGCGCGTCGTGGGACATCGACTTCTGGGGGAAGTACCGAAGGGCCACCGAGGCTGCTCGCGCCAATCTGGCCCAGACCGAGTGGGGAAAGCGCGCCGTGGTCAGCACCCTGGTTGCGAATGTTGCCGGCGCCTACTTCCGGCTTACGGCGCTCGACCTGGAGCTCGAAATCACCCAGCGCACCCTCGCCTCCCGGCAGGAATCCTTGCGGCTGACCAAGCTCCTCGCGGATCACGGAGCTGTTTCGATGCTGGACGTGCGGCAGGCGGAGCAGCTTGTCTATGTGGCCTCTGCCACCCTCCCGGATCTGCAACGACAGATCGAACAGGAGGAAAACTACATCAGGTTCCTGCTTGCTCAAAACCCCGGGCCCATCACTCGGGGGCGCAGCCTGACCGAACAGGTGCGGCCGCCCGTCGTTCCCGCGGGGCTGCCCTCCCAATTGCTCGAACGCCGTCCGGACATTCACGAGGCCGAGCAGCAGTTGATCGCTGCCAATGCCCAGATCGGTGTGGCGCGGGCCGCTTACTTCCCGTCCATCTCCCTGACCGGAACGGGCGGATTCATGAGCTCAGCTTTGACCGATCTGTTCACGAAGTCTTCAGGCGTTTGGGATGTCGCCGCTTCCGTCACCCAGCCGCTCTTCACCGCTGGTAAGTTGCAGGCCAATGTCCGGCTGGCGGAAGCACAACAGCAACAAACCCTGCTGGCCTACCAGCAGACGATCCAGAATGCGTTCCGGGATGTTTCCGACGCTTTGGTGGCCTACCAAAAGACCCGCGAGGCGCGGGAACAACAAGAACTCTTGGCCGCCGCCGCGCAGGACTCCGCCCGGCTGGCGCACGTGCGCTACAATGGTGGCGCGTCTGCTTACCTCGAAGTCCTGACCAACGAAACCAATTACCTGGCCGCCGAGCTGAACCTTTCCCAGGCGAGGCTGAATGAGATGCTCTCCCTGGTGCAGATTTACAGTGCCCTGGGTGGTGGCTGGCAGCGATAGGCGGAGGACTGCCGTGCGCGGGTGAAAATCCGATTGGTTTGCGAAGGCGGACCGGAGATTCATCCTCTCATCAGCAAACCGCAGCCGCCGGCTCCCCTGGAATTCGGCATCCCTCCGCAGACCACCGCGGACGGGGAATTGACCCTTGCCTGGACCCGCTCCAGCACCCTGTGCCTTTGCGGGCTGGCACAGACGGTCGCATTAGGGCAGTACGCAGTAGGCAGTACGCAGTAGGCAGTAAGCAGTAGGCAGTAAGCAGTAGGCAGTAGATAACTTCGTCCGGAGATGTGAGAATTTACCTCTTAGATAGGTCAGGCTGCAAGCAACTGGAGGACCAGGGTCGCGTCAAAGTCCCGTCGGCGGGCCGGCCCCGAAGGGGCCGAAGGTCATTAGCCGTGGGTGAAACCCACGGGAAGCCGCCAAGGGCGGACGAAGTCTTCCTTGCGCAC
>Ga0187848_10000692_pt1 | contig 30106 bp, 29 predicted proteins | sample June2016WEW_4_40_FD_132424 | JGI IMG/M metagenome (GOLD analysis project Ga0187848, IMG submission 132424) | Peatland microbial communities from SPRUCE experiment site at the Marcell Experimental Forest, Minnesota, USA - June2016WEW_4_40 | ecosystem: Environmental > Terrestrial > Soil >... | reverse complement strand
GTCAGCTGGGGATCGGGGGTGCCACGCATGCAGGAGCTCCCAGGAGGGCGAGTTCAGGTGATCTGAGACTCGCACATCCGTGCCCCCGTCGGCTACCCCGCCGGGCCGAAGTTCAACGCCCTGTTAGGGGGCCCGGTCAGACCCGGTCGCCGCACGCCGCAGCGGCCGCGGCCGTTCCGGGTCAGGCCCGCGGGAAAGCCCTATATTTCGAGCCAGGCCCCCGTAGCTCAGTGGATAGAGCAGAGGTTTCCTAAACCTTGTGCGCCGGTTCGATTCCGGCCGGGGGTACTTGACTCTTTGGCTTTCGGGCTGACCTAACGCCGCCTATCCGCTACCTGTCAGGTACGAGGACGTTGGGATGACGCGGGCTGATCTGGCCCGGCGAGAGCCGACCGGGCCAGGCACGCGACTAGGAACGCGATTCTCAGCCCTTTCTCAACGGCGATTCAGTACGCTACGGGCAACTCAAAGCCTGCTCCGACTGGGGCCCGGGCGGGGTGAGAAGGGGGGACACCATGAGGCTCAGGGCACTCTTCGCCGCAGCCGCAGCGGGAGCCGCGATGGCAGCCACGGCGCTGGCGCCGCAGATCGCCTCAGCAGCGCCAGCCTTTGCCACCGTGGGCAGCGTCAGCATCACGCCGAACCCGGTGGCACCGGAAGGATCACTCCACGCCGGGCAGGCGGTGGAGCTCACCGTGACTGCGTCCACTACATCGGGAGCGCCAGACCCGTTCGCCTACGTGTGGGTTCAGGTTGGGTGGGTCGTAGAGGGTGTGGGTCCCAAGGCTGTGGGTCTCACAGGCACCCTCACGACGTCATCGCCGTGTCTCGCCAAAGTCCAGGTCGGATTGGCCAAATTCCACCAGTTCGGGTGCAAGTATCAGGTTAACAAGGTCGGGCAGCTTGCCATGACGTACACCGCCGGCAGCCCACTCCACGCGGCCTACGCGCAAGACTACGAGGACTACATCTACGCGAGTCGCTTCAGTGACCCCGGCGTGCTTGGCTCACCCTGGACGATGGCGCCCTACGAGTACTGAGGTCGTCCCTGAGCGGGGTATCCGTCCCCTGACCTGGCAACGAGGCTCGCCGGCAGAGGACGAAAGGGGCGTTGCGGGTGCGGGTTAGCGGTCAGGGCGGGTTGGCACACTGAGCCCCTCACCGCCGTAGGTGGCGCGTCCCTGGTCGTCAACGTCGATCCGGCCCTCCGGGATGAGACAGAACTCGTTCCCCTCCGGGTCGGCCATCACGAGGAAGCCTCCGGCCTCGTACCCCTCGGCACGACGGCCGCCCAGCTGTTCGACACGCCGCCGCTCGGCCATGAGGTCCGGCGTCGCCAGGTCGAGGTGCAGACGGTTCTTGACGATCTTCGGGTCAGCAACCTGCTGGAAGCCCATCCCCAGCCCCTCCTCCCGGCTGAGCCAGACGTACGGGCCCGTCCTGGCAACGACAGCTCTCCCCAGCAGCGCCCCCCAGAACGAGGCCAGGCGTTCCGGGTCGTTGCAGTCGATGATCACGTGCGAGACCGCCGCCGAGGATCCACCCACCCCGCGATCGTAGCCGCGCGGTCTGCCCGCGCCCCCGGCACTGCTCCCCCACATGCGTCGGCCCGCCGCCACCGCCAGGCGTGCCAACCGCCCCTACACGCCGGCCCACCCCTCGCGCAGCGTCCCCCGTCCAGGGCACAATCCCCGGCCATGAGCGTCGAGGTCCGGCCCGCCATCGTCGCCGACGTCCCGGCGCTCCTCGACCTCTACGCACAGCTCTCCGAGGGCTTCGGCGACGGACCGGAGCTGAGCGTCGCGGAGGGGGAGGCGATCTTCCGGGGAATCGCCGCGCAACCCGACCGCACCCTGCTCACCGCGACCGTGGACGGTGCCGTCGCCGGGACCGTCGACCTGCTCGTGGTCAGGCCCAGCCTGACCCACCACGGCCGCCCCTGGGCGGCGGTCGAGAACGTCGTGGTCGGCCGTGACTTCCGCCGCCACGGGGTCGGCCGGGCGCTGATGGAGGAGGCGGCGCAGCGGGCCCGGGAGGCGGGCTGCCACCGGCTCCAGCTCCTCTCCCGGGTCCAGCGCACCGAGGCCCACGCCTTCTACCGGGCGATCGGCATGGAGGCCAGCGCCCAGGGCTTCCGGCTCAACTTCGACGATCGGTCCGATTCCTCGCCCCAAGATGCCCCCTGAGGGAAGATTTGTCTGCGAGAATCGTCACCCTCGCCACCTCAACTCCGAGGGCGGATCGGCCGCTCCATTGGAGGTCCCCCGATCATGGCCACTGAAGACAAGCAACGTATCCTCGACTGGTGCGGCGCCGATAGCGACGTCCGGTACGTGCGGGAGGGGGCCGACCCGGGTGCCGACTTCAGCCTGGTGCTGGAGAGCATGGGCACCGAGCTGACCGCCACCCTCGCGAGTGGAAGCGATCGGATCGTCCTGCGCAACGTGGTCGACGTGGCCCAGGCCGCCCAGCCCGCGGGAAGCGGCGACCTCGTCGCCGACCTGACCGACCTGGAGGAGCGGCGGCCCGGTCCGGTGACCGTCGTTCTCGAGCCGACCGGGGAAGCGGTCGCAGTCAGCACCTGGGTCGTGAGCGACGGGCTCACCAAGCACAGCTTCCTGACCGCTGTCAGCGACGCCATCCGCACCCGGGGGGCGGTGCTGCGGCTCGCCGGCCTGCCCGCGGATCTGCCCGCCGTCGAGGCGGCCGGAACGGTGGCCGCGCCCGAGGAGCACGAGCTCCCCGAGGTCTCCCTCGCGGGTGCCTCCACCGAGGCCGTCCCCGAGGCGGCAGCCGTCTCCGAGCCGGCGCCGACCTCGGAGCCGTCGCCCTGGGCCTGGACACCCGCCCCCTCCACCTCCGTCTACAGCGCGGCCGAGGACGTGGCGCCGGCGACCACCTACGGCGCCGCGGAGGATGCCGGCCCCGTGCCCGCGAGCGAGGCGCCGGAGGAAGCGCCGGTCTCCGAAGCCGAGCCCACCGCCGAGACCCCGGTCGCGGAGCCGGCCGCCGAGACGCCCAGCGTCGAGGAGCCGGTGTCGGCCTTCAGCGCCTGGGGAGCAGCGACGTCCGCGGCGGAGGAGCCGGAGCCGGAGCCCGAGCCCGTCGCCACGACCAAGCCCGCCGAGGAGCAGGCGCCGGCCTTCAGCTCGTGGGGCTCGCCGGAGCCCACGCCCGCGCTGGCGGAGCCGGTCGCCGAGATGCCCGCTGCGGGCGAGGAGCCAGTGCCCACCTACAGCTCCTGGGGCTCGTCGGCGCTGACGCCCGAGCAGCCCGCGGCGGAGGCCGAGCCGGTGCCCGAGGCCACCCTGCCCGGCGTCGAGCACGAGGCGGCGACGCCCAGCCCGTGGGCGACGTCGGAGGCGATCAGCGAAGAGGCGGCCCCGGAGACCACCCCGGCCGGCACCGAGGAGCAGCCCGCGGCGGTCAGCCCGTGGGCGTCGCCGACCACGCCCAGCTTCGAGACGGTCACCTCACCCAGCCAGGGCTACCAGCCCGAGGCAACGCCCGCCGGCTTCGAGGCCACCCCGAGCCCGGTCGGCCCGCTCGGTGGGTATTCCGCCGGCGGCTCCGGACAGGGCTACGGCCAGCCGTACACGCCGGAGACGGCGGCGGCCCCCGTGCCGGCGCCCGCTCCCGTCCAGCCGGCCTGGACCCCCAGCCATCGGGTCCCGCCCCAGGGGATGCAGGCGTGGGCCGCCCCCGACCCCGCGGGTGCGGTGATCGCCACTCTCGGCGGCCACCTTCCGGTGCAGGTCACCGAGGTCCGGGGGGCCTGGGCACACGTGCTCTGCTCCAATGGCTGGACCGGTTGGGTCGACGACCGCCTGCTCATCGTCGAAGCGTGACCCGGGCCCGGTCGGCGGGCGTGCACGTCGGGGAGGGCGTCCGTGCGCTTGCGCACGGGCGCGCCCGGCGCGGCCCCCTGGGGTGACCGCGGCATGGAGGTCAGGGCAGAGGTGATCGGGAGCCTCTGGAGGATCGTGGTCGAGGTGGGCCAGCGGGTCGAGGAGGACGAGACCATCCTGGTCCTCGAGTCCATGAAGATGGAGATCCCGGTGACCAGCCCGATCGGGGGGACCGTGACCGCGATCCTGGCCAGCCGGGGTGAGGTGGTCCAGGAGGGACAGACGGTGGCCATCGTCGAGTAGCCCGACCGGCTCTCGGTCGGTACCGCCTGCCCAGAATGGGAGGGTGGCGACCACCATCACCCCCGACCCCGCCACCCCGGCCCGCCGGGATCGGTGGGCGCGGCTCAAATCCTCCACCCTGGTCCGGGTGGTCCAGGCCTACGGCTCCACCCAGAGCGGCAACAACGCGTCGGGCCTCGCCTTCAACGCCTTCATGGCGATGTTCCCGATGATCCTCGGTGCCCTCGCGGTCATCGGCCTGGTGCTGGGCAGCCCCGGCATCCGGCGCCAGGCCCAGTCGCTCGTTCTCCGCACCTTTCCCGGCCGGAGCGGCGCCGAGCTCAGCGCGGTGGTCACCAACGACCTGCGCCATTACGCCGGGCTGCTCGGCATCGTCGGCATCCTCGGGCTGCTCTGGGGATGCACCAACTTCTTCGCCTCGCTGGAGTTCTGCCTGGGGCGGATCTTCGACATCGGCCAGCGCGGTTTCCTGCGCCAGCGGGCGATGGGCGCGGTGATGATGCTGGCCCTGGTGGCCGCCCTGCTGGTCGCGATCGGCGCCACCACGCTGATGAACCTGGTGCCGGTGATGGCCGGGCTCGGGCCATTGGCCGGCTTTCTCGCCATGGCTCTGCTGATGCTGGTGATCTACCGGCTCGTCCCCAACCGCACCTTCCGCCTTCGCGAGCTCTGGCCGGGGGCGGTGCTCGCGGGACTGCTGATCGAGCTGATCACGCTGCTCTTCCCCCTCTACGCCAAGCTGGCCCACGGCTTCGACACCTACGGGCAGAGCCTAGCCCTCTTCTTCCTGCTGGCCACCTGGCTCGCCTTCCTGTCTCAATTCATCCTCATCGGCGCCGTCTGGAACCGCGTGCGGCTGGGGGAGAAGTTCACGGCGTCGGGGCTGCTGGCCTCCCTCCCCACGACGGCAAGCTCCGACTCCTCGTCGTCGGCGGCGGCCTCGCCGTCCACGGCGGCGCCCTCCCCCTCCGCTGCAGCGTCCTCGCCCACGACGGCGTCCTCCCCCTCCACGACGGCGCCCTCCCCCTCCGCGACGGCGTCCTCCCCCTCCACGGCCGCACCCTCCCCCGACTCCGCCGGCCACGAAGCGGTCGCGGCCGGACGGAAGACCCCGGGAGGTGCCAGGATCAGCGCCGGCGTGGCCGCGAGCCCCCACCGCTCGCCGGGGCGGGCGCGCCCCTCGGAGACCAACCCCCCACCGTGAGCGCCGGCTACGACACCCAGCGGGTTACCACCGCCGACAACGTCGGCATCAACTTCCGCGTCGCCGGGCTCGCCACCCGGTTCGCCGCCGCCCTCCTCGACGGTCTCCTCCTGCTGATCCTCCTCTTCGTCGCCACCGTCTTGATCGGCGCCATCGCCGACGCCCTGGCGGGGACCACGACCGGCAACTCCGCCGACGAGATCCTCAGCCTCGCCGGCCTGCTGCTGGCCGCCTGCCTGGTCCTGATCGCGATCCTCTCCTTCACGATCGCCCAGGCGGTGAGCGGAGGCCGGACCCCCGGGAAGGCCGCCATGGGGCTCCGGGTGATCCGCATCGACGGGGGGACGGCGAACCTCGGCGCCTACTTCCTGCGCAGCGCCGCCTACATCCCCGACCTGCTGCTCGCGCTGGGGCCGATCCTCATGTTCTTCCACCCACAGTCCCGGCGCCTCGGCGACCTCCTCGCCGGCACCGTAGTGGTGCGGGAGCGGACCCCGGTGACCCTGCAGGCGGCCACGGCGCCGTCCCCCGTCTATCTGAGGAGCAGCGATCCGGGTCCGGTGATCGACGGTCTGGGGAACCTGGGGGAGCGCGAGCTGAACGCCGTCCGCACCTTCCTCAGCCGGCCGGGCCTGCTGCCCGGCCAGCGGGCCGAGCTGGCGGGGCGGCTCGCCGGCCCTCTGCTCGAGCGGATGCACCTGGCCTTCGGCGCCCCGGAGCGGCTGTGGCCGCCCGAGCTGTTCCTGGAGCGGCTCTACCTCCAACTCGCCGCCCGGCTCCAGCCCGGAGACGGTGCCGGGGTCCTCCCCCCTCCCCCGTACGGCGGGATCGCCGGACGGCCCCCCTGGGCCCCATGAACCTGGAGGCCTTCACCGCCGGCCGCCAGGCCCGCTGGGCCGAGCTCGAGGCGCGCACCGCGACGCTAACGGGGAGCCGGCTGCGCGGCCTGCGCGCCTCGGACGTCGAGCGCTTCGCGATCCTCTACCGGCGGACCGCCAGCGACCTCGCCATCGCCCGGCGCGACTTCCCCGATCAGCCGATCACCGAGTACCTGAACTCGCTCTGCGGACGCGCCCACGTGCTGCTCAACCGGGGCTCGCCGCCCCGGCTCCGGAACGCACTCCGCTACTTCGCGACCGGCGCGCCGCGGGTCTTCCGGGCCAACGCCGGCTACTTCCTCGCCTCGCTGGCGCTCCTCCTCGCGGGCACGCTCGCCGGCTGGCTGGCCTATGACCTCCGGCCCGACCTGCGCGGACTGCTGGTGCCGAACTCGCTCTTCGCCGAGATGGCCCAGGGGAGCCCCGGCATCGGCGTGCCCCAGCCCTTCCTGGCCGCCCCCAGCATCTTTCTGCACAACATCGAGGTGGCGGTGATCGTCTTCATCCTCGGCATCTGCGCCGGCCTGCCCACCGCCTTCCTGATCGTCGTCCAGGGCTGGAGCCTCGGCACCCTGGGGGCGGCCATCCACGCCGGGGGTTACGACTACGCCTTCTGGTCGCTGATTGCCGCCCACGGGGTGCTGGAGCTGAGCGTCATCGTGACCGCCGGGGCCGCGGGGCTGCGTCTGGGCGACGCGCTGCTGCGGCCCGGGCTGCGCAGCCGGGCCGATTCGATCGCCCATGCGGGCGGGGACATGGTGGGACTGGCCGTCGCCACCATGCTGCTGCTGGTGATCGCCGGCACCCTGGAGGCTTTCGTCTCCCCCAGTGGGATGCCCGGCGCAGCCAAGATCGCGATCGGTCTCGGCGTGGGCGCCTGTTTCTATGCCTGGCTGCTCCTCGCCGGGCGCGGCCGGCCGGCCGTCCCCGCGCTCGACCTCGACGCGGCACCGCGCCCCCCGTCCACCGCGGGGGTCGACCTGGCGGCGCTCGGCTGATCGCCAGGTCCGCCCCCGGACCAGGTCAGGCCGTCGCGCCGGCGGCGGGCTGGGAGGCGTCCGCCGCTGCCATCCAGCGAGGCTGGGTCAGGCTGAACCAGTTCCCGGAGTCGTCCCGGAACACCGCCTCGATCCCATAGGGTCGGTCCGCCGGCTCCTGCAGGAAGACGACGCCGCGACGGGACAGCTCCTCATGGGTGCGGCGGCAGTCGTCGGTCATCAGCACTCCGCACCCGAACACGCCCTTGGCGACCAGCGACCGGAGCTGCTCGGCCGTCTCCGGGTCATGGCCCATGGCGCAGTCGGCGAGGATGATCTCCGGCTGCGGATGGCCTGGGATGCCGACCGTCAGCCAGCGGAAACCCGCTGGCGGTCGCGATAGGCGGTGGGCGAGCAGCCGACCAGCTCGCGGAACCTGGAGCTGAAGGAGCCGAGGCTCTGGAAGCCGACCATCAGGCAGATCTCGGTCACCGTCAGGTTCGCCGAACGAAGCAGGTCCTTGGCCCGCTCCACGCGGCGGCGGCTCATGTACGCGCCCGGCGTCTCCCCGAAGCAGGCGCGGAAGCTGCGGGCGAAGTGATGCCGCGACAGGCCGGCCGCGCCCGCCATGGCGTCGAGGTCGACCGGCTCGGCGTACTGCCGGTCGATGAGATCGCGGGCGCGCCGCAGCGCGGCGATGGATTCCGGACGCACCCGGAGATCGTAAGCGCGGGGCCCGCTGAGGGGAGCTCGAAGAGGCCTCGCGTAGACTGGCCTCATGGAGGTCGTTCGGATCCGCCCCCGCGGCTACTGCCACGGGGTGGTGGAGGCGATCCGGCTCGCCAAGCAGGTCGGTGCCGAGAAGCGCGGCGAGCCGGTGACCATGCTGGGCTACCTGGTCCACAACGAGCACGCCACCCGCGAGCTGGAGGAGGCCGGGGTCCGCCTGGTGGCCGAATCCGACCGCATGAAGGGCCTGGCCCAGATCACCGAGGGCACGGTCATCTTCACCGCCCACGGGATCTCTCCCCAGGTGGTGGACGCCGCCCGCGAGCGCGGGCTCACCATCGTCGACGCGACCTGCAGTGACGTGACCCGCACCCACGACCTGGTCCGGGAGCTGGCGGCCGGGGACTACCGGATCCTCTACATCGGCAAGCGGGGCCACCCCGAACCGGCGGGGGTGATGGGGGTGGCGCCAGACCGCACCACGCTGATTGAATCAATCGAGGAGGCCGACGCCCTCAACTTCCCCCCCGGGACGCGCCTGGCGGTGACCTGCCAGACCACCCTCTCGATGTGGGACACCCAGGCGATCATCGACCGCCTCGTGGAGCGCTTCCCCGAGATCGAGGTCCACAACGAGATCTGCCAGGCCACCCAGGAGCGGCAGGAGGCGGCGGTGCTGGCCGCCGACGACGTCGACTGCGTGGTGGTGGTGGGCAGCCCGCGGAGCAGCAACAGCCGGCGCCTCGCCCAGGTCGTCGAGGAGCTGGGGCACAAGCCCGCCCACCTGGTCGACACCGCCGCCGAGCTCCGGCCGGAGTGGTTCGAGGGTGTCCGGCGGGTGGGGGTCACCTCGGGAGCGTCGACACCGACCCATCTCACCCGCGAGGTGGTCGCCGCCCTGGAGGCGATGCCCGATCGGAACCCGGAGACCGCCGCGACCTGAGAGCCTGACCTCGACCGGCGTGGGCGGGCCGCCGCGGTCCGGCTACGAAGTGTTCACGAAGTCGCTCGCGGCGCCGGGGAGCGGCCTAATCTCCGGCCATGCGCTTCGGCAAACAGCGTCTCGGCACCCGCCTCGTGATCGCGCGGGTGGTCGCGTACTGCCAGGCGGCCGCCCTGGTCCTGGTGGCGGTCAACCTGCTCGAGATCCTCCTGATCGGCGGCACCAGCAGCGGGCTCTCGTTTCGGGGGGCATTCACCAGTACCCCGATCAGCGGGAACGGGACAGTCGTGGCCGCCTTCGCGCTCTTCGTCGTCGCTGTCCTCCTGATCGTCGCGGAGCAGCGGGCGGCGGGAAGCGGGGGCGCCCGCCCGACCCTGGCGGCGGCCGAGGTCATCTTCGCCGTCGGCTTCGTCGGGTTCGTGGCCGACGCGGCTGGGGGGTGGCTGTTCGGCCCTGCGGCCGCCCTCGTCGTCGTCGGCCTCCACTACTGGACGGAGCTGAGGGCGTACTTCTTCGCCGATGACACGGCGGCGACGGCGAGCGACAGCGCAACGCCGGCGAGCGCCACGCTGAGCACCGCGTTGGTGCCACCGAGTGCCGCGGCCGCAACCCCCGAGGCGACGGTCGCGCCACCGTTCACCCCGCTCGCGTCCCCCGGGCCGCCGGTCCCCACCGCCGGAGCGGGATCGCGCGAAACCGCCCCGCCGCATCTATAGTCGCGGAATAGAGCGACCCCAGCGGGCCGCCCCCTTTCGACCATCTGCCTGGGAGCGACTGTGATGCAACGACCGCCGGTTCCCGGCTCGGTCACGCTGGGCCGAGTCCTGCTCATCCTCGAGAGCGTCCTCTGGCTGCTCGCAGGGCTCGCCGTGGGTGGCTTCGGTGTGCTGGTGTTCACCGCGGTGGCGAACATCAACAACCGGCTGGCGCAGATCGGTTACACGGGCACGCCCTTCACCACGGCGGAGGCGGGCGCAGTCGGCGGCACCCTGGTGGTGGTCGGGGTGGTGATCCTCATCATCGCCATCATCGGCATCTGGTCGGGGGCGGCCATGGGCCGGCTCAGCGGGGGACCGCGCGCCACCGCCATCGTGCTCTCCTGCCTGGGCCTGGTCATCGGGATCTTAAGCGTCATCGGCGGGCTGCACCGGGGCGCGACGGTGACGACCGGCACGACCACCATCCGCGACACCCCGATCCCGGGGATCGTCATCCTGGCCGTCAACCTGGTGATCATCTGGTGCCTCGGCTTCGCCCGCAGCGCCCGGGCCGCGTTCCGCTCGCTGCCCACCGCCGCCTACCCGATGACGGCGCCGGCCGGGTACGGTCCGGCGGGGTACGGCACGGGGACGTACGGGTCGCCGGTGGCGGCACCGTTCGGCCAGATGGCGGTGCCGGGAGGCTCCTCGGCCGCCCCACCCACTCAGGCGAATGCCACCCAGAGCTTCCCGCCGCCCCCACCTCCGCCACCGCCGCCCCCGGGGGACCTGAGCTTTGCCGCGGCCTCCGCGCCACCCGAGACGGCTGCCGGCGTGCCGGCCGACCTGAGCTTTGCCACCCCCACGGCCCCGCTCGGGGCGCCGTCAGAGGTGCCGGAGCTGAGCTTCGACGCCCCCGCGCCGGAGGAGACGGCGTCGGACGTCCCCGCCAGCCTGGGCTTCGACCACCCGACCGGCACGATGCCAGCGGGACCGCCGGACGCTCCCCCGGCGGTGGATCGCGACCTTGCCGGCGAGATGGCGGCGGGCGTCCCGACCGACTACCCCCCGCCGCCTCCCGCACCCGAGTCGTAGCGCCCGGGGGTCGCCAGGCGGTGGCGACAGAAGGCTGACAGCGGCGTCACAGTGGGCGGCGGCGCGTCGCACCCGGCGGGCGTCCGCGTATATCGGCATCGATGCTTCAACCCCCGCCACGGGGCCAGTGGGGGCCGCCTTCGCCGTCAACCCCATCACCGCCCCCGCCGCCTGCTCCTGAGGTTGACGCTCATCCGGCGGTCACAGCCGTGAGCGGCGCTTCAGCTCCAGGTAGCGGTTGACCAGCCGGGGGGAGAGGCTCCGGGCGTCGGCGTCGAGGGTCTCGACCCCGCTCCGCCGGAGCAGCTCGAGGGTCTGCTCGCGATCGGCGACCAGACCGGTCGCCACCGCCCGCGCGTAGGTCGCAGCGGGATCGGCGGGCCGGGCCCGGGCGGTGTCCTCGAGGGCGGGGTCGCGGACGGTGATCACGAGGGGCAGGTGGCGGCGGCGCAGCCGGGCGCACTGGCGGACCAGGGCCTGGCCCTGGTCCGGGTCGAGCACGTCGGTGAAGATGACGACCAGCGCCCGCCGCCGCTGCCAGCGGCTCAGCTCGGCCAGCGCCTCGTCGTAGTCGGCCTCCACCTCGCCGGCCCGGAGCGGGCGGACCGCGTCCAGGAAGCGGCGCATCTGGAGCCGTCCGGGGCGGGCCGGGAGGGTGACCGTGACCCGGTCGGCGAAGGCGAAGAGCCCCACCCGGTCGCCGGTGGCGAGAGCGACGTGGATGAGCAGGAGGGCGGCGTTGATGGCGTGGTCCAGCTTGGTCAGCTCCCCGGCGCCGACCCCCATGAGCCGTCCGTGGTCGAGGCAGACGATGACCGGCTGAGCGCGCTCGGGGATCAGCTCGGTCGCCATCAGGCGCCCGGTGCGGGCGGTCGCCTTCCAGTTGATGAAGCGCTGGGGATCGTCCGGGACGGCCTCCCGGATCCGCTCGAACTCGGTGCCCTCGCCGGGCCGGCGCTGGGTCCGCACCCCCAGCTCGGCAAGCTGGCCCCGCCGCGCCAGCGCCTCGTAGATGCGGATCGCAGCCAGGTCGGCGTCGATCCGCACCGTCTCCCCGCCGCCGATGGAGGATTGGCGGAGCCCGAGGCCCCACGGGCCCGGGCAGCGCACCACGGTGGCGCCGAACCGCTCCTCACCCCTCCCGGCCGGCGTCACGGTGTAGCGGAGGGTGCCGGGAATCTCCAGGTGACCGATCGCCCCCGCGGCGGCGAGCCGGGGCGGGTGCTCATCGCGCACCGTCGCGGCGAGGAGCCGGGCCGGGCGCGCGGCCGCATCGACCGCGGGGCCCGGATGCCGTCCGCGCCGCCCTGCCGGCCGGCCCGCCCGGGGGCGGAGGCCGACGTGGACGGCGACCGGATTGGCCCGGCCCACGGAGAGGATGTCGTCGTGCTCGCGGGTGACCTGGAGGCGGTCCCGCCCGGGCGCACGCAGTGAGTCCGCGAGCACCACCGCGGCCGCGACCGCGATGGCGGCGATGCCGGGCAGCAGCAGGGCGGGGAAGGCGGAGCTGGCGGCCAGGGGGATCAGGGCGACCACTAGGAGCGCCGCCCCCCGCCGCGTCATGGCCGACGCTCGTTCCCGCCGATCCCGATGCCGGCTCGGCTCATCGGGGCACCGGAACCCGGTTGACCGCCCGCTCCACCGCCGGCGCCTCGCCGACACCCTGGATCTCCGCCTCCGGTCGCCGGATCAGGCGATGGCGGAGGGCGGGGATGCAGATGTCCTTCACGTCCTCGGGAGCCACGTAGTCGCGGCCGCGCAGCGCCGCCATGGCCTTGCCGCCCTGCAGAAGCGCGATCGCCCCGCGCGGGCTGGCCCCCAGCACCAGGTCGGGGCTGGTGCGGGTCGCCGCCACGATCTGGCCGATGTAGGCGACGATGGCATCGCTCACCGTCACCCTGGCGATCTCGGCACGCGCCGCGTCGACGGACGCCTGGGTGACCACCGGGACGATCCCGGCGGCCTGCAGGTCGTGGGGGTCGAAGCCGCGGTCGAAGCGTCGCAGCATCTCGGCCTCGGCGCTGCCCGACGGGATCGGCACCTCGAGCTTCAGGAAGAATCGGTCGAGCTGCGCCTCGGGGAGGGGGTACGTCCCCTCGTACTCGATCGGGTTCTGGGTGGCGACCACCAGGAAGCGCGGACCGAGCGGCATCCGCTGCCCGTCGCTGGTGACCTGACGCTCCTCCATCGCCTCGAGCAGGGCGGCCTGGGTCTTGGCGGGGGCACGGTTGATCTCGTCGGCGAGCAGGGTGTCCGTGAAGATGGGGCCGGGCCGGAACTCGAAGGTCCCACTCCCCGGACGGTAGACGTTGGTCCCGATGATGTCGGAGGGGAGCAGGTCGGGGGTGAACTGGACCCGCTTGAAGCGCGCGTCCATGGCCGCGGCCAGGCAGCGGGCCATCAGCGTCTTGGCGGTGCCCGGGACGCCCTCGAGCAGCACGTGCCCGCCGCAGAGGATGGCGAGGAGCAGGCCGTCGATCACCGGCTGCTGGCCGACCACGGCGCGGCCGACCGTCTCCTGGAGGGTGGCGCGGAGGTCGGTGGCGGCGGGCATCGGGGGGCATTGTGGCAGGGCCACGATCGGAGGGACGCGAGGAGGGCGCCTGCGTGGCCCCGCCGGCCGCCGGCTCAGCGGATGGTGGCGACCCCCCATTCGGCCTCGAGGGCGTCGACACGGCGGGCCAGCCCCAGCAGGTCGCCCTCGGTGGGGCGCCCGCCCGCGAGCTGGCGCGCCTGCTCCAGGAGGACGGCCGCGGCGCGCGCCCGATCCTCCCCGAAGCCGGCGAGCGCGGCCACGAAGTCGGGGTCGGGGAGGCGGGGCTCGACGCCGGTCACCCGGCCCACGCGCAGCTTGAGCTCCTCCGCGTAGCGACCGGCCACCGCCCCCCGCTCGCGGCTGCGTGAGAGCAGGCGGCCCACCGCCTCGATGTGCTCGAGCACGCTGGGGACCCGGGCCGGGTCGCGCCGGGGGAGGGGACGGCCGAGCCGGCGGCCGCTGGTCACAAGGTAGGCGAGCACGACCAGCGCCGCGAGCAGGACGGCGGCGAGCAGGGGGCCCTGGAAGACGGCGGTGAGGCCCTGGTCGCCGGAGCCGGCGGTGCCGAGGTGATGGACCTCGTCGAAGCCGACCCGGTCGCCTCGGGCGCTCTCGACCAGTCCGAGGACGAAGGCGGCCGAGCCCCCGCGGCGGAGACCATCGTTGCTGAGCGGGTACTCGCTGCCCAGGAGGTAGAGGCGGCCGGCGCCGACCCGGACCGCCGCGGCCACCGGCGCCTGGGGGCCGCCGAGCAGGGGCACCAGGCTGCCGCCGCCGCCGGAGAACGTCCAGACGCTCCCGGAGGTGGCCTCTCCGGGGGCTGCGAGCGGCACGCTGGCGACCCCGGCGCTCCCCGGGAAGGGCTGGGTGGGAGTGGCGCTGGCGAGGTCGGAGGGCTGGGCCACGATCCCGAGCGGATCGAGCACCGCGGCCACCGATGCCGGGTCGGAGATGGCCAGGACCACCTCGCCACCGCCGTCCAGGAAGGAGGTGAGGGTGGCGTCGTCCCCGGCCGTGTACGCGTAGTCGTCCAGAGGGTCGGCGGAGATCAGGACGTCGGTCCCCCCCAGGTCGAATGCGGAGTAGATGCGGTGGACGCCGGCGCCGGTGGCCGGGAGCCAGTCGTAGAGGGCGAGGGTCCCGGCCCGCCCGTTGGCGGTGCTGGAGGGGTCGTCGTCGGCGCTCGACCCCGGACCGGCGATGACGATCACCGCCACCAGGACGGCGAGCACCACCACCAGGATGGCGACCGGGGTCACGCTGCTCCGCCTCATGAGGGGGGCTGCCTCCGGCCGGCGAGGCCGCGGATCGCCTGGCAGTGGCCTCGCACCTCCTCCCAGCGCTCGGCGTCGACGGGCGCTTCCGAGTACCAGGCGCGGTCGAATCCGGCCGCGGCCGGGGTGAGCTGCGCGGTCAGCTCAGGGTCACCGCGGGCACGGGCCAGCAGCTCGGGCGTGGTCCACGCGGGCTGCACCGGGAGGCGTCCGCGCTGGACCAGGCTCACCAGGGCACTGCGGAACGCGTGCCGGATCGCGGTGCGGAAGTCACCACCCTCGGAGGCGGCGAGCGCCCGGCTCCACTCACGCTCGGCGTCCACCTCGGGCGGCGCGGCTGGCGGGGCGGCCCGCGTCTCTCGCCCTGAGGCTGTGACCTGGCGGATGCGCCAGACCGCGATGGCGGCGACGATGCCGAGCAGCAGGGCCGCGAGGATCCCCGCGCCGAGCGGCCCGAGAGCGCCGAGAACGCCGCCCAGGGCGTTGCCCACAGCGTCGATGAGCTGCTGCAGCCAGTTGGGGGACGACGGCTGGTCGAGGTTGGCGAGGGCCGGGGAGGCGTAAACCCGGGAGAGCGCCTGGCGGTCGGAGGCGGTGAGGCCGCCACAGCCCGACCCCTGGGAGCTCTGGAGAGTCGCGGCGGTGGTGGCGAGGAGCCGCTCGGCGCCGGTGACGTCGCCGCTCTCCAAGTCGGCGATGACCGGGGCGAGCGCCGAGGACGCCTGGTCGGCGGAGCCGAGCGCCTGGAGCCGGTCCACCACCGCCGGGATCGACGCGCCGGCCTCCAGCTCGCCGCGCACCTGGACGAGCTGGGCGAGGTAGTCCCCGCCGCAGCCGGCGGCCGCCACCGGAACGCGGCTCAACGACAGGACGGTCGCGGCGGCCAGCAGCGGCAGCAGCAGGAGCGGGCGGCGGGGGCCGGCCATCACAGCTCAGATCGACTGGGCGAGCATCTCGATGTCGAAGGCCTCGCGACGGATCCGGATGTCGTAGTAGACGAGGGTGAGGAGGATGAGGATGAAGGGCGAGGTGAAGATGTCGATGACCCCCGAGATCAGCACCTGGATCGACGACTGGGTGATCGCGGGTGCCGCGCCGACGATCAGCTCCGCGACCTCGTTCAGGATCCCGCTCAGGATCCCGCTCACCACGACGATGACGAGGTAGAAGAGGAAGATCCGCCAGAACGACCCGGAGGTCAGCCGCCAGCTGCGCCGGAACGCGGCGAGCGGGGAGAGCCGCTCCAGGATGACGGTCTGGATGCCGAGGCACATCTTGATCAGGACAAAGAAGACAAAAACAATCCAGGAGATGAGGACCAGCACGAGCAGGCCGGCGCCCGCGACGCCGCCGACCACGATGGCCAGGCCGCCGGCCAGCACCAGGGGGAGGACGGCGACCGCCAGCTCGAGCACGACGTAACCGATCAGGCTGGCGATGCGGCGCATAGCGGTGCTCAGGCCCGCCCCGACCCCGGTGGGACGGTCGAGGTACTCGTCGCTGACCACCCGGATGACCGCGCCCTGGGCGAGCGGCATCAGCAGGATGTAGTAGCCGAGGGTGATCGCCAGGACGACGAGCAGGGCGGCGGTCAGCGTGCCCAGCTCGTTGAGGGCCCCCGCCGAGGTGACCGGCTGGGGCTGGGCGGAGATGGCGCTGATGGTCGCGAAGGGCGAGCGCTCCCCGAAGTACTCGACCGCGAGGTAGGGGAGCTGGAAGAGCGCGGTGATGGCGAGGATGGGCAGGAACTTCCGGCGGTAGACGGTGAAGGTGGAGTCGAGCAGCTCACCGAATGACTGGGCCCGGAACCGGCCCGAGCCGGTGACCGGGGGAGCCCAGGCCCAGGTGGGGAAGCCGGGTGGGCCGTGGCCGGGTGGCGGGCCGTAGCCGGGAGGCGGTCCGTAGCCGGGAGGCGGGCCGTAGCCCGGGGGTGGGCCGTAGCCGGCAGGGGGTGGACCGAAGCCCGCAGGGGGTGGACCGTGGCCGGTGGGCGAGCCGGGTCCGGGAGGCGGGGACGGTGGGTACGGCGGCGGGGCTGGCGCGCTTCCAGGATCGGGCACCGGCCCATTGTGGGTCACGCTCCAGGCGGTTCGGCGGCCTGCGTGCCAGGCTGTTGCAGGCGCCGCCGGGTGCGTCCCAGCGCTCAGGGAGGAGCCGGCGGTGGCGCGGTCAACGCCGCGGCAGCCGGCTCAGGGCGCCGACGAGCGACCCCGCGGGTCCGGGCTCGGCCGGCGCCGTCGGAAGGCCAGGGCCTGGAGCACGCGCTTCACGCCCGCGTTGTCCACCACCATCCGGGGCCGCTGCTTGCGGTCCCGGCGGCGGTTGCGAGCGCGCTCGCGATCGTCGAGCACGTCGGGTTCGTCCTCACCGGCCACCCCTGGAATGTATCGCGGAGCGCGAGCCGCTGTCGCGGCTGGAGATACCGGCGCCCGCGGCACGTGACATGCGGCCGGGGTCCACGTGCGGCAGGTCCCAGCAGGGGTTTGGCTGCCTGCCTCGACTAGACGGCCGCCGGCCGCAGCCCGTGGCCGCGATGCCCGATCAGCACCCGGACCCCGATGGCGGCCGCCACCGCGGTCACCGCGGCGGCACCGCCGATGACCGCGAACCCGCGGCCGTCGATCCGCCGCCAGAGATGGCGGCGGGCGACCAATGCGGCCTCCAGCCGGAGCAGGGACTCGGCGTAGATGCGGTCGTGGTCGGCGGGGGTGAGGCTCCACGCCCGGTAGGCGTCACCGATCTCCGTGGCCAAGTCGACCAGGCCGCGCAGCCCGGGCGAGAGGTCATCCAGACCGGCGCCGATCCGCTGCCGGTTCAAGGCGGCATCGAGCCGCTCGACGTCGTCCACCGCCTCCGGCATCTCCGGCACGCGGATCATGCCCGGCCCTCCGCGTGTTCGGGCGGCAGGATGGGCGGACCGGCCTGATGGCCCGGGCCGGCGGCCCCGGCGGCGCGGCGCGCACCGCCGTCGGGGAGCGGGGCTCCGAACCGCTTCCGCAGGGTGGTCAGGGCCCGGAAGGTGAGCAGCTTCACGGCTCCCTCGCTGCGGCCCATGATCTCGGCGATCTCGCGGTTGTGCATCTCGGCGGCGAAGCGCAGCGCCACCGCCTGGCGCTGGTCATCGGGAAGGGCGCGCACCGCGGCCCGGACCTCCTCCGCGCGGTCCCGCCTCTCGATCTCGTCCGGAGGCGAGATGTCATCGCTGGCCATCGACGGGCTCAGCTCGATCCACCCCGGGCGGCGCCGCTGGCGCGCGACCAGGTTGGAGGCGACCCGGTAGAGCCACGACGAGTAGGGGACGCCGCGCCACTCGAAGCGCGGCAGCTCCTCCAATCCCTTGGCGAAGGTGGCGGCGGTCACGTCCTCGGCGAGCTCCCGGTTCCTGGTGAGGGTGTAGATGTAGGCGAAGATCTGGTCGACGTAGCGCTCGTACAGCGGCGCGAACGCCGCCTGATCGCGCTGCGCGGCCAGGATGAGCTGGCGCTCCTCCTCGAGCTCGGCATCGGTGCGACGGGCGATGTCAGCGCCTCCCTCGAGGCGGTGCCATCCAGCAGAAGCCGATCGGCGCGCGGCCGTTACGGACCGCCGGCCCCTCTCCACCAATGCCGGAAGCGGCGCCGGTGGGCACCGGCGCCAACGGGCCCCCCGCGCTCATCCCCGGAGCAGCTCGAGCCGGCGGCCGGCGTCCGCGAAGGCCGTGAGCGCCTGATCCAGCTCATCGGTCGTGTGGGTGGCGGTGACGATGGTCCGCACCCTGGCCCGGCCCCGGGGCACGGTCGGGAAGCCGATCCCCTGGGCAAAGACGCCCCGCTCCATCAGCAGGTCGGAGAGTCGCATCGCGGTCCCGGCCTCGCCGCACATCACCGGGGTGATCGGGGTCTCGCTGGTGCCGATGTCGAAGCCGAGCTCGCGCAGCCCCTGCTTGAAGTGCCGGGTGTTCGCCCACAGCCGCTCGATCAGCTCCGGCTCGGACTCCAGGACGTCGAGCGCGGCGATGCAGGAGAGCGCCACCGCGGGCGGATGGCTGGAGGAGAAGAGGAAGGGCCGGGCCTTGTGGATGAGGTGGTCGCGCACGGTCTGGCTGGCCGCCACGTAGCCGCCGACCACCCCGACCGCCTTGGAGAGGGTGCCGATGTTGAGCGCCACCCGGCCGTGGAGCCCGAAGTGGTCGGTGGTCCCCCGGCCGTGGTCGCCGAGCACCCCGGTGGCGTGGGCGTCGTCGACCATCACCGCCGCCCCGTACCGCTCGGCACGCTCCACCAGCCCGGGGAGCGGGGCGATGTCGCCGTCCATGGAGAAGACGCCGTCGGTGACCAGGAGGATGCGCCGGTATCCCTTGGCCCGCGCCGCGGCCAGGGCGCGCTCGGCGTCGTCGAGGTCGCAATGCTCGTAGAGGAGGCGATCGGCCTTGGTGAGCCGGATCCCGTCGATGATCGAGGCGTGGTTGAGCTTGTCGCTCACCACCACGTCACCCTCCTCGAGCAGGGCGCTGAGGACGCCGACGTTGACCGTGTACCCGCTCTGGAAGCAGAGTGCGGCCTCGGTCCGCTTGAAGGCGGCGAGCCGCGTCTCGAGCTGCTCGTGGACCGTCTGGGTGCCCGCGATGGTGCGCACGGCGCCGGTGCCGGCGCCCCACTTCCGCGCCCCCTCGACGGCGGCCTCGATCAGGCGGGGGTGGGTGTTGAGGCCGAGATAATTGTTGCTGCTCAGGTTGATGAGCTCCCTGCCGCCGATGACCACGTCGTGCCCCTGCGGGGACTCGAGGACCCGGAGCGGCCGGAAGAGACCCTCCTCGCGGAGCCGGTCGAGGTCCTCGGCGAGCGACCGGTCGAGGGCCTGGACGGCGTCGGACCGCGGGGGTGTCGTGGTCATGGCCTGAGCGACACCTTGCCACAGCGCCCTGACTTGATGAGCGCGATCGCCTCGCCGATGTCGGCCATCGCGAAGTGGTGGGTAATCAGAGCTGACGCGTCGATCGCGCCGGAGTGGAGATGGGCGGAAGTCTCCTCCCAGGTGGCGTAGAGGCGACGTCCGGTGACCCCGAAGAGGGTGACCCCGCGCATCACGACGTCCTGGGAGAGATCGAGGGTCGAGGGGGCGTCGCCGATCCCGAGCAGGGAGACCCACCCTCCGGATCGGACCAATCGGGTGGCCGCGACCACCGCCACCGGCGCTCCGCTCATCTCCAGAGCGCAGTCCACCTCGCCACCCGCGGCCCGGCGGACCTCGGCCTCGGCGCTCCCCGCTCCGGACTGGACCAGGACGTCGGCGCCCATCCGCTCGGCCAGCGCCAGGCGATAGCGGTTGGGCTCGACCGCGATCACCCGCGCCGCCCCCCTGGCCTTGGCGACGGCCACCGCGGCGCAGCCGATCGGACCGCAGCCGAAGACGGCGACGGTGACACCCGCCAGCTCCCCGTAGGAGCAGGCGTGGACCGCGTTGCCGAAGGGCTCCATCGCGGCTGCGACCTCCGGGGCCACCTCGGGGCCGACCGGCCAGACGTTGCCGGACGGGAGCGCCACCAGGGTGGCGAATCCGCCGTCGGCGTCGACCCCGATGATCCGGGTGTTGGCGCAGACATGGAAGTCGCCGCGGAGACACTCGGGGCAGCGGTGGCAAACGAGGTGGGATTCGACCGCGACCCGGTCGCCGACCCGCACCCGGCCGTCCACCCCCTCGCCGAGCGCCACCACCTCGCCGCAGATCTCGTGGCCCATGACCCGGGGCAGGTGGACCCGCGCCTGGGCCCAGGGGTTCCAGTCGTAGAGGTGGATGTCGGTGCCGCAGATCGAGGCGGCGACGACCTTCAGCAGGACCTCGCCAGGACCGGCGGACGGCTCCTCCACGTCGGTGATGGCGATGCCGGGCCGGGGGGAGTCCTTGATGACAGCGCGCACGGCGGTCCGATTATGACCGTCGGAGGCACCCGACCTCCCCGCGGGCGGGTGGCTGAGGGGTCGCCGACCCCCGAATCACCGCGCGCCTGCGTTCAGGTGGTGAGCGGCGAAGGCGGCCACCTCACCCTCGCGCGCTCATGGCGAAAGAGCGGTGCCCTGCGGAGAAGCCGGAGTGAAGGTGATGGAGAAGCTGGAACCGGGCGACGCCTGCTCAATGAGAGGCGCGGAGGGGCCGGCAGACGGTGGGGCCGAGACGTCGAGCGGTCCGGCGGGGCTCTGGTACACGAGGTGCAGCGTCCGTCCCCCATCCGATGTCGCGTAGAGCGCGCCCGAGGGCAGGCTGATGAAACCGTGCTCCGCGTCCACGAAATCGAGGTCCACGTGGGAGCCCGCGACCTCCAGCTCGGGGTGAGACGGCCCCGGGGTCTGCCAGGAACGGCCGCCGTCCGTGCTCTCGGCGATGGTGCCGTCCTGGAGCAGGGTGACGACCGTTCCGTCCGGAGTGATCACGGCACCGGGGACGCTGTTCTCAGGGGTGGGCAGCGCGCCGCACTGCGGGCTCCACGTCGCGCCGCCGTCCTTCGTGGCGTAGACGCAGGGAGTACTTGAGGTGGTGGCCAACCCGACCATCTCGCCGTCGTCGGGCGTCGTGAAGGTGGGCGGCTCGAGGAAGGAGAGCGTGACCGACGGTGGGATCGGAAGCGTCTGGGGCTGCCAGGTGCGCCCGCCGTCGTGGGTGACGAGAAGGGCGGCGTACCCCATATCCGGCTGGGGGTTGCTCACCAGGCAGGCGCCGACGATCCACCCGGTGCTGAGCGTGCTCCAGCCCGTGCCCAGGGCCAGGCAGCCCTCGGGAAGGGCGATCGGTCCCGGTCCCGTCAGGGGCGGCACCCGGGTGACGGGGCTCCACTCTGCTCCGGCGTCGGAGGTCTCCCAGAAGGCGACGGATTCCTCGACCTCGCCGTCCGACGCCGCCTGCTCGTACTCGCCCATCAGGAAGCCGCGGTAAGGGTCCAGGAAGGTCACGCTGCCCTGCGTGACCGGGAGCGTGAGTCGCGTCCAGGTGACCCCACAGTCCGAGGTCTGGTACACGCTCGACGGGAGCTGTTGGGACGTGGGCCTCTCCCCCCACGCGTGAGCGGCGTCGCTCGTCCCGATGAGGCTCGCCCCGAACAGGTATCGGTCGGAGGCTGGCGGCGAGACGCTTCGCCAGTGCGCGCCGCCGTCGCCGGTCACCATCACCGCCTCGTTGAGGACTAGGGCGCTGGCGGCGCCCTGGGGCCACACAGCCAGGGTGGCCCATCCGTGGGTCGCGTCGAGCATGCGCAGACCGACGAGTGCGGTGGGAGCCAGGGGCGCAGTCGTGGAGGCGGACCCCGAGGTTGGCGTCGCGGCCGCGCTCCCGCCGCTCCCGCAGGAGGTCGAGGGGGATCCGTCAGGGCTCACCACCACGAGCGCCGAGATCAGTCCGGAGGTGGCAAGGATCGTCGCCGCGGCCAGGCTGACGAGGCGGCGGAGTGTCATCCTGCCGAGGAGACGGTGGGTGAAATTCACGTCGATCGCATCGGCACTCTAGCCGATGCGAGCCGCCTCCGCTACCGGACGACGGGGGACGCCGCCACCCTCTGCCCCAGGGCGCGGAAGTGGAGCAGGGCGGTGGGGACGAGCAGGGGCAGGCCGACGGCCGCGTTGACCAGCGCCACCGGGCCGCCGGCGACCTTGACCAGCATGCAGACGAAGAGAACCAGCCCGGTGAGCATCGTGTTGTAGCGGCCCCACGGGGTGCGCACCAGCTCCGGCCGGCGCCGGAGCAGGAAGACGATCGGGGTGAGCAGCATCGGTGCCAGGTAGCGGAAGACCACCAGGGCCATCAGCCACCAGGTGAAGATGCCCAACCAGAGGCTGGCGATCGCGGCGACGCTGAAGTAGAGGGCGTCGGTGGCCGGATCGATCGCCTTGCCGAGCTGGGTCACCGGGCCGAAGCGGCGCGCCACCCACCCGTCGACGGCGTCGAGCATCCCCACCGATCCTCCGACGAAGATCCAGAGCAGGAGGCCGAGCCGGTCGGGGAGCGCCCAGCCGGTGCAGAAGAGGAGCGACGGGCAGAGCCAGGCTCGGATCGCCGAGAGCCCGTTGGGCACGCCGTAGACGTCGACGCGGCTGCCGTCGGGGCGGACCAGCAGGGCGGCACCCCCGGCCATGGCCAGGGACACCACCAGCCAGCCCGCGAGCGTCAGCAGACCGGCGACCAGACGGCCACCGCCGTGGACCTGGGCCACCGACAGGCTGAAGGCCTCGGCGGCGACCAGCCCGAGCGCGAGCCAGCCAAAGAGCGAGTGGCGCAGTCGCGGGCTGGCGCGCAGCCGCTCTCGCGACTCCCGGAGCAGCCCGGCGAGACCGGATGGCTCCGGGGTGGCCGACGCCGCCCTCCCTATTTGATCACCAGGCAGGTGATGGTCTTGAACACGCCCTCGGCGGCCTGGATCTTCTCGACGATCAGCTTGCCGATGCCGGCGATGTCGCCCGACTCGACCTGGGCGATGACGTCGTATTCACCGGTGATCGCGTCGGCGTTGACGATCCCCTGCTGGCCGTGGAGCTTGGTGGCCACCTCCAGCGCCTTGCCGGCGGTGGCGCTGATGAGGACGTAGGCGCGAACCATCTTCTTCCTCCCTGGTTGCCTGCGCGCCGAATGTACCACGGTGCCGGGAGTGGACCCGGCGCCGAGGGTTGCGCCTCCCGCCGGCCGCGCGCCGCCCCGTACCATGGAGCCGTGCCCTGGAGCTGGCTGACCAGGTTCCTCCTCGCCGCATTGGCACGGAGATTCGTCCGCTCACGGCCGGCCGGCCGGCCGGGGCCTGACGTGCAGGCGTTCCGGGCCCGGGTGGCAGCGGCACGCGAGCCCGCGAGCATCGTCGCCCTCCTGCTCGTCCTCGTGATCCTCGCCTGCCCGACCGCTGCGCTGATCGCCGCCGGCGTCACCCTGCTGCTGCTCGGCCCGCAGTGGCTGGGAGGCGCCTTCGTGGGGGTGGCGGTGCTGCTCATCCTCGCCATGGTTCCGGAGATCGTCCGGCTCCGTCGCACGCTGCACGCCCGGCGGCTGCGCCTGCGCGGGAGCGCGGTCACCCGCGAGCTGGACAGCACCCGGCCCGTCTGACCGTCGCGACCCGGCGCGGCGCGGGCCCCACGCAGTCCTGACAGAAGGCTGGCGCACCCGGCCACAATCGACCTCGTGGTGAACACGTGAACAGCGGTCGTGGCCATCTCACCGCGATCGCCGGAGTGATCGGGGCGGTCGGCGGTCCGATCGCCATCACCGCGCTGCTCAGCCTGGTCCAGCCGGCCACCGCCCGCGACTACGTCTTCACCTACGTCGCCCTGGTCGCCGTGCTCGGCACCCTGAGCGGCCTCCGGCCCGCGCTCCTCGGGGCGGTGCTCAGCTTCCTGCTCGTCGACTACTTCTTCGTTCCCCCCCTGCACACCCTGACCATCGCCGACCCCAGCGACCTGGTCGCCCTGGTGGTCTTCGCGGCCGTCGCGGGGGCGGCCGGCGGGGTGGGCTCCGGCCGGCGACACGCTCAGATGGACGCGGAGCGGCTGGCCGCGGAGCTGCGCCGCAGCAACGCCAACCTGGAGCGCCTGGAGCGGGAGCAGGCGGAGGCGGCCGCGGTGGCGGTCCGGCTCGCCCAGACCCAGCAGCAGGTCCGCGTGCTCGAGGCCTCCGACCGGCTGCGCTCGGACCTGCTCGCCAACGTCTCCCACGAGCTGCGCACCCCGCTCGCCAGCATCCTCACCGGGGGCACCGAGCTGCTCGAGCGACCCCATCTCGCGCTCCCGGTCCGCGCCGAGGTGGAGGCGATCGTGTCCGAGGCCCGCCGCCTGGAGCGGCTCGTCTCCGACCTGCTCGACATGGCCCGGATCGAGGCCCACGCGGTGACCCTGGACGCGGTCGAGATCGACCTGGGCGATGCCATCGGGGCCGCCGCCGGCCGGCTGCGTCTCGTCTCACCCGGCCGGCCGGTCGAGATCAGCGTGCCGCCCGACGGGCTGGAGGTGCTCGCCGACTGGGACCGGCTCGGCCAGATCCTCGACAACCTGCTTCAGAACGCCGACCGTCACGCGCCCCCGGGGACGCCGATCACGGTGGAGGCGACGCCGGGCAAGCGCTCCATGGTCGTCGTCCGCGTGATCGACCGGGGCCCCGGGGTCCCCGAGGCGCAGCGGGAGCGGATCTTCGAGCGCTTCGTGCGCGGGGTGACCGACGGGCAGGCGGACGAGGAGTCCGGCAGGCCGGGGCAGAGTGGGACCGGCCTGGGACTGGCGATCGTCCGTGGCCTGGTCGAGGCGCACGCCGGGCGGGTGTGGATCGAGGACCCCGAGGGGGGCGAGGGGGCCCGGTTCGCGTTCACCCTCCCCGCGGTCGTCAGCGACTGAGTCGTCAGCGACCGAGCGCGGCTCTCGGGGCGTTAGTCGGTGGCGGCGACGACGTGCACGTCGACGTTGGCCACCAGCCGGATCAGCTTGCGCAACGTCTTCGACGAGCTGTTCCGGGTGCTCCGCATCACCAGGATCTCGGTGATCCGGTGGCCGCGGGCGTAGTCGGCGACGGTGGTGGCCACGTCGCTGCCGTCGATGGTGACGAACTCCCCACCCAGCTGATGGGTGAGGGTGGCATAGCTCCCGATCAGCCGCTTCTCCTCCTCGCTGCGCGACCGGCGGCGCACCGAGACCGCGGTCAGCGCGTCGTCCTTCCGGATCGCGTGGGCGGCGGCGCGGCGGATCACCGGTTCCTGCCCGGGGCGCGGCGGGACCAGCACCAGGACGCGCGGGCGGGCCTCCCACGGCTCCTGGATCCGGGCGGTGCTCATGTACGCGACGAGCTGCCGATCGCAATGCTCGGCGACCCGCCGCAGCGCCGTCTCCCGCAGCGCCGCGAGCACCTCGGGGCGGAACTCGCCCTGAAGCGCCTGCAGGGCCTCGGCGGGCGGCATGATCTCACCCTGGCGGAGCCGCTCCTCCAGCTCCGCCGGCGGCACGTCGACGAGCTCGACCTCGTCGGCGGCGTCGACGGCGGAGTCGTCCAGGATCGGGCGATCCTGGGGCCGGTTGAGCAGCGTCCCCATCAGCGCCACCGTGCTGCGCAGGTCGCCGATGTGGACGGTGCCGATGGCGGTGATGCCGGCGGCACGGATCCGGGGCAGCATGTGGCCGACCAGCTGGCCGGTGGTGGTCAGCCCGATCAGATCATCGATGGCGACCACGTCGGGGTTGCGGGTCAGCAGCGCCTCGACGTCGAGCACCCCGCGGGCAGCCGGCGACGAAGGACCTCCGAGCAGGGCGAGGCTTCCCAGTTGGGCGGCGCCGCCTCCGCTCACGGCGCCGACCACCACATCCGTGCCACGGCCGGAGCGGCGGCGGGCCTCGTCGAGCATATGGGTGGTCGCACCGGCGCCGCGCGCATAGCTCATGTAAAGGCGCAGACCGCCACGGGGCCGCACCTCGGCCATGCTGCGCAGCAGCGAGTCCGGGTCGGGGCGGCCCTGCGGGGCGTAGGGGACGGCGGCGTAGCGCGCGATGACGTGGACGTCGACGTCGGGGAGACCCTCGATCACGCGGTCGACAACCGACCTGCGCAGGTGGGAGAGGAACGGGTGAGGGCGCGGCTCCCCCATCACCACGTGGCGGATGCCCCGGTTGCGCGCGATCTCCATCAGGACGGCGGCGATGTCGGTGGACTCGACCTCCACCACCGGTGCCTGCATCTCCTCGGCGAGCCGGCGCCAGCCCTGGTCGTCGGCGCTGGAGCCGGCGGGCGGGTCGTCGATGGTGTGGACGTGGACCACGGTGCAGAAGCCCCGCCGGCGGCGGGCCTGGCGCACCCCGCGGCGGATCAGGGCCTCCGCCCACGGGCCGCCGCCGACAGCGGTGAGGACGTCCTCCGGAGGGGTCTGGATGCCGCCGCGGTCCTCCCCGACCCGCTCGGCGACCAGCCGCAGGCCCAGCTCGCGGAGCGCGCCGAGGTTCCCCGGGCGGAAGAAGTTGCGCAGCGCCATGTCCACCCGGTCGGCGGGGTAGACGTTGCCGTGGCGCATCCGCTTGCGGAGCGCCTCCGGGGTGATGTCGATGAACTGGATCTCGTCGGCGCGGTCGAGGACGGTATCGGGCACCGTCTCGTGGACGGTGATGCCGGTGATCCGCTCGACCACGTCCTTGACCGACTCGAGGTGCTGGATGTTCATGGTCGTGATCACGTCGATGCCGGCGTCGCGGATGTCCTCGATGTCCTCCCACCGCTTGTGGTGGCGCACCCCGGGGGCGTTGGTGTGGGCCAGCTCGTCGATCAGGGCGACCTGGGGGTGGCGGGCGAGCACCGCGTCCACGTCCATCTCCGAGAGCTTGGTGCCGCGATAGTCGACGGTGATCCGGGGGAGCGTCTCCAGGGTGCCGATCGCCTCCTGGGTGCGGGCCCGTCCGTGGGTCTCGATGAAGCCGATGACCACGTCCTCGCCGGCGTCGCGCCGGTCCCGGCCTTCCCGGAGCATGGCGAAGGTCTTGCCGGAGCCGGGCATGGCGCCGAGGTACGCCTTGAGCAGGCCGCGCGGCGGGGCGGGCGGTCCGGCCATCGCCTCGTTGGCGGAAGCCGTCGTCTCAAGTACGGGAGCTGTCGCCTCCCCGGCGGCGACCGCGGCTGCGTCAGTTCGGGAATCCGTCATGGGCCTCTCGCCCACCCGACCGGCTCGGCCCGGGGCGGGCGCCTGCTGCGCCCAGTGTACCCACCATGGGTGGGCGGCACCCTGGCGCCGGTCGCCCGCACCGCGGGCGGCGCGGGGCGGCGGCACCGGTGGCGCTCAGGGGCGCCGGCACCTGGGTCCTCTCAGCCCAGCGCGGGCGGCGCGCCGAAGGCCTGGTTCATGACCAGGTTGAGCTGGAGCACGTCGACGTCCGACTCTCCGAAGATCCAGAGCACCCGGCCCGTGATGTTGGCCTCGACGATGGCGTGCACCTTCGCCGGGTCGAGCCCGCGCGCCGCCGCCACCATGTCGACCTGCGCCAGAGCCGCCGCCACGCTGATGTTGGGATCGAAGCTGGTGAAGTCACCGGTCGCCAGGTCGATGGGGATGGGAGTTGTCGTGGCCCCGGTGCTCAGGCAGTCGTGGCTCGGGTCGGTGGCGGCGGCCTGGAGCTGGGCGGCGGTGAAGGAGCCGCTGGTGTCGATGCCCACGCAGTGGAGGTACCCGGCGTAGGTGTCGACCTCGCTGATGAGCAGGCTGTTGCTAGGGGCGAGGTTGCTCCCCTGGGAGTAGAGGGGGTTGCAGGGCGGGCTGTCCGGGACCAGCTGCTCCGGCACGACCGTGGCACCGCTCGAGGTGAGCGCCAGGGTGTAGGAGGGACGACCCTGGAAGTAGCGTGGGTCCACGGTGTAGAAGGTGTGCCCCTCGAACTGGGTGGTGGTGTAAACGAGGCTCCCCGAGACCTGCTTGGCCTCGTAGAAGCACTGCCCGATCTGCGAGGATCCGACCACCGTGCCGCTCGAGTTGGTGATCAGGCTCCCGTTGGCCTGGCTGTTGAAGGCCAGCTGGGAGACGCCGAGCATCACCAGCGGGTAGACGAGACCACCAGCGACCGCGATCACCAGGGTGATCCGAACCGCGACCCACAGCTCTTTCGGGAAATTGCGAAACATCTCGTCCAGCTCAGATCATGTGAAGGTTGGTGATGACGATGTCCACGGCCTTGATGCCGAGGAAGGGAAGGATCACGCCACCCACGCCGTAGATGAGGAGGTTGCGGCGCAGCAGGGAGGCGGCGCCCACCGCCCGGTACTTCACGCCACGCAGGGCCAGCGGGATCAGCGCGACGATGATCAGGGCGTTGAAGATGACCGCCGAGAGGACCGCGCTCCGCGCGCTCTGCAGCTGCATGATGTTGAGCGCCTCCAGCACGTGGAGGGCGGGGACGGCGGCGAAGATCGCCGGGATGATCGCGAAGTACTTGGCGACGTCGTTGGCGACGCTGAAGGTGGTCAGCGCGCCGCGGGTGATCAGCATCTGCTTGCCGGTCTCCACGATCTCGATCAGCTTGGTCGGGTCGCTGTCGAGGTCGACCAGGTTGCCCGCCTCCTTGGCCGCCTGGGTCCCGCTCTGCATGGCCACGCCGACGTCGGCCTGGGCGAGCGCCGGAGCGTCATTGGTCCCGTCGCCGGTCATCGCCACCAGCTTGCCGCCGGCCTGCTCGCTGCGGATCAGCTCCAGCTTGTTCTCCGGGGTCGCCTCGGCGAGGAAGTCGTCGACCCCCGCCTCCTCGGCGATCGCCTTGGCGGTGAGCGGGTTGTCGCCGGTGATCATGACCGTGCGCAGGCCCATCCGGCGCAGGTCCTCGAAACGCTCGCGAATGCCCGGCTTCACGATGTCCTTGAGATGGATGGTGCCCAGCACGATCCGGTTCTCGGCGACCAGGAGGGGCGTGCCGCCGCTCCGGGCGATGCTCTCCACCTGCTCACGGACCGTGTCGGGCAGATCGCGGCTCTTCTCGTCCGAGCACCAGGAGGCGATGGCGTCGCCGGCACCCTTGCGGATGCTGACCCCATCGCGATCCACCCCGCTCATCCGGGTCGTGGCCGAGAAGGGGACGAATGCCCAGGAGTGGATGTCGGGCTCCTCGGCGATGCCGAAGCGCCGCGCCAGGGCGACGATCGAGCGCCCCTCGGGGGTTTCGTCGGCGACGCTCGCCAGGTCGGCGGCCTTCACCAGCCGCTGCATCTCGACGCCGGGAGCGGGGATGAACTCGGCGGCCTGGCGGTTGCCCAGGGTGATGGTCCCGGTCTTGTCGAGGAGGAGGACGTCCACGTCCCCGGAGGCCTCCACCGCGCGGCCGGACATCGCCAGCACGTTCTTCTGGAGCAGGCGGTCGATGCCGGCGATGCCGATCGCCGAGAGGAGGGCGCCGATGGTGGTCGGGATGAGGCAGACCAGCAGCGCGATCAGCACCACGACCGACACCGAGGCCCCGGAGAAGACCGCGAAGGGCTGCAGGGTGACCACCGCGATGATGAAGATGATGGTGAGGCTGGCGAGCAGGATGTTGAGGGCGATCTCGTTGGGGGTCTTCTGCCGCGAGGCCGACTCGACCAGCCCGATGATCCGGTCCATGAAGGTCTCGCCGGGGTTCTGGGTGATCTCGATGACGATCCGGTCGCTGAGCACCCGGGTGCCACCGGTGACCGCGCTGCGGTCGCCGCCGGCCTCGCGGATCACCGGGGCCGATTCGCCGGTGATCGCCGATTCGTCGACAGACGCGATCCCCTCGACGATGGTGCCGTCGCTGGGGATGATGTCCCCGGTCTCGCAGACCACCATGTCGCCCCTGCGCAGCTCGGGGGCGGGCACCCCCTCCTCCGTGCCATGGACACCGCCCACCAGGCGGCGGGCGATGGTGTCGGAGCGGGTGCGGCGCAGGCTCGCCGCCTGAGCCTTGCCCCGGCCCTCGGCGACCGCCTCGGCGAAGTTGGCGAAGAGCACCGTGAACCAGAGCCAGAGGCAGATCTGGCCGACGAACCCCTGGTCGCCGTGGTTGAAGAAGCCGGTGAAGAAGACGTAGGTGGAGATGGCGGCGCCGACCTCGACCACGAACATGACCGGGTTGCGCGCCATCCACCTGGGATCCAGCTTCTTGAAGCTCGCCCCGATGGCGGGGACCAGGATGGCGGGGTCGTACAGGCTGCTCT
>Ga0187848_10000681_pt1 | contig 30306 bp, 24 predicted proteins | sample June2016WEW_4_40_FD_132424 | JGI IMG/M metagenome (GOLD analysis project Ga0187848, IMG submission 132424) | Peatland microbial communities from SPRUCE experiment site at the Marcell Experimental Forest, Minnesota, USA - June2016WEW_4_40 | ecosystem: Environmental > Terrestrial > Soil >... | reverse complement strand
GCAGGCCGCCAGGAACTTAGTCCATGCTTGATCCAGGCAATCACGGCGCTCGCCATAAGACGGAACGACCGATACCCGCTGGGTGATGGCGACCGCTTTCATGCGATGACCAAGACCTTCTGGTTCGTGCAATCGAGGCACAGCTTGCGCGCCGTCTGCCATCGCCGGAACAGGGCTTCGCCGGCACCGATTACAGCGGGTATGCCGAGCTCGCCGGCGCGGATCGCCATGTGCGAATTGGCGCCGCCGAACTGGGTGACGAATCCGCAGATGTCCCGAGTGAAGATCCAGTCGAAGCCGGGATCCGCGCTTGGCACGAAAAGAATCCGTCCAGCGAAGCTCTCCGGCGGGTCGCCGACTGAAGCGACCGGTGCGGTGACGCTTTTTCGCGTAATGAAATTAGGCTGGCTCGGGGGAAGGTGAAATGCGAACACTTCGCCGGGCGACGCGATGATCGGCGGAAGCACGAGATTGCGCGTGAGCGCGTGACGCTCTCTGCCATGCGCGGCACTCTCCAGCAACGCCTCGCGCACCGAACCGCTTTCGCTATAGAGCGTGCGGACGACGTCGTAGTTCAGAAATGCACAATCCTCCGCCGAGAGGCCATGATCCTCGCCCAGTTGTCTGATCAGCGACAGAGCATGGCTCAGGCTTCGCGTGAAAACGAACTTCGCGTATTCGCGGCCCTCAATCCCGGCCTTGATGAACTCGATCAAACTCAATACGTCGATGTCGAGCTCATGTTCCTTGAGCAGATGCTCGATGCGGCGCGACTGCTCGATCGAGAGCGCGAAGCACGGGGGCGCAGGCGCCGCCGGCCGGGCACTCGACCAGTCGAAATAGAGATCGGGCGCCTCGTCATAGCGCGGCGACAGGATGTCGTAGGTCCCCGGCCGGAGGTGGCCGTAGCGCGCGAGGAAGTCTGCCTTAGGAAGTTGCGCGAAATCACGCCCGATGCGCGACCCGACGGTATCGACGCTCGCCATGAATGCCGCGCCCTCTTCGGCATTGAGAGCGCCCACCGCGATGAAGGACTGCAGCATCTGGACCGCTATGAAGCCCGCCCGTGCGAGACCGGCGAACGGCAGCGTGCCGTATCGCTTGCAGTCCTCGATCAGCCAGTAAATGCGGCTGATCTTGTCGGTCTCCGCGTCGCAGATTGCCGGAAACCGCCGTGCCAGCAGGTCGATCTTCGCGCGGTCGCGCCGCCACAGCGCGGTCTCGCCATGCATGATGCGATTGGTGAGGCGCCGTAAGGCGCTCGACAGTTCTGCAATGTCTTCTTGAGAAAATCCGTGCTTGGCGAGCCTGCCCATCCGCTTCGGCAAATCGAGGGTGTAGCAGGAGAAGATGATCTCAAATTCGACCTTGTCGTGGAGATGCGGCTCGCTGAGGAGGCGATCGATGTAGTAATTTACGAGACGCCCGGCGAGATCGTCGGGCACGTCGCATGGTATGAAGGAATTAAAGCTAACGCGAACGTCGATGTAGGGCAGTCCGTGAAAGCTGACCAGGAGCGGAAAACTGCGAAGATTCTGGTACCCGTAATTGTCCCGCTGATAGGCCCAGATCGCGTCGGTGATGAGTTCGCAATAGAGCGACAAGGAGAGGGGCCAAGGCCGCACCCCGATGATTTCGGCTGGGTTCCAGTCCGGCATGACGCCGAATACCGCCCGGCTGCCGTGCAGGTAGGGATGCTGGCGGCTGAGCAGCTCGACCTTGCGCGCCACATCGGCGAGCGCGGTGTCGACCTTCGCGTCCGCTGCCGGCCCATGGCGGTCGACGGCGAGAGGGCGGACTTGCAGAAGATAGAGCTGCCCATCGTCGCCGACGGCGAATTCCACGTCTATTGCATCACACGCTAGGAGGGTTTCGAGCTCGCTGACAAGAGCGATGACCGGCGCCAGCGGCGGTGGGCAGGCATCAGGCCGCGATTTGAGGCAAAAAAAAGTCTTGAGATTGTCGCTGGCACCGGCTGTCACGCGATCGGTGAGGCCCGAATGGTCGTCGTAATTGACTATGAAATAGGGGCCGCCGCTGGGGCTGCGCGAGAAGACCACCCCGGCCATCGCCACGCGGTCAAGCATGGGCTGCACGAAGATCTGGTCGTCGCCGCCTCCGTCATCGCCAAACGAGGCAATCACCCGGTCGATTGCGTGCGCCACTGCTGCGCTGCCGACAACACCGAGTATAGAATCGTACCTCCCGGCTTGGGAGCTCCTCGCGGCGCCGTCCTCGCCCCGTGCACTGCTACGCACGATGACCCGATCTGAACCCCAGGGCGCAGCGGCGACGGCAGCGAGCACGCCAGCGGCGTCCGAGCGCCAATCGCCAACCGAGAAGCGGACCTGTGGCAAGACGCGCCCATGGCGTAAAAGGGGCGCCAGCACTTCCAAAGATTCCGCCTTTGTTTTGAAAGCGATGAGGCGCGCCGGCTGCGCCGCACTCGCACCATACCGCCTGGCGCATACCGCTAAAATGCGGTCGACCGCCGTGGCAGCGTCGAGCGGCCCATAATTGTCCAGCACCAGGTCCGGCGCCTCGGGAGCCTCCGCCGCCACGTCAAGGCCAACGACGTCGCACGTATCGCCGCGCTGAGCCCCCGCGTAGATGCCCTTGCTATCCCGGCGCCGTAGCTCTTCCATCGGGACCCGAAGGTAGATCTCGCAATAACCGGGGATGTTCTCGCGGTTCCAATGCTGCACCTCGTGAAACAGCGAGATGGTTGCGCAGACGACGTCGGTGCCCTGCTCAGCCAGCAACCGGCATAGCCGCGCATTGCGCATCGCCGATCGCCGCCGATTGCCGGCGCTGTGGTCAAGATCTTCGGCGATCACAGCACGGAGCGCGTCGCCATCCAGGAAGGTTACCGGACGACCGGCGGCGCGCAGCCGGCTCCACAATTCTCGCCCCAAGGTTGTCTTGCCGGCGCCGGATAACCCGGTAATCCAAAAGACGCGCCCCGGTGAAGGTTCATGTTCGGCTTCAAGCTGGCGTCCCGCTTTTTTTATGTTTGTCAGCAATGGAGTCGTATCGTTCCTGTGGAGACTCGCCCGCGGAGACGGTTCCGCGCTCTGCACCTGCGGGATGAGGAAGCCGCCGCCGGTGGCATATACAACGAGGAAAAAGAACCGACTGTTATAATTCGCCTGCGGGGCTCAGTAGTTCCTTTCAATTCCAAACACAGATCCCTGTCGTGCCAAACCGGACGGCTTCCTCCTCGCGCCGTATCGAAACCATCGGGGCTGATCCCCTTCCTCCAGTGTTGCTGCGGGGTAATTCAGCCGTTTCGACATTTCGTTTGATGTCCCCGCCACCGCGGGGTAATGTCCACATGATGACCGAAGATGCCCATTAAAACGTTTTGACTGAACGGGTTATCAATACTCCGGTACCGCACAGACGCAAGCGAACTCTGTGGAAATCGCGAAAAGCGGTGGAATGGCGATGACAGCGGTCTCCGGCTGAGACTGGGCGTAGCCTTTGGCCGGCTGGGCAGCTAGCGATATCATCGGAGGACGCCCGCGCGGAACGCGCGCCGTTCGTGCTCGGACGCGGCCGATTCCACGGTTTCACTAGCTGGCCAAGTGGATTACAAACGGTACCCTTCGGCGTTTGAGGCTCCTCGCGGTCTGTCCATTCGGACGAAAATGCGGCATGAACCGGGTCTCATCAGAATTGAGAGCCAGGGGTGTAAAATAAAGATTCCGTTGAGAGGATCTCGCTCTTTATGACTATCGCGTGTTGTGGAAGGTCTTTCCGCCCTGCCACCTTGGTGGCCCTACTGGCGGCCGGCAGCGTTGCCATCACGCTGCACGCCCAGGTCAAGGAGCGTCCCATCCCCCAGGTAATCAAGAAAGACGGGCGCTACGCCCTTATGGTGGACGGCGCGCCTTACCTCATGCTGGGCGCCCAGGCGCATAATTCCAGCGGCTGGCCGGCCATGCTTCCGAAAGTTTGGCCGGCCATCGAATCCCTGCACGCCAATACGCTGGAGATACCTATCTACTGGGAACAGTTCGAACCAAAGCCGGGACAGTTCGACTACACGGTCATCGATACCATCGTCACTCAGGCGCGCGAGCACCACGTCCGGCTCGATCTGCTCTGGTTCGGCACCTGGAAAAACGGCAGCCAGCACTACATGCCCGAATGGATGAAGGCCGACCCGGCGCGCTATTTCCACCTGATCGACAAGAACGGACGTCCGGCGGATTCGCCATCGCCGTTCTGCGCCGCGTCTCAGGAGTTGGATATCCGCGCGTTCACGGCGTTCATGCGTCACCTCAGGGCGTTCGACCCGCAGCGCACCGTAATCATTGTACAAGTGGAGAACGAGTCCGGCACTTGGGGCTCTGTCCGCGACTACTCCCCGGCCGCGCAAAAGCTCTTCGACGGTCCCGTGCCGTCGGACGTACTCAAGGCCATGGGCAAGCAGGCAGACGCTTCCGTGACTTGGCAGGAAGCCTTTGGGCCCGAAGCCGAAGTAAACTTCCACGCCTGGGCCGTGGCTAGTTATGTCGGGAAGGTTGCCGCCGCCGGGAAGGCGGTCTATCCACTGCCGCTCTACGCCAACGCCGCGCTGCGCGATCCCATCAAGCCAGGCGCTCCCGGCAGCTATGAAGCCGGCGGTCCCACGGACAACGTGATTCCCATCTGGAAAGCCGCGGCGCCGGCCATCGATATCGTCTCGCCCGATATTTACATGAACGACCCGGTCGCGTACCTGAAGGTGATGGAACTTTATCACCGGGACGATAATGCCCTATTCATTCCGTAAACCAGTGGCAGCGCCTCGGTTGCCAGGTTCTTCTTCTCTGCCCTCGGCCTTCAGGCTATCGGCTTCTCACCCTTCGGTCTGGACTATAGCAACATGCCCTCCGTTCCGGCCGCCGCGTCTGCCCTCGCTCCGGGCGGCACTCCGGCCGCCGCACCCGAGCCGCAGGATCAATTCGCCCCCACGGCGCAGAACTACCGGCTGATCGGCCCGATGATACGGGACATCGCTCGCCTCAACTTCGAGGGCAAGCTCCAAGCCGTCGCGGAAGAAAAGGGCACGCCCACGAATACGCTTCCCTTCGCGACGTGGAATGCGCTGGTCTCTTACGGAGGTGGGCGGAACAATCGCGCGCAGGCGGCTAGCGCGGAGCCGAGGGGCCGGGCCCTGGTGGCTCAACTTGCGGACAACCAGTTCCTGGTGGCCGGATACTTCTGCCGGGTCGATTTCCGGCCCAGCCAGACGGACAAGCGCCGCCAGTTCATGCGCGTCGACGAGGGGAGCTACGAAAACGGGGTCTTCAAGTTTATTCGCATTCTGAACGGCGACGAGACCGACAACGGACTCAACCTCCGCTCCGAACCAGTAGCCTTGCGCGTCTCCCTTGGCGTCTATTGATCCCTCGCAAAGAGGCGCGCCGGAATGGTGCTTGGGTTGCGGTTCTCCGATGAGCCCCTTTCTCGATTGCCCCCTATCGCCCACCGCCAAGCTCGGCGATGGCGCTTCTGTGCGTGTCCACGCCGCCGATCGCGAACCAGTTCGGGGCTCTTGCACCCCCGCCGCGGTCCGATGGATATGAGCCATGTGAAACAGGGATCGGCGGAGCCAAGCGGCGTTTCCTAATTCGTCCGAATCGCTCGCAACGGTCCGGCAGATGAGTGACCACGGCGAAGCTGACCTGGACTCGGAAGCCGATTGATTCGTTGGCTCTCGGGGCGATAAGGATCAGCGCGCGGCCTCAAAATCTCGCATGATGGCGGGCGGTACGCTCTCCGTGAGCAGGGCGAGGGCCGCCAGGATAATCCACCTTTGAAGTGTAGGGTCGCTCGGTGCTCCCAGGGGAAAACCTAACGGGAAAGCCACGAACAACGCCCGAGGCGGAGCGACTCGTTCGGTGATCTCGCGGAGCACCGTAACGGAGGTTGTCGGAATGCCGGCCTTCTCGATAATGCTCTGGATTAGTCCGGCCGACTGATGGCACATCGGGCAGACTGGCGTCAGCAGTACAGCATCCACCGCATCCTCCAACAGCATTCGAGCAACCTCCGGAGCCGTGTTGGCGATGAGCCGGCCCGGAGCGGTGATCGAGCCCATGAAGCTGAAATGGCGCGGCGCAACGGAGCCGATGACGCCGTCCTTCGCCAGCGAGTTCAGCCGATCCAGAGGCAGAGCCAGGTTCTTGTCGGAGGTAATCCCGCGGATGTCAAAGGCGTCGCTTCTGTGAGCAACTCGCAATGCGCTCAAGTCGGCATCAAAAGGGATGACACGGTACGAATAGTCTCCTCCACGAATGGAGGTGTCGAATGGGGGCTGGTCCGGCCTGAAATAAGCCGCGGTTGTAACCACGGCTATTCGGGCTTCATGAAGCGACTTCGTCAAGCGCGCGCCCGGGCGCCAGTCGACTCTTCGGTACGGGTACGCCTTCACGAAGACCTGATACGCTAGCTTGAGGTCAGAAATCTTCGCCACCCGGTTCCTCCTTCGATAGGTGCCGAAATGCCGCTGTTCGCGGGCACTGCCATCTTCAAGATTCTCTACAAGATTAGATCGTTCTTCACCACACGACAAGTATTCCCAATGACGATTATCGGTATCAGCAGTAATGGCGCTCCGCGCCGTAGGTGTCCAAGGCCGCTCTTCAAAATGCAGGCTCCCATTCTGGCCTACTTCGACTTCGTGAATCGCCGCGCGTTTTGGGGGTCCGGCCGCGCTGGAAGAGCGCTGAGTCTCGCTTCGTTCGAGGCCAACCAGGCCGCGGTGTGCCGCGGCAGGTCAACCAGTGTCCGCAGCCGCAGGAGGTCCGGAGGCTCATCGATGTCGAACCATGGCTGACCGAATCCCGCCGTCAGGCTGCAGGAAAGGACAGCGTGCTTCGTGTCCTCAAGCGTGTCCGGAGATGACCACCTGACACCGTTCAGCATCCCCAGGGCGGTCCGCCGGCAGGCGATGGCGTAGAAGCCCCCATCTTCAGTCGGCCCCATCGCGGTATCGGTGTCCAAGCGGAGAAGCTCGGCGAGGTATCCTGCCGGCAATCCCGGAGAATCGCTGCCCACGACCATGGCCCTGGGCCGTCCCGCGCCGAGGGCGGTGCCGAGCGCGTGGAATAAACGATCTCCCAGATCGCCCTGGCCCTGCAAGGAACGCGCCACGGCGAAATCCTGCCACGCATCCGTCTCGACGTCGGTCGAAAGCTCAATGTCCGCCACCCCGGACAACTTCTCCAGTAACTCCAGCGCGTCCCGGACGAATGCCGAGTGCAAGTCTGCGGCGTTCGTGGCATCGAGGAACGGACAGAGCCGCGTCTTCACCCGGCCGGGCACCGGGGCCCTGGCGAAAAGAATGATGGCCGGCCGCATGGACCCTTTACCGGACATGCCGGTACATTCCGGCCAGTCTGTGGGGTGAAACGCCCAGATGGTAAAGCCCCTGGATCCAAACCCAGTTCAGCAACGTCGGAACCAGCCCGGCGTTTCTCCAGCGGCGATCCGAAGACCAAACCGGTTCGCTCAGCAATGCCAGTGGGCCCAGCTTCCACAGACGGCGGACGAAATCGTAGTCCTCCAGGACCGGCCACGGCTTGTATCCGTCCAAATGCTCGAAAACCGAGCGCCGGCAAAAGACTGCGGAATCCCCGTAGAAGATCCCCCATTTGCGCCGCCATCGGTAAAGGCTGGTAAAGGTCCGCGCGACCCAATCCCCTCCCTCGAAAATGATGTCGAAGTTGCCTCCGGGGATGGCGGGGTCTCGCATGGCCGACCTGAGCGCATCCAGCGCCGCCGGGCGAAACCTGGAATCGGCGTGGACGAACAGCAGCACATTCCCGGTCGCTGCACGGGCGCCGGCATTCATCTGTACGGCTCGCGAGGTTTGCGTGCCTATGACTCGCACCCGGCCGGACGCGATCTCCACAGTGCGGTCCGCCGAGCCGCCATCGACAACGATGACTTCGTCCGGCTGCAAGCTTTCCAAGTTGTCCAGCAGCCCGGCGATCGTGTTCTCCTCGTGATAGGTGGGAATCACAATCGAGATGGTGGAAACAGCGTCGCGCATGGCTGGGATCATTCCAGCTTAGCAACAGCCGGTTGGTATGCTCCAATAGGATTGAAAGGGGAACACGGACCTACGGAAGGACTCTTGTTGACCAACGAGCGGGGGGAGCAACGTGGATCCGTCGATCCCAAGCGGGGCGAAACCGGTCCGGTACTCGAAGACCTCTGGGTTATGCAAGGATCGATTTGCGATTTGAGATGCAAGCATTGCTACACGGCCTCCTCCCCACGCAATCACCGGCTGGAGCAGATCCATTTCGGGGAACTCCGGCCGCACCTGGAAGACGCCGCGCGCTTCGGAGTCCAGCGCATTTACTTCACGGGCGGCGAAGTGTTCGTCAACGAGGATGTCCTCGCTGGGCGCGCTCTGCGCAACGAAGAGTTCCTCCGGAGCCTTGCGTTCGCTCTTGAGATCGCTCCCGTTGAGATCCTTACCAACGGCCGGCGATACATTCGGAATCATTTCGATGCACTGCTGGAGCTGCGGGCCAGGCATGGCGACCGCCTCCGTCTCAGGATCACGCTGGAAAGCCCGGAGGCCGCCGCACACGACGCGATCCGCGGCAAAGGCACCTTTGCGCAGACCCTTGAAACCATAAGGTGCCTGGGGGCCATGGGATTTGTGCCTGTAATCACTGCCGAACGGCCGCTGTTGGCACTCGACGCCGACGAGGAAATCAGGCAGGCGTATCGAAACTTGATGGGTGGCATGAAGGTCGAGGTGAACCTCATCGAGAATATGCTGGAGGCAGGGCACGAATTGGAGCGGCTGTCTGCCCAGGGTGCCGCACCCCGTCCCGAAGTCTTCATCACAAAGAACTGCTTCTCGATCCTTGACCGGCCGCCCGAATCGTTGATGTGTCATTTCAGCCGTTGTATCCAGAAGATCGACGGAGAATTGCGCTACTACCCTTGCGCGGTCATTTACGACGACAAGCGCTTCGAGCTCGGCGGGACTCTTGCGGAGTCGCTGAGGCGCGTGTATCTGGCCCACAAGAACTGTTACGACTACTGCATGAGGGGCCGCGGGGCAACCTGCAGGACTCAGCCACTATGACGGCGCACCCGGCTCGCGGCCTGGCAATGTTCACCCCATCGCCAGTTTGCAGAACGTGATGCAACTGCTCCAGCGTCAGATCGGCGGGTTCGTGCTCAGCGAAGTAACCTTGATCGGGTAGGCTTCCTGCGGCTTCTCGATGGTTTTCGTTGGCATATTCCATCCATGGCCTCGCCTGGTGCGCGCTCCGCTACCCGCGTTTTGTCCGCTGCGTAGCCCGGGGCGCCGTGGAGTAGAATCAAAAGCGAAGGAATGCCGGACACGGCGAAATTCGACCATCCATCCCAGGCGCCTCTGCATCGGGAATCTCCGTCTGGCTCGAAGACAGACCCGTTCGCGTTAGCGAAACTGCTGAACGAGTGGATGCAGGGCGATGAAACGGAACAGCGGGAGACCTTCGAAGCCCTGTGCCGTTCCTGGGACGAAGATCGGCCCGAAGGCTACAGGCGCTCTTCATTAGCCTGATCGTTCTGCTGGACGCGGGCCGGCTGGCGGGGATCACGGGTCGGGAATCCTGGGGTTGACTGCCCGAAGGTAAACGAAATGTCAATCGCGAATGCGATGTGCACAAATGCCGAGTGCAACTGGTTTCCCAGGGGGGAAATAGGCCAAGAAGTGCCAAACTTCTGCCCCGACTGCGGATCACCCATTATCCAATCGTGCCCGCGTTGCGGCATGCGGAACTCCACGGCTCCCGGGCCCCGTTACTGCTCAAGCTGCGGAGAACAATTGCGGTTCAAGAAAACCGAGGAATAGCGCCCACACCATGTGGCAGGATGGATCTGTTACAAACCGAAATGCCACCGCCGCAACCCCCACCTGGAGCGTGGTGGCCCCGAGAGGTGGTGTATGCTGACTACGGCGGGCTTTGCCTGAAGTGACCCCCAAGGTCCTGTACAAATATGTGGTTCCGGACCGCATCGACATTCTGCTCAACAAGAGGATACGCTTCACCCAGGCGTGCCTCCTGAACGATCCATTTGAATTCAGACTGGGCAGCAGAGATGGGCTTCCCCCCTTCCAGGCGAGAATTGATAGCAAGCGAACGGATGAGTTTGAGGAGAAATCACACTTCTACGGGGTCCTCTCCCTGGCAGAGAGGAACGACTCGATTCCGATGTGGACTCACTACGCAGCCTCGCACACCGGCTTTGTGATTGGTTTCGACACCGGATCGAGCATGTTCGTGGAGGCCATGAAGAACCCAAAGCTCCGCCACGTCGATTACCGTCCGGAGCGGGTAAGCGCCACGGAGGGCTTGCCTGGGCAGCCGTACGTGGGCCCAGGGGCCGTCCTGTGGACGAAAAGCGAAGACTGGCAATACGAGGGGGAGTGGCGATGGATCGAATGCCGGAGTCCCTATGATTACGCAGAGGTGGTGGCAGCCCCCAACGGAGAGCTGCTGTTCCTTCGCGCTGTGCCGCCGGGGAGCGTGCGCGAGGTTATTCTCGGCTGCCGAGTCAACCCCCTCCTGGCTGACTCGATCCAGGTTCTCAAGTCGTCACCTGATTACAAACATATTGAGCTCTTTAAGGCGACACTCCATAAAAGCAAGTACGGGCTGCAGATAGAGCCGCTGTAGGAGCGTCAGCCCGGAGTAGTTAGGAAAGGACGGTTTCTGGATGTCCGCGAGAAGCGTCGTTACTCTGTTGCTGCTCTTGTCGTCGACCGCCCCGGCAGCAGACCCCTTTTGTAGACATAAACGGAGCTGTTCTCCGACCCGGCATGACTCAGGACGCGGTCGAACAGGCGCTCCGCAAGACTGGGAGCGTTGTGGCGCGCATGGCCGAAGGCCCGAATGCCATTTGGTTCGTCCGCGCGGAAGGGAATGCAGCAACCCGCAGCCACACCCTCGAATTTAGAGACGGCAAACTCAGGGCCGTTGCCAGGAATGTAGCAATTGTTCAGGGGGATGCCGCCGCGCCCGACATCACAGCAATGATGAATACACTCTTTCATGCCCTGCATGACTTGGAAAAGGCTGGCGGCAGTCGCGTCGTGTTCTCAACTAGCGAAAGGGCCGAGGAGACCGCCCGGTCGCGAACCATCGCCTTCTTCGTCGGAGGCAAGATCTACTCGTTCGATGTCTTCGAGCCGATCGGGGAGGGGTCACTCGTCATTACGCAGGTGGACATGGAAGAGAGCATGGAGGCGAAGGCGCCGAGGTGACCCCTCACGCCGATCAACCGCCATTGCGCCCCTCGCCTACGCCGTTTTATCCCTCGCATAGCACAATTCGTTCAACCCGCACTCCTTGCAGCGCGGGTTGCGCGCCACGCAAAGGGCGCGGCCGTGCAGAATGATCTGGTGCGCAAATGAAATCCAGTGATCTTGCGGAATGATCTTGATGAGATCTTGCTCCGCCTTCACCGGATCGGTGTTCTTTGTCAGGTCGAGCCGCTGCGCGATGCGGCTCACGTGCGTATCCACCACCACGCCGGCAGCGATTCCATAAGCGGTGCCCAGCACCACGTTGGCCGTCTTGCGCGCCGCGCCGGGGATGGTGAGCACTTCTTCCATAGTTTTCGGCACTGCTCCGCCGAATGCGCCCACCACTCGCCGCGCGGCGCCGACAATCGATTTCGCTTTGTTGTTGAAGAAGCCGGTGCTGCGGATATCCTGCGCCAGCACCTCCGGGCGCACGGCGGCAAAATCGGCCGGCGTGGGGTACTTGGCGAAGAGACCGGGCGTGACCAGGTTGACCCGCTTGTCCGTGCATTGCGCCGAAAGGATAGTCGCCACCAGCAGTTCCCAGGGGCTGCGATGCTCGAGCGCGCAGGTGGCGCCGGGATACATGCGGCGAAGCCGGCGCAGAATTTCGGCCACCCGCGCGGCGCGTCCGGCTGCGGTGCGCGGCCGTTTCCCGTAAGCTCGTAGAATACGATGCGCGCTCGCCTTCTTCTTGCCGCCGCCGCGCTGGCCGCCTTTGGCGCTTCCCTTGTCTCCGGGTTTCACTTTGACGATTATGCCATTTTTGACGCCGCGAACCGCGCCTCCGCTTCCGGCTTTGGCGCTCTCTTCGCCGTGCGGCAGACCCGCCCGCTCACCTACCTCACCTTCTGGTTGAACCGCGCCCTCGGCGGCCAGAACCCGCTCGGCTATCACGCGGTCAACCTCGCGCTGCACCTGACCGCCGTGCTGCTTGCCTACCAGTGCCTGCTGCGTCTGCTGGACCGGCGCACCGCCTGGCTTACCGCTGCCCTTTTTGCCGTGCATCCGCTGCAGGCCGAAGCGGTCGACTACATCTGGGCGCGCGCCATTGTGCTGGCCGCCGTCTTCGTGTTCGCGTCCCTGCTGGCATGGATGGACGGCCGTCCCTGGCTGGCGGTCGCGCTGTTCGCACTGGCCCTGCTGGCCAAGGAGGAATGCGCCGCTTTTCCGCTGGCGCTGTGGCTGCTCGATGCCCGCCTCATCACAGGAGACCGGCGGGTAATGACCAGTTCAGCTACCGGCAACCGCTCCCTCTGGTCGCGGCTCCGATGCTGCACTTCCGCGCGCTGGGCTCCGCTGGCCACCATGCTCGCCCTATCGCTGGCCGCCGGCCTCCGCACGATCTACGCCGCCGCGGTGACGCCAGGCACGCAGGCGGGCGCGCAGGCCGGCATCTCGCCTGCGCATTACCTGTTGGCCGAAGGCACCGTGCTGTGGCGTTACCTGCGGCTGTTCGCGTTTCCTTATGGGTTCACGGTGGATGCCGAAATTCGCGTTCCTTCCGCGTGGCTGGGTACCGCAGCGTGGCTGGCCATCGTCGCCGCGCTAGCCGCCCTGTGGCGATGGCGCCGCGATCTCGCCATCTGGATCGCCGCCGCCGCGCTCCTGCTGCTGCCCAGTTCCTCCATCTTCCCCGCCGCGGACCTGGCGGCCGATCGCAGAATGTACCTCGCCATGCTTCCCCTGGCCGCCGCCGCCGCACTGCTTCTTACCCGCCTCCGCATGCGCGTGGTTGCGCCGCTGATAGTCGCCGCGCTGGTGGTGGTGAGCATAGGCCGGACCCAGGTCTGGGCCAGCGACGAATCGCTCTGGCGCGAAGCCGTGCGCCGCGCGCCGGGCAAGGTAAGGCCGCGCATTCAATTATCCCGCAGTGTGGGAACCGAGGAAGCGCTGGCCCTGCTGGCCGAGGCCCGCCGCATCGCCCCCGCTGACGCAGCCGTGGCCGCCGAAACCGGCCGCGTCCTGCTGGCCGCCGGCCGCCCAGCCGAGGCGCTCGCTCAATTCGGCCGCGCCCTGGCGCTGGCTCCGCGCGATGCCAACAATTACAACAACCGCGGCGTCGCGCTCCAGGCGCTCGGGCAGACCGAAGCCGCCCGCGGCGATTTTAGGCGTGCGCTCGATCTCGATCCCGGCCTGGCCGCCGCGCGCGAGAACCTCAGGAAGCTGGCGCCGTGATCTGCACGTCGGTGGTCATGTTCTGCCAGTCGGGCAGTTCGTAAATCTTCTTGTTGCCGGTAAGCGGAGCCGTCAGTTCCTTCGATTCGAGCCCCTTCAAATTCGTATTGAACTCGAAGGTGCCTTCCGCGTCCTCCTCCGAGCGGCCCGTGCTGGCCCAGATGGTGACGTTGCCCGCCAGCCCGGTGAAGTCTGCTTCGGAGTGATTCGCCAGCACGAACCTCACCAGAACCTTTTCCTTGTTCTTCGGGTCTTCCAGAAAGCGCACCGAGGAAACTTCGATAAACTTCTGTATTGCGCTGGCCACCGTGCCCGGCTTGGCGGCCGGGCTCTCCTCCGCCGTAGTAGGCCTTGCCGGCCGCCCGCCGTGAAAATAGTTCACGGTCCAATACACGCCCGCCACGATACCGGCAATCGCCACGGCCGATAGCACCGTGGCCAGCCAGACCGGCAGCCCAAGCGCCCGCGGCTTCACCGGCTGCCGCGGAAATGGCGCCGGAGCCTCGAAGACGGGTGCAGGCTCGGGCTCAATCGGCGGAGCCAGAGGCTTGATCTCGGGCGGAGGCGGCGCTGCAGCGACGGCTGCCGCCACCGGTTCCCGGAGGGCCTGCGCGGAAGGCGGTGGCGCCGCTACCGGCTGCGACTTCCTGGTGCAGTCCGGACATTCCGTGTAGGCCGGAGGCACTTCGCGCCCGCATTGCGGGCAGATCCATGTGAACATTTGTGGCTCGCCTTAATTCTACTGCAATCCGGTCGATGCAATCGCCGCCGGGCCGGTTTCGCGAATTCCGGCGAAAGAATACAGGCGCCCTGCCGCCGCGCCATCGCGCCGAAAAGAGTGGAATTCCCCCGCGCGGCATTTGGTGCAGAGGCCGGACACGTAGATTCGCTGCCCGTCAACGCCCGCCGCTTCCAACTGGCGGCGCACCGTCTCCGTCAGGTCGATGTGCGCCCGCCCGTCCACGCCGAACTGCGCCGCCACTTCGGCGCCCACTTCGTAGCAGCACTTGCCGATCGCCGGCCCTAGCCCAGCGTGCAGATCGCCGGCCCGGCTGCCGAACTGCGCGCCTAGCGCCATCACAGCGCTCTGCGCGATGCCCGCCGCCGTGCCGCGCCATCCCGCGTGGACCGCGGCTACCGCGCGATGGATCGGATCCACCAGCAGCAGCGGGACGCAATCGGCCGTCTTCACCGCTACCACCGCGCCCGGCGTGTTCTCGAGCAGCGCATCGCCCGTTCCCAGCACGCCGCCACGCCCCGCGGCCGCCACGCACTCCGCCGAATGGATCTGCTTGAGCGTAGCCAGCCGCCTGAATCGCGCCGGTATCTCCGCCTGGCGCGTGCCGAACCCGTGCATCAGCCACTCCATCGCGTCCAACTCGCTCACGCGGTAAGTCTGATTTGCGTCAAGGTAAAACATCGATTCCCACCCGCGTTCCAGTTGCGCGCTTCCATTCCGATAGCTCCGCATCGAGCGTAGCAGATTGCGTAGATTCATTTCGCGATAGACCCGAACCGCCGCGAGCGTTAGCTCCGGTTGGGGTCCGTCCGATCCATCTGGAACTCCGAGATTTCACGCAGGCAAAAATGGGCCCACAAAAGGTGCGACGGAGGAAGCTAAACGATTGAAAAGAATGGCGGGGACGACGGGGCTCGAACCCGCGACCTCCGACGTGACAGGCCGGCGTTCTAACCAACTGAACTACGTCCCCGCTTGTGCCACGCGAGACAGTTCAATCGTAACACGCGGGGCGCGCCGCCTTCAAACCGTCCGCCAATTGCAGGCGATACACTTGTCTGGTGATGAGCACCCCACTCGCGTACCTGCACGACCAACTCGAACAGTGGAAGCGCGAAGGCACCTACCAGCGCCTGCGCGTTCTCGAATCGGCCAGCGCGGCGGAATCGCGCTTCGACGGCAAAGACGTTATTAACCTGGCGTCCAATAATTACCTCGGCCTCACCACCCATCCGAAGTTGCTGGAGGCGGCTATCGCAGCGGTGAAACGGTACGGCGCCGGCTCGGGTGCGGTGCGCACGATTTCCGGCACCATGTCGCTGCACCTCGAGCTCGAAGAGCGCATCGCCTCATTCAAGAACGTCGAAGCCTGCGTGGTTTTTCAATCCGGGTTCGCCGCCAACGCGGGTACGGTGTCCGCGATCCTCGGGCCGGACGATCACATCGTCTCGGATGAGCTGAATCACGCCAGCATCATCGATGGCTGCCGTCTTTCGCGGGCCAAGATTCACGTCTTCCCGCACAAGGACGCCGCCGCGGCGGAGAGCATTCTGGCTTCGCTCGACGGCGCCGGCGGGAAAAAGCTGTTGATCTCCGACGGCGTTTTTTCGATGGATGGCGACATCGGCCCGCTGCCCGGCCTGGTGGCGGCGGCGGAAAAGCACGGCGCCATCATGATGGTGGACGATGCGCACGCTTCCGGCGTGCTGGGCCGCAACGGCCGCGGCACGATCGATCATTTCGGCCTCCATGGGCACGTTGACATTCAGGTGGGAACGCTCTCGAAAGCTATCGGCGTGTTGGGCGGCTATGTGTGCGGCAGCCGCGACCTGATCGAATTCCTGTATCACCGCGCGCGGCCGTTTCTGTTTTCGACCTCGCATCCACCGGCCGTCGCCGCCGCATGCCTAGCCGCGTTCGACGTGCTCGAGCAGGAGCCCGAGCGCATCGACGCGCTCTGGGCCAACGCCCGCTACTTCAAGCAGGGCCTGGCATCGGCGGGTTTCGATACCGGGATCAGCGAGACGCCCATCACCCCAGTGATCATTGGCGAAGCGGCGCTGGCACACCGATTCTCCCGCGAGTTGTTCGCGGAAGGCGTGCTAGCAACGAGCATCGGCTTCCCCACCGTGGCCAAGGGCAAAGCGCGCGTGCGGACGATCGTGGCCTCCACGCACACCAGGGCGCACCTGGACCGCGCGCTGGAGATCTTCGAGAAGGTCGGAAAGCGCCTCGAAATCCTGTAGGGCCGGACATGCCCGGCCCACAGGCGGCACAGGAACGGCCTGTTACCGCGCGCCAGGCCGAACCGTCACCATCACCACGCCGTGGCTCGGCACTTTGGCCGAGAAGCCGCCCTGGTGCGAGCCCAGGTCCTGATGCGCCCAGAGATCGCGGACCGCGGCTGAGATCGAGTCCGGGTATCCGATGTCGGTCCAAGCCACGTGGATCTCGGTTTCCGAGTCGCCGCGATTGAGCAACGCGACGGCGCGGCTGCCATCGGCCATCTGCTTCGACCAAACCTCGCGGCCGCCATCGCGCTTCACCCTGCGCCCCTGGTAGCCGAGCGGGTCCTGGTCCACCGCAATCACTTCCTTATTGGTGAGGATGGCACGGATCTCGTCGGTCATGTTGCGTATGTCGTTGCCGGCCATCAGCGGCGCCGCCATCAGGCACCACATGCTGAAATGAGCGCGGTACTCGGTCGCGTTCATGCCGCCGTTGCCCACTTCGAGCATGTCGGGATCGTTCCAATGGCCGGGGCCGGAAGCGAACTCAATGCCGTCCTGCAGGTCGAGGATCTGGACCACGCCGTGGCCGCCCCACTTCATCTCGACGTCCCACTTATCCTGGATATCGCCGGTGGTTCGCCACAGATTGCCGACGTCCTTGGCCCAGAGCCACGGCTTCGACGATCCCCATTCGCAGAGGCTGAATACGATCGGCCGCCCGGACTTAGCCAGAGCGTCGCGCATGATGGAATAGGATGCGACCGAATTCTGCGTCGTGGTGTTGCACCAGTCGTACTTCAGATAGTCGACGCCCCAGGCCGCGTACTGGCGCGCATCCTGGAACTCATAGCCGCGGCTGCCGGGACGGCCCTGGCACGTGCCGGTGCCGGCGTCGGAGTAGATGCCGAACTTGAGCCCCTTGGAATGGATATAGTCGGCCAGCGCCTTCATGCCGGCCGGGAACCGTTTGGCATCGGGCACGATGTTGCCGCCGGCGTCACGCGAAACCTGCCAGCAATCGTCGATGACCACAAACTGATAGCCGGCGTCCTTCATGCCCGTGCTGACGATGGCGTCGGCGGCTTCGCGGATCAGGCTCTCGCTCACATTGCATGCGAACTTGTTCCAACTGTTCCAGCCCATCGGCGGTGTGCGGGCCAGACCGTTATCGAGCGCGAACAGGCTGCTTCCACCCAACATCAGGATCGTAACTAAGAATGCTCTTCTCATCTCACCTGCCTCCTTTGAGGAAAACGGCGCGGCGCCAGCGCGGCGAACCCGTGCATCCGTGCACCAACCCGCCCCGGCATCGGATGGTACCACAGCGCGCGGCATGCAATCGCACCGCCTGCGCCGCCGGCCGCTACGTGTCGTAACGCTCCATCGTTCGCGGGTTGTAGCCCCAATGAAATTCCAGTTCGTAGCCCATCGACTTCGCCAGCCCGTCCAGGTCCGGAAACAAAGTCGCGTAGGTGATGTTCATGCGGTACAACTCGCGCAGGGCCACTTCGCGCACCGGGTGAGCGAGAACGAACTTGGCCAGAATGTTTTCCTGGTCGGCGTCGCGGAGTATTTCATCCACCGGCATGTCGAGCACACCCGGCACCGCGAAGGTGCCCGATTGTGCGATCAGGCGGCGGTTCATGGTGTGCGGCTCGCCCATCCAGATGAACCGGTGATGGCCTTTCAGAAAATGGCGCTGGAAGCTGCCTTCACGGCGCGGGTCCGTGCGCACCGGCTTGCGCGCGCGGCTGCTGTCGATGCGCGCGGGGTTCATGGCCCAGACGACGCCCTCGGCGAGAGCGTGCTCGAGGGCGAAAAACGCCGCCACGTACGGCGACCAGGTGAAATCGATCAGGCGTGTCGGCGCGCCGTGGTGCTGCATCAGGGCCAGCCACTCGAAGTCGTCGTCCCACTCCGGCGGCCGCGCCAGAAACTGGTGCGCCTTGCGCTTGAAGATGCGCAAAATGCGCTCCTCCTGCAGCGGCCAAGCGTCCGGGGCCACGCCGAAATTCCGCAGGTAGAGAGACAGCGAGCTGTAGAGCGGCCCGCGCTCATTGCGCTCGCCGCGGAACGCCCAGTGCGAGTAGGGAGGCTTGGTGATGAGCTTCAAAAAAGCTTCCCAGGATTGCAACTGGAAAACCGGGTAAGGGCGCCTGCCCCGCTTGCCGCCTGGCATCGTGTTTCTATCGTAGCGGGAAAACGCCGGCACGATGAATGGGACGCGCCCCTCCATCCACCCTATTTGGCCGGCGCCAGTTTGTAGAGGCCCGAGGCGTGCGGCGCCACATGGAAAGTGTAGCCGCCGCGAAGCTTGCCCACGTCTGTCCGCTGCCATAGGTCGCGGAGGGTGCAATCGGGCGGCATGCCGAGCGCTTGCCAGTTTACCCGGATGTCGATCGGTGCATGGTCGCCCACGTTGAAGACGGCGAAAAACTTGGCGCCGCCGGGGGCATCGGCCGCCCAGATGACGCTGTCGCCGCCTTCCGCGAAGGCTCCGCCATGCGCGCCTGTCTGGTCTACCGCCAGCACCTCGTCATTGGTAATCAGCGACTCGGTGAACTCGTCGTTGGATGGCAGATCGCCGCCGAACATCAACGGCGACTGCGCGATCGACCAGAGGCTCATCAGCGTGCGCTGCTCATCCCGCGTGAGGTTCGTCGTGCGCGCTTCGCCGACCTCGGCGCGAATCCCGATGCGGCCGAGCGGCAGCATGTCGGCATCGGGCCAAGCGCCGGGGCGGCCCACGGCGCTCCAGATCGACATCAGGATAAAGTTCTGCCGCAGCAGCCGCCAATCGTCCCAGAAATCGTCGGAGATGCGCCACATGTTGGCGTTCTCGCGCAGGAATTCGACGTCCTTCACCATCGCCGGTCCCGGCGAGAGGCTGAGGGCAATCGGTCGGCTGGTTTTCCGGATGGCGCCGTGCAGCGCGGCGATCTCTTCGCGGTGCGCAGGCCGGGCGATGTCGTCCGCCTTGATGTAATCCACACCCCACTCGGCGTACAGCTTGAGCAGCGAATCGTAGTAAGCCTGCGCCCCCGGCCGGCTCATATCGACGCCATACATGTCGCTGTTCCATGGGCAGATGGAGTTGACGTCGGCGATTTCAGCGGCGTGCACCTTGGTGCCGAGTACCGGCAGGTTCGCCTTCACGGCCTGCCGCGGAATGCCGCGCATGATGTGGATGCCGAAACGCAGGCCCAAGCCGTGAACATAGTCGGCCAAGGGGCGGAAGCCGCGGCCATTGGCGGCGGACGGAAAGCGGTTGACGGCGGGGATGAGTCTGCCGTACGCATCCATCTCCAGAGCGGCATCCTGGCGGTAGCCGTGCGCCTTGGGATTCGGCTCGGACCACTGGATATCGACCACGATGTACTGCCAGCCGTGCTGCTTCAGCCGCTCGCGCATGTAATCGGCGTTGGCCTTCACTTCGGCTTCGGTCACGGTGGTGCCGTAACAGTCCCAACTGTTCCAGCCCATCGGCGGGGTTGCGGCCACGCCTTCGGCCGCCGCGCACAGCGCCGGCGCGGCCAGAGTTACGATAAGTGCGAGATAGAATTTCATAAGCCCCCTCCGTGCTGTAAGCGCCTGTGCCCGCGTCGTTAAGTGCCAGCGAAGCGCGCAGCACCACCGGCTTCGACCGGAAACTGAGTCCCCAGTCGGTTTCGTCGCCGGGCGGACACCGCCAGAACGGCGGCCAATCGCAAAGCTGGTTTCATGATTCTCGTCTCCGTATTTCGGCGCGGCTCGCGTGAGCGTGCCGGCAATAGTCGATACCCGAGTCTTGATTATACGTCCACCGCGCTGCCCACTCGGATTCCTTTGTCAGTCCGTCAGTCTTTCATCCGGCGGGGACCGCCGCCGCTGACTGGAAGTTCCGACATCCCAGAACGGGACTCGCGTGCTAGAATTGTACTTGACGTGCGCCACGTGGCACGTTACGGTGCGGAATGATACGGACGATCCGCCACAAGGGACTGAAAACGGCTCTTTGAACAGGACGACCCGAGCGGCGTCAACCCCGGACATGTTGCCAAGCTGCGGAATATTCTGGCAACGCTTCATGCCGCCCCCACCGTTGCTCATATGATTCCGGTTGCATCCGCTCAAAGGCGAGAGGAGGGGCTTTTGGGCCGTAACTGTCCGGGCCAACTGGCGGGTGATCTTCGCTTCGATGGCGGCGCGGACGAGGTCGATTATGTCGATTACCACTGAAAGGAACCAGCCCATGACCATGAAAAACCCGCCGCACCCCGGCGTTGTCGTCCTGCAGGAATGCATCGAGCCTTCGGGCGTGACCATCACGCAAGCGGCCGCAGCCCTTGGAGTGACGCGCAACACGCTCTCGGAACTCGTCAATGCGAAACGCGGCATTTCTCCCGAAATGGCCGTCAGGCTCTCGAAAGTTTTCGGTGGCACTGAGCAAGGCTGGCTTATCCAACAGGCGCAGTACGATCTTGCCCAAGTCCGCCGCGACCGAATCAAGTTGAAGCGGCTAAAGGTCGCTTAGCCGCTTGCGTCCCGAAAAGGGTCCTTTGTGCAACGGCAGACTTCGGGCCATGGAAGCCGACGCGACGTGGTAACTCGGCATGGCGGCCCGCAATTCACGGAGACCGCGCGATTTTCGAAGCCAGCATTGACGCCAAGGCGCGAGTAGTGTTTTGATTGGCATATGAAGATCGCTGGACTAGTGTTTGTGGCGGCTGTTGCGCCATGCCTTCTGGCGCAAGGGGCCTCAGAGAGGACGGATAAAAAGGCTGAGGCCCTGCCCGAGTCTGACGAGCATGCATACGCCAGGAGGGTGTACATAGATGTTCTTCAACGCCAATTCAACGACATGCACAATCCGGCCCACTGGAGCAACCAAGCTGCATACGTCGCCTACCCATGGGATAAGCTGATTGCGGCCATGAATACTCTGAAAGGGCCATGGACCGCCGGCTCCGAGCCTGCCGCGGAAACGCTGATGTCGGCCCTGGCCTTTCGAGGTGCTGACCTCTTCACCGAGATTCGTGTCAAAAGGCTCCGCATGGACCGCGTGGACGACTGCCTTCGAGTTTACAAAGATACAGTCGATAAGAGAATGTCCGAACTGACCACGAGGGAAGGCGACATGATTAAGGCGTGCCGCGACCTCGACAGCTATCCGCCGCCGAAAGGAGCACGGTAGAAATCACGACGGCGAGGCAGCGGCTCACATTTCTTTAATCGCAACAGACACGGGAACTGCTTCAAGCTGCGCGGCGATCCCCGCCTTCTTCAGGTACTCCTGAACAGATTGTTTGGAGTACCGGCGCAGGAAGTCGCGCGAGACTCGCAGTTCTTTGGGACGCCTCTGCGAGTCGGTAACATCGACGATGATGGTGTCCGGGAGGCTGGCGCGCTCCGGAAAGGACTGGCACGGGAAAAACGGTTCCAGATATTCTCTGATCCATTCAATCTGGGGTATACCGAGTACGCCCATTTTGGTGACGGCTCCTTCGCGACCAGTGTATCCTAATTTCGCTGTTCCCCTGGGTCTCACAGAGGGTAGGTTTCGGGACGAACGCCGAACGCCCTGGAACCAGGGCCTTCAGCGTCTCGAAAGTCAGTCCCGAAAACCCGCGCTCAGTCTTCGTCGTGCTGCGCCGACAGGCGCGTTACCACCGACAGGTCCTCCAGCGTCGTCACATCGCCGGCGACGGTGTTGGAGGTGACGATCTCGCGCAATAGGCGGCGCATGATCTTGCCGCTGCGCGTTTTCGGAAGCGCGTCGGTGAAGCGGATCTGCTCCGGCTTGGCGAAGCCGCCGATTTCGTGCGCCACCCATTTGCGCAGGTCTTCGCCCAGCTCGTGGTGGTTCCAATTGCCCTTCTTCAGTGTGACGAAACAAGCCACCGCCTGGCCGGTGATCTCGTGCGGTTTGCCCACCACGGCGGCTTCGGCTACGGCGGGATGGCGCACCAGCGCGGATTCGATCTCCATCGTGCTCAGCCGGTGGCCGCTGACGTTCATCACGTCATCCACGCGGCCGAGGATCCAGTAGTAGCCGTCTCCGTCGCGCCGCGCCGCGTCGCCGGTCATATAGACGCCTTCGATACGTTCCCAATACTGCTGCCGGTAACGGTCCGGATCGCCCCACAGCGTGCGTGCGATGCTGGGCCACGGCCGCTTGACGATCAGGAAGCCTTCCGCGTTATCGCCCACCGGCTTGCCCATCAGGTCGACCACATCGCACAGGATGCCCGGTTGCGGCAGCGAACCCGAGCCGGGTTTGAGCGGCACCGCGCCCGGCATGGCCGAGATCATGATGGCTCCGGTCTCGGTCTGCCACCAGGTGTCGACGATCGGGCAGCGCTCCTTCCCGATCACCTTGTAATACCATTCCCAGGCCGCCGGATTGATCGGCTCGCCGACCGAACCGAGCAGGCGCAGGCTCGACAGGTCGTGCCCGTTCGGCCATTGGTCGCCCTGCCGAATGAAGGAGCGGATGGCGGTCGGCGACGTATAGAAAATGTTGACGCGGTATTTTTCGATCAGTCTCCAGAAGCGGTCGGGCTGCGGGAAGTCGGGCGCGCCTTCGTACATCACAGTGGTGGCGCCGGCCGAAAGCGGCCCGTAGACGATGTAGCTGTGGCCGGTGACCCAGCCGATATCGGCCGTGCACCAAAAGGTGTCGTCGTCGCGCAGATCGAACACCCACTTCATCGTCATCGTGACTTGCAGCAGGTAACCGGCGGTCGAGTGCACGATGCCTTTCGGCTTGCCGGTGGTTCCGGAGGTGTACAGCACGTAGAGCGGATGCTCGCTATCCAGCTCCTCGGCGGCGCAGACTTCGCTGACGCCTTGGTCGAGATCGTGCCACCAGTGGTCGCGGCCCTCCTGCATGTTGATGGCGCCGCCGGTGCGCCGGAGCACGATTACGTCCTTGACGCTGCGGCAGCCGGTGAGCGCTTCGTCCACCGCGTCCTTGAGGCGCACCTCCTTGCCGCGCCGCCAGGCGCCATCGCCCGTGATGACGACCTGCGCTTCCAGATCCTGGATGCGCGTCTTGAGGGCCTGCGCCGAAAAGCCGCCGAACACCACGCTGTGGATCACGCCCAGCCGCGCGCAGGCCAGAAGCGCCACCGGCAGCTCCGGCACCATGCCCATGTAGATGACGGCGCGGTCGCCCGCCTTCAGCCCGAGCCCCTTCAGCACGTTGGCGAAGCGGCACACCAGCCGGTGCAGTTCCTGGTAGGAAAGCTGCCGCTGATCGCCCGGTTCGCCTTCCCAGAGGATGGCCACTTTGTTCTTGCGATGCGTCGCCAGATGGCAGTCCAGGCAGTTGTAGCTTGCGTTGGTCTTCCCGCCGACGAACCACTTGGCGAACGGCGGATGCCACTCGAAGACGTGAGACCACTTCTGAAACCAGAAGAGCTCCTTTGCGGCAAGATCGCCCCAGAATTCCTCGGGCTTTTCGGCGGCTCTTTGATAGAGCGCCCGGTACTCGTCCATGCTCTTCACATGGGCGCGACTCGAGAATTCAGTGCCCGGTGGGTAAACGTTAGCTGGCGCCATGCCAGAGATATTATCAGAAACGGCATTCGGCCCGTAGCGCACGGCGCCACGGATTGAAGACACGCCGAGAAGAGTCTCGACACGGCACGCACGAGTGCGTGCGCCACAGCCGTTACCGCGGCTGGAACTTGAAATCGGAAATCGCGATCTCGTCGTTTCCCTGAATCAGAAATCCGAATTTGCCCTGGGTGAAGTCGCGGCCCGGTTCGGCAAAGGTATCGAGGGCTTTCCACTCTTCGCCCCCGCGCACCTTTTGCACCAGGCGATCCGGGGTCACCTCGATCTGAATGGTGAACGTCTTCTGGTTGCCCAGATTGTGCGGCGTCTTGGGTACTCGCTCGAGCCGCTGGCCGTTCTTGATTACCCAGGCTCTGAAATTTTTCCGGTCGATCTCGAAGAGCAAGTAGTTCTTGGAGTCGAGATACTGGAGGCACCAGCGGATCGCGCCTGCGCGGAATACGCCGCCGCCCTTGACCAATTCCACATTGAAGGTGAGGATGCCCTTGGGCGGCGGCTTAAAGGGCACGAATCCGCCACCCTTGTGGACCCAATTGTCCCCGTCCTTAGTCCAGCTCTGCGCGTCCTCGAACAACGCCATCGCGTTGGCCACCACGGGCGGAGGCGCCGCCTGCTCACGAGCCAGGTTGAAGTCCACTTCCCGATTTTCGCCGGCGGCCAGTTGGACGCGCGTTGTCGATGCGTTGAATCCCGGTGCGGTGGCCGAAAACACGTAGGTCCCCGCGGGCAACTCGATCTGGCTTCCTCGAAATTCGTGCGCTTCCGTTTCGTCGCCGCGGCGGTAAGTAACTGTCGCCGACGCCGGGTTGCGCGCAGCAATCCGGATGGTGCCGTTGGCAGAAGCCAACACGGCGTCCGCGCCCGTCAACACTACAGTCTGGCCCGCCTGAAAGGATCGCTGCAAACGCTTCGGCAGGCGCTGGTCGCGCCGCAATTCGATGGTGTGATCGCCTGGTTGGATTTCGCTAATGTTGAACAATCCATCCGGTCCCACAGTGCCGGCGATTTTCTGATCGACCAAAACCTCGGTACCGGCCATCGCGCCGTGGATTTGAAGCGAGCCGAATTGCGGCTGCGGTCTCAGGTTGAACTGCAGGCGCACTTCCGCGCCTTTCTTCACATCGACGGTTTGCTCGGGCTCGTCCTGAAAGCCGCTCTTGGCCACCCGCACCGAGACCTTACCGAGGATCGGGAGGCGCAACTGGCCGTTAGAAGTGAGCCGGCGGTACTCCTTGCCGTTCAAAAACACGCGCACGCCGTCCTGGCTGGTCGAGACAATCAGCGTGCCGGCATTGACGTCGGTTTTCAGGAACGCGGTCAGCATGGGCGCGGCGCCGAAGCTTTCGCTCATGTTGCGCTGATCCTTGCCCTCGCCCACCACGACCTCATTCACACCCGGCTGAAAACCGGTGAGGTCCGTTCCGGCCGGACCGGCATCGCCTTGCGGCTGGCCGTTGACCGCGAGCTTCCAGGGACCAGCATTGGTCACGATGCGCGCCTGCTTGCCGAAGCTGGCCACCAGCACGGCGACCATGTTCCGCGCGTTAACAGGGCCGGTGACGGCCGGCAGCCGCGCATTCGCCATCTCAAACGAGAACGATGCGTCCCCGTTCGGCCCGGTGACTTTCACGGTGTGCGTACCCGGAGCCATCTTGTCGAGTACCAATTGACCTTCCTGCAGATCAACCGGCGGCCGATCGTCCACCACGACTTTGCCCTGTACGAGATCGGTCAACAGACGAACCGAGAGTGCCTGCGGCTGAAGTGTCAGGCTGATCGACACGGGCTTGAGCGCCCTCACGGCGACGGCGCCCGCCGCGGGCTCGAAGCCGTCCAGAGACGCGGAGATCTGGTAGGTGCCTGGCGTCAGCGCGAGTTTGCAGTTAGATGTGCAAGTGGACTCGTTGCCGCCTGCCGCAGGCTTTTCCGCAACCGCCCTCACGGACGCGCCCGGAGGAGTGGTCGCAATGTCGACCTGCACGACCGCCCGGTTGCGCGCCGCGTTGATCGCGTTGCGCGTGCGAGTTTGATGCACAACAAAAAAGATGATTATCAGGGCAACCAGCACACCAGCGATTGGCGCGATTACCACCGGGCGTTTCCAGTTGAACGGGCGGCGCGGCGACGCAGGCGGACGCGTAGGCGGCTGCGGCGGTTTCTCAGGCGTTGCCGGGAGTGCGTGCGGAGGCGCTGGCGGCGGAGCCGAGTCGAATAAAGGGGATGACAGCGGCAACGGAGGCGGTTGCGCGGCCGGCTTGGCAACAGGCGGAGCGGGCGGCTGGGGCAGATTCTCAGGTGTCACCGCGAATGGGGGCGGAGGCGGTTCAGGCGGAGTAAAGTCGAATAAAGGGGATGGCAGCGGAAACGGCGCCGGCGCGGGCGATGCGGGTGAGGCGGCCGGTGCGGAGGGCACGATATCCGGGACAGAAATTGGCGGCGGAGCCGGTTGCGCCGCCGGCATCGCAGGCGGAGGCGGAGCGGGAGGCGGTTCGGCCGGCGTCACACCGAGAGCCAGCGGAGGCTGTTCCGGCGAAGCGGAGCCGTGTAAAGGGTATGAGAGCGCCAACAACGTCGCCCCAGGCATCACGGGTGCGGCGGGTGAGGCGGCCGGCGCCGGCCCCACAGTATCCGCGAAGTAAGCTGGCGGCGCAGGCGGCTCAGGCTGAGCCGGCGCGCCCGCGAATAACGGAAATAGAGGAAATGACGGCGACGGCGCCGCCGTAATCATCACGGATGATTCGCGTGGGGCGGGCGGTTCAGGCGGCGCGGGCGACGCGACCGGTTCGAGCGGTTCGGGCTCGGCGACTGGTGCCGCCGCCACGGTCTCCGGGAAAGGAGTTGGCAGCGGAGGCGGCTGCGTCTCCGGCATCGCAGGCTGAGGCGGAGCAGGGGGAGATGGGGAGATTCCCTGTTGCTTGAGCAGCGTGCCACGCGCCATCAGGCGCTGCTTGACTTCGTTTCCGGTGAACTGCACGTCGAAATCGCCAGGGAAAGCCTGGATGATTTCATTCAGCCGGAAATAGATCGGCTTCAGCGCAGCCAGTTCGGTGGCTGACTCGATCTGTTCGTCGAGTTTCTTGAGTTCCTGGTAAGAATCGATATTTTCCACGCCCACGTTGCCAATCGTACACCTTCCGGGGGATCGAGTCCTATACTGACGATGGTCAAACTGCCTGTCTTTTTGGGAGTTTAGCGGCTGGCAACGACTATCTCCCGTTTCCGATTCGATATTACGGGTCGCCGGAATGGGCACCTGCGGGAGATCCTTCACACGCAAGTGCTTGTTTCTTCAAGGATTGCGACGCGGATTCGCGCTCCCACTCAGGCTTTCGCCTGAGGTGGATGATCGGCGATTGCAGCACTGGATACCAGCGGCAACTGGCTGGTTGTGGGCGATAGGGAGATTTCGGAACCCGCGCGGGTGTAATCGGCTTGCGGTGTCAGCGGGTGTTATTCAGCACTATCGGCAGCCTCGGCATATGCGCGTCGATCTGCCGGTGGGCAGGCGTGGGCGACTTGCCTGGAACGTCTGTCTGACCGCTGGGCGGCGCTTAATCCCGCTCTTAGCATCCTTAGCGCCGCTGGCGCGCTTCGCCGGTCTGGTATTCCGGGCGCGGGCGCCGGCGGAATGGCTCTTCGTGGCAGTGCCTCTCCAATGGGGTACGGAGCGGCTGACGTAGACGTTGTTGGAACCGGACCGCGCGCAGGGCAGGGCCGATACCACGAGCAGAGTGACAATTAGCGTCCTCATGCCCCTTCTATCGGCCCCAGCGCCAAAATACTTTACATGCCTAGCCGGTTCGCCGTTAACGAGGGACCCTAAACGGGCTAATTAATCGGCGCGTTCCAGCACCACGGCAGTGGCGTCGAAGTCGCCGCGCAAGTCCACATTCAGTCCGGCTTCCATCAGATAGGCGCCGCTGAGCTGGGGCTGCTTCTCGACCAGCTTGTTATCGATCGATTCGATGCGGTACATGGCGTGCGGATCGAGTCCGCGGAGGCGGATGGTGGGAGCTGGGGTGTTGTACTCCTGCGAGTGGCGGAAGGCGAAAAGGACGGCCTGTCTGCCGCCGGGCCCGACGTATTGGTTGGCCGTCAAATCTCCGGCTCGCGGGGAGAACAGGCGATACAGATCGCCGTTCTGGACCGTGGCGCGGATGCGTTTGTCGAGCGCCACCATCTTGCCGGCCAGAGCGAAGTCCTCGCCGGTCCATTTGTTGAGATTACTGCCAATGCCCAGCGCGCCCTGCATCGCCACCAGGAAGCGATAGGGGAGCGACACGGCGCGCCCGTTGACCCAATTGGGGCTGTCGGTAACCCAGGCCGACATGATCCGCGCCGTGTGCGCCTGCGAGAAGCCTTCCTGTATGCGCAGCCGGTCGAAGGCGTCGGTGTTGTCGGACGCCCAGACTTCGTCGACGCGCCGCAGAATTTCCAGATCGATGCGGCCGCCGCCGCCGGAGCAGGATTCGATTTCGAGGCGCGGATGTTGGGCGCGCAGGCGGTCGATGACCTGGTACAGGTTCCGCACGTAGATCACCCAGAGCTTGCGCTCGTCAGCGGGACCCGCTTCCGGCCATCCAGGCTCGGAGAAAGGCCGGTTCATATCCCATTTCAAATAGCGGATGGGATACTCGGTGACCAGCTTGTCGAGGACCCCGAAGATATACTCGCGGACGTCGTCGCGCGCCAGGTTGAGGACCATCTGGGTACGGAGTTCGCTGCGCGGGCGGCCGTCGAAATGGATCACCCAGTCGGGATGGCTGCGGTAGAGGTCGCTATCGGCGTTGACCATCTCGGGCTCTACCCACAGGCCGAAGTCCATGCCGAGGCCGTTGACGCTATCGATCAGCGGCTTCAGGCCGTTGGGGAATTTCTTGGGATTGACCACCCAATCGCCGAGGCCGGCGTGGTCGTTGTTGCGCGCGCCGAACCAGCCGTCATCCATCACGAACAGCTCGACGCCCAGCGTGGCGGCCTTGGCGGCGAGGGCTTTCTGGCCGGCTTCATTGACGTCGAACTCGGTGGCTTCCCAGGAATTGTAGAGCACGGGGCGGAGCCGCGCGGATGCGCCGCCGGGCAAAATCCGTTCGCGCTCGAAGCGGTGCAGCAAGCGCGAGGCGCCGCCGAAGCCGCCGGCCGAGAAACCGCCGTAAAATGCCGGCGTTTCGAGCGTCTCGCCGGGTTTCAGCGGATACGCGAAATCGAAGGAGTTGAATCCGCCGGTGACGCGGACCTGCCTGTAGGGAGTCTGCTCGACGGTGATGCGCCAGTTGCCGCTCCAGGCCAGCGCGCCGAACCAGACGCGGCCGGACTCCTCGTTGGCGTCGCCCTGATCCACCGCGAACCATGGGTTGAAGCCATGGCTGGTGTGGCCCTTGCGGCTCTCGATCACCTTCATGCCTTCGTGGATCGGCTCCCGCACGAGCTGCGTTTCGGCAGCCCAGCGGCCGTTGAGATAACTGAGCTGATAGCCGGTTCCGGCGGGCATGTACCAGGTGGCGGATTGCGCGCTCTCGATGGTCAGCGTATGCGCCGTGCCGTTGCGCACCGTGGCGGAACGCCGGATGATGCCGTACTCCGGATAGACGCGATAGTGGAGGGTCACCTCGATCGGGTCGCGAATGTCTTTGAGGGAGATGTCGAGATCGTTCTGCTCGATGCGGTGGGAGACATATTGCAGCACCAGGTCGCGGTCGCCATCTTCGCGGACGATCTTGAGCGCCGGTTCGTAGTAACGCGTGCCGCCCCATCCGGGGTACTCTTCGTTCTCCATCATCTGCCTCGGGTCGAAGGACGACAGTTCGCGGGCCGGCGCGAGGGCCGGCAGGTCGGCGAGGTTCCACAAAGGGGCGCCCCAATAAATGTTCCTCAGGGAGCGGTCGGGAGCGATTCCCAGGACGTAGGAATTCTGGCTGGTGGTCAGGAGAAAGACCTGGCGGTCTTCGGCGAATCGAATAGACTGGGCGAATAGTCCGGAGGTCAGAAGCAAGAGAATCGGCACGCGGCGCATAACGTTCCTCAGTATAGCGGCTGGCAGCGCGCGATGAGTTCGGGAAGGTCCGGCGCTCCGATCATTAGCTTTGGTAATTAGAATCCCGCTATCCATCAAGCACCCCAAAAATACATGACGAATCGTGGACATATAAAAAATTCCGAGTAACAACTGCGCCTGACTGATGCTGACGGTTCATAACGTCCGGCATCACAGGCGACGCGCCGTTTTGCAATGGAAATGCAGTGGTGGTAGCTATGTCATCGCGCGGGATTGAACTGCCTCAGGACTG
>Ga0187848_10000677_pt1 | contig 30397 bp, 24 predicted proteins | sample June2016WEW_4_40_FD_132424 | JGI IMG/M metagenome (GOLD analysis project Ga0187848, IMG submission 132424) | Peatland microbial communities from SPRUCE experiment site at the Marcell Experimental Forest, Minnesota, USA - June2016WEW_4_40 | ecosystem: Environmental > Terrestrial > Soil >... | reverse complement strand
TGGACCTATTGGGAGAAATTCGACTATTTCGCGGTGTTCTGGGGCGTAGCCGTGATCGGTGGCACGGGCCTGCTGCTGTGGTTTCCGGAGATCTTCACGCACGTTTTCCCCGGCTGGGCCGTCAATGTCGCCACCACGATCCACAGCGATGAAGCCCTTCTGGCCGTGAGTTTCATTTTTGTAGTTCACTTTTTCAACACCCACTTCCGTCCCGAAAAATTCCCCATGGACACCGTGATTTTCACCGAGGGCATGCCGCTCGAGGAGTTTGAGCGCGACCGTCCCCGGGAGTACCGTCAACTGGTGGAGAGCGGCGAGTTGGCCCAGATGATGATGCCCGCGCCCGCGCCCCGCGACGTGAGATTCTGGCGCCGCCTCGGTTTCACCGCTCTTACCATCGGCCTGGTGTTGATCGGCCTGATCGTCTACGCGATGATTTTCGCCTATCGCTGAAGTTGCCTTGGTGGCTCTGCCGCCGGTGCCTAGAGGTCCGAAAGCTGGAAAGTAGGTGCGTCAGACGTGGAATCGAGGACCAGACGTAACCGGTTGAGAAAACAGAGGGCGTTGAAAGATCGTTGGATGGGGCCAAAATCAGAGCGAGAAGTGAATTGATCGCGGGATTGCGCCGGGCGGCTCTCCGTCAGACACGCCACGTAACCCGCTCCTGGGCCGCCCGGTCGATTATCCTTACTGGTATGAAGATTGGTTTCATCGGACTCGGCCGTATGGGTTCCGGCATGGCGCGCAACCTGCTTCGTGCCGGCCATGAGCTAGTTGTATTCAACCGCAGCCGGGATAAGGCGGAGGCCCTGGTAGCCAGTGGCGCCCGTATCGCCGATTCCCCGGCCGGTGCCTGTTGCGAATCGGAGGCCGTCATGACCATGGTCGCCGACGACCGGGCGGTCGAACAGATCGTCTTCGGCGAAAACGCCATCGCCTCCGCGCTTCCGGCCGGTGCGATCCACATTTCGTGCAGCACCATCAGCACCGCGCTCGCCAGGCGGCTCGCCGCGGAACACCGCCGGCGCGGGCAGATGTATTTGAGCGTCCCCGTTTTCGGCCGTCCAGAAGCCGCCGAAAGCAAGAATCTCCTTGTGGTGGCCGCCGGTCCGCCGGAACTCGTGGAGCGCTGCCGGCCCCTGTTCGACGCCATCGGCCGCCAGACATTTGTGGTTGGCTCCGATCCTGCGCAGGCCAATGCCGCCAAGCTTTGCGGAAACTTCATGATCGCCGCCATGCTGGAGGCGTTCGGCGAGGCTTTCGCCACGCTGCGCAAGGCCGGCGTACCACCCCGCGCCTTCCTGGAGATTATGAGTGCGTTGTTCGGCTCGCCGGTCTATGCGAACTACGGAGGTTTGGCTGTCGACGAGAAGTTCGAACCGGCCGGATTCGCGGTGCGCTTGGGGCTCAAAGACGTCCGTCTGGTGCTCGAAACGGCTGAGGAACTCGCCGCGCCGATGCCGCTTGCCAGCCTGATCCACGATCATTTACTCTCGGCCGTGGCTCACGGACAAGCCGATCTGGACTGGTCGAGCGTCACCCGCGTTGCCGCGCGCAGTGCTGGTATCGGGTAGCCATCTCGCCCGCGGATTTCCACTGCGCTTGGCCTCGCGCGCGCCCAATTCCGCCGAACAGTGTCATTGGGGCCCGGTGGGAGCGATGGGGTGGCGTGTCCGCGGACGGCCGCGACGGGCGAAGCCCCCAGGAAGGTGCTCGTGATCGCGTGCCATTTATGAAATGCGTTCTAGCCATTCATCGCGCCGGCGGTTTCACGGCGGAAATACTCCACGGTGAGGCGCAGGCCTTCTTCGAGCGTCACTTGCGGCTCCCAGCCTAGCGCCGCGCGCGCCTTGCCGATATCGGGGCAGCGCTGCCTGGGGTCGTCCTCGGGTAGCGGCCGGAACTCGATGGGCGAATGCGAACCCGTTAGCCGCCGTATGTACTCCGCGAACTCGAGGATCGTCATTTCGTGCGGGTTGCCCAGGTTCACCGGGTAGCGCTCGCCGGAGAGCATCAGCCGGTAGATGCCGTCCACCAAGTCGGTCACGTAACAGAAACTGCGGGTCTGCGAGCCACGCCCGAAAACCGTGATCGGCGTCCCGGCGAGCGCCTCGCAAAGAAAGGCCGGCACCACGCGGCCATCATTCAGCTTCATGCGCGGGCCGTAAGTATTAAAGATGCGCGCGATGCCGGTGTCCACGCCGTGCTTGCGGTAGTAGGCCATGGTCAGTGCTTCGGCGAACCGCTTGCCTTCGTCGTAGCAGGAGCGCGGCCCGACCGGATTCACGTGGCCCCAGTACGTTTCCACCTGCGGGTGGACCTCCGGGTCGCCATAGCATTCCGAAGTGGAAGTCAGCAGGAAGCGCGCGCACTTCTCCAGCGCCAGGTCGAGCATGCGCTGCGTGCCGGCCGAGCCCACCGCGAGGGTTTCGATCGGGTGCTCGAGATAGTCCTTCGGGCTGGCGGGCGAAGCCATGTTCACCACCACATCCACCACGCCCGCGATCGAAAACGGCTCGGTGATGTCCTGCTGGATGAGCCGGAAACGCGGTTCGTCCGCCAGGTGCCCCAGGTTGCGTGTGGCTCCGCTAAGGAAATTGTCGAGCCCCACCACCGTGTGCCCCTCCGCCAACAGGCGGTCGCAAAAATGAGACCCGATGAACCCGGCCGCGCCGGAAACGACAATGCGCAAGAGAACCTCCTTTTTGATTTTAGCCGTGGCGGGCGCGGAGCCGGCGAAGAAAACCGGCAACCTGAAGGATGCCCCACCAGTGCTACATTTGAGACTCTGGCGAATGCCGATGCACGCATCGTGGCTGGAACGCTTCATTCTGATTGTGCTCGCCGGCGCTTCGGTGTGGCTGTTCTGGCGGCGCTTTCGCACTGTGGTTCGCGTGTTGCGCACTGCCCGCTCGACGCCGGACTATAGCCTCGCGCCGATCGGTCCGCGCATTCGCAGTTTTCTTTGGGAAGTCGCCGCGCAGGGCAAGGTGATTGGCGGGCGCCCGCTCGTGGGCCTCGCGCACGCGTTCGTGTTCTGGGGATTCTGCGCCTTCGCGCTGGTCACGCTGAATCATTTCGCCGAGGCATTCGGCGTGCGGCTGCTCCCGCCAGAGAGCGCATGGGGCCGCGCCTATTTGGACTTTGTCGCCGTCTGGGCGGTCGCGGTCGCGGTGGCGATCACCGGCCTTTTCGTGCGGCGGTTTGTCGCGCGGCCGGTCTGGCTCGGCGAGCTTTCGAAAGAATCGGGCGTGATCGCGGGGCTGATCTTTTTCCTGATGCTCACCTACCTGGCGGGGCTGCGGCTACCCGAGGGCACCGGCGCCCACGTGAACTGGTGGCTGCACACGCTGGCGATTCTGGCGTTTCTGCCGTTGATTCCGCACACCAAGCATCTCCACCTGGCGCTCAGCCCGGTGACCGTGTTCCTGCGGCGGCAAGGCTTCAGCCGCATACCGCCGCTCGCGGGTGATGAGGATTTCGGTCTCGACACCGGCAAAGACATAACCCGCATCGACGCCTTGCAGGCATTCACCTGCGTCGAATGCGGACGCTGCACCGAGCATTGCCCCGCGTACTCGACCGGAAAGATCTTGAACCCGAAGGAAATCGTGCTGGGCGTTCGCCGTTACCTGAACGAATTCGGAACGAATGGCGAAGCGCCGCTGCTGGGCCGGCACATCGAAGAAGAAGCCGCGTTTCAATGCACCACCTGCGGCGGCTGCGAATTCGAGTGCCCGGTGGGGATTCAGCATTTGCCGCTGATCGTCGGCCTGCGCCGCGGCGCGGTGAACACCGGAAAATGGGAGAACGAATACGGCTCCAAGCTGTTCCTCAACCTGGAGCGCAATGGTAACGCGCTTGGCTTCGCCCCCGCCGAGCGGCAGAAGTTCATCGAGAAAAACGAGCTGCCCTATTTCGACGGTGCGCAGGAATATTGCCTCTGGCTGGGCTGCATGGGCGCGTACGATCCCCAGGGACGGGAGATCGTTTTGGCGCTGGCTCGCGTGCTGCGCCACGCCGGCGTCACCTTCGGCGTGCTGCGCAAGGAAAAATGCACCGGCGATCCGGCGCGCCGGCTGGGCAACGATCTCGCCGGCGCCCAGGTGGCGGAGGCCAACATCGAAACGCTGCGCACGGCGCACGTGGCTCGCATGGTGTCCATCTGCCCGCATTGCGTGCGCACCATCGGCACCGATTGGCGCGAGTATGGAGCCGCGTTCAGAATCGAGCACCACAGCGAACTGCTGGCGCGGTTGGGAACAAGCGATGCCAATCGGCTGCCGGTCGCCCAAGCCTCGGCCGGTACCGTCGTATTCCACGATCCCTGTTATCTGGGCCGTTACCGCGATGTCTACGACGAACCGCGCAGCGTACTGGCGCGCTACGCGGATGTAGCCGATCCGCCGCGCGCCCGCAAGCGCTCCTTCTGCTGCGGCGCCGGCGGCGGGCAGATGTTTCTCGGCGAGGAGAAAGGCAAACGTATCAACCTGGCGCGCGCCGAAGAACTCGTAGCCACCGGCGCCCCCGTGATCGGCACCGCTTGCCCGTTCTGCCAGAGCATGTTTCGCGACGCCCTCGGCACTCTCACCCAGTCGCCACCCAAGCTGCTCGATATCGCGCAGATCGCGGCCGCGGCGCTGACGGACCGGTAACTCGTGGCGCGCGCGTCCACGCGTGCTGTGTCGGCAGTCGTGCCGACATTTTTTCTGCCAAATTCGTGCTGGCACGGGCGAAGAAAAGTCGCGATGACTCGCGACTCTGCACGCGTGGACGCGCGCGCCACGGCTACCCCGCCAGCCTCGCATTTTCCGCGCCGCCGGGCAGCAGCAGCTCCAGAAAAGCTTGTGCGGCGCGGTTGAATTTCTTTCGCCGACGGTGCACGATGCCCACCGGCCGCACCAGGCCCGGAGTTTCCAGCCCCACCGCTACCAGCCGCCCTCGATCGACGTCCGCCTGCATGCTGCGCGCGGGCAGAATGCTGACGCCCGATCCCAACGCCACGGCTTCCTTGATCATCTGGACGTTGTCGAAGTGCATCACCATCCGCACCGTCACCCCGCGCACGCGCAGGAAGCGGTCGATTTCGCGGCGAATCGAAAGATCTTCATCGAAGCCGATGAAATCGATTGCCTCCAGGTCGGCTGCCAGCACAAGCCGGTGGCCGGCGAGCGGGTGCGACGGCGGCACGGCCAGCCGCATCTCTTCCTCGCGCCAAGGAATCGCGGAAATCTCGCGGCTCGACTCGGGATAGCTCACCAGCCCCAGGTCCGCCTGGCCGCCGCTCACCGCGGCATAGACCTTGTCCGGCCGCATGTATTCCACTTCCAGGCGCGCGGTGGGGTGACTCAAGGAAAACTCTTCGCTCAGCCGGCTCATCTCCGAAAGCCCGATCGAATAGATCGACGCCACCCGCACGGTGCCTTCCACTTCCTGTTTGAGCCGCTCCAGCGCGAGCTGAAACTCGTCTTCCTGCCGCATCACATCGCGGCAGAAGTCGGCGTACAGCTTACCGGCGGGCGTCAGTTCCAGGGGCCTCTTGGAGCGGTCCAGCAAGGGCGCTCCCAAGCGCCGTTCCACCTCCTGCACATGTTGGCTCGCCGCAGATTGGGTGACACCGCAGAGCTTAGCTCCTTTGCTCATGCTGCCCGTGACAGCTATCTCCTTGAAAAGGCGAAGATCCCAGAAGCTCACCCGTTCAGTATATCATAATCTGTGCTAATTTAGTTATAGAATCAATTTTCTGTTGCCTAATAGTAGCTCTGCTGGTAAACTGGTGAGCTAAGGCAACCGCCGAAACAGCACCAGCCGCGGCCGGACTACCCTCCGCGAGTCGTGGATGACATCGGGACGATTTATGAATGACAGCGTTATGCCTCGCGGCCTGCCCCAACCACAGGGTCTCTATGACCCAGCGCAAGAACGCGACTCCTGCGGCATCGGCTTCGTTGCCAATATCAAAGGCCAGAAATCGCACGACATCATCGTCAAGGGCATTCAGGTGCTGATCAACCTGACCCACCGCGGCGCGTGCGGCTGCGATCCGGAAACCGGCGACGGCGCCGGCGTGCTGATTCAGATCCCGCACAAGTTCTTCGCCCGCGAGTGCGCCAAGCGCGGCTTCACGCTGCCGGCCGCCGGCGAATACGGGGTGGGCATGACGTTCCTTCCGGTGGAACGCCACGACCGCCTGCAATGCGAAGGCATTCTGGAGCGCATCGTCACCGAGGAAGGTCTCACCGTGCTCGGCTGGCGCGACACTCCCATCAATGGCGCCGCCATTGGCCGCGAGGCGCGCAACAGCCAGCCCTACATCCAGCAGATTTTCGTCGGCCGCGCCAAGGGGATGAACGAGGATCAGCTCGAGCGCAAACTGTATCTGGTCCGCAAACGTGCCGAAACCGAGGTTGCCAAGTCGGATCTGCCCGATAAGAGCTTCTTCTACATGCCGTCGTTCTCGTGCCGCACCATCGTCTACAAGGGCCTGCTGCTGGCGCCGCAAATCGCCAACTTCTATCCCGAGCTGAGCGATCCGGACGTGGTCAGCGCGCTCTGCCTGGTGCACCAACGCTTCTCCACCAACACCTTTCCCACCTGGCAACTGGCGCACCCTTACCGGTTCATCGCGCACAACGGGGAAATCAACACGCTGCGCGGCAATGTGAATTGGATGCACGCGCGGCAGTCGGTGCTGGAATCGCCCTTGTTCGGCGCCGATATCAAGAAGCTGTTCCCCATCATCCAGCCGGGCGGCAGCGATTCGGCTTCGTTCGATAACGCGCTCGAGCTGCTGGTGATGGCCGGCCGCGGCATCAGCCACGCCATGGCCATGCTGATTCCCGAAGCGTGGTCGGGCAACCCGGACATGAACCCGCAGAAACGCGCGTTCTACGAATATCACGCGTCGCTGATGGAACCGTGGGACGGCCCGGCCGCCATCGCCTTCACCGACGGCCGCTCGATCGGCGCCACCCTGGACCGCAACGGCCTGCGCCCGGCGCGCTACCTGGTCACCAACGACGACCTCATCATCATGGCTTCGGAAGCCGGCGTGCTCCCCGTCAAGCCCGAGGATGTCAAGCTCAAGGGCCGCTTGCAGCCCGGAAAGATGTTGCTGGTGGATACCGTGGGCGGCCGCATCATTTCGGACAGGGAACTCAAGGCCAGCCTGTATGGCCGCAACCCATACCAGCTCTGGATCAAGGAGAACCAGGTCAATATTCACGAACTGCCCGAGCCGCCGCGCGAGTACGGCACCGAGCGGGACACCCTGCTGCTGCGGCAGCGCGCCTTCGGCTACACGGATGAAGATTTGAAAATGATCCTCGGCCCGATGGCCGCCAAGGGCGAAGAGCCGGTCGGCTCGATGGGCGCCGATACGCCGCTGGCCTGTCTTTCCGACAAGCCGCAGCCGCTGTTCAACTACTTCAAGCAGCTTTTCGCCCAGGTGACCAACCCGCCCATCGACCCCATCCGCGAAGAGATGGTCATGTCGCTGATCAGTTACATCGGCACCGAGCGGAACATCCTGGCCGAAACCCCGCAGCACTGCCACACGCTGCGCCTGCCGCATCCCATCCTCACCAACCGCGATCTGGAGCGGCTGCGGCGCGTTTCGCAAGGCGATTTCCTAGCCACCACGCTACCCATGCTCTTCGCCGTCGAGGAAAACGGCCGCGGCCTGGAGCGCGCGCTCGACCAGCTCTGCCGCCGCGCTTCGCTCGCCATCCAGTCCGGCTATACGCTGCTGATTCTCTCCGACCGCGGCCTGGACCGGGACTACGCGCCGATTCCCAGCCTGCTCGCGCTCACCGCCGTACACAATCACCTGGTGCGCGAGGAGACGCGTACACAAGTGGCGCTCATCATCGAATCGGGCGAGCCGCGCGAAGTGATGCACTTCGCGCTGCTGATTGGCTACGGCGCCAGCGCCGTCAATCCCTACCTGGCTCTCGAAACGTTGCAAGCCGGCCAGCTTCAGGATACCGGCGTGAAGCCGGAAAAGGCCGTGGCTCATTTCATCAAGGCCATCAACAAGGGCCTGCTCAAGACTTTTTCCAAGATGGGCATTTCCACCTTGCAGAGCTATCGCGGCGCGCAGGTGTTCGAAGCCATCGGCCTCTCGAAGCGTCTGGTGGATCGCTATTTCACGGGCACCGTTTCGCGCATCGAGGGCGTGGATCTGGACGTTCTGGCGCGCGAGGCCATCCTCAAGCACCAGCATGCCTTCCAGCCGGTGCACGAATCCGATACCGACCTCGCCATCGGCGGCACCTATCAATATCGCGCGCGCGGCGAGTACCACCTCTTCAATCCGCAGACCATCGCCAAGTTGCAGCACGCCGTGCGGCAGGAGAGCTTTACCACCTTCCAGGAATACACGGAGCTGATCGACGGGCAGAATCAGCAACTCGCCACATTGCGCGGGCTGCTCGAGATCAAGCAGTCGGACCAGCCGATTCCGCTCGAAGAGGTCGAGCCGGTAGCTTCCATCGTCAAACGCTTCGCTACCGGCGCCATGTCGTTCGGCTCCATTTCCAAGGAAGCCCACGAAACCCTGGCGCTGGCCATGAACCGCATCGGCGGCAAATCGAACACCGGCGAGGGCGGCGAAGACGAGGAGCGCTTCGGCGACGGGCGCCGCTCCGCCATCAAGCAGGTGGCCTCCGGCCGCTTCGGCGTCACCGCCAGTTACCTGGTCAACGCCGACGAATTGCAGATCAAGATGGCGCAGGGCGCCAAGCCCGGCGAAGGCGGCCAGCTTCCGGGCCATAAAGTGGATGCGGTGATCGCCCGCGTGCGCCACTCGATTCCCGGCGTGGGCTTGATTTCTCCCCCGCCGCACCACGACATCTATTCCATCGAAGACCTGGCGCAGTTGATTTACGATCTCAAGAACGTCAACCCGCGCGCGCGCATCGCGGTCAAGCTGGTGGCCGAAGTGGGCGTGGGGACAGTGGCGGCCGGCGTCGCCAAGGCGCATGCCGACGTGGTGCTGATCTCAGGCGATTCCGGCGGCACCGGCGCTTCCCCGCTCAGCAGCATCCGCCATGCCGGCATACCCTGGGAGCTGGGCCTGGCCGAAACGCATCAGGTGCTGGTGCTCAACGATCTGCGCGGCCGCATTCGCGTGCAGACCGATGGCAAGCTGCAAACCGGCCGCGACGTGGTGATCGCGGCCCTGCTGGGCGCCGAGGAGTTCGGCTTCTCGACCGCGCCGCTGGTGGCCCTCGGCTGCATCATGATGCGCAAGTGCCACCTCAACACCTGCCCGGTCGGCGTGGCCACGCAGGACCCGGCGCTACGCGCCAAGTTCCGCGGCGCGCCCGAGCACGTCATCAACTTCTTCTTCTACCTCGCCGAGCAGGTCCGCGGCTACATGGCGCAGATGGGCTTCCGCACCTTCGACGAGATGGTGGGCCGGGTGGACATGCTGGACCCGCGTGCGGCGCTGGACCACTGGAAAGCCAAGGGCCTCGACTTGTCGATGATCCTGCACAACCCGCAGGTGCCGCTGCGCATCGCGCGGCGCTGCGTCCAGGCGCAGGATCACGGGCTCGACCAGGCGCTCGATTACAAGCTGATCGATCACGCCCGCGACGCCATCGAGGGCGGCGACCCCATTGTCATCAAGCTCCCCATCCGCAATATTCACCGCACCGTGGGCGCCATGCTCTCGGGCGAGATCGCGCGCCGCCACGGTTCGGCTGGCTTGCCCGACGGCACCATCCACTTTCAGTTCACCGGTTCGGCCGGCCAGAGCTTCGGTGCGTTTCTGGCCCACGGCGTGACGCTGGAACTGGAAGGCGACGCCAACGATTACGTCGGCAAGGGCCTCTCCGGCGGCAAGCTGATCGTCTATCCGCCGCGCGCGTCAACCTTCCTGCCGGAAGAGAATATCGTCATCGGCAACGTGGCCCTCTATGGCGCTACCAGCGGGGAAGCGTTTCTCAACGGCATGGCCGGCGAGCGCTTCGCCGTGCGCAACTCCGGCGCCACCGCCGTGGTGGAAGGCCTGGGCGATCACGGCTGCGAGTACATGACCAATGGCCTGGTGGTGGTGCTCGGCAAGGTCGGCCGCAATTTCGCCGCCGGCATGAGCGGAGGCATTGCCTTCGTCCTCGATGAGAAGGGCGATTTCGCCGAGAAGCGCTGCAATACCGCCGGCGTGGACCTGGAATCCGTGGGCGAAGCCGATGCCGGCCTGCTGCAGGGGCTGATTTATCGCCACGTCGAGTACACCGCCAGCCCGCGCGGTAAGTGGATACTGGAAAACTGGGAGCAGATGGTGCCCCAGTTCGTCAAAGTATTCCCGCACGAATACAAGCGCGTCCTGGGAATTCACCGCGAAACCGCCGCGGTGGCGTAGCGCCGGCGGATTTCAAAACGGAGCCGACATGGGAAAAACAACCGGGTTCATGGAATACACGCGCGAGGTGGCCGAGCGCCGCCCGCCGGCCGAGCGCATCAAGGACTGGTTCGAAATCTACCGCCCCTTCCCCGAGGCGAGCCTGCGCAGCCAGGCCGCTCGTTGCATGGATTGCGGAGTTCCCTTTTGCCACACCGGTTGCCCGCTCACCAACCTGATCCCCGATTGGAACGACTTCATCTACCATGGCCGCTGGCACGACGCCGTGCGGCAGTTGCACTCGACCAACAATTTCCCCGAATTCACCGGCCGCATCTGCCCGGCGCCCTGCGAGGCCTCGTGCGTGCTCGGCATCAATGAGCCGCCGGTAGCCATCAAGCAGATCGAACGCTCCATCGTCGATCGCGGCTTTGAGGAGGGCATCATCCGGCCGGAACCTGCCGCCGTCAAGACCGGCAAGCGCGTCGCCGTGGTGGGATCTGGCCCCGCCGGGCTCGCCGCCGCGCAGCAGTTGGCGCGCGCCGGCCACGCCGTCACCGTGTTTGAGAAGAACGACCGCATCGGCGGCCTGCTGCGCTACGGCATCCCCAACTTCAAAATGGAAAAGCACCTCATCGACCGGCGCCTGGAGCAGATGCGCGGCGAAGGCGTCGAATTCCGGACCAACGTCCACGTCGGCGGCAATGTGCCGGTGGAGGACCTGCGCAAGGAGTTCGATGCCATCCTGCTGGCCGGCGGCGCCGAACATCCGCGCGACCTCAACGTGCCCGGCCGCAACTTGCAGGGTATTCATTTCGCCATGGAGTTCCTGCCGCAGCAGAACCGGCGCAACGAAGGCGATACGGTCCCGGAATCCGAGGCCATCCTGGCAACCGGCAAGCGCGTCATCATCATCGGTGGCGGCGACACCGGCGCCGATTGCCTGGGGACGAGTCATCGCCAGGGCGCGCTCTCCGTCACCCAATTCGAGCTGCTACCCAAACCGCCCGACGATCGTTCGCCATCCACCCCTTGGCCGCTGTGGCCCATGCAACTGCGCGTCGAAAGCTCGCATGAAGAAGGCGGCATGCGCGATTGGGGCGTCGCCACCACCGGTTTCACCGGCGACGATCGTGGCCACGTGAAGCAACTGCACGCCGTGCGCGTCGGCCCGCCGCCCAAATTCGAGGCCATCGCCGCGAGCGAGTTCACCATCGATGCCGGCCTGGTGCTGCTGGCGATGGGTTTCCTCGGTCCGGTGAAGAACGGCATGATCGAACAGCTCGGCGTGGCGCTGGACGCGCGCGGCAACGTGGCCGCCGATGCGAATTACATGTCGAGCGTGCCTGGCGTGTTCGCCGCCGGCGACATGCGCCGCGGCCAGTCCCTGGTGGTCTGGGCCATCGCCGAAGGCCGCAAAGCCGCGCAAGGCATCGACCGTTACCTCACCGGTGCCACGAAGCTGGCGTAAGCGCGGTTGGCAGTTACCTGCTGGCTTGGGGGTGCGGCCGACGCCGCATCCACGGCCGGGCTCGCCGCCCGGCTGCACCGATTGACAATCGGTGCGCGGGTTGCCAACCCGCCCCACAAGCCAGAGCGTCAACCAAGGCGGTCACAAGAAGTGCTCGCCGCTCAGAACGAAAGCGAAGCGATCATCTCATCCAGGTCGTGCTGCAAGGCGGTCTTCTTCTTTTGGAGTTCCGCCTGGCGGTCGCGCAGGCCGGTCAGCTTCTGCTCCAGCGCGCCGAGCTGCCGCGCGTAGTCCTGCACCTGCTGCTGCTGGCCGCTGACGCGGTTGAGACTCTCAATATTCCGGCGCAGCCGGTCCTCATCCGTGTTCAGGTCCTTCAACTGGCGCTCGGCGTCGTCGATAGCGGCGTTGTTCTCGGCGATCTGCTGTTTCTGATTGGCGATCCGCCCAAGCTGCTTGCGGCCTTCTTCGTTCAGGTCGCGGTTGCGGACATAGCTCAGCAGGAAATCCGGTGTTGCATTGGTAAGGAGAAAGAACTTACTGTCGATGTGTTCTTCGGAGACCGCGAACGTCTTGGTCGCTCCCGCCGCGAGCGGCACTTCAAAACGGTAGTTGTCCGCGGTCTTCTCCATCGGCTTCTGGTTGAGCAGCGTGTAGCCGGCGCGCAGCGGATGTTCGATGATCAGCGTCTTGGCCTTCTGGTCCACATTCCGTACGGTGTAAGTCACGATCTCTTCCGTAGCGGACTTGGCGGTGAGTACGCCTTGGTACAAATGAATCTCGCGCGTCACCGCCTGCTTGCTGTCGAACGCCGTGGTAATCCGCGTGCCCAAGTCGACAGCGTAACTGATGAGCCGCTTGTCGCCGGCCTTGAGCGTCTCCATCAGCGCTTCGCCGCCGTACACGCCGCCGTCATACACGGTGATGGGGCCGCCATCCAGGACCTTGCCGGTCGAATTGGTCAGCTCGGCGGCGTTGGTGGGATGCTCGGAGGAACGGTCGGACCAGATCAGCAGTTTGCGCGCGTCGAGCGCCTCTTGCAGGAACGGCAGCATGGCCGATTCGTTCTTGCGGATGGTCACCGGTTGCGCCATGCGGTATTCGAACAGCTCGCCGACCGCATCGGCCGAAGCTCCGGCAACGATGGAGCTGGGAGAGGCGAAGGCCGGCGGCATACCCGCGAAGTTGCCTGATTTAACCACGAAAGACGGCTGCGCCTTGGCCGAACTAACAGCGCCGAGGGAACCCGCCGAGAACTGCGGAGCCGCCGACGCATCCCCATTCGCATTGATTCCGATTACCTCTCCCGAGTATCCCCCCTCATGCAGCACCGGCCGCGCCGCGGTATCCTCCGGCAACTCGGCGCTGGGCCGGCTCACGTAGCGCGGCGCATAAAGCTGGCTGGTAAAGGAAATCGGCCGCCCCGAGACCAGCGAAAGCCGCACCTTGGTCCAATCCTCGCCGGTGGTGTTATCCACGATGGCCCAACCTTCGAGCACCGGTTTCCCGGCGTCCGGCAGGATCAGCCGGTAGCTCGATTTCCATACCGGCGCCGGGACCATGTAGCTGGCCGTGATTTGCCGCTCCTTGGCGCCGGTGGAATCGATATACACGCTGCGCCGTTCCTTCGACCGCGCGGCGGCCAGCGCCGCCAGGTAATCCCGGAACTGTTGCTGCAGTTGCGAATCGGCGAAGCGAATGCCGGCGGCCGCGCCCAGGTCCAGGTTGCGCAGCTCACCCGAATCGAGCAGCAACGTCAACTGCTCGCGCGCCGGCTGATTTTCGGCGGCAGGGATTTCGCGCGCGTTGACGATCGCGCCGCTCACCGTATCGTTGCCGAACTTGAGCTCGATCCGCGCGCCCTTCAACTGGTCGAGCATGCCGCTCAACGGCTGCGCGCCGCCAATCTGAAAGGGGAACTGCGCCAGCGTGTGGCTGAGCGGGTCCATGGAATCGTAGCGCAGGCCGGAAATCTTACCGCCGCCGCGCTCTTCAATGGTCAGCGATTTCAAAACGTCGTTCATCTCCCCCGCGTCGAAATCCAGACGCGCCGAGTCGCCGGGCCCCAACGTGCCCGCGCGCTCGAAGAATCCCACCCCGTGCTTGTAGAGCACCACCTGGGTGACCGGTAATTCCGCGGGCACGGCCAGCGCCGCGCCCACCAGCAGGCAGAACAGTGTGCGTATCATCATTAGTTTTAGACTCCGGCCAGGCGGCGGGGTTACCGCCTTTTCAGGCCCAAAACGCCGATCGCAGCAGATCCCTTCACTCGCCCATCACTTTGAGAATCAAGCGCTTGGAGCGCCGGCCATCGAATTCGGCGTAATAGACCTGTTGCCAGGGGCCGAAATCCAGTCTGCCCTTGGTTACCGGCACGATTACCTGGTGGTGCACCAGCAGGCTCTTCAGATGCGAATCGCCGTTGGTTTCGCCAGTGCGGTGATGCCGGTAGTTCTCGCGGAACGGCGCCAGCGATTCCAGCCACTCGTCGATGTCGGCAAGCAGCCCGTCTTCGGCGTCGTTGACCCACACGCCCGCCGTGATGTGCATGGCGGATACCAGGATCATTCCTTCCTGGATGCCGCTCTTGCTCAGCGCGGTTGCGACGTGAGATGTAATGTTTACATATTCCCGGTGTTTGATAGTCTTGAAGGTCAGATATTCCGTGTAGAATTTCATAGGGCGATCATAGCAATTACGTCGCATGAGTCACTCGTCGCGGGAGATCCTGATTGTCGATGACGAGGGCACGCTTCTCAAGTTGATGAGCGTGTACCTGCGCCGGCTCGGATACACCGTGACGGCCGCGAATACCGTTGCGAAAGCCTGGGAACACGTGAAACGAAGCCCGGGGCAATTCGCCGTGGTGGTGATTGACGCGGGCATGGCAGAAACCGGCATCGACGATCTGGTTCTCGAACTCCTCGCCTTCCACCCGAGCCTGCGAGTGGTGGTCAACAGCGGGTATCCTGTGGATATGAGCGTTTTGCAGCAGGCCGCGCCGGGACGCGCCGAGTTTCTGCACAAGCCTTTCAGTCCGGACATGCTGGTAGCGGCGTTGCGGAGGATGCTTGGCCCGCAAGAAGAAGTTTGATCTCCCCAAAGAGGTCAGGGCCATCGCCCGCGAGCGCGTGGGGCGCGTGCCGCCGGCCGCGGTGATTCCGCCCAAGCCGTCGCGTCCCAAAGTCAAGCACAAGAAACGCCAGGACGAGGAAATGGAATGAAAATGGCAAATCCGTATTCGCGGCGCGACTTCGTGGCCCTCTCGGTGGCCGGGCCCCTGGTGGGATGGCTGCCGTGGTTCCGGCCCAAGGAACTCGTGGTGGGGGACGCGCGGTTCCGCATCGTCCGTAACCATCGTTCCACCCGGCGCTATGTGCTGCTCGATGGCGGCCAGGATGCCGCGCGCCAAGTGCTCTTGCAGCACATGGAATCGCAGCGCGGGACCGCGTACCTGATCGAGGGCGCGGCCAGGGAGGTCGAGATCGCCGGCGGCAAGCTCGATCCCAACCGGATGTTCTCGCGCGCCGGCGCCGAAGCCAGCCTGAGAAGCTTGAACCCCGGGTGGAACGAAGGGCAAATCACTGCGGCGCTCGACCTGCTCGACCGCCAGCGCGAAAAGCTCCTCGACGCGCTGATCCCGCCGGATCGCGGCCTCTTGATCGCGCTGGGCGCCGGCGCGCCTTCGGTGACGGACGCGGCCGCTATCGCCGAGCAGCGCTCGCTGCCGCAGCCGGACAAGCCGCATGCGTTTTTCCTGTGCACCGATCCGGGGGATTACCAGGCGCTGGCGGCATCGCCGTATAACGTAGTTCTCTCGCGCAACGTCGTCGCGCGCGACGACGGCTCGCTCGATCGCCGCGCCGCCGCCCGCCAAGTCCGCTTCCTGCACATCGCAGCCCGCCCCGGCGACGCCGCCGCGCAGCGCGACATGCTGGCCTGGGCCGAAACCCACTTGCGGTAGCCGGGCTGGGAACACGGCGGTTACCGAGGCGGCCTGCAGGTGGTCTGCTCATTTCTGCCGCCGGCTGGGCGTTTCGGCAGATCAGCGGTCCATTGGAGAATCGGGCGGCTTTTCCGGGCCGCGCAGTCGCGGAGGAACAGGTTGATGAGATTCTGATAAGGCATCCCCATGTTGGCCGCCATCTGCTTGAAATACTCCACAGCCGTGATGTCGAGGCGGATGGTGATCTGGCGCTTAAGCCGCTTGACGTAGGGATTCTTGCGAGACCGGGAAAAATCGTATTCGCTTCTCATCGGAAACTCCAGTACGTTCTCTCTTCACGTGGTGTGGCGCGCCGCGCGGAGATTAGCCGGATCACCGAAGTATCCCGCCGGTAGCAATGAGTGACGAGGAGGCAGCGCGCCTTGATCGGGCCTTCCTTCGATCCCAGGCAAATTCGATATTGCCCACAGCGTTATATTAGCAATACCCGGGGCCGAGGGGGACTTCGCGTTCAGCGCTGCATCCACCCCCGCCCGCTCCTGATAGAATTGGAGGGTTCCGCCATGGCTCTGGATTCGACGGAAGGTTCGCTGAAGGAGCGGGGGGTTCGCCTCACCCGCCAGCGGCAGATTCTGCTCGAATTGATCGACCGCACGGGCGCTCACCTGGATGTCGAACAGCTCTACTGCATGGCCAAGGAACGCGACCCGAAAATCAATCGTGTCACGGTGTATCGCACGCTGAATATGCTAAAGGCGGGCGGGCTGGTGGACGAACTCGACCTGATGCACTACGGCGGCGACCAGCACTATTACGAAACCCGCCTCAAGCAGGAGCACGCTCACGTGGTCTGCCTGCGATGCGGCCGCGTGGAGGAATTCTTCGGCGAGCCGCTACAGCGCCTGCGCAAACAAATTGAAAGCCATTTCGGATTTCAGATCCTGGTGGCGCGCACCGAAGTGGGCGGGTACTGCGCGCATTGCCAGACGCTGCGGGCGCGCGAAATAGAGACGGTGCGTCACCAGGTGAAATCCGTTGCCAAGGCGCCCGCCGGCGGCGCTCGCACGCGGCGAGCCCGCGCCCGGCTCAAGTAGATGGAACCGGCCACTGCCGTTTCGCCCGCCGCCGAGCCGGCGTCCCTGATCGTCACCGATCCTGGTGGCCACCGCACCCGCGTCTCCATCCAGCCGTTGCCGTTCCTGATTGGCCGCCAGCCGGAAAGCCAGCTCATACTGCGCGACAGCCGGGTCTCGCGGTCGCATGCGCGCATCGTGTTCGAACACGGCGGGTACGTACTCGAAGACACAGGCAGCCGCCACGGCACCTTTGTCAACGGCCAGCGTGTCGAACGGCAGCCACTCGCCAACTCCGACCGTATCGATTTCGGCGCGCAGGATTCCTATCAACTCCTGTTCATGATCGATGGCGCCGAATTGCGCCGCCTGATGGAACAGATGGCCGCTCCCGGACCCGCGCCTGGCGCGCCCGGACTGGGGGGCGGACTGGCCAAGCTGCGCGCCGTGCTCGACCTGGCGCGCACTCTGCAAAGCTCGTTCACGCTCGAAGACGTGCTGGTCCAGGTGGTGGATACCGCCTTGGCCGTCACCGGCTCCGAGCGCGGCTTTCTGCTGCTCAAATCGGGTGATGGCTTGGAGACCAGAGTCGCCCGCCATCGCCGCGGCTACAAGCTGCCGCTCGACGATCTGCGCGTGCCGCGCGCCGTTATTCATCGAGCCTTGCAGCACCGGCGCGAACTGCTGTCGATGAACTTCGACTTGGGCAGCGGCGGTGGAACTACCGCCGAACACAGCGTGGCCGATCTCGAGCTGCGCAGCGTGGTGTGCGTGCCGCTGGTGCGCATACGCGCCGGGCAAGGCGACTCGACCAGCCTGCTCACCACCGGCGCCGAAACCGTGGGCGTGCTGTATCTCGATTCGCGCCTGGCCGCGGCCGATATGGCGGGCGGCAACCGCGAGCTGCTGCAGACGCTGGCGATGGAAGCCTCCACCGTGCTCGAAAACGCACGCCTGCTCGAAGAAGAGCGGGCCAAACAGCGCATGGAGGAGGAACTGAAGGTCGCACGCGATATCCAGCAAAGCCTGCTGCCGCGCACTCTGCCGTCCGCCGGCTGGCTGCGCGCGGCTGGCAGCAGCGTAGCTTCGGCGCAGGTGGGCGGCGACTATTATGACGTGATCGCCGTCAACGAACGTTGCTGGGGCGCGGTGGTGGCCGATGTTTCCGGCAAGGGCGTCAGCTCCGCGCTGCTGGCCGCGCTGCTGCAGGGCGCCCTAATACCCGCCAGCGATCACGCCGACGTGCTGGCGCGCCGCATGGAGCGGCTCAACACATTTCTCATCGATCGCACCGGCGGGGAAAAATACGCCACGGTTTTCTACTGTCTGCTGGATCGAAGCGGGCGGCTCGATTACGTCAACGCCGCCCACTGCCCGCCGATCGTGGTGCGGCCCGGCGGCGAAACCGCGGAGCTGGAAGCCACCGGTGTTCCGGTGGGACTGCTCGAAGGATCTACGTATCAGCTTGCCGGGCGGCAGCTTTCGTCCGGCGAGAAAGTGGTCATTTACACCGATGGTGTCACCGAGGCCCAGGACGCGCATGGCGCGTTTTTCGGCCGCAAGCGCCTCTTCGACCTGGTGCGCTCCCACGCCGGCACGTCTTCGGCCGAGTTGCATGACGCAATCCAAGGCGCCGTGCGCGATTTCACCGAAGGCGCCCCGCAGTCCGATGACATTACGCTGGTGGTGCTGGATTACAGGGGGTAGGGCGGTCGGGAGGACTTGGATACGGCCACGTGTACTCATTTTCGAGTACAATGAAGTTGTGTCGATCGGCGAGTTGAGGCGGCTTCTGAGGGCGTAAGGATGCACGTTCGAAGAGGGCAAGAAGCACACTATGGTTCGCCTCGGGCCGCGTTCGGCGATGATGCCACGCCATCCATCGAAGGAGATTGCAAGCGGCACGCTGAACGCGATTCCTCAAGCAGCTAGGGCTGAAAGGAATGTAGGACATGGCGCAATACCAGGCTGAGTTTAAACCGGAAGGGGACGTGATCGTCGTGACGTTCCCGGATGTGGGATACGGCGCCACGCAGGGCGCCACGGAGGCCGAGGCGCTGGAAATGGCGGCGGACTTTCTGACCGTGGCGATCGGCGACCTGATCAAGCAGGGCAAGAAACTGCCGCGAGCACGTGCCCGGCGCGGCAGGAAATACCGCTGGATCAGGCTGCCGGTGCTGGCCGCGGCGAAGATGGAGTTGTACCGGGCGCTCAAGAGCTCGGGAGTCCGCAAGGCGGAGTTGGCGCGCCGGCTGGGGATCTCCAGAGGGAACGTGGACCGGCTTTTCGACCTGCATCACAGCACCCGCCTGGAACTTCTGGAGGCGGCGTTTGCCGTCCTCGGCCGCCGGCTTTCGATTGGTGTGGAGAGAGCGGCCTGACGGCGCGTGGGAGCAGTCCGTGCGTGAGTATCAGTTGCGGCGGGGGCGTATCTCAAAGCCCACGCCTTCCTGCGCTTGAAGATGTGCGAGGACGCCGAACAGGTTCTTGGCCGAAGGGTTGCCATGCGGCCCAAACATCCGCATGAGGCTGGTGGCCGGGATGGATGTCGCCTCTTCCAACCGCCGAAAGCCGACCGTCGCATTGATATAGTTGCGCAGGATCGCGCGGCCCGTCTTCTCGTCGCCGGAAAGCATGAGCTCGATTGCTTCCCGAAGCAACGCCTGGCGGAATCGCGGTTCCCGTTGGGCGCGTTCGCGGATGGTTTCGCGAAAATCCTTGGTCAGTGGCATCGTGTATCAGAATGGGAACAATTCGATAATAACATATACGTTAGCATCGACCCAAGACTCGGCCTACTCCGCCTGCGGTCTCGGCACTTTTGCCGGCGCCCTGGCGTCTAACTGGGGTTGGCGGTGAACCGAATGAAACTCACGAATTTGCTGGTCATTGTGGCTTCCTGTGCGGCGGGCTATCTCGGCGGCTCGCTGGCTCCTCAGGCCCGCGTAGAGGCGCGCGGTCCGGAAGTGGTGCGCGCCTCGCGGTTCGAGCTCGTTGACGCAGCCGGCAAAACGGTGGCTCGCTGGGAAGTCGACTCGGAGAAACATCAAATTCACCTTTGTTTCTCATCGAAAGGTGGCCCCATCGGCCTTGACCTCGGCGTTTCGACGGAGGGGCAACCCTCTCTCACTATGAACGGCCATGATGGAAAGCCCCGAATCTATGTGGGAACTGGCTGGATGGATAAGCCAGGGCTCGTCATGAGTGACGAACGGTGGCTGGGTCGAATCGTATTGGGACATGCCGGATCTGACACGCCCGACATTCTCGAGGACCCCTGGGATCATTGGGGGCTGGAATTCCGTCCCTTTGGTACTGAGATGCCGATTGCGGCAATAGGCATGAGCAACTCGGGCAGGGATCACACCCGAGGCATTCTGTTGCTGGACGGCAAGAGCATCCGCTAGCCCCCTCCCCCACGTGCGTCAATTTCAGCATATAGAAACCTGATACTATGTTGATAATCTGTACAGCCTATTGATCTTTCTCGTTCTCGACTTCCTGGCAATCTGATTGCAGAATCAATAGGTTTCAGTCGATGTCGTGCCTGGCTTGCGTGATTTGGCGCAGCGCTGGGCTGAGGAAAGGACGGCAACATTTGCCAGTCGCTGCCGGAGTTCAAAAAGAGTATTTGCGCGCCTTGCCGGGCGACGATGTCCGGCAGATCCTGTGGCGCTTCGCGGATCGCTACGATTTGCAGATGCTGGTGCAATCGGTCCGGGCGGTAGCCCGCGGACCGGTAGCCCAACTGGTGGCGGCGGGCGGGCGCAACACCCATGAGTGGACGCCCGAAAAGGCGGCGCTGCTCCAGGCGTTCGACGAATCCGGCGTCACTGGTGCGGGCCTGGACCCGGAGCAGGGCGGCTTCATCGAAGGCCCCAAGAACCTGGCGCTGGCGCTGACGGCGTTCGAACTGGCGTGGGTGGATGCAGGCGCAGCCACCGGCAGCCTGGCGGGATTCCTGGCGCTCTCGCCCATCCATGAGCGCGGCACCGGCGAGCAGCGCGCTTACTACATGAGCCGCTGCGCTCCTCCGCAGCCCGGAGAAGACCGCAAGCCTTGGCGCGGCGCGTTCTGCCTCACCGAACCCATCCCGTACGTGGGCGTCGAGACCGGCATTCTGGGCGGGAAGGTCAAGATTGCGGACTGGAAGCCGGGCGAAGAGCCGATGTTGCAGGTGGATAAGCGCGGACGCTTCATCACCAACATGGGCTTCGCCAACTTCGTCACGGCCGCGGTCGATTCCGACGACCCGCGCATCAAGGGAAGCTGCATGGTCATCCTGGAAGAGACCGACCCAGGCCTGTTCGACCGCGGCACGCCGACGCGCAAACTGGTGCACCAGCTCTCCTCCACCTGCGACCCGATTTTCAGCATGAAAGTCCCGGCCAGCCGCATCGTGGGCGGATACACCGTGAAGGATGGCGTGATCGTGCCGCGCTACAACCACGGCGAAGTCATTGAGGCCGTTTTCCGCCGCACGCGCGTCACGGTGGCGATCATGACCTCGGCCAAGCTGCTCTCGGCGGTCGAACCGGTGATCCGTTACCATCGCAATCGGTTCCGCGGCGGCTCCATCGCCGCGCCCGGATCCCCGCGCTACGAGCTCGGCCTGCAAATGAAGGAAGATGCGGTGCATCGCCTGGTGGACGTGTGGGCCACCGGCGAAGCCAGTGCCGCCCTGGGGTTCGAAGCGGCGCGTGTGTTCGACCGGCTGGACCCGCTGGAACGGCGCCGCGAAGAGGTGCTCGCAGCACGCGGCCTGACCGGTAGCGCAGTACTGAAGAGCCGGCGGCAAATCTCCAAGGACGCGATTGAGTTTCTGGCCGGCCGCCGTCCCGAGCTGGCCGGCGATGTGCTCATCGAATACGCCGTGCTGGATAGCGTCGCCAACGTGCTTTGCCCTGCCTGCAAGCTGTGGAACACGGGCCACGGCGCGCAGATGATGCGCGAAGCGGTGAGCCTGATGGGCGGCTATGGCATCACCGAGGATTGCCCCGGTTTCCTGGGACACAAGTGGATGGATTCGCAGCTCGAAGCCACCTACGAGGGGCCGGAAGCGGTGCAGCGGCGCCAGCTCAGCCTGACCATGGCCGACGAGTTGTTCCTGACGCAGTTCCGCGAATGGATTCGCGAGATGCGTGTGATCGCCAACGACCGGCCCGGCACTGGCGCCTGCGCGCTGGCCACCGCCATGCAAATGTGGCTGTGGACGCTCGGCCATCTGCGCCGCGTGGGCGATGCCGATGGCGAAAAGCTGTATCAGGGCGCGCGCCAGGGCGTGACCTTCCCGCTGGCCGATGCGCTGTGCTGGCTGCTGGCGTCGCGATTCCAGATCCTCGATTTGATCGAGCTCGAAAAGAAGGGACCGGAGAATCCGACGCTGGCCGAAGGCCTGCCGGGGTTGGTGGCCTTTCTCACCGACCTGTGCCACGTGCAGGCGGCGCGCGCCGCCGGCGAAGTGGGCCGCATCTGCGCCGAGCTGGTGCACGGCTACAACCGCCATCCCGCGTGGGACACCGAGGGCTGCGCCTCCTGCTACCAGGCCGAGGACCTGGAGGCGATGGAAAGCCTGATCCCCGGCATCGCGTCGATCGCCCGCGGCTACACCGATGTGATCGAGAACGAGGGAACTCATCCGGCCAAAGCCGGCCCGTGCGTGCGGTTTGAAGGGCTCGACCAGTTCTCGCGCTTGCGTGTGCGCATGGATGGCTGCCTCACCGGCTCGCAGCTTGCCAAGGACCGCGCCGCCGAAGCGCTCACCAAGGTGATGATTCCCGAGGCTCTGGATTACCCCGCATGAGCGAAGCGGCCATCGAACGGCTATCGATGGAGACCGACATCGTCTGCGCCGGATTCGGCCCGGCGATGGCCGGTTTCCTGTCTACCCTCTCGCAGCACATTCTGAACCCGGATGGCACGCCCGCCATCGAGAGCCCATCCACGCCCGGCATGCCGCTGCAAGTGGTGTGTTACGAGCGCGCCGACGGCATCGGCTTCACCGTTTCCGGGGTAGTGACGCGAGCCCGCGGCATCCGCACCTCCCTGCCGGATGCGACGCTGGCCGAAATCCCGATGGCGGCACAGGTCGCTGCGGAGAAGGTGGTTTACCTGCTCGACCCGGTGGGCGCCAGCCGGCGGTCGGCCGCCATGCGGGCAGCCGACGGGCTGGTGCGCACCGTGCGCATGGATCAGGACCACGCCATCGAACTGCCGTATTCGCCTCCGTTTCTCGAGAAGCACGGCGGCTGGGTCTTCTCGCTCGGCCAGTTTCTGCAGTACGTCGGCAATGAGCTGATGGCGTCGGGGACGGTCCAGCTTTGGCCCGGAATGCCGGTGTCGGAAGCGCTGCTGGATGATGCGGGCGAGCGGGTGTGCGGCGTGCGCCTGCTCGACCAGGGCGTGGATCGGGAAGGCCGGCCCGATGCAGGCTACATGCCGGGCATGGATATACGCGCCGCCTTGACGGTGGTGGGCGATGGGCCTGTGGGTGCGGTGGGCCGCCAGTTGGATCGGCATTTCGGCTTGCCCGCCGGGCATCATCAGCGCGAATGGGCGCTAGGGATGAAGATGGTGGTCGATCTGACGGCGGAATGCGAGCTCAAGCCGGGCACGGTGATCCACACCTTCGGCTATCCCGAGCCGGAAATCTTCGGTTTCTTTTACGTGATGCCGGACCACGTGGCTACGGTCGGTATCTTCGTCCCCTCGTGGTTTCACAGCCCCATGCGCACGGTCTACCGCTATTTGCAGCATTATATGCTGCACCCGTATCTGTGGCGCCACTTGAAGGGCGGCCGGTTGCGGAGCTGGGGCGCCAAATCGCTGCAGGAATCGGGCAAGCGCGGCGAGCCGTTCCTGGTCGGCGAAGGCTATGCGCGGATCGGTGAAGGTTCGGGAAGCACCAACGTGCTCACGGGCTCCGGCGTGGATGAGGCCTGGACTACCGGCGCGCAACTGGCCGAAGCGGTAGTGGAATTGTTGCAACAGAAGCTGCCGCTCAATCGCGAGAACCTGGAGCGGACCTACGTAGTGCGGCGCCGTGCGAGCTGGGTGGAAGAGGAAGGCCGTATCGCGGAAAAGGCGCGCGATGGCTTCCACAAGGGCGTCATCACCGGCATGGTCGGCATGGCGCTGGCCGCGTTCACCCAGGGCAAAATCACGCTGGACGGCGAGCCGCAGCTTCTGCCCGAGCCGAAGGAGTATTACCGTGACAAGATTCCGCCCGAGGAGATGGAGCGCATTATTGCCGAGTGCCGCAACCGGGGCGTCGCATGCCACGACGCTTTAATGGAACGCTGCGGCTGGCCCGAAATTCCGTGCGACGGGCAGTTGCTGGTCTCTCATCAGGACGCACTGCTGCTGGGTGGGAAGGTGCAGGCGCCGGGCGGATTTGCCGACCATGTGCACTTTGTCTATCCGGATTTCTGCGCGCGCTGCGCCGCCAAACTGTGCATCGAGATGTGCTCGGGCCAGGCGATCACGCTGGGCGCGGATGGGATGCCGGCGTTCGACCGCGAAAAGTGCGTCCATTGCGGCGGCTGCCTGTGGAATTGCGGCACCTCGCTTGAAGACGACCCGCAGCGCGGCAACATCGATTTCCGCGCCGGCGCCGGCGGTTTCCATTCGGCTGAAAACTGATGCGGCGGTATTCGTGCACAAGACCCATGTGGGGCAGGATGGAATCCTGCGCGGTGGTTGCCAACCGCCGCGCGAGCCGATTGTCAATCGGTTCGCTGCCCGTTAGGCTACCCCAGCGGCTACGGGCCGGGCTCTGCCCGGCTGCGCCGATTGTCATTCGGCGCGCAGGTTATCAACTTGCCCCACCGGAATTCTGAACATGTCAACAACTTTTCAAATCGTAGTTTGTGGAAGCATCGTGCCGGACCCGCTGCAAACGTTGGAACCGGTGACCGGTCCGGCGGGACCTGCGCTTAAGAACGAAATGATGTTGCCGGCGGTACTCGATCCGTGGGCCGCGCACGCGCTCTATGAAGCCGCGCACCTGGCGGCGGCGCTCCCGGGCAGCAAGGTCTGGCTGGTCAGCATGGGCCCCAAGGCCAAGCTGCAACAGGTGATGATGACGGTGGCGCAGAAGGTGCCGTTCGAGCTGGTGGCGCTGGATGGGTCGGCCTCGGGATTCACCGATTCGTTCGCCACCGCGGCGGCGCTGGCCGGCGCCATCGAAGCCATTCCGGGATTCGATAAATCGCGCCTGCTGCTATTCGGCGGCTGGGAATCGGCGTCGCGGGGCGCCGGCTCCACCATCCAGATGACGGCCGAGCGCCTCGGCGTCATCGAACAATTTCAAGGCGTGGACCGGATCGCGGTGCGCGAGGATGGCTGCTTCGAGGTGCTGGAACGCATCGAAGGCGGCCGTCACCAGGTTTCGGTGTGCGCCGCGCCGCCCGCGGCGTTGGGCTGGGCCACCGGCTTCCTGCCCGAGCCGCGCAACAATCCGCAGGTCGGCATGGCCAACATGAAGACCGTCATGCCGGCATTGCAGCGCGCCAAGGCCGCTGCGGCGGCGGATCCCAGACTGAGCTTCGTTTCAGTCAGCCTGCCCAAGCAGCAGCGTGAGACGCGCATCGAAAAGAATATGACGCCGGAAGAGATCGCGCGCGAAATCGCTGCCTGGATCCGGGAGGAATAACATGGAGTCCATTCTGCTCTTGGCCCATACCGAAGCCGATGGCGCGCTGGCTAAGCTGCCGCTGGAGGCTCTCACCGCCGCGCTCGAATTGGGCGGCGAGTTGACCGTGGGACTGGTGGGCGGCGCGGTCGAGCCCGCCGCCAACATGGCCGCTGCCGCGGGAGCGCGGCGGATACTGGCCGTCACCGGCGAGCCGTTCACCCAGCCGCGCTACGCGACCGATGCCGCTGCGGCCGAGGCGCTCGCCCGCGCCGCCGGCGCCGCCATTGTGCTCGCCGCCGCCACCTCACGTTGGGCGCGCGCGCTTCCCGGCGTGGCGTACCGGCTGGGCGGCCACATCGATACGCACGCCACCGGTCTGGCCGCGCGCGATGGCGTCCCGGCAGTCAACCGCTGGTTCTACCGGCAGCGCATGGAAGCGGTTCTAACGCGCACCGCGCGGCCCTGGCTCGTGCTGCTCGATGCCGGCTGCTTCGCTCCATGGAGTGGGACACCGGCGGGCGCGGCGCAGGTGGAGTTTGTCCCGGTCGAAGCGCCACAGTCGCGCACCACCGTCACTGGCGTCCAAGCGCCCAAGGCCGATGAGCAGACCATCCGCCCGGATGCCAAGCTGCTGTTCGTGGCCGGCGCCGGGTGGACCAAGAAGCAGCCCGATGGCGCGGTGCATGTCGAGGAAGCGCAGCGGCTCATCCTCGGCTTCCTGCACGGCACCCAAGCCTCGCTCGGCGGCAGCAAATCGTTGGTCGATTTGAGCGGTGAAGGCGAAGCCGTGCTGCCCTTCATGACGCATCTCAACCAGGTGGGCCAAACCGGCTCCACGCCGCGGCACCAAAAGGGCCTGTCCACTTGCTGCCATGGCGAGGAGCCGCACGTGGTCGGCTGGCGATTCGTGACCGAACGCCGCGCCGTGAACCTCGACCCCAATTGCGGCTGGAGCCGCGGCAAAGCCGACGTGGTTTATGTAGCCGACGCTTTCGCCGTGGTGCGGGAATTGAACCGGCTGCTGGGATAGCCTCGCGCGCCGTGAGCTACTGCTGCGGCGGTTGCGACGGTTGCTGCTGCCCGCTGTCGGGGTCGCGGCGCTTCAGCGTCGGGCGATCGTTGTCGTCGGTGCTCGTACTGGAGCCGGTGCCGTCGTCCACCGGGCCGGTGCCGGTGCCGGGAGCGCGGCGCAAACGCGGCCGGTTCGGATCGTCCTTGTTATCCACCTTATGGCGGTTGTGCAACATGGCCAGCCTGCCCTTGACGTCGTTGAATTCCGAGGTGTTGACCACGTACTCGTCCTTGGGCTTCAGCTCGGTCTGGATCTCCTCCTGCGCCGACTTGATCCGGTCATCGTTCATCGGGTGGGTCATGAACACCTTGGCGATCGAGCCCGGCTTCCTCTTTTCCATGGTCTCGATTTTTTCGAAGAAATCGACAAACGCCGTGGGGTCGTAGCCCGACTTATAGAGGTACTGCAAACCGAAATGATCGGCTTGCTTCTCTTCAGCCCGCGTGAATTGCAGCATGGTCAGGGGAATCGCCAGGCCCATGCCCTGGCGGATGGCGTAGCCGGTCCAGGTCCAACCGGTGAAAATCGAGCCGGCGATCGCCCCAATCTCCATCAAGTCACCCTTGGTTTGCTGGCGCGTGGCGTGGCGGCAGGCGACGTGGGCAATTTCGTGCGCCATCACACCGGCCAGTTCGGCTTCGGTATCGGCTTTGAGAATGAGGCCGGAATTCACAAAGAAGAATCCGCCGGGAAGAGCGAAAGCATTTACTTCTTCGGTGTCCAGCACTTTGATGGTGAACGGCACTTTGGCGTCGGAGTTGCGGACGATATTCTGGCCGACGCGGTTTACGTACTCGGCAATGATCGGATCGTCGACGACCTTGGCCTGGCGCTCCACCTCGGCTGCCAACTGCTTGCCAATCGCGATCTCCTTCTCGAGCGAGTAAAAGTTGATGCCGCTGCCGACGTCGCGATCCCCAATCGCGTCGGGATCGTTATTCTTGTTCTTGCTGTCATCGCCATACGCACCACCAGCCAACAGGCTGAGGGCGGCGAAAATTGTTACAAGAGAGGCGGAACGGCGCTTCATGGGGGACTCCCTCTACATACACTATACGCCCGAACTCGGCGCATGGAGCTGTCAAATGATTTTACGTGGCGGCGGGGCAAGTGGTTTCACCCCAAGCGGTGATGTCAATACAGGCCCAGGCTAATGACTTTACCGGCCGAATCCACCAGGACGTCCAGCCGCCGGTCCACGTAGGAGTAGAACTTGCGTCCTTTGTTGGCCTCAGTAGCGCTGACCTCGCCGCCCCACTGGCGCCGGCAGTCCTGCCAGGTCATGTTCTGCGGATAAACGAAGACGGTTCTCAGCAAGCCGCTTCCGGATTCAAAGTCCAGTTCGAGCTCCTTGTAGCGGCCGGTTGGATCGGGGAACGCGTAAATCTGGCCGTTGACACTCTGGTTGTCGCCGTAGGCCGGGCGCTGGCGCAGCGGCTGGCCAAGCAGAAAACGAGCATCGTCGGCCGTCCACTGGCCGATCATCCTCTGGCAGAAGACCGCGCTGTTCTGGTCGAAGGCCGGGGGATAAAACACCTTCGTGGAGCTGCGCGGAGCGGTTCCGGCCGGCGTGGCGGGACCACCCGGCTTGGCCGATTCCGCCGGCGCAGGCTTGGCGGCCTCCGGCTCGCTTGCAGGGGGCGCACCCGGCAAGAGCACCACCACATCGCCTTGATCCTGGTCCTGATTGCGCAGAACTGGCGGCACCGAGGCGGACCCGGTTTTCGGGTGGTCCGGCGGTTCGGCCGCAATGGCGAGCCAGCCAGCCATCAGGCAGATAGGGACACCCAAGACCCTTCTCATACCAACCTCAACAAAATACAGACGAATACATTTCAAAAATAGCCGATAGCGACCTGTGTTGCGAGCCCGAATTTGGCAAGCAGCGGGATGTACACAAAAGTTAAGTGTGTTACGAAATCGCCCCGTGAGCCCGGCCGTCACGGGCGCTGGGCGTCGAAGAGGTTTTCGACGAAACTGCGCTCGATGGGCCAATAGCCGTAAACCCGCTTGCCGCCGCTCGTGAAAGTGCCGGCCGCGAGCACGCCGCTCAAATCGGCCGGGTTGGGGTTCTGATTCTCTCGCGCGATCATCTGGCGCAGCACGCCGGTGACGCGGGTCAGTTCGAGCGCCGCGTCCGCCGCATCGATTTCATCGCGGCAGACCACGTCCAGTTTAGCAGCCATGCGCCGGCCTTCCGGAGCGAAAGCCAGAGTGACGCTTTCGGCCTCGCTCAAGCTGTGCGCGAACATACGAGTGCCGGCGGGAAGATTGTCGCCGGAACGCAGCATCGAAACCGGAACCGAAAGCCATACCGGAGCTGCCGGCGGGATGGCGGGCGTGCCGGGCGCCGGCGTGGCCAGGCGCAAGGCGGCCGATGCATCCGGGCTGACCGCCAGCGCCATCAGGCCGGAGCGCAGCGGGAAGAACGAAATCCGGCGCTCCGGGAGAGTGCCTTGCATGCGGCACAGGTCGCGCTCGCAATGGCCGCCCTGCCCGGCCACGTAAGCCCGCAGCCGGGGCCAATCGAAACGCCCCTCGATCAGCAGGAATTTGCCGGTGGGCGCGAAGGCCACCAGCGCCCGATCCAGGTCCCGCTGATAGTTGAAGTTGGTCCTGCGCACGAAGGCCTGGTATTCGGGGTCCAGGCCTGTCTGGGAGCCGTCCAGCATTTGCAGAATGCCGGCGCGCCGCAGCGCCCGGAAATCGACCGCAAGGACCAGCGCGTTATCGGCGGGCAGCCGTTGGAGCAGCCGGGTGATGGTGAACGGCTGCGACCGGTACCAATCAACGCCGGCGATCAAAAGCGCTGTGACGGCCAGCGCCGCTGCCAGCCAATATAAGCGGGTCCTCAGGGTCACTACATCAGTATTGCACCAGGGCCGGGGGCGCGAAGTGGTGGTGCCTAAAAGTCGTGGCGCAGACTGATTTTGGCTTTGCTATCCTCATAAATTGACCGGCGGACTGGGTTTCCGCCGACGCCCCCACCTCTATGCACAAGCTTCTTGCACTCAATCGCAGCGAAATCGCGATTCGCATTATGCGTGCGGCCAACGAACTGGGCCTGCGCACAGTGGCTATCTACTCGCAGGAAGACCGCCTCGCCTTGCATCGCTTCAAGGCTGACGAAGCGTATCTCATCGGCCAGGGCAAGGGCCCTGTGGAAGCCTACCTGGATGTCGAAGGCATCGTGGATTTGGCCAAGGAAAAGGGCGTTGATGCCATCCATCCCGGCTATGGCTTTCTTTCCGAGAACCCGGCGCTGGCGCGCGCCTGCGATCGCGCCGGCATCACATTCATAGGGCCCAGCGCGGAACTGCTGGAACTGCTGGGCGATAAAACCGCGGCACGCCGGCTGGCGGAAAAGGCCGGCATTCCGGTGGTGCCGGGCACCGGGCAGCCGATACGCAACCCCAAGCAGGCGGAGAAGATCGCCGGCGAGATCGGCTTCCCGCTCATGATCAAGGCGGCCTTCGGCGGCGGCGGCCGCGGCATGCGGGTGGTGGAGAAGCCAGCCGATTTCGCCGGTCGGCTGGAAGAAGCCCGCCGCGAAGCCGGAGCCGCTTTCGGCAACGACGCCGTCTTCCTGGAAGGCTTCGTGCGCCGCGCGCGGCACGTCGAGGTGCAGATTCTGGGCGACCGCCGTGGCAATATTCTGCACCTTTACGAGCGCGACTGCTCGGTCCAGCGCCGCCATCAAAAGGTGGTCGAAGTGGCGCCCGCGATTTCGCTCGATCCGGCCCTGCGCGCCGCTTTGGCCGACGCCGCGGTCCGCCTGGCGCGAGCCGCCGGCTATTACAACGCCGGTACGGTGGAGTTCCTGGTGGACGCCGATTCGGGTGAATGGTACTT
>Ga0187848_10000675_pt1 | contig 30468 bp, 29 predicted proteins | sample June2016WEW_4_40_FD_132424 | JGI IMG/M metagenome (GOLD analysis project Ga0187848, IMG submission 132424) | Peatland microbial communities from SPRUCE experiment site at the Marcell Experimental Forest, Minnesota, USA - June2016WEW_4_40 | ecosystem: Environmental > Terrestrial > Soil >... | reverse complement strand
CAAGCGGCGCCAGCTCGAGAAATTTGAGCAGGCCAAAAAACTGTTTGAGGGAGTGTAGGGCCACATGGAACTGCTACCCGACGAACTGAAAATCCGCTTGCCGCCCCTGCTGTCGCAGGAAGCAGCCGACGAGCCGATCGCCTTATATCCCGATCCTGTGGTGGGTGAGATGCTAGCCGCCTCCACTTACCCCATGGAGATCGCCGAAGCCGACCAATGGGTACGGGACCGTCCGCACTGGAAACCCTCGAAGCTCATGGACGAGGCGAAAAAACAGCCGTGGGATCCCGGCGTACAAGGTCTGGTCGCTTTCCCCGACGTGCTCGCCCGCTTGGCCCAGGATATAAACTGGACCACGCAGCTTGGGAACGCCTTTCTCGCCCAGCAGGCAGACCTCATGCAGGCGGTGCAGCACATGCGGGCCGAAGCCAAGGCAAAAGGGACCCTTCATTCGACACCCCAGGAGACTGTCACCACGCAAAACCAGGACGGCCATACGGTGATCGCCATCGAGCCGGCGAACCCGGATGTCTGGTACGTGCCCAATTACAATCCCGCATACGTATGGGGACCGCCGGCATGGGGAGCTTACCCGCCGCTGTTTTACCCTGGCATCGATATGGGCTTGGGATGGTATCCCGGCATCGATCTCGGCCTCTACTTCGGCGGTTGGGGCGGCTGGGGATGGGGTGGCTGGGGATGGGCTCCCGACTGGTACGGGGGGAATATCTTCATCGACCATTCTTTTTTCCATCGCTACGGTTTTAGGGGTATGCCGGGAGAAGGACCGCTGGGCAGGTCGGTGTGGATGCATAATCCGGACCACAGGCTCGGCGTTCCGTATGCCAATCGCGAAGTTGCTGGGCGGTTTGCGCGCGGCGGGGCAGCGGGTAGATTCGGCGGGGCCCGGGTCCAAGGCTTTAATCGCGGGGAGATGGCGCCTCGGCAGCGCTTCGAAAATCGCGGTTTTGAGCAGCGGGGCTGGACGGGGAATCACAGCGTCTTCGGCGGTTATCACAACGGCGGGATGACCCGCATGCAAAGCGATCACGGCTTCTCCAGCATGGGAGCGGGGCGCATCTTCGGCGGTGGAGGAATGCGGAGCGGTGGAGGAATGCACGGTGGCGGAGGCAGGCGATAAAGCGATGACTGGCGGGCTGACTACTTATGCGGTGATGGCGATTGCATGCGCCGCGCCTTCCATCGCGCAGGAGCGATTCGATTCCCCCGAGGCAGCGGCGCAGGCTGTCATCGATGCGGCGGATAACCACGACTCCGCGCGGCTGTCGGCCATCTTCGGCCCAGGGGCTAAGGAAATTCTCACTTCGGGCGATTGCGTCCAGGATCGCGGCGAACAGGCCCAGTTCGCGAGCCTCGCACGCGTCAAGCACCAGCTCGAAATCTCCCCCATGAACCCGAATCGCGCGATTCTCGCGATTGGCGACGAGGACTGGCCATTTCCCGTCCCCATTGTCCGCGCCAACGGCAAATGGAGCTTCGACGCCTCCGAAAGCCCGGTCGAGATGCACGCGCGGCGCATAGGCACCGACGAACTTGACGCCATCGATATCTGCAGCTGGTACGTGGAGGCGCAGTTGCAATACGCTTCCGAGGATCGCGACAAGGACGGCATGCTCGAGTACGCGCCCCGTCTCATGAGTACACCTGGCCAGCGTGACGGGTTGTATTGGGAAGGCGCAACCGAACCGCTGGTTCCCGAGGGACTCGCCCACGCCGCATGGGACGGCGTACGCAAGGGGCAAGCTAAACCTTACCATGGATATTATTTCCGGGTTCTCGATGGGCAAGGCTCCAACGCGCCGGGTGGAACCCACAATTACTTCGTGAAAGGCAAGCTGATTGGCGGGTTCGGTCTAGTAGCATGGCCGGCCGAATATGGAGTGACCGGTATCCACACATTCATTGTGAATCAGGACGGCGTAGTCTATCAAAAGGACATTGCCCCGGTTCTTGGCAAGCCACCGTTGCCGATAACCCGTTACGACCCCGACAGTTCCTGGGAACCCGTGGACTAGATCTGGCCACCGGCGGATGCGGCCAGGGTTGGGAGGCCGCGCGCGTCGATGGTCTCGATGGTGACAGAAGAACGGTTGGCCAAGTCCGCGATCATGCGCTCTTGATACCAATTGCTTCCGAGGTACCCCGGGGCTGATGAGAAGGATCGACTTCCTTCCGGGAAAATCCGCCAGTGCGCGAATGGTGCCAGTGAGCACGGACAGCAGCGGGGAAAACACGTGGCAGATTGCCAGCGGCGGACGCCACACCATGCGTTCGAGCGTCCGGTACAGCCATTGTCGGTCGAAAGTGAACAACTGCGAAGTACCCGATCCCACGCTGGCGCGCACCACCGCGGCCATGTCGCCGTTTTCCATGCCTTCATCCACAAACCGCAGCAACGCCTCCTGCGCATAGTGGAAGTCCCCAAAGGCCATATTCGCATCGTCGAGCATCAACACGAAGGTGCGCCGGACCTCATCTCGGGTCAACGAGCGGCCGGTGGCTGGCGCCGTACTCGCGACGGCGTCAGGAGGGCGTCTGGCCGAGTAAGAGAAATGGGTGATCCTCTGCCGCTTGCCATTCTGCAGAAATAGCCGCGAGGGCGTTTGCCACGTCCGCCAGGATGCCCGGCAGCAGCGCGTGGAAATATTCGTCGTGGCGGAAGTGGACCGACTGCAAGTAGCTGAGCAGGTCCGTACCGGCGATGAACTCGATGATGCGCACGAGATTTCCCCGCGAGTCACGCGCCGCGCGGCCTTGCATGAAGCGCCTATCGCCGCACACCAGGGTGAGGACCTGCGCCTCCTTCTCCGCGCTCCGATAGCACTTGAACTCATGCGCGCCGACGTGGACTTTGAACTCTTCCTGACAGGACAATTTCAGTATGTAGGTTCGTCCGCTGTCCAGAGACAGCACGCGCTTGACCCAGAATTTGGGCTGATCGTCGATTCCGAATCGCCCTTCGTGTTCGTTCGAGCGGATGAGAAAGACGTCTCCTTCAAGGTCAACGACGTGACCACGTTCCATTGACATATAGTTCGTGGTGTCGTCCCACACCAATGGGGGGACCGCTAACGGCTCGTTGGTGAGGTATTCAGCCCGTCGCCGGATCCATTTGTCTCTGTCGGAGATGAAACCCATGAAGCAGACTATAGGTCCAATCCATCTTACCGCCTCGATCCATCCTCAGTTGGCGGCTGGTACTGACACCGCATCGACGCTGAGCCGGGTGACACCGGGGAGACCACCAACGACCTGCTGGATGGCATCTGTTTCCTCTGCGCAATCTCCCCGCACGACAATCGAACCGTTGCGAGATTCGACCTCGACTTCCAGGTTCAACGTGTATGGATTCTGTGCCAGAGCCGCACGCACCTTACTGCCAAGAACGAGATCGTCCATCGCCGCTTGGCCCTTTGGTGATAGTTCAAAACCCCCGCATTCGACCAGAGAGGCCACAGCGTGGCAGGCCTGGTCGATACTGGTGTGCTCGAGGTTAATGATGAGGTCGTACAGGAAAGGATCCCTCCAATCGAGGCCGTAGAGGAATTGCGTCCACCTTCGGCGGTCGTGGTCCATGGCTTCTATGTGAGCGATGGACTCGCTGCGGCTCAAATTCAGACGTTGTTGGGCCATGCGGACGCGGTACTCAAGCGGCGCAATGATCCGCAAGCGAAGGAGGCCGGGCGCTCCTTTGAGTAACAAGTGTCCGGCCAGTCCGTGATATGATACACTGCGCACCCGGTGCCAACCTCGTCGGTCAGGGCAGCCTGGATGAGAGCCAGATAGACGTACCGGGTGTGATTTAATCTTCCGAAGGAGGCCGGCGGCAACTCAAGCGCCGCCCGCAGATCGTACTCGGAGACACGCCGAGTGGCAGCCTTCCGAACCAGCATATCGTGATCGATGCACCGATAACCCAGGCGCTTACTCAGGCACTCGGCAAGCGCCTTGCCGCCGCTGAACGTGCCCCTGGACACGGTAATGATGGCCACGATTCTTAGACCGCCGCAATGGATGCTCTGGCGCCGACATTGCCTGCGCCAACAACCGTTACCTTTTTTCGCATATTGACTCTTCTCTCAGGCATTCCTGTTGTCGGCAGATCCGTTCCAACTGCGCGCGAACGAGCTGCGTGTAGCCTTGCTCCCCACAGGATTGAAACGCCGCGAAGGCCTCCTCCAGGCCGGTAACCGCGACCGTCGGATTTCCATCGGGCAATGTCTGCGCCAGACGATAATGGGCCTGAGCGCGGTTGTACTCGGTGATTCCGTAGGCTCGGCGGCTTCTGTCCCGGCACCGGAAGCTGAGGGCGCGGTCAAAGTGACGTATGGCGCGCCGCGCATTGCGAGCTTTGGTTTTCTCGTCCGTTTGTGGCAGCGACAAGTAGGCATTGCCGAGATTGTTTTCGAGCGCCGCAATCTTATCGGCTTGCGTGGCTGGTGCGTAGATCCTTAGTGCCCGTCGGTAGCACTCGATGCTCTTTCGGACGTTGCCGCCAGTGCCGTGGTCGGAAAGCCGGTGATATGCGCTCCCGAGGTTTTCCAGCACTGCGGCATGCCGTTCCGGATCCTTTTCACGGGTTCGAACGCGCAGAGATTCTTCGTAGTGAAAGACTGCCTCCTGCCAGTGGCTTTCTCCGGTTATCTCTGAAAGCTCGCAACAGGAATTGCCGAGATTGAACTGCGTCCGGCCCCAATCGTCGGCCATCCCGAGCGACTGATAGATTTCTGCGGCCTCGGCATGGCAGGCGACGGCCGCTCGCAACGCTGCCGCTCGGGGCGCAGTCCCACCGTGGCACAACGTGTCCCCCAGTTGGTCCGCGATGGCCGCGCGCGCCCTGCCGGGAGTGGCGCCAACCAGGCGAAGCGCTGGGCGCAAGTACGCAACCGCCATATCCGGATGGACCAAGGCGTGCAGTCGGCAGCAGCCGCCGTAGCACATCCCCAACCGGTAGTGCAGGCGGAAATCGTAAGGCTCCAGCCCAACCGCCCTTTCAAACAGGCCGATGGCCTGTTCGCAATCGCCATATGCGCAGGCTCTTTCGGCATCCTCTTCGGCTGGATTCCGCATCGGCGCCACTCCCGCTCGTTCAGGATTTGACAGAACTGCCGGTGGCGGCCCCGTGCAGTTTGACCTCGACCTTCTCCTCCAGGCTGTCGTAATACTCCTTGAGAACGGCAATGACCTCGGGTCGGGAAAACTCGGCCGGTACGGGTTTGCCTTCACTCATGAGCTTGCGCAGGAGCGTTCCGGAGAGCAGGAGGCGCGCGCCGCCCTTGTATTTGCCGTTCTCGTCGATCACGGCCTTGCTCTCGTGCGGGCAGGTCTTCATGGAGGCCATGCTGCCGCACTCATAGCAGTAGAAGGTCCAGTCCATGCAGAGCGGCCGAAGCAGCAGCGCTCCGGGCGGGATTTCATTGAAGATTTTCTGCGCGTCGAAGGGGCCGTAATAATCGCCGACGTCGGCATGATCGCGGCCCACGATGAGGTGCGTGCAGCCGTAATTCTGACGGAACAGGGCGTGCAGCAGCGCTTCCCGGGGACCGGCATAGCGCATCTCCATCGGGTACCCGCCCTGGATCACGCGATCCTTGCGGAAATACTTGTTCACCAATGCGTCGATGGCCTTGACGCGGATTTCGGCGGGGATGTCGCCGGGCTTTAGTTTCCCGACGAGTTGATGGATGTAGACGCCGTCACAAACTTCGATGGCGACCCAGGCCAGATACGCGTGGGAATTGTGCATCGGATTGCGAAGCTGGAGAGCCGCGACGGTGGTCCAGCCGCGCTCGGCGAACGCCTTGCGCGCCTCGGCCGGACGCTGGTAGATGCCCTTGAACATCTCCGGAAAGAAGGATTCGGAGACCACCTTGACTGGTCCCGCGAGATTGACAGCTCCTTGCTCCAGCACTTTTTGCACGCCGGGATGCGCCGGATCCGCCGTCCGGAACACCTGTTTGCACTCGTACTCCTTGTCGATCGCGTACTTCTCGGCAATCTTCATGGTACCCATGATCGATTCCGTTTCGACCTCCCACAGGGCTACCTCGTCGCCGACCGCGATGGACTTGGCATAGTCCTCCTCGGCAGACAATGTGATGGGAATCGGCCAGAAAAGCCCGTTTCTTGGTCGCCATGCGGTAGGACTCGCAGCAGCCGTGCCAGTCATCGCGTCCCATGAAACCATCCAGGGGCGTGAAAGCGCCAATACCCATCATGATGAGGTCGCCGGTCTCCCGGCTGGTCATCGGAACTCTTTTCAGATGCTCGGCCTTGCGGACTTCTTCCCGCCTGGCTTCGCCCTCAAGAAGCAGCGGACACAACTCACCGCCCCCGTGCGGAAGAATCGCTGACCACCGGTAAGGCAGCGAGATTATGCTCGGTCAAGGCCGACACCGTACTGAAATGGATCAAAAAGGGGGTTCTTCCGGCTACCCGCACGATAGGAGGCCACTACCGCGTGGAGGAGCAGGACCTGGTTCTGGTGCTCTCCCAGGATGACGGCAGCGAAAGTCGAGCGGAAGAAACTGCCCTCTGTTCCCGTCCCATGCGTTGCTGGGAGTACATGAATGGCGGCCCTGGGACCGAATGCCAGGATTGTGTCGTCTACAAAGTTCACGCGACCCGTCATCACGGTATTTCGGCCGGCATTCGTGGTATTCGACCAGACCGTTCTGGAACGCCTCGGCATGACACTTCTCGACGCGCTTGCGTCCGATCCCAGAACGCTGGGCACCAGAATCCTGGTGGCGATCCGCAAGGGGTCCATGGGATTCCGCCTTCATAACCGGGCTGTCTATGCCACTATCGAAGAGCCGTTTAACGCGGATGAGATTGTGGCTATCGTCAATCGGACTCCGGTGGAGACGCTGGAACTGGAACCTGCGGCGTCGAAAGCCTGAAGAACGCTAGGCCGTCGCTGTTGGGGAGCGGACTGCCCGCACCATTGCCCGAGCCCAATCGGCAGTGGCAAGGGCGCGAGGCACGGCACATGCGGTCGCCCGCGGGCCGAAAGGCCGGCGACCGCGAGACGCGGCGAGCCGGCCATGGCCGCGGGGCTTTCCATCCTTATTCAAGCGCCGGGAGTTGTTCCCTCTTTCGGCGGCAGTGTAATGTAAGAGCCTCCCAAGTAGCTGTAGACACAGCGTCCCGAGTCCATCAGGATGCGAATGGCGTGTTTGCAATCGTCCTTGCTGCACGCGGATTCGCCGTGCCGGGCGATCATCTCCTTGGTCAGATCGCCGGCTTTCAAATTTCTCTTCCCGGCATACTCCGATACCAGGGCATACATTTCGTCGGCCAGAGCCTCGATTTCGACGGGCATGGACCCCTCCAATTTCAGATGAAACAATCCACTTCAATGCTAGGGCGTGTCAGGCGCACGGTCAAATGCCAAAGTTTCAGCAGGCGCCAAACCTCGGCGCAGGGGCCCTGCGGCCTCGCTCGAAAACCGCGGGCCAGCGCCGCGTTACTTGCGGGCCGTTCCTCGTTCAAGCGGCTGCCGGAGTCGCTGGACAATCTTGTCGAACCCTTTGCTTGCAGCGAACATCTCAGCCGTCCAGCCGAGATTCGTCCGGGCATTCACGTCGGCCCCGTTGTCCAGCAGGACTTCCAAGGCGTCCGACTGGCCGGTGGCCGCGGCGAGCATGCACGCGGTCCAGCCTGCATTCGATTTCTGGTCGACGTCCGCGCCCTGATTCAGGAGGAGTCCTTCGATCCGGGCATGACCATGGACGGCCGCCCGCATCAACGCAGTCCTGCCGAGGTTGTCTTTCAAGTTCACATTCGCACCGCGTTGCAGCAAGGCTTTCGTAAGATCCTGCCTGCCTCTCTCCACGGCGCGCATCAGAGCGGTCGAACCGTTGGCATTCTGTGCGTCCACTTCCACGCGGCGGCTCAGCAGCGCTTCCATGGTATCCAGGCCCCCACTCCTTGCGGCAGACATCAATGCGGTCACGCCCAGACGGCTCTTGAAGTTCACATCGGCGCCCCCGGGGGTATCGGAAAGGCACGTATCGACCAGGCTATAGTGGTAGGCGAGGCGAGAGTTCAGGTTCATGTGTATTCGCCGGCCACCAGGAGATAGCTTTTCTCGCCAAGGGGCCGCATGCCCTCCTGGGGACCGAGTGCGCTCCCCAGGACCGAGGCCAGGTCGCTGAAACTCGACGGCATTTGGCGAGTCCAGGAGACCCCCGGGTGGGTGATGCCGCTCCACAATGCCTGGAACGGACGCGACACAATCTGGGGCGGCGTGACGCTTCGTTTGTCCGCTATCTCGGGCGCCAGGCCGCCTCCAAGATCGAGAACCAGAACGTTCAAGAGGCTGATGTACTGGCCGGCGCAGGATCTTTCACCACCCTCGCCTTTGGCGCTGGAACGTACCGCGAGAGTACCACCATTCTTCAGCAACGTTTCGGTGCGTCCGGCGATGGCGACCTCCGCGGCTCGAGGCAGAGGGCAGTCCATTGCCTTTCGGGTGAGAGCTTCGGAGACCCGCTGCACGGCCTCCAGGTCCTTCAGGTCCAGATTACGGATAGCGTCGCGGATCTCGGCCCAAATTGGGATGCCGCAGTACCGCCGGTACGCTTCGGTGGTGAGAACGAATCCGTCGGGCACGGGCAACCCAAGGCGGTTGCGGATCTCGCCGAACATGGCAGCCTTGCTGCCTACGTCATCCTCGGACCGGGCGTTCACTTCTGACAGCCATGCCGAAAGGCGGGGTCTGGCCAACTCCTCGAGAGCCGCGGAGTAACGCGCTATCTCGTGCTGTTGGGCATCGAGCGCAGCCGCCCGAGAGCCGTCTGGAACACCGGTGAGGCGCTGGAGAGCAGCTACCACCCCGCCGATCATGGTGAAAATGGTAGGGACACGATCGCCCAGCACCTCCCGGTGCGGCAGCGCGTACTGGAGATCCTCCTGAAGCCGCGCCATCAGTTCCAGCGATTCGTTGTTGAGCGCCAGGAGCTCCTGAAAACTGGAGTACTTGGCGCGCACACGGCCGACACCCGCCACGGGCGCTTCAGTCGTCCTGCTCCCGTGCCGCGGTAGCCCAACAACTGCGAGAGACACTCGACGAGCATTTTTCCGCCGCTGAACGACCCTCTGGAAATCGTAATTACGGACATTATCTGCCCTCCTGTCGCCGTTGTGGGCGAGTTTCAGAATTGCGGCTCCTGTTATCATCGTATTCGGTCTGCAGCCGAGCGCAAGAAAAAATTTGCGGGAGAATCCGTGACGCCCGGAAAAATATATCTGGTGGGCGCAGGCCCCGGCCACCCTGAGTTACTGACTGTCAAAGCTGCAAAGCTCCTCGAAGCCAGCGATGTCATCATCTACGACCGTTTGATCCAGGAGGAGATCCTCGCGTTGGCGAAACCCTCGGCCGAGCGGATCTACATGGGCAAATCGGTCGAAATCCACGGATCGCGCCAGGAGGAAATATGCGAAGTGTGCTCCGCAAGGCGCGTGAAGGCAAGACCGTGGTGCGGCTCAAAGGTGGCGACCCGTTCCTATTCGGCCGGGGAGGTGAAGAGGCCGAGTTTCTGGCGGAACACGGAATCCCATTCGAAGTAGTCCCCGGCGTGTCTTCAGCGCTAGCGGCTCCAGCCAGCGCGGGGATCGCTGTCACCCACCGGAATTGGGCTTCCGCGGTCGCGATCGTCACGGGCCACGAAGCCAATCAGGCTCAAAGCCGCCTTAACTGGAGCGCGCTCGCCGGCATCGATACGCTGGTGTTTTTGATGGCGGTGCATCTTGGCAGCAGCCATCACGGCCGATCTGAGCAACGAGTTCCTGAGCAGCGTTCGCGTACTGGCATGGTCGGTGCGCGAGGTGATCGAACGGACGGTGCTGCGGGAAGTATCGGGCGACACACTGACGTTTTCGCAGCTCAAGCTACTGTACCTCGTAGCCCACACGGACGTGTTGAGCATCGGCGATGCGGCAGCCTTCCTCGAAGTCACGTGTGGCGCTGCGAGCCGGACCGTGGATGAGCTGGTTCGCCGGCGGCTTCTACGCCGGGTGGCGCCACAAGAAGACCGCCGCCTGATTCGGCTGTCTTTGACAGAGACCAGCCGCAGGCTGATGGACGCGTACCAGACTGCGCGCGACTACAGGGCAATAATGGCCTTCCGGCAGTTCGCCCCGGAGGAACTGCGAAAAACCTCGGAGGTGCTGGACCGCCTCGCGGGCGCCATCGTGAGCGATAGTTCGAGTCCGAATGCAACCTGTATGCAGTGTGAGATCTAAGTTCGTGACCGCTGCAGGTTTGGCGAATACGGTCACTGCAACTGTTTTTATCAACGACACAAAAAGCAGGCCGAAACGAACCGGCATGACCGGGGTCCTGCGGAAGGAAAGGTGGACTAATGCCGAGCTACGTCAATCCGGACAAGTGCGATGGGTGCAAGGCGCTGGACAAGACCGCATGCCAGTACATTTGCCCCAACGACCTCATGGTCCTGAACAAAGCAACGATGAAGGCTTACAACCAGGATGTTTCGATGTGCTGGGAGTGCTACAACTGCGTCAAGATTTGTCCCACCCAAGCCGTCGAGATTCGCAGCTACGCCGATTTCGTCCCTCTGGGCGCTTCGGCGACGCCGATGCGTTCCACGGATGCGATCCTGTGGACGGTGAAGTTCCGCAACGGAACCATCAAACGGTTCAAATTCCCCATCCGGACCACGCCCGAAGGCAAAGCTGTGCCGGCGCGGTGGGATTTTCGGTGCGCGAGAACAAGTTTTACGTGTTCAAATCGAAAGCCACGCTGGTGGCCATGGGCGGCGCCGTGCACGTGTTCAAGCCTCGCAGCTCGGGCGAAGGCATGGGGCGCGCCTGGTATCCACCATGGCCTCGGCATGCTGGACGTGATGGAGGGCAAGGGTCCCATCTCGATGCGCACGGAAGAGGCCATTCAGGCGATCGCCGAGGCCTACAAGGGCGACGAGAAGGCCTACAAGAAGAAAATGCGAGAGTTGGAGTCCGAGGCTTGGGAAGACTTCCTCGACATGACCATCTCGCAGGCTCTGCTCTGGGCTGCCACGAACCTGCAGCCGGAGGAGCGGAGCTCCGAAATCGCCGCAGCCGAGCCGTACTTCATCGGATCGCACTCCGGCGCCTCCGGCGCCTGGATCAGCCGTCCCGAAGATTTGCAGACGGCGGAGACCAAGGGTCAGTATTTCTGGGGCTACGCGCACATGTCGACCGTGAAAGGCCTCTTCTGCGCCGGCGACGCTTCAGGCGCCTCCAGCCACAAGTTCTCTTCGGGGTCGCACGCCGAGGGGCGTATCGCCGCCAAGGCCGCGATCAAGTTCATCGTCGAGAACAATACCATGCCGGTACTGGAGCCGGCCGCCTTGGAGGCGCTCAAGACCGAGATCCTGAAGCCGATCGATATCTTCGAGCAGTTCCAGAAGGCTACTACCGATCCGGAAGTAAACCCGAACTATATCAAGCCCCGGATGTTCATGTTCCGGCTGCAAAAGATCATGGGCGAATACGCCGGCGGCATCACCGCTCAATTCACCACCAATGAAACCCTCCTCAAGAAGGCGCTGGAGTTACTGGCCTACCTGAAAGAGGACTCCGAGAAGCTCGCGGCGAGGCGCGCGTCGAAGCGCTGCTCTACGGGGCGGGCTGCGCGTGCCGCGCGTGCTTGCCCTGGTATGCGAGAACGACGCGTATCCCGCGCTCGATCTCGCCGGATTGAAGCGGCGGCAGTACGATCCCAGCGTGCGGGTCATCCCGCTGCGCTACCTCGGCTCGCTGAATATTGTGTGGATCGCCGACGCGCTCTCGCGGGGCATCGATGGAGTGATTCTCGTCGGCTGTAAATACGGCGACGATTACCAGTGTCATTTCACCAAAGGCAGTGAGCTCACGCAACGGCGGCTGGAGAACGTCAAGGAGACTCTCCAGCGGCTGCAACTCGAGCCCGAGCGCCTGCAATTTGACGCAGTTGGCGATCGATGAATGGGACAAGCTGCCGGCGCTGTTCGATGGTTTCGTGAACCGGATGCGGGAATTGGGACCGAATCCGTACAAGGGTTTCTGAACATGGCGGATGCGATGGTAGTCGAGCCCGATGTCGAGCTGATCGCGAGTGTGATGGCGGCCGGCGGCGCCGATCTTAAGAAGTGCATGCAATGTTCCACCTGCACTTGCGTCTGCTCCCTTTCGACCCAGGAGGACGGCTTTCCGCGCAGGCAGATTCTTCACGCCCAATGGGGCCTCAAAGATAAACTGCTGGCGGACGTGGGCCCCTGGCTCTGCCATTATTGCGGCGAGTGCTCGCAAAGCTGTCCGCGACAGGCGAACCCCGGCGAGGCTATGATGGCCCTGCGCCGCTACCTGACCGCCCAATACGATTGGACGGGGTTGTCGCGTTTGATGTATCGCTGGGAAGGCTGGAATATCATCGCCCTGCTAGTGGTCGCCCTGGTGGTGGTGGCGCTGTTTACTCTGCCGCACAACTTCGGTTTCGGTCTGCTGAGCCAATCGGGCCCGGCTGCGCTCTCCACGGTGATGCTCGACAAATTCGCGCCGAAGGAGATCGTACATATCGGCGACACCGCCCTGGCGTTGCTGCTCGGCCTGCTTGTGCTGGGAAACGCGGCGCGCATGTTCCTGGCCGCCACGCGAGGCGGAGGAATTCCGTTGCGTTTCTATCTCCGGCAGTTGCCCGGCTTGATTGTACAAGGGCTGACGCAGAAGCGGTGGACGGAGTGCAGGAGCGGAGATTCGATCAAAAACTGGGTGCGCCACCTTGTTCTGGTCAGCGGCTACGCGACTATCTTTATTTTAGTGGTGGTGTTCCTGCCGTGGTTTCAGGTGCAGGATCACAGCTTCCACTGGAGCAGCCTGCTGGGATACTACGCATCGGCGGTCCTGCTCGGGGCGACCGCGTGGATGATCGCCGACCGGATCGGCAAGCGCGGCGAAATGCACAGCTTCAGCCAGTTCTCGGACTGGTTGTTCCCCGCGTTGCTGTTTGTTACAGTGCTGACCAGGGTCCTACTCAATATATTCCGGCTTCTCGACCGTCCAATGCCGACCTATGTTCTGTATGTGGTCCATCTGGCGGTCGCGGTGCCGATGCTGGCGGTGGAAGTCCCATTCGGTAAGTGGGCGCACCTGCTTTACAGGCCGCTGGCGATCTATATCGCCGCGGTCAAAAGAAGCGCTTTGGAGTCTCGGTAACAAGGAGAAACACGCATGGCGAACGAAAACGGAGAACGGACAACGCCGCTGCTGGACGAGCTGGAAAAAGGTCCATGGCCAAGCTTCGTGACGGAGATCAAGAAGACCAGCGACGTCAGCCCCATGTGCGACGACCTGCTGGGGCAGCTCGAACTCTCCTACGCGGAGAAGAAGGGCCATTGGAAGCACGGCGGCATCGTAGGCGTGCTGGGTTACGGCGGCGGCGTGATCGGCCGCTACAGCGACATCCCCGAGCAATTCCCGGAGGTGGCGCACTTCCACACCATGCGCGTCAACCAGCCCTCCGGCTGGTTCTACACCAGCGACGCGCTGCGTACCCTTTGCGGTATCTGGGAAAGGCACGGTTCCGGCCTGACCAATATGCACGGTTCCACCGGCGACATCGTTTTTCTCGGGACCAAGACCAGCGACCTGGAACCGGCCTTCGCGGAACTCACCGCCGCTGGCTTCGATCTCGGCGGCTCCGGCTCGTGCATGCGGACGCCATCCTGCTGTGTGGGACCGGCCCGGTGCGAGTGGGCCTGTTACGACACCATGAAGCTGTGCAACGACTGCACGCAGGCCTATCAGGACGAGATGCACCGGCCGCCGTTCCCCTACAAGTTCAAGATCAAGTGCGCCGGCTGCCCCAACGACTGCGTAGCGGCGGTGGCGCGTGCGGACCTCTCGATCATCGGCATCTGGAAGGACGATATCCAGCAGGATGATGCGGCGGTGGCCGAGTATGCCGCGGCGGGGCTCGACATTCAGAAGGACGTCTGCGACCGCTGCCCCAGTCACTGCATGAGCTGGGATGGCGGGAAGTTGGCCATCGAAAATAGCGAGTGCGTGCGCTGCATGCACTGCATCAATGTGATGCCCAAGGCCCTGCGCCCGGGCAAGGAGCGCGGAGCGGCCCTTCTCATAGGTTCCAAGGCCCCCATCGTGCAAGGAGCGTTGTTGTCGTCCGTGCTGGTTCCTTTCGTCCCCGAGGCGGAGCTGTTCGAAACGATACAAGAGTTGATCAAGCGCATTTGGGAGTTTTGGGGTGAGTACGGCAAGAACCGCGAGAGGGTCGGCGAACTGATCCAGCGGGTCGGCATGGCCAACTTCCTGGACGCCGTCGGTCTCGATCCGGTGCCGGAGATGGTGTCGGCGCCGCGCGACAACCCCTACATCTACTTCCAGAGTAAACAACAGACCAGCGAGGATGCAAGCAAATGACACCGCAAGCCAAACGAATCACGGACATTGGACCGCCGAACTACGAGAAGTTCTTGCCGCCGGTCATCAAGAGGAATTACGGGCAGTGGAAGTTCCACGAGACCCTGGCTCCCGGAGTGCTCTGTCACGTCGCCGAGTCCGGCGAGAAGCTCTATACGGTGCGGGCGGGCTCGCCGCGCCTGCTGAGCGTACACACTATCCGGATGTTCGCGGACTTGGCCGACAAATACTGCGGTGGCTTTCTTCGCTTCACCAGCCGCAACAACGTGGAGTTTCTGCTGGCCGATCCCGCCAACATCGAGCCCCTCAAACAGGATCTGCAAAAGGCGGGCTACCCCGTAGGCGGAACGAACAACAGCATCAGCAACATCGTCCACACGCAGGGTTGGGTGCATTGTCACTCTTCGGCCACCGACGCTTCCGGACTGGTGAAGTGCATGATGGACGCACTCTATACGCACTTCGTGGAGGAGGACCTGCCGGCCAAGCTGCGGATCGCCGTGGCATGCTGCCTGAACATGTGCGGCGCCGTGCATTGTTCCGACATCGCCGTGCTGGGCATTCACCGCAAGCCGCCGAAGGTCCGTCACGACATCCTGCCCAAAATATGCGAGGTGCCGACGCTGATTGCCTCGTGCCCGACGGGTGCGATCCGGCCCGCCACGGTGGCCGGCAAACCTTCCGTTGAAGTGATTGAAGAGCAGTGCATGTACTGCGGCAATTGCTACACCGTCTGCCCCGCGATGCCCATGAACGATCCGGAGAACGACGGAATCTCCATCTGGGTGGGCGGAAAGGTGAGCAACGCGCGCACCGCGCCCAAGTTCACCAAGCTGGCCATTCCCTTGCTGCCCAACAACCCGCCGCGCTGGCCCGAAGTCGTGGGCGCCGTCGCGAACATCGTGGACGTCTACGCATCCCACGCACAGAAGTACGAACGCCTGGGCGAATGGATCGAGCGCATCGGCTGGCCGAGATTCTTCCAGTTGACCGGCATCGAATTCACCCGCTACCACATCGACGATTTCAAACACGCGGGCCTGACCTTTGCGCGGTCGGCGCACATTCGATTCTGAGGAAGGAAACTGAAGATGCCTGCTAACACCGCTTCGAACCCTCAAGAGCACGACCGCCTTCTCGGGCAACTCGAAGATTTCAAACGCAACATTTACCCGTACGCATAAGGTCGAGCTATGCCGCTCTTCAAGCAAGTTAAGAAACCGGTGATCAAGGCGGCCGCTTCGGCTGGCGGGGAAATCAGCCCGTTGCGGCCTGCCTACGTAGCCAAGGCGGCGCCTTGCAGCGGCGGTTGTCCCAGTGGCGCCGATATCCGCGGCTGGCTCAACACCATTGCCCAAGCCGAAGCTTACGGCCGCGCCAACGGGGAAGCCTATCGCATCGCGTGGGGCATCATCGCGGAACGTAATCCGTTTCCCGCCGTCTGCGGCCGGGTGTGCCCGCACCCTTGCGAGGACGCCTGCAACCGGCGCGTAAAAGACGGCGCCGTTGCCATCAATGCGCTCGAACAGTTCATCGGCGATTTCGGAATTGCCGACGGGCTGAAGCTTTCCCGGCTCACCGGCGAAAAACGCACCGACGGCGTCGCCGTCATCGGTGCGGGGCCAGCCGGGCTTTCCTGCGCTTACCAACTGGCGCGCCGGGGGTATCCGGTCACCGTTTTCGAAGCCTTCAGCCGCCCGGGCGGGATGCTGCGCTACGGCATTCCCGCGTATCGCCTGCCCCGTAACGTCCTGGATGCCGAAATTCAACGCATCCTGGATCTCGGTGTCGAACTGCGGTGTAACGCGGTCATCGGCTCCGACGTGTCCCTGGAGCAGGTGCGCAGCCAGTACAAAGCCGTGTTTGTGGGCATCGGCGCCCATCGCGGAATCCAGTTGCGGATTCCCGGGGAGGATGCGCCGAATGTCTACACCGGGACGGAATTCCTCAACCGCGTAAACAGCGGCGAGGAGGTTCGCGTCGGTGGAAAGGTGCTGGTGATCGGCGGCGGGGACACTGCCATCGATTCCGCCCGCGTCAGCAAGCGGCTCGGCGCCGATGTCACCATCCTGTACCGCCGCTCCCGCTCCGAAATGCCTGCCATCAAACCGGAAATCGACGGCGCCCTGGAGGAAGGCGTCGAGATCCAGTTCCTCACGGCGCCGGTGGAGGTCATTCGGCAGAACGGCCTGGCCGTAGGTCTGCGGTGCATCCGCATGGGCCTCGGTGCGCCGGACGCTTCCGGCCGGCCGAGGCCGGTGGCGCGCGCCGGGTCCGAGTTCGACCTGGAGGCGGCCACGATTATCGCCGCCATCAGCCAGCAACCGGGGCTGGACGGCCTCGGCGTCGTCCCCAATGGAGAGCAGTGGATCAAGGCCCAGGACGCTGCCGTCCCGGGCATGGAAGGCGTCTTCGCCGGTGGCGACGATGTGGAGTTAGGGCTGGTGACCATCGCGATCGCCCAAGGCCGCTTCGCGGCCGAAGCCATCGACGCCCGGATCAATAGCAGGGCCGTCGAGAGGCCCGTTCCCCAACCGTGCATCGGTACCGACCGCGTCAAACTCGATTGGTATAAGCCGGCCGAGCGTCACGAGCGTAAGCAGGTGCCGGTAGAGCAGCGCTCCGCCGATACCGAGGTCCGACTGGGATTGGCCGAAGCGGAGGCACTCGAAGAGTCCAAGCGGTGCATGTCGTGCGGCATGTGCATGGATTGTGAAACCTGCTGGATGTACTGCACCAGCAACTGCTTCGTCAAGCTGCCCAAGGGAGAGCATTACAAGGTCAAGCTGGAGTTGTGCAACGGCTGCAAGAAGTGCGCCGATGCCTGCCCCTGCGGTTACATCGAAATGAACTAACGAATCTGGAGGTACTGACAGTGCCAATATTTGAAGTCAACGGCAAGAAATACGATGTCGACGAAGACGGTTTCCTGCAGGAACCGGAGATCTGGAACCGGGACGTCGCCGTCGATTTCGCGACAACCGAAGGAGTCGCGGAGCTCACCGAAAACCACTGGAAGGTCATTAACTATCTGCGGAACTACTACCTCAAGTTCGGCATCGCTCCCATGATCCGGAAGGTTTGCAAAGAGACGGGATTCAAGCTGAGCGAGATTTATCAGATGTTCCCGTCCGGTCCGGCAAAGGGCGCCTGCAAACTTGCCGGACTTCCCAAACCCACCGGCTGCGTGTAGGCGGGAGGCCACAGTGGCGGCGCAGAGCAAAGAAGTCATCGCGAGCCTCTGGCTGCAGCGCGTGCTGAGCTCGTATCCCGGCCAAAGCGCGGACTTCCTGGCTAAGGAGTCGGATCCGTTCCGCAATCCGGTGGGCAGCACTATCCGGCGGACGATCGGCATTCTCCTAGACCAAGTACTCCTCGGAGTGGACAGGAATTGTTACGCGGAGCCGCTCGATCCCCTCATGCAGATCTGGGCGGTTCAGGGGCTGGCGCCCAGCCAGGTCATCGGGACTCTATTTCAACTCAAGGACATCCTGCGCCCTCATGTAGACCGGACGGATCGAGAGCTTCTGGACAGCCGGATCGACGAGCTGGCATTGGTGGCTTTCGACTCGTATGTCAAACACCGGGAGAGGACTTTCCAGGCGAAGGCGAACGAAGTCCGGCGCCGGGTTTCTGTCGTCGAACGGCGGCTGGCGCAAAGTGAAGCGCCGGACTTGCAAATGAGAGGTGGCGCTTGAGGCGGACCTTCGGCGCGGTTGTCGCCGTGCTTGGCATTGTGCTGCTGGCCGGCGTGGCGAGCAGGGTGAACGGGCTGAGACCGTTTATCGCCATCGTGTGTCCGTATGGCGCACTGGCCATTCTGCTCATCGGACTGGTCTGGCGGGTGATCCGCTGGTCGCGTTCACCGGTGCCGTTCCGCATTCCCACGGTTTGCGGCCAGCAGAAGTCCCTGCCCTGGATCAAGGCTGGCTGGCTCGAAAGTCCGTATTCGACGCCGGGTGTGATTGCCAGGATGGGTCTCGAGGTCCTTCTATTTCGCAGCCTTTTCCGCAATACGCGCGCACGGTTGCAAGAGGGACCCAGGCTGATTCAGGGTGAGGCCAAATGGCTTTGGCTGGGCGCAATTGCATTCCACTGGTCTCTGCTCATCGTGCTGCTCCGCCATTTGCGGTTCCTGGCGGAGCCAGTGCCCAACCTGGCGCGATTCCTGGAAAGCGTCGACGGCTTCTTCCAAATCGGCGTACCCGTGCTCTACGCCACTGACGTCGTGCTCCTCGCCGCGCTGCTGTACCTGGTGCAGCGCAGGCTGCGCGATCCCCAGGTCCGCTTCATCTCGCTGTTCACCGATTACTTCGCTTTGTTCCTGCTTCTGGGCATAGCCGTCTCGGGAGTTTGGATGCGCTACTTCGCGAGAGTCGACGCCGTGGCCGTGAAACAGCTCGCGATTTCTCTGACCATCTTCTCGCCGTCCCTGCCGAGAAATCTGAGCGCCTGGTTTTTCGTCCATCTGGCGTTGGTCAGCAGCCTCGCGGCTTATCTGCCGTTCAGTAAGCTGATGCACGTCGGTGGCATCTTTCTCAGCCCGACGCGCAACCTGGCGAACAACAATCGCATGAAGCGGCACGTGAACCCGTGGAACTATCCGGTCAAGGTTCACACCTACGAAGAGTGGGAGGACGAGTTCCGGGAGAAGATCGAAGCGGCCGGATTGCCGGTCGAAAGGCGTTGACCCATGGCCAATCCCAAACCGGAAGAACTCGTACAAATCCAGTATCAGCCGCCGCCCAGAGGCTGGATGAACCCGGCGGTGGAGTTCCGCAAAGGCACGTTCTGCTACAGCGCACTGCCCAAGAACCTCAATTACCTGGGCCTGCCCAATCCGCGCGAATGGCAGCCCTTTGACGCCGATTGGAAACTGCCGCCGGATTGGAAACGCATCATCCTCGATGGCATGCGAGAGCGCCTGCGCAAGTTCCGCTCTTTCCGCCTATTCATGGACATCTGCGTCCGATGCGGCGCTTGCGCGGACAAGTGCCACTTCTACATCGGGTCGGGCGATCCGAAAAACATGCCGGTCCTGCGCGCCGAACTGATCCGCTCCGTGTATCGGCGCTATTTCACTCTCAGCGGCCGCTTGTTTGGCAGCCTGGCAGGCGCCCGGAACCTTACCGAAGACGTGATTAAGGAGTGGTTCTACTACTTTCACCAATGCACTGAGTGCCGCCGCTGTTCGGTCTTCTGCCCGTACGGAATCGACACCGCGGAGATCACCATGATGGTCCGCGAACTGCTGAACCTGGTCGGCTGCAATATCAACTGGGTTCTGGAACCTGCCGCCAATTGTTTTCGCACCGGCAACCACCTCGGCATACAGCCCCACGGGTTTAAGGACAGTGTCGATTTCGCGGTGGACGAACTGGAAGAGTTGACCGGCGTCCGCGTCAACGCCCCCATCAATCGCAAGGGCGCCGAAATCCTGTTCATTGTTCCCTCGGCGGACTACTTCGGAACACCCCATTACTACACGTTTCTCGGTTATCTTGCGCTCCTGCATGAGATCGGTTTGGACTACACGTTCAGCGCCTACGCTTCGGAAGGCGGCAATTTTGGCCTGTTCAATTCGCACGAAATGATGAAGCGGCTGAATGCCAAAATCTACGCGGAAGCCAAACGCCTCGACGTGAAGTGGATCCTCGGCGGCGAGTGCGGCCACATGTGGCGCGTCCTTCACCAGTATATGGACACGATGAACGGGCCAGCCGACTTCCTGGAGCCGCCCGTTTCGCCGGTCACGGGTACGCGGTTCGAAAACACTCGCTCTACCAAGATGGTTCACATCTGCGAGTTCACCGCCGACCTGATCCATAACGGCAAACTCCGCCTCGATCCCTCCCGCAACGACCGTTGGAACACTACCTTCCACGATTCCTGCAACCCGGCGCGGGCCATGGGCCTGCTCGAAGAGCCGCGGTACATTCTGCGCAGCGTCTGCAATCAGTTTCACGAAATGCCCGAGAACACCATTCGCGAACAGACTTTCTGCTGCGGCAGCGGCTCGGGTCTCGGCACGGACGAGAATTTCGAGATGCGCATGCGCGGCGGCCTGCCGCGGGCTAACGCCGTCAAGTACGTCAAGGAAAAGTACGGCGTGAACCTTCTGGCCTGCATCTGCGCCATCGATAAGGCCACCCTGCCGCCGTTGCTCGAATACTGGGTGCCGGGCGTGGAAGTCGCCGGCGTTCATGAGCTGGTTGGAAATGCCTTGGTGATGCGCGGAGAGAAGGAACGGCTTACCGATCTGCGCGGCGAACCCATCGCACAAAAGGAGGTTGCCCATGCATGACCGTGGCCCGATCTATTCCGGCTTGGCGGTCTTCCTGGTGCTGGTGACCTTCCCGGCCTGGCACAACCTCTCCGCGCACGTCACCGCCAAAGGGCCGGATGTCCGGCTCCCGGCACGCGAAAAGCAGTGCGTGGCGCCGCTGGAGTACATGCGAACCTCCCACATGAACCTACTCATGGACTGGCGCGACAAGGCCGTCCGTGGCGGCATTCGCGACTTCACCGCGCCTGACGGCAAGCACTACAACATGAGCCTGACGCCGACATGCCTCGAACAATGCCACGGCGCCAAGGCCGACTTCTGCGACCGCTGCCACAACTACGCGGCGGTTTCGCCGCCCTGCTGGAACTGCCATTTGGATTCCAAGCCTCTTCTGAGGAGCGCAAGATGACTATTTCCAGGCAGGCATTTCTACATATGAGCGGTCTGTCGCTTCTCGCCGCCGCGGTGCGAAGAGCGAAGGGCGCCATCTCTGGCACGTGGTGGGGCATGGCCATCGACGTGGCGAAGTGCCTCAAACAGGAGAACTGCACCAAGTGTATCGTCGCGTGCAGCCAGGCACACAATATTCCCTCTATCCCGGATCGCAGCCACGAAGTCCGCTGGATCTGGAAGGACTCTCTCGGCCACGTCTTCCCGAGCCAGGTGGACGAATACTCTGCGCTGCGCACGTTGCCCGCGATGCTGCTCTGCAATCACTGCGAGAATCCGCCTTGTGTGCGTGTATGCCCCACCGAGGCTACCTGGAAGCGGGAAGACGGCATCGTCGATATGGACTGGCACCGCTGCATCGGCTGCCGCTACTGCATGGCCGCGTGCCCGTACGGCTCGCGCAGTTTCAACTGGATGGACCCGCGCCCGTACATCCACAATCCCAATCCAGAATTCCCCACGCGCACCAAGGGCGTCGTGGAGAAGTGCACGTTCTGCACCGAGCGTCTGGCGGCGGGCCGCCCGCCGGCCTGCGTCGAGGCATGTCCGGAGAAGGCGCTGGTCTTTGGCAACCTGGCCGACCCCCATTCCCCGATCCGCGAGTTGCTGGCGGCGCGGCGCCATATCCGGCGAAGGCCTGAACTGGGGACGGGGCCGGATGTCTTCTATATCGTGTGAGGACCCGCCATGTTCATGTTTGAAAAAGCAGTCGCCGGCAGCCGAAGATACTGGCTCTGGATTTGCGTTCTGGCGATCATCCTGGGTGCCGGCTTTGCCTGCTACCTGCGTCAATTGCAAGCCGGCTTGATGATCACCGGCCTCAGCCGGGACGTCACGTGGGGACTGTACATCGCGCAGTTTACGTTCCTGGTAGGAGTGGCGGCGTCAGCCGTAATGGTCGTGCTCCCGTATTACCTGCACAATTTCAAGGCGTTCGGACGCATCGCCATTCTTGGCGAATTCCTGGCTATCGCCGCTGTCGTCATGTGCATGCTGTTCATCTTCGTGGACATGGGACAGCCTTCGCGCGTGCTCAATGTTCTGCTCTACCCTACCCCACACTCCATGATGTTCTGGGATATGATCTCGCTCGGCGGCTACCTGGCGTTGAACGCGGTCATTGCGCTGGTGACGCTGCGCGCCGAACGCGAAGGTGTGGCCCCGCCGCGCTGGATCGAGCCGATCATTATTCTGTCCATCCCTTGGGCCGTCAGCATCCATACGGTCACGGCTTTCCTGTACAGTGGCCTTCCCGGCCGCTCGCTCTGGCTCACCGCCATACTGGCCCCCCGATTTCTGGCGTCGGCCTTCGCCTCCGGCCCGGCGCTGCTGATCCTGCTCTGCCTGCTCCTTTCCCGGCTCACCGGGTTTTCCGCCGGCCGCGAGGCCATTCAAAAGCTCGCGATCATCGTCACCTACGCGATGGCGATCAGTGTGTTCTTCGTCCTGACGGAGTTCTTCACGGCGTTCTACAGCCAGATTCCCGAACACGCGGAATCGCTGCGGTACATGTTCGTGGGTCTGGAGGGGCACACCCGGTTGGCGCCGTGGATGTGGACGTCCTCGATCCTGGCCGCCGCGTCGCTGGTGTTGTTGCTCGTGCCGCGGTATCGCCATAACCAGAAGTTGCTCGCCGTGGCGTGCGGCATGGTTTTTCTTTCGCTCTGGATCGATAAAGGCATCGGCCTGATTGTGGCCGCCTTCGTCCCCTCGCCGCTCGGCGCCGTCACCGAATACGCCCCGACCCTGCCTGAGATCCTCATCGTGCTGGGGATTTGGGCGGTCGGCGCACTGATTCTGACGGTGCTATACAAAATCGCGCTTTCCGTTCGCGAAACGCCGGCGTTCTTCTCCGCGCCACCGTCGCGAGCCGAAGCGCTCACATGAAACCGGAGCTCAATGATTCACTTGAGGGAGCATGAGCTCACGTAGCAATTCCGGCGGAAAACAGCCAGTTTGCACCTTATCCTTATATATTGCCGTTTTTCTCGCGGCCGCGCCGGCCGGCATGCCTCTCGCGGCCCAGTGCATAGTGGGCAATCCGGGGGCAGCAAAGCCAACATCAACCGTCCCACCGATTCCGATGTCCCGTTGGCCAAATTCTCACCTCTTTCTCGTCTCAACCAAGAACTGCCGGATTGGCTGTGCTTTACTCTGGGCTATCGCACCAGATTCGAAGGTTATACCGCCGGGAATTTCGAAGCCGGCAATTCCGATTCGTATCTCTTGACTCGTTTCCGGCTTGGCGTGTTGCTCAAGCCGGTGAGATGGTTCCAGATCTTCGCGGAGTTGCAGGACGCCGACGCCTTCTGGAAGACCCCCCTCTGGCGCCGCCTTACCAATCCACCTGGGATCTGCGCCGTGCTTACGTCGATCTTGGCGACATCGAGGAAAGCCGCGTCGCATTCCGCGTGGGACGCCAGGATCTGAATTTCGGTTATGCCCGCCTGCTGGGGACCTCGTACTGGCGTAATGCCTCTCGCGGCTACGACGCAGCCATGGCGGTCCTCAATTGGGACTGGCTGCGCCTCAACATTTTTGCGGCCTCCCAGGTGGTTGCGACCCCCAGCGGGCTCTGTCATCACCAGCAGGGCAACGACATCCACGGTGTTTATAGCAGTTTCAAAAAGTTGATACCGCACTCGACAGTCGAGCCATATTTCCTCTGGCACCTCGCACCCGGCATCAAGACCGAAGAAGGCAACCTCGCCAAGTTGGACGAGAAGACCCTCGGTCTGCGGTGGGCCGGCACCGTATCGCGATTCGACTTCGATGCGGAAACCGCCGGCCAGGCCGGCAACATCGGTAGCGACAACATTCGCGCTTGGGCCTGGAGCGCTATAGCCGGTTACAGCTTGAACCCTCTCAATCGGACGGTCCGCATCTTTGCCAAATACGACTTCGCGTCCGGAGACCGCAATCCGAACGACGGCGTGCATGGAACCTTCGATCAACTTTACCCCAACATTCACGACCATCATGGGCTCGCCGATCAAATCGCGTGGCAGAACCTCAAATCGGTCCGATCGGGTGTCAAGGTCTCCGTGCGCCGCAATTGGATGTTGGCCGGCGCATTCAACGGCTGGTGGCTGGCCAGCGCCAACGACAGTTTCTACAATAGTTCCGGCGGCATTGTGGCCCGGGATACCACCGGCCTCTCGGGCACCCACATCGGCAACGAGTACGACGCGCAGACTTCATACCGGGTGGACCGGAACCTCGAGCTGGGAGGCGGGGTCGCATATATTCGCTCCGGAAAGTTCCTGTTACGCACCGGTCATGCCCCCTCCTACACTTATCCGTACGTGATGATCAACTATAACTTTTTCTAGGAGAACCGCGATGACATCCTTGCTCGAATCCAAGACCCTGGAACTGCAACGGGAATATCCTCAGCAGGAGGGCCAACCTTTCATATTGTGGGGCGAGGGAGTGAAAGCTGGTTGGTTGGAGTTTCACCAGGAGCCGGCTGAGTCCACTGGCGAATTCAGAGGACAAAGATTGGTATTCCGTTACAGCGCCCGGCTGCACCCACGGGTCACAGTGTACCGTGGGGATTCGCAGGAAGTGCTTGCCGAGTATGTACCGTGCTTCACTGGCGGAGGCATGGTGTCATTCGATTCCGGAGTACGTTATCGTTGGAAGAAGGCCGATATGTGGAGCGGCAAGTGGTGCTTCCGCCACGCGGAACGCGAGTCATGCGTGTGCCTGTCGCAAGATGCCGGCCCGCTGGTACAGGGTGGCAGAGTCTCGGTCTGCTGCGGCGCGGCGGACCTGCCGGAGACGCCGGTCCTGTTGTTACTAGGTCTTCGACCGCCTGAAAAAGTTCTATAAAACACTTTCATCTTGAATTGTTTTATTGCATACTGGGGTATGGCACGTCGGCCAATCCCAATTAAGGTCAGCCTGAAGGACGTCACACTCATAAGCGAGCTACTGCGAGGGGGCATTCAACAAGTGCGCGTCGTCCTGCGCGCGCTGGCGCTCCAGCAACTGGCTCGCGGCGTGACCGCTCCGCAGGTTGCGCAGACTCTCCCGTTGACCGCCAAAGCGATCCGCCAGATCGCCCATCGCTACAACCGTAACGGCCTGGACCGAGCCCTTTACGAGAAACCAAGACCTGGGCCGAACCAACTTCTCGACGACTCCCAGAAGCAGCGCATCGTCGCCATGGTGTGCAGTAGCCCGCCGGAAGGACGGGCGCGCTGGACGGTTCGGTTGGTAGCCGAAGAGGCGGTCAAACGAAAACTGGTACCGAATGTGGGTCGAGAGACAATCCGGATCTTGTTACAGAGCCACGAGCTGAAGCCGTGGCGGGAAAAAAATGTGGTGCGTAGCGGAGTTGGACGAGGCCTACATCGAGAAGATGGAGGACGTGCTGGCCGTCTATGAGAAGCCCTACGATCCGGCCGAACCCGTCGTGTGCGTGGACGAGAAACCCGTGTCGCTGCACGCCGATGTGCGCCCGCCGGTCCCGGCCAAACCAGGGAAACCTGCCAAGCAAGACAATGAGTATGAACGGCGTGGCACGGCCAACGTATTCGGCGCCGTGGAACCAAAGGCCGGTCGCCATTTCACCACGGCGACACCGGATCGTTCCGGGTACCAGTTTGCCTGTCTAGTGAAGCGCATCGTAGAGCACTACCCGCAAGCCCACACCATCCACTTCGTCATGGACAACCTGAATATCCACTGCCGCAAGTCCCTGGTCACTCACTTCGGCGAGGGAAAGGGCGGCTCTATCTGGGATCGGCTCACCGTCCATTACACACCGAAGCACGGGAGTTGGCTCGATCAGGCGGAAATCGAACTCAGTTTGGTCTCCCGCCAATGTCTGGGCAGCAGCGGCTTCCGGACCTGGAGACGTTGCAGCGGGAAATCCAAGCGTGGAGCCGCAAGGCCAACCAGAAACGGACCAAGATCAACTGGCAGTTCACGCGCAAGAAGGCCAGAAAGCTATTCCGGTACCAGAAGCCACGGGCCCGCGGCTGAACGGACCAGCCACCACACAGAGCCGCAGTCAACTTTCGACCGCAAACCGCAAACCTCGGCGATCCGCGCCCAAAAATGCCGCAGCCAATCGCAAACCCGGCGCCACCGGGGAGATAGCTGCCGAAAGCGACCGACATAGAGCACGGTTATATCCAGACCGAATACTCAACTTGTGCCGAATCCCAGCATTAACACCTTTTCAGGCGGTCGAAGACCTAGTTGCTTATCTGAGTTAAGCGTCACGATGTACTGAATGCCAAGCTCCGTGGCCATTCTGCTTGCGTACTGCAGCGCCGCTCCGACTTGGCGGGAATCGACAGGATCGAAAATGTGACTGTCGTGCACGAGAAACCCAGGCCCGATTCCTCGTTCGGCCATGAGACGGGTTAGCATGACGTCAAAGCAGAAGATCTGCATATTGGCGATGCCCGGGCTTCTATCCGCTTGTCCTTCGATCTTGAATGACGGGCCGTTGGGTGTCTCAGTAGGCGTAAATTTAGCGGGTTTCTCGTCCCCATGTTCACTGCGTCGTTGCGGCCGGCGGCCTATCGCCCGATCACACACACTGGGTTCGCCCCCGGCGCAGCAACTTCTTCGTCCCCGAGGCAGTTCTCAGCAAGGTCTTCCGTGGCAAGTTTGCCGAAGCCCTGAAACAGACCTTCGCCGCGGGAAAGCTTCAGTTCTGCGGACAACTCCGAGCCCTGGCGCAGCCCAAAGCCTTCCGCAGTTTTCTCCGCCAACTTTTCCGTCACCGCTGGGTGGTCTACTGCAAACCACCTTTCGGCGGTCCCGACCAGGTACTCCGTTATCTGGGGGCCTACACGCATCGTGTCGCCATCTCCAATCACCGTCTGGTTTCACTCGTCGACGACCGGGTTACTTTCGTTGGAGAGACTCCGCTCACAAGAACAAGAAACGGCTCATGACCCTCCCTGTCGATGAGTTCCTGCGTCGATTCCTGCTGCATATGTTGCCGCGCGGTTTCGTGCGCATCCGCCACTACGGCTTCCTGTCCAGTCGCCGTCGCCGTCAGCTTGTGCCCCTCTGCAAACAGCTCTTGTCCGATGCAACTCCCACCTCCGCCTTGACGGGCGCACCGATCGCTCCTGAGTCGCCGTCAATGTAGATCTGTCCACTCTGCGGCGGCCCCATGATCGTGATCGAACGACTCACCGCCGGTCAGATCAAACTCCGTTCCCCACCGCAGGAGAAGCCTGCGTGATCATGTCCCAGCCCACATATTGCCGAGTAGAAGACGCCGCCTCGCAGCACTTACTCCCTCTGCGCCCTGTCTACCCCAGCCAAACAGATCAGCGCCCTCTCCGACGCTGCCATACCCGGTCTCGCACGGTCCCGCTCAGCACGCGTCGCCGATCCCCTCGTCTAGACCCGTCTTGGCTACTCTGCCTGTCCACCCGAACGGCGGTTTTGAACCGCGGACAGCGTCAGCAGCGCATTCAAAACGCATAGCTCTTTCGTGCCAAACCGGAAAGGCTTCCTTCAACGCGCCGTATCGAAACCACCGCGGCCCGACCAACGCCACCCAACCCGGAAGCGTTCACCGCCGCGGTGCTTCCGATACGGTCCTAGGCGTTCGAGGAAGTGAGGCACCGGATTAGTCTCGTGAAGTCCGGTCCCGAGAAGTTTGGACGCGGGACTGCGGGCGGAACTGTCGCTCCAGGCGGACAAAATTGACGCCTCAGGCAGGTCAGCGCCTTAATTAGGGGCGAAGCCCTTGGCTGCTTAGCTTAGTCGTGGTGCAGCGCTGTCAGCGGGTCGATGCGCGTGGCGCGGCGCGCTGGAATGTAGTTCGCCATGAGCGCCACCGCCAGGAGCAGGGCGGCGACTCCTATCATCACCGCCGGATCGAGCGGGGCTACGCCGTACAGCAGGGCGCGCAGACCTGACGCCATCACCGCGGCGCCGGCCATCCCGGCCACCAGGCCCATCAGCGCCGGCTTGATGCCGTTTCTCACTACCAGCAACTTCAGCTCCCAAGGCGTCGAGCCAAGCGCCATCCGCAGGCCGAATTCGCGGGTCCGCCCGGCGACGCCGTAGGAAACCACTCCATGAATCCCCAGCGCCGCCAACAGCACCGAGATCGCGGCGAATACCGCCAGCAGGAAAAGCGAAATGCGCGGCGCCGTGTCGGCTAACGACAGGTAGTCTGCCATGCTGCGAATCTGAAACACCGGCTGGCCTCGATCCACCGACCACACCGCCCGCTTCACGGCTTTCACCATAGCCTCGGTATCCATGGTCGTGCGCACGGCCAGCGCCATGGCCTTATTCGGCATCTGCTCAAAGGGCGCGTAGATGGTAGGCTCCGCCGCTTTTTCCAGGCCATAATGATGCACCGGGCCGACGATCCCGACCACCTGCCGGAATTCACCCCACAATTTCATGCGCCGGCCGATGGGATTTTCGTTGGGAAAATACTGGCGCGCCAGGGTTTCGTCGATCAGAATCACCATCGGGGCGGTAGCAACATCGCGATCGGAAAGCAGCCGGCCAGCGAGCAGGGGGATTCCCATAGTGTGGAAATACCGCGGACTGACACGCCGAAAGTCGGCAACCAGCGACTGCCCCGCCGGCAGCGGACGGTTTTCGATGGTGAAGTACTCCCGGTCGTTTTGCTGTCCGAGGGGAAGCACGTCGGTGAGACCGGCGGATTGAATCCCAGGCAACTGTTCCACCTTGTCCATGACGCGCCGGTAGAACTCGGCCTGTTCGCGATCGCTCTTGTAGAGATTGTCGGTGGGCAGACGCATGCGAAACGTCAACACGTGATCCGGCCGTATGCCTGGATTGACGCGTTGCAGATTCACGAAACTCTTCATGGAGAGTCCGGCGCCGATCAGCAGCATGCTGGCGAGAGCGATCTCCCCGGCCACCAGGAAGTTCCACACGCGCGTCCTGCCATGCGACGGAGAGGACGTTCGGCCTTCGGCCTTCAACGCATCGTTCACGTCGGCGCCGGCGACGTACAGCGCGGGAATCAGTCCGAAAATCAGCGCGGCGCCGGTTGAGATTGCCAAAGCGAAGAGCAGCGCCCTTCCGTCCACGGCAATGGCCGGCCGCACGATCTCGGCGCCGGCCTCCGCCATCGGAAGCGTGGCCGGAAGAACGGCGCTCAGAAGCTCGACGCCCCACACGGCAAAACAAACACCGAGTGCACCCCCCATGAGGCTGAGCAGCAGGCTCTCGCTTAGAATCTGCGCCGTCAGTCGGCCGCGCCGCGCGCCCAATGCCGCGCGCACCGCTATCTCCCTGCGGCGGCCGGTGACGCGCGCCAGCAACAGACTGGCTACGTTTACGCACGCCAGCAGCAGCAGAAGTCCGACCGCCCCCAACAGCAACAGCAATGCCGGGCGGATGGATGCGAACAGCGCCTGCTTCATCCCCACCACGGCCACATCCCAACCTGCCAGCCTGGGCGTTTGGGCATCGATGCGGCGCGCAATCGCGCTCAGCTCGGTCTGCGCCTGAGCGAAGCCGATGCCGGGTTTCAGCCGGGCGATGACGCCGAAGTCGTGATCCACGCGGGGCTTGGAGCGGAGTTGGGCGTTCGGCCATGGCACATACATGTCGGTGGGCAGCAGATGGTAGAAATCCGGCGCCAGTACACCGATCACGGTGTACGGCTCGCTGTTCAAGGTGAACTTCTTTCCGATGACGCCCGGGTCCGCTCCGAAGCGCCGCTTCCAATACCCGTTGGCGAGCACGACGACCGGGTACCGCGCCTTGCCTGCACCCTCTGCCTCAGTGAAGCTGCGCCCGAGAACCGTCCGCGCGCCGAGCATCGACAGGAAATTTGTGGTCACGCGCAGACCGGTGACCTGCTCGGGCTCCCCCTCACCGGTTACCGTGCCGGTGCCCACTTCGAGTAGCGCCATCTCCTCGAAGGATCGGCTCTGTTCCTTCCAGTCGAGGAAATTCGGTCCGGAGGCTCCTTCGCGTTTGATGCCGTCCTTTAAATCGGTCTCCCAGATCAGGGCCAGCCGGTCGGAACCGGGAAAGTGCAGCGGATGCAACACCACCGAATTGACCACGCTGAAGATGGCCGTATTCGCGCCGATGCCTAGCGCCAGGACCAAGAGGGCCACCATGCTGAAGCCGGGCGTCCTGCGTAAAGTGCGCCAGGCGTAGCGTAAATCGTGCAGGAAGGTGAGCGACCCACTTGCAGAACTCGCAACAGAAACCTTCCGCACTGTTCGTATTCCGTCCGGGGCGACGATTTTTTGGAGCCCCAATTGCTGTCAGGGGCTGTGAGTGCGTGAAATCGCCACACCACT
>Ga0187848_10000674_pt1 | contig 30504 bp, 33 predicted proteins | sample June2016WEW_4_40_FD_132424 | JGI IMG/M metagenome (GOLD analysis project Ga0187848, IMG submission 132424) | Peatland microbial communities from SPRUCE experiment site at the Marcell Experimental Forest, Minnesota, USA - June2016WEW_4_40 | ecosystem: Environmental > Terrestrial > Soil >... | reverse complement strand
GAAAGAAGAAGCATTCCCCCTCTGCCAAAAACCAGAGGGTCAATTGATCTGAGTGAAGAATGTCAATTTATCTGAGCGCCATAGCATCTTGCACAGTTCTGTGCCGCCAGCGTAATCTGTCTCCCTGTTATGAATACGATGCTTCGCCTCTTCCCCGTCATTCTGTGTCTTGTCTCCGCATCAACCCGAGCGCAGCCGAAAGCGCTGGATGCCTTCGAGCAAAACCGGAAGCTCGGCCGCGGGGTGAACATCCTGGGTTACGATCCGATTTGGCGTTCGAGGGACCAGGCGCGGTTTCAGGAGAAGTACTTTCGGCTGCTCAAAGAGGCCGGCTTCAGTACCCTGCGCATCAACCTCCAGCCATTCAGGTACATGAACGCGACCAACGGCTGGGCGCTGCCTGACTCGTGGTATGATGTTCTCAACTGGGCGATGAACGGCGCGCGGCAGCAGGGCCTGGCGGTCATTCTGGACCTGCACGAATTCACCACCCTCGCCGATAATCCCGAAAGGAACAAGGAGCGATTCCTCGCCTTCTGGCGGCAGATTTCCACGCGTTATCAAAATACCCCTGACGACGTGTTTTTTGAGATTCTCAACGAACCGAACGGGGGACTCACCCCCTCGCTTTGGAATGACTTCTTTAGCCAGGCCCTCGCCATTGTCCGGGAAAAGAATCCCAACCGCGCGGTCATCGTCGGCCCGGCGTTTTGGAACACGATTGACCACCTGGCCGAACTGAAACTGCCGCAGCAGGACCACAACCTGATCGTTACGGTGCATTATTACACGCCGATGGAATTCACGCACCAAGGCGCGGCGTGGGTGGCGGCCCAGCGGGACAAGGTGGGCGTGGACTGGGGCACGCCGGAGGAAGTGGCCAGGATCGGACACGACTTCGACAGGGCGGTGGCCTGGGCCAAGGAGCACAACCGGCCCGTGTATCTCGGCGAGTTCGGTGCCTACGACAAGGGGGCGATGGATGCCCGTGCGCGTTACACCAGCAGTGTGGCCCGCGCGGCGGAACTGCGCGGCTGGAGTTGGAGCTATTGGCAGTTCGACAGCGATTTCATCCTCTACGACGTGCGACGCGACGCATGGGTCGAGCCGATTCTGCGGGCGCTGATCCCCGCTCCGACCGGCAAGCAGTGACGCGCCGCCCGGCGAATCTCTCCACCAGCCCGCGCCTCCATTCCACTCTGTTCCGTCTGGGGATGTCCTTGATCTGCCTGGGGATTGTGGCGGCCATGTACTACTTATTGAAGCGTGGCCCGTGCTGGGTCAAGAGCGCCAAATCAAAAGCCATAGTCGCCCTGGGCCACACGTAGGTGACAATCCGCTTGGGCGGCGGGTAGTGCGGCCAGCGGCATCAATCATGTGCTGAATGCCATCGAGAATCTGGTGGTTACAACCATGAAGGCGAAAGTGGACTTTCAGTGGCTTGCCGGGTCGTCCGCCCAAATGGCGCGAATCGCCTCCTCATCGCCAAGCCCATCAGGAACTGCCGGGCTGGGTGTGTTGGCGTAATACCATCGCTTGTGATTCAGCGGCGATGTCTCCGTGCGGCTGCCTGGCATTTCCAGGTAGCCACCCTCCATCAACGCCCGGCTCTCGCTCTCTCACGCACTCCGGGTCAAGAGCGCGGAATTCTGGTCGCGGTTGGGCGAAGCGGACGAGGCGTTGAGGGAATTGGAAGCCCTGCCCAGACACGCATGGAATCATGCCTTGGCCATTAAATTTCACGTTGCTGCCCTTGAAGTTTTGCGAGAGAGAACCGGGGCGATTGTTCAGGAATAATCAGGAGGAAACCATGAGAATCAGGAATCTCTTCCCAGACTTCAAAGACGAGGGCGAGGTGATTGCTGTATGGGGTGAGGCGAAATTGATCAAGTTCCTGGACGGCAAACTGGAATTGAAAGGCGGATCGAAGGAAGATCATGCCGAGGCGAGGGAGTGGCTGTCCCTCTTCTGGCATGAGGCGGTGGTGAGGGAGAGTTGACAGGCTGGCTCGGATACTGCACAGAACGCTCTGCCAATGGAGTTTTCTGCCCAGTCTGGTCATGGTTTGTTCATTCGTGGAATCGACGATCTGGTGGGGCTGGGTGGAGGAGAATGACGATTCTCAGGAGAAATCTTGGCAATTGATGATCTGCGCGGGGAAAAAGGATGTCATTTCTGGAAATGGCAAGGCACCTGCTTATACGGATGCAAGATAATCGCATTATGAAAATTGAGCCGATCTCGCAGATTAAGGCCCGCCCCAAAGGCAAGCCATTGACCTTTGGCGATTTCGTGGCGGGTGTTTACCACACTTGGGGCAGGCGCAGGGCCAAAGGCATTGTTCAACTCGCCGTCGCCGCGCACCTGATTGAGTTTCGCGGCACGGATCGATTGTGATTTTTTAGAGACTTTACCCTGCCATGCTCGTGATTATCAACATGATCCTTGAACCGGAAATGAATCCATAAAGAGCCTTAACCCCGGTTGTGGCCGACACGCCTTTGATGGAAGTCGAAAACAATCGAGCTGGTTTTCTGTTCTGAAATGAGTTCAACGGAACGGTCGATACACGGCATTACGGCGGGGTATGTCTTTTTTGGGGGACGATTCGATGTTCTTGGTGAAATTCGATACTGAAAAGCCAAACAAGAGGGAGTGCATTTTGGCCGAAATTGTGGCAAGGATGGGACATGGATATTAAGAACCTTGAAAGCGTGGCGGCATTTGTGACGAAAGACGGGTCAGAGATTCGGGAGTTGCTGGCCCATCGGAATTCAGCCATCCGCAACCAGAGTCTGGCGGAGGCGCGATTGGCGCCCGGCATGAGCACGCAGGAACATTACCACGTCATGACGGAGGAGATTTATTACATCACACATGGTGTGGGACGGATTCGTATCAACGATGAAGTCCGGGACGTGACGCAAGGAGATGCGATTGCGATTTTGCCTGGCCAGAGGCACAAGCTTTGGAATACAGGTCCAGATGTATTGAGGCTGCTGTGCTGTTGCGCCCCTGGTTACGAGCATGAAGATACCGTGCTCACCGAAGGGGAGTGACGACCATGCCAGGGTGGAGGACGGTCTTGAAAGACCCCTGCGAGGTTGGCTACAAGTTTTACAGCCTTCGCACCGCGAAGGATTGTTTTTGCCGGGCGATTGACCACAGTTTCCAAGTTCAACCGATATGCGCGTGATTTCCAGAAGGCTTTTGGCCACAGGTTTGATGAGCTTGCTGCCGGCGCTATGCCTTCCCCGCCTGCAAGCCCAAACGGCCCCGCCCGCACCGGTCGGGGTTGCCTTCTGGCTCACCAATCCGGATGGATCAGCCCTGTTCAAGAGACAGGTTCCCGATCTTTCTTTCACCAGCGCGGTGGACCGGGCGCCAACTATTGTTGTTGACGAGGGGCAGGTGTATCAGACCATGGACGGGTTTGGATGCGCCTTGACCGGCGGAAGCGCCATGTTGATCCATCGTATGAACCCCGACAAGCGCGCCAACCTGTTGAGGGAGCTTTTCTCCACCGGAGGAGACAGCATCGGCATCAGTTATTTGCGGATCAGCATTGGGGCTTCCGACCTAAGCGATCACGTTTTTTCTTACGATGACCTGCCCGCCGGCCAGACGGATACCGGGATGGAACATTTCAGCCTCGATCCGGAGCAGAAAGATCTGATCCCGCTGCTGCAGCAGATCCTTGCGATCAACCCGGAAACCAAAATCCTCGGATCACCCTGGTCGCCGCCGGCATGGATGAAAACGAATGGCAAATCCAAAGGCGGGAGCTTGAAGCCCGAGTTTTATGGTGCGTATGCGAAGTATTTTGTCGAATACATCCAGGGCATGAAAGCGGAAGGCATACGCCTTGACGCGATTACGATCCAAAACGAACCGCTGAATCCCGGAAACAATCCCAGTCTGCTGATGTCGGCGGCTGAACAAGGCGCGTTTATCAAAAGCAGTCTGGGGCCGGCATTCCGGGCAGCGGGCATTGACACAAGAATCATCCTCTACGACCACAACGCCGACCGGCCCGATTATCCCATCAGCATATTGAATGACCCGGAAGCCAGACAGTACGTGGATGGCACGGCTTTTCACCTGTATGGCGGTAAAATTGAAGCATTATCAGCAGTACATGATGCCCATCCCGATAAGAACCTCTATTTCACCGAGCAGTGGGTGGGCGCGCCAGGGAATCTTTCGCGGGATCTCTCCTGGCATGTGCGGATGTTGATTATTGGCGCCACTCGCAACTGGAGCCGGAATGTTTTGGAATGGAACCTGGCTGCCGATCCAAACCAAAACCCGCACACGGAAGGAGGTTGCACAAGCTGCCTGGGCGCCCTGACGATCGGAGACCAAATCACCCGCAATCCGGCGTACTATATCATGGCGCATGCCTCGAAATTTGTTCGCCCTGGTTCGGTGCGGATCGCTTCAAATATGCCAGAGCGCCTGCCCAACGTGGCTTTTAAAGCGCCGGGGGCCGGAAAGGTGCTCATTGTTCTAAACGACAGTCCGGAAACCCAGGTTTTCACAATTCATTGGGCTGGCCGGGTTTTGACCACTCATTTGAATAAAGGAGCAGTGGGAACTTATGTGTGGTAGTTGTGGGACGCCAAAAAATCGAGGGTGGATAAATGAAAACCACGCGATGGTTTCGTTTTGATTTCGCAGTCAACCGTCGGCCGTCCTCAAATATGAAACACAATTCTGAAATCCGCTTGACCGTCGGACCGCGGATTGCTGCCCTGACCCGCCTTTCCCGGCCGGCCTGCAGAGCAGAACATTTTTTCACGACGGGGAAGGAAAGCGGCCAGGCTGATTTGGGGGCGATGGCGAACATGCCCGACACCTGATTATTGAGATTGCCTTTTCCCCAGCAGAAGGGCATATAAAGGGCATGGCTAAAACACCTAAAAAAGCAAAGAGAACACCCAGCGCGGCATTCATGAAGCCGGTCCAGCCTGACGACAAGCTGGCCCTGGTCGTGGGTGAAAAACCCCTTCCCCGGACCGAGCTGACCAAAAAGCTCTGGGCCTACATCAAAAGGAACGGGTTGCAGGACGCCAAAAAGAGGACCCTGATCAACGCCGACGAGAATTTGAAGGCTGTGTTCAACGGCAAGAAGCAGGTCAGCATGTTCGAGATGACCAAGCTGGTTTCCGGGCACTTGAAGAAATAACGGATTGTGTTGGGGCGGTCAGGCCGTGGCCCCGGATCCGCTGCCAGCGCCCGATTCCGGCGGGCGGCGGTGAGGATTAAACTACAAGAGTAAAATGCCCGGCGGGCCTGGAAAATCAATTCCAGAATGCTCGGATGTGGAAATTCGCACTTTTCTCATCGCAGGCACAATCATCGCTGGGTTTATTGGCGTCTGGACATTTTATGGCAAGCAGCCAGAGTGGTTGCGCTGGCTGGAACGGCTCTTTTGTATCGTGTGGCTGGCTTGCGTTTGGTTTCAGGCTCTGCGCGAGTTTCGCCGGAGGAGGCGGGACGAAGCACCGCAGAATTCCGATGACGAAAATGCCTTGGAATAATCGTTGCCCTCAAGCCGGCGCTGCGCTGTGGGTGGCAGGAATTCCAATCGGAAATGGAAATGATTGATTGGTGGGGGATTTGCGACTAAGCTGACGCGAATGAAATTCAGCCGAAGTGTCCATCCAAGCCGACGCTCGCTGCTTGCGGCAGTATTCACCGCAGGGTTGGCGCTTTCGTCGACGGCCAACGCGCAAACCGATGACGCCAAACAGGGGCCCGAAAAACCAATGACCGTTCTGCCACTGGAACAATCGGCGAGCCGGGGCATTGTCACGCGCGATCCTTCCGACATCGTAGAGTGCCAGGATGAATACTGGGTCTTTTACACAGGGAGGGGGGTGCCGTCTTATCATTCCAAGGATTTGGTGAAATGGGAACGCGGGCCGGCGGTTTTCAATACGGGGCCGGAATGGATCGCCAGCACGGTTCCGGGAAACCGCAACATGTCCTACTGGGCCCCCGACATCATGAAAGTCGGCGACCGGTATCTGCTTTATTATGCTGTTTCGACGATGGGAAAAATGACCTCCGCCATTGGCCTCGCCACAAATGCCACCTTGGACCCGCACGATCCGGCGTTTCACTGGACCGATGAAGGTGTCGTGGTGCGGACGCGGGAAGGGGACAACTACAACGCAATCGATCCAACCGTTTTTCTGGACACGGACGGCAGCCTGTGGTTGACATTTGGATCGTATTGGAGCGGCATCAAACTGATTCAGCTTGATCCCAAGACCGGCAAACGCATCGCGCCGGATTCGGAGATGTATCCACTGGCCTACAACGAATCCATCGAGGCGTCCTACCTGTGCAAGCACGATGACTACTATTATCTTTTTGTGAACTGGGGTTCTTGTTGCCAAGGCCCCAAGAGCACTTACAGCATCCGCATTGGGCGGAGCACGACGGTCACCGGGCCGTATTTGGACAAAGCCGGTGTGGACATGTTGCGCAGCGGCGGCAGCATGTTTCTGGCCACTACCAACGGGCCTTTGATCGGACCGGGACATGCGGGAACGCTGACTGCGTACGGCAAGACGTGGTTCACGTCGGATTTCGAAGGTGACCTTCGGATGAATGGAAAAGCCACCCTGGCGATCATGCCGCTGCAATGGAAGGCCGACGGCTGGCCCGAGGCGACGGTGAATGACATCAAGCCGGCAACGGCAACCTCTGCGGAACCTGCATCGAGGTAAATGTATGCGACCCCCGATCTGCCGGGAAACGGCCATCCACCGATTCCGACGCCTTGGCCACCGCGCCGGCCGCTGCTTCCAGGGTGCCATGGATCACCGCCGCCGACTTTGCATCCCACCAGAAAGCAGGCGTTCATCATAGTTGGAATAGCTCCCCGTGGTGATTTGGCATTCGTTATTCCGCAAGGATGATGTCCAGCTCCGCCAGCGAGGCGTAAGGTTTTGACGAATCAAAGCTGCTCTTCGCCACCAATTTCAAGAAACGCATCTCGACCGGCGCCGCAAACTTCACGGTGTGCAATCTCGCGCTGTGTTGGAAAGTGCCTTCCACAACCGGCGCGCCCCAGTTCCTGCCATCGGCACTGCTGAACACCGCGTAATCCTTGATCCAGCCGTTCTCGTTTCCATCTTGGCGCGGCAGACAGGTGATGCCGGCCAGTTTAACGGTCTTGGCCAGTTCGACGACCAGTTCGTGCGGAAACTGCGGGGCAGATGTGTTCCATGGCGTGTGCCACATCGTGTCCGGATCGCCGTCAATAGTCTGGTCCGCGCTGTATTCTTCCGATGCCTGGCTGTCGGCGCGGATCTTAGCGCCCAACGCTTGAAGTTTGTTGGTGAACTTCGGCACAAAGAGTTTTTCCAGCAGGCCAGCGTCCAGTTCCCGGGCCGGCTTGAATCTTGCCGAACTGGCATAGGCGTACAGGCTCGCCAACCATTGGCGCACCGCCGGGTCTTTCGTCGCCTCCGCCAGATTCAGACCGCAGACAAGCAGTTGGCCGGCGCCCACACGCCCCTCGAAAACCACGCCGAGCTTGTGGTTGCGCGCGAAGTTGTCTATCACCTGCACCAGCACATGGTAAGGCGAAGAATCCGGGGAGGGTGAGACCCAAAAGCTTGGACAGTATGCCATTTATCAAAAAATGCTGGCGGATTGGTTCAACGAATCCCCGGAAAAAGCGGTCAATCGGGTTGAGGAGTTCGAACTTGCCGTGAAGAAAAAGTTCATTGAGGAGCCAGGGCAGATGAAGCTGCTGATCGTCGTGGACAAACTCTTGACCGGCTTCGACGCCCCGCCGGCCACATATCTCTATATTGACAAACAGATGCACGACCACGGCTTGTTCCAAGCGATCTGCCGCGTGAACCGTCTCGACGGGGACGACAAGGATTTTGGCTACATCATTGATTACAAGGATTTGTTCGAGAGCCTCGAAGGGGCGGTGCATGATTACACTTCGGGCGCACTGGATGGTTACGACAAGGAAGACGTGGCGGGATTGCTCGAAGACCGTTTGAGCAAGGCGAAGGAGAGGTTGGAGGACGCCCTGGAGCAGGTTCGGGCCCTGTGCGAGCCGGTCGAAGTGCCAAAGGATCAAGCGGCCTACCTGCGCTATTTTTCGTCCAAAGAATCCGGCGACGCCGCGCAGCTCAAGGCCAATGAACCGATGCGCCTGTCGCTCTATAAACTGACGGCGTCGCTGGTGCGCGCCTACGCCAATCTGGCCGGCGAAATGGCGGAGGCCGGCTACACGGAAGCGCAATCCCATACGATCAAGCAGGAAGTCAGCTTTTACGAAAACCTCCGCAACGAGGTAAAGTTGCACAGCGGCGACGCCATTGACCTGAAGCGGTATGAACCGGCGATGCGGCACCTGATTGACGCATATATTCGTGCCGAAGAAAGCGAGAAAGTTTCCGCCTTCGATGACCTGTCGCTCATCCAACTGATTGTCGAACGCGGTGTGGATGCATTGAAGGCGCTGCCGGAGGGCATCAAGAAGAACAAAGCAGCCGTCGCCGAAACCATCGAGAACAACGTCCGCAAGCTCATCATTGACGAGTCTCCCATCAATCCGAAGTATTACGAGAAGATGTCGGAGTTGCTGGATGCGCTGATTGCAGAGCGCAAACAGAAGGCGGTCGAATACGCGGCTTATTTGGCGAGAATTGTCGAACTGACCAAGAAAGTGATGAACGGGCCGGAAGGCGCGGCGTATCCAAAATCGCTCAACACACCGGCGGAGAAGGCCCTATTTGACAACCTTGGAAAAAACGAGGCGGTGGCGGTGGCCGTGGACAAAGCGGTTCGCGAGAGCAAACAGGACGCCTGGCGGAGCAACCCGTTCAAGGTCAAGAAGGTGAGGCTCGCCATCAAACGGGCGCTGGGCGATTTCCAGAGCCCGGACGGCGATCAATTGAAAGAATCCGTGTCTGCCGGGGCCAGTGGGGAGAAATCGGGAGGCGGAGGCGCGGAAGCCATCTTGGAACTCGTGAAAAAGCAGAATGAGTATTAAACCCCGTCAGATCATCGTTGGCGGTGTGGCAGTGCAGGTCTTTCGTAAGGGCATCAAGAACCTGCACCTCGGCGTCTATCCACCGCACGGCCGCATCCGCGTGGCTGCACCATTGCGGGTGAGTGATGACGCGGTGCGTTTGGCTGTGATCGGCAAACTCGGCTGGATCAAGCGACAGCGGGTCAGGTTTGAAGCGCAGCCGCGCCAGTCCGCTCGTGAGATGGTCAGCGGTGAGAGCCACTATTTTCTGGGGCGGCGCTATCGGCTGCGCGTAATCGAACACGATGGACCCGCTGGGGTTGCGCTGCGCAGCCAGACAAGGCTTGAACTCCGTGTGCGGCCAGACACCGATGCCGGGCAACGCGAGCGAATCCTGCACCAGTGGTATCGCCGCCAAATTAAACAACTGATTCCACCGCTCATCGAAAAATGGCAGACGGTCATTGGGGTTGCCGTCGCTGAATGGGGCGTCAAGAAGATGAAAACAAAGTGGGGCGCTTGCAACATCGAAGCGCGGCGCATCTGGCTAAACCTCGAACTGGCAAAAAAATCGCCGCAATGCCTCGAATACATAATCGTCCATGAATTGGCGCACCTGCTAGAACGCAACCATAATGACCACTTCGCCGCGGTCATGGACAAGCACCTGCCCCACTGGCAGTCGAGCCGAGCCGTATTGAACTCCGAACCCCTTGCCCACGAGAGTTGGCGTTACTAGCCGAATGCGCACTGTGAAAACCGCCGCCGATTTGGAGCAGATTGACCTGCTGCGAAGCGGCTCCGTGGTTTCAAGCTTGGCGGGGGCGTTCGGTGGCGCACTGCGCGAAACCCGGCTGACAGCCATGCTCGGTTATTCGAGGAGTTTGAGACATTTCTAATAAAGACCAGGCACCCGTCACGGCCCATTTCAAGGCTGGAGAAGGCCGCCTATTGTCAATTTGCGAAAGATCATTTATTCACAAACCAAAATGAAGCCAGCCAAGAAGGATTGGCGCAGCAGTCCGGAGGTCAGGGCCAAGCTTTCAGCGGCGGCCAGAGCGCGATGGGCGAAGGCGAGGGCGGAGGGGAAGACGAGCCTGTGAGGCTCGGCTCATAAGAGCTTGCACCGCCCCCTGCCCTAGATAATGCTTGCCAACAATTGGGATTCCAATACTATCCTGGAACGATGCACTGAAGACGTTTATGGACCAGACTTTGCAAGGGCAATTGCTGGGTGCGATTCATTCGAAGGCGAGACCATCCTCAGCCGAGAAATCTCTGACCATTCGACTCATTGCTCTGTCGCCTTGTAAAAACGCCACGGGATATTTGTGGCGGCAGGATCGATGAACGGGAATGTTGGATTGGTGGAAATCGCTGTCCAATCAATCAGGTTCGTTGAGGCGGAAATGACCACGGAGCCAGTGCCATTTGCGCCGGAAATAGAGAATTCGAAGCCGTTGGGCGTCATTTGGAGGGAACCTCCATTGATCTGGAATGGCGGCAGCGTATTGACTGCGTACGTCACGGGTGCCGAGTTGGTCCCGAGCATCTCCACGTCCATTGCTTGGGCGCGCAGCATAATGTTTGTCTGCACCTGGCCGAGGTCCCCCAGCGCATTCCAGACTAAAACATGGCTGCTCCCGGTAGGCCATGCGGCAACACCCACATTCGTACTATACGAAGCGCCATCCACGCTGAGAATGGTTGCATTTTGCCAGGTCGTTGAGCCCGAAAATTCGTATTGCAAATACGGGATCGAAGGGTTGCCCAATACGTTGAACATGACAATCGGGACGTTAGCCTGTGCCGTTAGAGTGTTCGTGCCCGGCACTACCACGGCTGCCGGGCTGGAATTCGCCGCATTCGTCGGCACGCTTTGCGGATTGAGAGGATTCACGCCTGCCAGCCATTTCGCAAAGTTCGACCAACCGTTTCCATCCGCATCCGCATACAGTGCATTGTTGCCCGTATTGTCAGTGGGCGAAAGCCCGTTTAGAAAGCGCCACAACACGGGCAACGCATTGATTTCCGAAGCACGGGAGAGATAAGCCTGGCGAACCATGCTACCGTTGCCGTCATAGACGTAACCGATGGATAGGCCGCGAGGGCTTTCCATTCCGAGCAAACGGTCGTTCCCATCATAGTAGTAAACGGTGTTCGAACTGGACACACCTAAAACAGCAATAAGATTCGTAAGCATGCCGTTCGTGCTGGAAGCTACTACAGAATAGCTCCCCGCCTCCGCGAAATCGAGGCTCGGTATAAGCAGCGTTGAATTTGTGGCTGACGGAATGGCCGTGCCATTGAAATACCATTGGAAATGGGAAGGAAGGCTACCGACTGTGAGAGTCACGTTCGTTCCCGTAGGTAGCAGCAGATTCTGAGACTGCAAAGCCAATACGGCAACAAGATCTGTGACGCTGCCCGTAGAAGTCGACATTACCACAGAGTAGCTTCCAGCTTGCTCAGGGTTGAAGCTCGGTAACACCAGCGTGGTGTTAGTGGCTGAGGGCATCGCTCTGCCGTTACAATACCATTGCAATGGAGACGAAACACTACCGACTGTAAGAGTCACATTCGTTCCCGTGGGTAGCGAGAAATTCAGGACCTGCAAAGATAATACGCTAACAAGATCTGTGACGCTGCCCAGATCGTTGGAAACCACCACAGAATAGCTTCCAGAATCGGCGAGATTGAAGTTAGATACGACTAGCGTGGTATTGGTTGCAGAGAGGACAACATCTCCATCGAACAGCCATTGATACGTCAACGGTGGTATGCCAGAAGCCGAAACCGATAGTGTGACCAATGCACCAGCGTTGGTCTGCTGACTAAGGGGCTGAGTATTAACCTCGGGCGCCCCAAACCCAACGGGAACAACGGCAAGCCCCGCCGGCGCGATCAGTCCTGACCTAATTAGAACCGTCTGATTCCCCGTTTGCGGGTCAACGTCCAGTATATAACGGGAGCCGTCATCTGAAACAAACAAGTGTCCGTTTGTACCAAACGCAATTCCACAAGGGTCGATAAAGAAGCCGTTGGAGGAAATCAGGGTTTGATTGCTCGCAGGGTTTATAGAGGTATTTACAACTATGACGCCGACAGGGCTAGACCGAGAAGTTGTATGGCCATTCGCGACGTACAGGTAGCCGTCCGACCCGACCACAAAGTCCGCCGGAGCAACGAAATACTGGTTCGATGACACAATGCTCTGATTCCCGTTTGTGGGATTGACGCGGATGATTGCTTGTTGGCCGATGTCGGAAACCAAAATATCACCGTTTAGGGCAACTTTAATAAATGCAGGAGATGCGAAAAATTGGTTCGAAGAAACAACGGTCTGATTTCCCGTCAAAGGGTTGATTCTAACTACACCCGTTGATGGGGATCTGCACGCAACCAAGATTTGTCCATTTTGATCCAGCGTGATTCCTGGCGGCTCCGAAAGGTTTTGGCCCGAAGAGACAACTGTTGACTGGCCGGTAACCGTGTTGAATTGGATAATACCCGCTGGATTTCTATACACGATAAATATGTTTCCCCCTCCGGCACATACCAAATCGGAGGGATAGTGCAAACCCATTGCCGACACCGGGACAGGCTGAATATTCAGAACTGGATTCCAATCGAGGATTTGATCACCTGCGTAGTCGGCAATCAGCAGATCCCCCGGAGCGACACTGCTTTGGGCTTGGACCACGGCGCTGGTCAACAATAGGAGAAGTAGTAGCACCACGATTTGTACCGGGCCGCGACAAAAACAGCACGTTCTGCTGCGTCGAACGCGACCGCCTTGCCGCAGAATTCCTTGAATTGGCCCGTGGCCCACACACGGCCGCGCCGTTTTCAGGATCGCCTTTAAAAAGTGCCTGTTCATTATCGACGCCCTCCAAATAATCCGCTGAACCAATTGCGAATTGGTTGAAAAAAGCCGCCACCTCCGCTGTTATTCTGTGGATGGGATTGTGGCGGTGAAGGCGCAGGCGAAGGGGGTCTACAGAGCGTCGAATTATTCAATGTGCTAAGGAAGACAGCGTTGCCGCCTCCGCCGCCAAATGGCCCAGCCGGAGTCTTGCTTTGTCCGGTATTAAGGAATTGCGCAAAAGAATTTGCCGCAATAGTTTGAGTTGCCGTCGGTGACGCCACTCGGCTAACACTTGCTGCGTCAATTGAAGATGATAATTGGCCCTGAATAAATGATTGAGCGGCTATTGCAGGCGTGCTCCCCGTCTCGTCCAACGCAGGTGCCTGTCCAGGATTATAGCCTTGATCCAGCACTTGTCCCAACGTCTCAACAGAAGTGTAAGAGCCTCCGGCGCTGACGGTGGCACTTCCACCAGCCTCCAATCCAACGTCTAGGGTAAAACTGGATGGCTTTCCGCTGGAATCTAACCCAACACTACCGCTGGCCCCAGGCACGCGCCGTGGAGCACATGGCGGCTGGAATCTTCGCTGGCGCAATCCAGCGCCTGCTGCAACGCCTCTTTGAAGGCATTGTCCAGTTGGACCGGCTCGGTGTTGACCACGGTTTCGGATGGGAATTCATCCAGGGCCACATGTTTGAGTGGCTTCTTGATGCGAGTTCCCGCCGCCGGGTAGGTGATGGAGGTTTCCTTGCCGTCGGCGCTCAACTCGATGGTGTCATCGGCCGAACAATGTTTGGCCATGCCGGCCAGCTCCTCCAACGGAACAAGCAGTTCCCCCGGCTTCCCATTGCAGGGCTTGTTCAGCCGGGCGGTGACGATTTGTTCCAGGTTGTTGGCCTGAATGCGCAGATTGTGGTCGGCACCGAGGGTGACTTTGACACAGCCCAAAACCGGCAGACTGGATCTTTTTGATGCGATTTTGGAAAGACCGGGCAGGACGGCTTTCAAGTCCGCCACGGGAATTTCGATGTTTGTTTTCATTGATTCCTTTCGTTTAAAACAAGCGCCAGCCCCCACCTCCACGGTGAAGACTGACGCTTTGGGTGAATGTCTCCCACGGGAGACACGGGTTGGTTTACAGGATGGTTTTGCCTTTGGACGGGATGCTGCGGACGTAGTTGCGGATGAACTCCTTCATGTTCGCCTCGCACTTGAGGAAGAACTCGCCGCCGACACGCGTGAACTTGTGCGCCCGGGATTTGGCCATCTCCAATGCGAATTCCTTGACGTGTTTGCGGTTGATGAGCCGGACTTTGACAATCATCCCTCGTCCTCCTCCCCTTTGAACTTCAATTGGGAGACGACGCATTCGTGCTGCTCGACGTCCGTGCGCACGCCCAGGTAAACGGGCTGATACAGGGCGTTGCTCTCCTTGAAGGCATAGAGATAACGAACCTCCACCACCGCGCCGACCAGCGGCATCGGATGATTGGGCGGGATGGTGGCGTTGCCGCAGGGAATCCATCCCTTCCCGTTCAGCAGCCGGACTTCGACACTGCGTTGCGCGTTGATCTTGGAGACAACGGCAGACAACGTGGCGCAGAACTTGTGCTTGAGTTGTGCTCCGCCACTGTTCGGCCGGCCCGGCGTATAAGGCGCGTCCAATCGCTTGAGCACCACTCCTTCCCGTTTGTCCTGTTGGAGTTGTTTGAAGAGGAGCGCTTTCCGGGCCGGGGTAAACGCGCTTTCCACCCGCTCCAGATGAGTCAGGTGATCCGGTTCAAGCACCTTCATCAGGCGCTCCCATCGCTCCTCGTAAGGACGATCCCGCAGGTCCTCCTCTCCCAGTTGCAGCAGGTCAAAGACGTACAGAACATCGCCAACGCACTCCCCATCCAGGATGAGGTCGCCGGAGATTTGGTTGACTTGATGAACAATTGGCGAAGGCAACCCGATGAGCAGGCCCTTGCGATTGATGCCATGGATGGCGGCACCTTGTTTTTGCAGCAGGGTGCGCCGGCCGTCCTTCTTTTCCTGCAAACACCAGCCCGGCTCCTTGATCAGCCGTTGGACTTCCGCCTCCTCAATCGGATTGAGCAGTTGCGGGAGTATGCCCGTGACCCGCTCCGCCTTGGCCGTGTGCTGATACGGCGTCCCGTCTTCCCCGGGCGTGTATCCTTTGGCTGTTTTCTCCCGCACCAGCTTGTCGTAGATCCCCTTGGCCGTGTCATAATCGACCGGGGTTGAAGTTTTGGTGCCGGTGTTCATAGTGGAACCTCGGCGCCCATAAGCGAAGTTGACGACGAATAATTCCCCGCTGGGTTCAATGCTGCACTGATACACCTTGTCCGAGGAACCCTCCCGGTAATACAGGGTGATGGATGCCGCCGCTGGCGGATTCATGGTTGCGTTCATGTTTTTCCTTTCTCTTGTTGATGGTTTATTGTGTTGACTGCAAATGGACCCGCGGATGAATGGGCAGGGGAATTGTTGAAACGCTTGCTTCCGTGCTGGCGGCGGGATTAGGCTCGGCTCAAAGCAAAGAACCTATGAAAATCACCGACCAGCACAGGAAAAAGCTCTGCCACTTGCTCCACCACGCTTTGATCGAAATGCGGGTGTTGGGTTGGGCCGGCAAATCAGGGCAGGCGGCGGATTTGGCGGACGCGTTCCATGAACTGCCCAAGGACATGTGGCAATTGAACTTGGCCTCGGAGCGCGAGCAGGACGTGAACGCGCGGCCCTGGTCTGTTTCTTCCCACGGTTGATGATCTGAGTTGTTAAGCGCCGCTGTCCCATGCACATTCCACTCATCAAAGGCACGATTAAGAGACGGCTGCTCGTCAATTACCGCGCCGACCCGGCAGTAGTGCAGCGCATCCTTCCGCGGCCATTTCGGCCCAAACTCCACCGGGGACGAAGCCTCGTCGGCATCTGCCTTATTCGCCTGGAGCAGATCCGCCCTGCTGGATTACCGGCGGCGCTGGGGTTGTCGAGCGAGAACGCTGCTCATCGCATTGCCGTGGAATGGACGGATGGGGCGGGCATTCAGCATGAGGGCGTGTTCATTCCGCGTCGTGACACTGGCTCATTCCTCAATCGCGTGGCCGGCGGACGTATCTTTCCGGGAGAGCATCACCCAGCGCAGTTTTTTGTCGTGGACATCGGCGGGCGCATTGAGTTGACCATGCGTTCATTTGACGGTTTGGTTTCGGTCAGCGTCGTCGGTGAAGATAGTGACCTGCTGCCGACCACTTCTTGCTTTGAGTCTTTGCGGGAAGCGTCGGAGTTCTTCGAAGGTGGCAGCCTCGGCTACTCACTCACACGAGACAGAGGCCGGCTGGATGGTCTGCTGTTGCGCACGGTGGAGTGGCGCATCCGCGCTTTGTCCGTCACCCGTGTGCATTCGAGCTATTTTGCGGATCAGGAACGGTTTCCAGAGGGTTCAATTGAATTCGACCATGCCCTCGTGATGCGTGACATTGCTCACGAGTGGCGAAAGGTTGATGATTTGTATGAAGTATCATAAACCGTCTGCCAACGGTTCACTGATTCCAACGCAAGTGGGTCAGATGCCGCGTCTCCTCATACACGGGTGCGCCAGCAGGCACGAAATAATCGAAGTGCCCCTCCCTGCATCAAGAAACCGGATCGGAATAAAGCACCCTGGAATGGCCGGTTAAACTGAACCGCTTTGCCCAACTCAACCCAAAAACAGAATATGCGAAACAAAACGAACATTAGGACCCTGTTGATTGGAACGGCACTGGGAGCGCTCCTCGTGCTTTCCATTGCTGCCGCCACCACACAAACTTCAGCTTATGGGCGATTCCAATTGGCCACTGGCGAGGGTTATATCTTCAAGATCGATACGACCACCGGACAGGTGTGGAAAAGTTTCACCACCAACCCGTCTGCCGGGTTTATGTCTGCCAATGTTGATAAATGAGGATCGTGCAGCCTGACAACCGCATTTGGTCTTCAACGATCACGGTTTCAGCGCGGTGCATGGGCCGGACCAGGACGAACCCAATCCGGCCCTCGCGTGTTGATGTTTTTATCGCCCGATGAGGAGGAGGTTCACCACTTGTTGATCACGCACAACTCGCCGTCCACCGGGCTGATTTGCAGGTCCTCTTTGTCGGCGCCCTCCGTGTCGTAATCCAGCACGGTGACGTTGATATTGGGCGGCAGGTTGACAACCTCTTGGACCAGCCCACCTTCCAGGATGACGAAGACCTCGCGCTTTGGTCTCGTGAGCTTCCTGACCAGCCGCCTTTTCAACTTCAAGATGGCTTCGGTTAGCCTTTTCAACCGCCATTTGATGATGTTCATGGTTTCCTTTCCTGTTTTTGGTTAATGCAGCAAGAGCCCCTGTGCAGGGCGTGACCCCACCCGCTCCATCAGCGCGAAGAGTTTCTGAAGCTCCGGCGGCAGCTTGCTTTGCCCGGCGGCTTCCAGTTGCTCGAAGTTGGGGTATTCGGCAATCGCGGACTCAATTTTCCCAGGGCCATTCCCCACGAGGTCCTTGAGCCTTCCACCAAAGGCGGCAATCATTTCATTCCACGAGCCGATTTCCTGCACCAGCGCCGGCAGGTTGCGTTTCTTCCAGAAGCCGCCCTCGTCATCCACCTCCTCCAGGCAGCCCAGTTGTTTGGCCCGGTCCAGCATGGCGATGACGGTGAGATGGCAGCGCAGGAAGTTGGGCACCCCGCCGCACTGCGGATTGCTCGCGTATTGAGTTTTACAGAACGAACTCCAACGCCATCCTGACAGCCCGGTTTGAAGCGGCCCGCGGTCAGTGGCAATCACCCTCGGATACTGGCACAGTCCGTAATTGGAGGCTTCGCAGCCTTCTCCAGGCCAGGCGTCGAAGGCAATCAACCGGGAGGGAGGCGCGTTAAATGATTGAGTCCATCGTGGATCTTGCATCCTGCCTTTCGGCTTGACCTCGACGCTCTCAGTCGCCTGAACCAGCAGCCAGCGCAGCGCGTCATCCTTGGGTTGTTTGCTGGGGTCACATTGCTCCCCCGACAACTCCACGACCTGGCCGAGTTCCTTGAAAGGCAGGTCCTGAGCGGTCTGGTGCAGCGCATGTATGAGTTCTCGCGCCCGGACATCGCTGCCCCGCGCCTTCAATGTATAATGTATGGTTAAGCCCATAATCTTCTTTCTCCTTGAAATAAATCAGCCGGATGCACCCCTTGGCACACCCGGCTGATTGGGTTGAAGCCGGGCAGAGGCGCCCGGCCGTTGTCTTAATAACTGACTTCGCACCCTTCGAGTGTCCCTTTGCAGGCTTTGACCAGGCCCATGCTCCGTCCGCACTCGTAATCCAGGACGAACACGAGCGTTGGCCAGCGCCGGGAGAGCTTTTCCAGTTTGTCCAACGGCCGCCCGGTGGTGGTGAACTCGCACACATGATGACCGGGTGAGAATTCCAGCCACTCAATGTGTCTGGCTTGGAGAGCCTTTTCCCAACCGTCATTCCCGGCGAACCGGGCCACGGTGCGGGCCGGCCCGATGATGGTCAGCCAATTACGGCAGGATTGTTCAGCCTTCATGGCCCTCCTTTCCGTTCCAGCAGCGGCACTCGTTGAAATACTCGCAACAGGAACAATGAATCCCCGGCGAAGGCACGAAGTCCCGTCGGGCCAGTCCATCCAGATACGATTCCATGGAGCGGAAGAGCCTGGCCTGTTGCGTCTCGGTCATCGGCCCCAAAGGCGTGATGACCACTTTCGGCGTCTTCAACTTCACCAGATGGTGGAGCTCAATGCCCGATTCCCTTTTCCCGGTGGCATCCCGATACAGCACCGAATAACAGGACAACTGTGTTTCATGGATGTGTCCGGCTTTCTCCGCGTCCGGCGTCTGGCCCGACGTTTTGAAGTCCACAATTCGGCCGCCGGCACGAACCAGGTCAATAATGCCGACCAGTTTGGGCAATCCCTCCGGCAGTTCCGCTTCCATGGGAACTTCCACCGCTTCCGGCCGTTCATTGGCTCGGATGGGAGTCTCAGCGAAATAAGTCTGGACCAAGGCCCAGGTATTATTGCGCTGCTCCTCTTCCTCGCCGTCCCACTGGATGGCCGATTTGGCCTGACGTTCCCGCCAGTCGCTCTCGAACAGCGTTTTGAACAGTTCGCTGTTGAATGCCTGCCCCCGCCAACGCGCCATGTTCCATGCCTGCAAAATGTTGTGAACCACTTTGCCGATGTGGAGGGTTGCGGTGGCCCGTTTCGGAATCGAGAGCACATACCGGAAGTAGAACTTCAAGCGGCATTGCTGCCAGCAGCCGATCCGGGAGGCCGAGACTGTGGCCGTCAACTCGTCCACGGTGCGGCCCCGCCTTCTGAAAAGCGGGAGTTCGACCAGTGCGCTCATCGCGCTCCCGCCCGGCTGAAACGGCTGGACCCCTGGCCTTTGCCCCCAGTCCGTTCAATGAGTTCTTCGATCAAGCCGCTGGCTTCCAGCTTGTTCAGGGCTCTGACCGATTTGCCGAAACGATCCTGGGCGAGCTTTTCCACTTCATTCTTGTCGAGCTTGCTCTCATCCACGATTTTCAGGATGAGGTTGCGCTGCTTGTCCGAGCAGTTCCACCTCTCCTCGGATGACCGGCGGCCATTGCCGTTGCCAGCGTTGCCATTGTTCCCGGGCAGGAATCCCGTGTTTTGAATGTCCCGGTCCACGTTGCTTTGGAGCGTGGCAAAGAGTTGCCGGCTCTCATTTTCAACCTGGCTGATGTCACTCACCTCCTTGCGGACGGTCAGCGAGTACTGGTGTGACGAATAACCCGGCAAGCCGAGCTTCTTGGAATAATTGGCTTCGAGCACAATCATGGTGTGATTCACCTTTCGTTGAAACGAAAACACCCGGTTCATCACCGGGCGCTTGGATCCGTGTTTCTTGTTTTACGAGCAGCCGCCCTGGATCATGGGGCGGCCTCCGTTTTGTTTGGTTGGAAATCCAGTTGCAGGGTGGGATTGGCCGGCACGACGGAGTCAGTGGCGAACTTCACGTTGATCGCCGTGAATTTGCCCTGCCTCCACCGGCCCTCATTCTCCAGCCAGCGGCGGATGAACTCCGCCACCGATTGCCGGCAGGTATCGCGCACCAGTTCCAGCCGCCGATGATCGTTGGCGTATTGCGAGAGCACCGGTGTCAGATCCCGGCGCAGTTCCTCCAGAAGGTCCAACGGCGTGCCTCTGGCCCAGCCGCGCGATGCGGTCTCCTGGATTTCATCGGTGTGAATGGCGGGTGGCAAACTGCACCTTATTTCAGGAGCGCAAACGATCAGCGTGCCGCCGCCGATGCTGAGTTTCCAGGTGTCGTAAAGCCGAATGTGATACCGGTACGTCACTGGAACGGTCATCCGGGCGTGGTTGGTTCCCAGGTCAAGGCCCAGGAAGCGCTTGGCGTTGCTGCGTTCCAGCACTTCGGTCTGCTTGGAGCTGGCCACTTCCAGGTTCATTTCCCGGGTCAGAGTGGGTAGCGCGGCGATGAAGGTGTGCGTGATGTTTTCCTCGTTGAACCGGGGGTCCGGCAGCAAATCTTTTACCGTCGGAATCTTTCCCGATTTGCTCAAGGCAATAATCACGGGAATCGCTAATAACGCCAGCACGACCGGCGCCGCCAGGATTAACGGGTTTGGCAGAAAAGAAGCCGGTGTGCAGCCGGAGAGAAACAGTGAAAACAGCGGGATGCCAAAATGAATTAAATATTTGCGGTTCAAATTTCCTTTCCAAAGCAAAACGCCCCGGTTTAAGGCCGGAGCGCTTGCTCGTTTATTGTGGGTGACATGGCGGCGGAGCGTCATGGAGGACCATGCCATCCGGGCCGTGTTGGGTTGGGTGCTGCGATTCACGCAACGCCGTTTCCAGAATTTCGTTGGTGAGATCGGTCATCGGACGGCCCTGTCGTTTGGCTTCATGGTACAGCGCCGTGACCAAATGCCGTTTGATGGCCGGTGAATAATGTCGGGGTCTGGACATGGATTTTCTGGGTTGGGGTGATCATGTGAAACGGCGCGTTCTTGGAAGGCACCGAAAGCGGACAGGAAACAGTCTCCTGTTCATGTATGTATAACACAGAATGGGGGCTTATTGCAGGCGGCGCAGGAAGGCGAAGCGGGGGAAATGGACAGATTCAGGAGAGGAGTAAAAATGCAAGGTGATGGCGAAAACGAGCCGGGCAACCCGGCAGAGATGCAACTGCTGACCAAGAAGCAAGTGGCGAATTTGCTGGCGTGCTCGGTAAGAATGGTGGAAAGACTGGTGGGATCGAGGACATTGACGACAGTGAGCAAGCCCAAATTAACACGAACTCGCATCATCCTGGCATTTGCGGTCTCCGTGATCGCGGACGTGCTCCAGTTTCCGATCAACGCTGTTTCCGCTACTGGCCTGTTGGCGCTGCCGGGTGAGGTGGCGGACATGATGCTGGACATCGTGGTCATGATCCTAACGAGCGCTTTGCTTGGATTCCACTGGGCGCTGTTGCCCGCCTTCGTTTTGGAAGCGGTGCCTGGCCTTGACCTGTTTCCCACCTGGACCGGCTGCGTGGCCTTCGTGGTCTGGAGGCGGAAACAAGCCGAAGCACACGCGGCTTCAATTCACTCCGACGGGAATGTTTGCAAGCGATGAAAGGTCAGTTCCATGGATTGCCCGCAGGCGTGATTGGCACGAATTGACAATGGCGGGCGTCATTGGCCGGCAGCACCTCCCGCTCGGGAAGCGGGAAGATCGGGAAATGAGCGCAAGGCAAGCGGTGAAACTGCGGCAGGTCATGCGGCGATACCGTATGGCGAACACGCCCCCGGAGAAGCGACAATATCTACGCAAAAGCCAACTGTGGTCGGAAGATTTTACGGCCAAGCTGTTTTGCAGTGTCGAGTTCTGGCTTGAACGTCCGACGATATTGATCGAGCCTCATCCAGATTCAAACAACTGTCGCGGTCGGACCCGTTGGTTTACCAGGGCATTTTTGCGGGATTTCCGTCTAACTAGGCATGAAACGGTTTGAGGTTTGTTCCGGCAGGGGTTGCGACCGCTGTAATGAGCCGCAGGACTCCTGCCAAACTGCCGAGGCGGCCACATTGCCGATGGCAAAATGGCCAAGATTAATTGAACTTCGATAACACTATGTCCATGAACTACAAATCGGTCCTGGCCCTGATCGCAGCAGCGGTGGTCTGCGCAAACATATCTCCTGCGGGCGAAGGCGCCCAACCTCGTGACGCAAGCGGCCCACACCGCAAATTCCAAAATCTCGTCACGGATGACGCGACCTTGGAGGCGTGGCTCGCCATCGGCCCGGCGCAACCAGAGATCATCCTCGAAGGGACGCCTTTGAACGAAGTTGCTCGGAACACGGCCAAGATTTTCAACAACCAGTTTGACCTCATTTTGCCCCCCGCTGATCCCGACCTCTCTCCGATGGCTGTGCAAATGCAACTCAAGGACGTCCGCGCCATCGAGGTTTTCAATGCCATGAACTCATATTTTGAGGTGCAGAAACTTCCCGCGCGTTGGAAATTGACGCTCAACGGCAGCCGCCCCACTGCCATTTTGGGAATGGAAAGGCTCCAGGCCGCCGCCACGCCGCCGGCCGAGACGGAGAAAATTGGGCAAACAGTATTTTCCATCCCGGACATCTTGTGTGCGTCCAGCCCGGCTTCGGACAAGCAAACCGCAGACAACCTTGAGGATACGGTCGCGGCGGCTTTAGACGACCTTCAAAAGCCGGGACACGCCAAGGTCAACGCGCCGGGCGGTCCGATAATTAAGGTTCATGCACAAGCCGGCATTCTTGTCTTCAGCGGCACCTGGGAGGAAACCCAATTAGTTCGCTCCACCCTGCAAGCCCTGAAAGACACCGCGCAGGAGCGCAAAGCAGCGGTCCTGGACAGGGGGCTACGGGCGAAAGACGAGTCGGCCCGCAATGAGGCGGAAGACTTGAAAAACGGATGCTCTGAGAACTTGAAGAAGTAAGGGCGGCCCGGCATAATTTAGAGGAGATGAATCTGAGCAAAGACCGCCGAAAACAGCAGCGATAGGAAATGCAGTAATCGTCATTGCGTTGCTGAGTTGGCTGCTGGTGGCTGCGGCTCAGCACTGGAACGTTAGGCGGGAAATCGCGCATACAAGAACAAGAAGCACACCATGAAGAAACTCATCCCCCTCCTATTCGCCATCGGCGCTTTGCATCTGGTGGGTGGTTGCACCACGCCGCCCGTTTCCAATCCAAACCACAACTCGGTGTTCGACAAAAGCATAGTTTTGAAGGGCCCGGACAGGTTCACCACTCCAGCCGCGTTCCGACCACCGGTGGAGATCACGATTGTGGCCAAGACGGATTCCACCAATCTCCGGATTGGTTATGCGGCCGACCAGGTGATTTTCAACTGGGAAGTAAACTGGGACCAGCTCCGAGTGGACGGCGGCCCCGCTGACGGCAAACATACATTCGGCGCCGGCGAGATTCCGGTGGGAAAGTATGTGACAATCCGATGGTTGGTAACGCCGGAGCATCAGGCCATTTATGTGGATGACGAACTCCGTTTCGAGCATTGTGGTGATTACTCCAATATTGACCGACAGGTTTCAGTTTTTCCGGCGGAGAGATCAGAGGTTACCGTAAAGTCCGTCACGGTAAAACAATTGATGAAGCCGCATCAAACCCTGCGAACATTTCCCGGCATGAGCGTCCCTTGGTCTCCGCCAAAAGGTGGTATCACGATGATGTGGCCTAACGCGTCGCTGCCGGCAATGCGGGATGGCGTCTCCATTTCCGCTATCGCGGGAGACATCATCAACCCCGCGTGCCTGAACTTTGCAAGCTCAATCTGGATGGAATAAATATTATGGATCATAAACGATTTCAAGCCATTATGGGAGTCGTCATTGGCATTTCCGCTGGGGTTTTAACCTTTACTCATTTGCAGCACAGCAAATCCACAGAGGAAAGGCTCGTCCAGACCTCCAAAGAGTTAAATGCTCGCTTGCCTCTAAACGTGGACAGTGACACGCGGTGGGACACCACAGTGCCAGGGCCTGGGAAATGCCTGACCTATTGCTACACGCTGATAAATTTATCTAAGAGTGAGATTGATCCGGGCGAGGTCGCCGCAAAAATGAAGCCCAAGCTATTGGTTAATTACAGGACGAGTCCAGGCATGAAATTGTTTAGAGATAATCGCGTCACCTTGCGTTTCGTGTTTAAAGACAAGGTGGGAGAGAGTGTGACAATGATCCAAGTGTCTCCTGATGACCTTTAATCGGCCAAATCGCAGCAGGCAGCCGGGGCGCAATCCTGGGGACAATGACGACACGACCAGGCACTTGTCGGCGGGAGCGTTCGCGTGTTGGCATCCGGCTTGGGTCTCTTTTCCTCGACCTTCCCAAAAAGCAGCCTTTCGCAAACAAGGGTATGACGCTCGCACCGAGGCGTGAGCGGGCTCATTGACTGCCCCATTTTAGCATGCGTTCATGCCGCTCAAATGGAGATCAAGGCTCGGCGAGAGGAATTTCGTAGAGGACCACTTCGTAAGGTTTCAACCGGGCCGACCACACCAGGGTGTCGTCAGGGCCGGGAGCAACGCGTTGCTCAACGCATTTTAACCGGCTCAGTTTCTCGTAGTCGGCTTGGCGGGCCTTCCAGAACTGGACATCGGGAGGGTTGGCCAATTCGGCGGGCAGTGCGGTCGTCCAGACGGTGTTCCGAAACGCCGCCGGCCCCATCTTTCGGGCGGCGATGTCTGCTTGCCAGACTTTCCACCAATTGCCGTTGTCTTCGTCCAAGGGCCAGGTGCGCAGAATCAAGCTGCCAGCGCCAGCGTGCTTGAGGTGGGCAATCGTGAGCCGGACCTCCTCAGTGGCGCTGGCGTCGCGAGCGGGGCTGAAGTTGTAGAGAAGGACGCGCACCATTTTGGCCGCGGCGTCGTAGGCGGCCAAGCCGTTGACCGCACCAGACGAATCGGCCGCGGCGCCGGTGCGGCTGGCCGCGAGGACGGAGCTGCCGGTAAGGCGAAAGGCAAGGTTGCGAAAGTTGCTGCTGGCCAGGGGAATACCGGCAAAGATTCCTTCGGTGGTGAGGTCCCAGGTGGAGAAATAATCCACGTTCTGCTCCACCATCAGTTGGAAGAGCCTGGCATCGCCGGCCGCCTGGATGGGATGCTCGACCTCCCGCGGATAAAGGACCTTCTTATCCCAGCCCTCCAGCACGCGTCCCTCGTCAATGCCGAACTTCAGCTTTCTTAAGCCCAGTTGGCTGGCCCGGGTCTGTACGCGGCCGATGGCGGCCGTAAAGGTGGCCGGGTCGAAACCGGGCACCGGCGTGTAATAGGAGATGGCCAGGAAATCCAGGCCGGTGCCCGTGCCGCCGTGGTAGAGGTTCTGGCCGCGGGCACAGTGTTCGATGAAATCGAGGGAATTCCAGAGCCCCGGAGAGATGGTCATGCTGTGGGCTCCGACCGTGACATTCTCCTTCCCCAACGCGTCCTCTAGCGCCGCCACGGTGCAATCGTAAAGGCGGAAGTACGCCAGTCTGGTGGTCTCCGGTTTGCCGTCCTCCGCCTCGAACCAATCCCGGTTTTCGTACTCGACCCCAACGCCCCAGGACCAGGTTTTCATCTCCGGCGTGCCAAAACGATCCTTCAGGGCCGTGGCCAGGGCGTAGATGTAACGGTAGTACTCCTCGTAATCGCTCGGCGGCCGCACATTGGTGCCGAAAGCCCCCAAATGGGGATGGGCACTGAGTTTGAGCGGCACCCAACCGGTCTTGACCATGGGCTTCAGCCCCTGGGCCACGATGTTCTGGCAGGCGGCGAGCAAGGGTGCAAACGCGTAGTCGTTCAGGGTGGAGCGGTCCTGCGGGTTCTTGAACAGGTCACGCTGTTCATTGCCGCCGGTGGCGGCCATCAGTTGCACCCGCTCGACGAAGGGGAAGTTGGAATGAAAATAATCTTTCGGCCAGGCGGCGGCGCGGCGGGTCCAGGTTTCATCCACACGCCATACGTTGATATCGCCGAACTTGTTCGTGATGACCTTGCCGACGACGCTGAGGTCGAAGCGCAGGCTGACCGTCTGGGCCGGTGCAGACAGGCTCGCGCAGAACCCGAGAAACCACACGGCGTTCTCAATGAGCCTCCAAAACGTGTCGGCTTTAATGCCCCAACATTTTTCGATCTTCATGCATGTTCCATGTTTCGCAGCCCAAGGGTCCTGCGCTGGATTTGTGACAGCACCGCTGCGGTAGCCCAGACTTCTCCCGATTCCGAATCGGGACTGGATCACGGATTTCCAATCCGCCGCTGTCGGCGCACCAGAGCGCCTTGCATACTTCATTCCGGACACCTTCAACTTGATTCACGAGACCGGGACCGACGGCAACAGCTTCGTCCGCGAGCGAGCCGATGCCGGACGCGCCCGCCGTACCGCCGACACCGCCCAACCCAGCCCTGTTTAGCGTCCTCCTCCTGGAGGAAGATTAACCTGCTGGTTAATGCCGAGGTGAGGATCTGTAGTGACCAGCGTCACCGGGCCTGCGCGTAGACCCGCACGAAATCAATATACATGTCGGCCAAACCGTGATACCGGGACAAATCAACCGGCCAGCCGCCGCCGGTGGCCAGATTGATCATGAAGTAAAGTGGGTGTTGTTTGGAGACCGGAAGCGTCGCATGCCGGCCCATTTCGATGTTGTCGCAATAATAAACTGTGTCCGTCTGGGTGATTTTACAGCCGTAGGTGTGCAAGGTCTCGAACCAGGTCGAGGGGATTCCGAACTTGCTCATCTGAATGGGATTGTGCATTCGATCGAAGGCCGCTTTTTCGATGGCCTTGCCGGCGGCGCCCTGGTTCCAGCAATGCGGGGTAATCATATAGGTGTCGAAAGCGTTAGGCTCGTGCGGGCCCTCCCCGCCGTAAGCTTCAATGATGTCCAACTCATCGCCCGGTGATGTGGTGCTCAGGAGCCAGAAGGCCGGCCAGGTTCCAATGGCGTTCGGACCGATGAACCGGCATTCAAAGTAGCAGGGCGCCTTGACGGTGATGCCGCTGCCGTCGTTCTTCATGGAGGAAATCAAGCCCGAACTGTGTGTCTTGTCGCTGGCCCGGATGCGCAAATAGGAATCCACCTGCGCAAACGGGTTCCGCGGGGAATCGTAGCTGGAAAATGTATGGACGCTGAAGTCCTGCGAGCCGTCCGGCGGCTTGTGGTCGTAATAGGCCGCCTTCGGATCGGTGCTGGAGATGGAGAGCGGTCCCTTGAAGTCGTCCGTAAAAACCAGCGACATGCCTTCCGCGGCGGGAGGAGGGTCCTTGGGCATGCCTTCGTTCCAGGAAACGCCGCCCTTATTGTAGAGTTGCAGGTAGCAATTATCTTTGACGCCGCCGTTCTCGCCGCTGATTCTCACGGTGAGGGGGCCATGCGGGTAGCTCTCGGCCGGGAAAACAAACGATCCCCTGCCCTCCGCATCGAGGACGACGCTGCCGACAGTGGAATCGGACCCAACGCCAGGGCCTTGCTTCCAACATTTCACGGTCAGCGTGTTGAAGCCTGACGCCGAAAGGGTGATGGTGATGTCCCCTTTAACGTCGGAGCAATACTCCGGGGAGACGACAGAAACCTGGCCCGGCTTGGTTTTAGCGACGCTGAGGGAAGAGGTCGGCAGTTCCGCAACAGGTGCCTGTGTGGCGTATGCAGCAATCAACCCGACGAATAAGGCGAATAACGTTTGCTTCGCTTTGTTCATAAAATATGTGGGTCTGTGGCAGAATCTGGAGGTGGTTTTGGGCCAATTCAGGGTTTTTGCAAGCTTTTTTCCCTCACGGATTTTCGGACGTCACCGGCGCCCTCTCAGCGGGGACGGGCAGCACTGGAATGGAGCGGAGTGGAAGCGGCTTGCATTGGCAAAGTCACTCCCCAAACCCTGCCGATGGGTCGTTGGACGCGGCTTCCGGCGACTTATCGGCGGTCAATAACTTGCGGTTCTTGCAGTGGAATCTGTGACTGCTCGCGTCCTGTTTACTCCCTATTCTGCACCTGAATTATTTTTTCGTAATCGTCCCGTCCTGGTTCAAGCACGTCGCATGGGTAAAACAGAGGTATTCAGCCAAGACAACAGACGTCGCGAACCCTACCAATTGTATTGGTTTTCCTGGCCGCACTACAAATGCCGGGCATCCGCTGATTCCTCCAAACTCGTCCGGCTTCATCTTGAGCTTTGAAATCTCCGACTGGATATGCCAGCCATCCACGCTGCACACCTTCACTCCAAATGGTACACGCCCAAATCTCAATTCTCCCCCAATGACACGTCGCAGATTTCCGGGGAAACCGATAAAAAACACCGCGTCTCCCTCTCTGACTCTCCCTGGTGGATTCTGGTTCAACTGATAAAACTTGCGGCTGCCGCATGCGGCCAACAGCGGTTGCATGTCAAACGTTGCGAGGTCAAATTCTGGATCTTCACCGAGCGGCTCCGGTGACTCAAACAGGGCGGCTGGTCCTTGGTCGAGGCAAAGGCACATCTTTAACTCCGGCCGCTCAAGGCGCTCTTTCTGGAATTCATCCCAGACGTGGTAACACGTTACCAGCAGCTTTTTGGTTCCGGTGTCCACCAGTCCAAAACTGCCGTTTGCTGTTACGTTGCCTTCCGCCTCGTCAAGGGAGCGTGTGAAATAGATGGGGCCGCAGAATTTTCGCACCTGCGGCTCAATAACAAATTCAAGTTCTGTTCGTGTCGGCATCGGCTCTCTTGACTTTTTTCCGGCGTCATTCGACCGCTTTGCAGCGCGACCGGCTGTACGAAATCTAAACGGCTGGCCGTGCAAATCAAGGTCAGTGTAAATTCCCCGCTGCCGGTGGACTTCGGGGCGAATCTCTGACTCCTGACAAGGGCGAGCATCGAGCATCCTCTTTTGAGTGGCGGGGTGTAATCTTTGGGACACCCAATACCTAAAAAGAATCCGCCCCATGCGGATTCAATGCCTACTCGGTCACAGCCGGGCGGCCCGACAAGCCTGCCGTTCCCGGCCGGCCATAATATTGCTTCTCCACAGCGGTTGGCGGTTCACCTCGGCCAGGATGTTGGCGCCCATGAACTCGGCCAGGGCCAAGGCCAGCTTCTTTTTTTCCAATTGAATTCCTGAATCGGATAAACCAAGCAACCGCGCTCCATGCCGTAATGTCGATCCTTCGGCCACGACCGCCAATAATCTTCGACCCCGGCGCGTTTGTTTTCCGATGAATGTCTCCCAATCCAGGTTCCGGGCAGCCGACATGGAGGGATCGTCCTGCCTATTGTCGAACACATCGGCCAACGTGATGGATTCGCCGGCCTCGTCAAATCCCAGCGGTTCATCGAATGAAACCATCCGTGCCCGTCCGACCAATTGCGTTCCTGGGTGCATGACATCGGTGGCGCTGGAGCCGGTGCTCCGCCGCCCGGAGCGCGTCAATTTAACGGCAAAATAGGCCACGCTCTTCGCGGCCACCTTTTTCCCGGCTACCTCTGCCCGGTGCAACAAGGCGGCGGCCTGCGCGATGGTGTCCTGGATCAGTTCTGGGGCGTCTTCAGCGCCGATCATCCTGGAGGAGGCCGGAATGGAGGCGCGAATTCTGGGGACAACTTCTGTGCATAATACGTCTCCTGCATAGGGGCTCATAATCTTTGTCCTTTCTGGTGGGGAAACAAAAACGCCCGTCCCGGGTGGAGCAGGCGTCTTCGCTTTCGGTTGGAATTGAGATCAGGTCCCGGGGCTCGGAAGAGGCGGAACCAACAGAGACTCTGGGCCTCTGTCAAGTATTCATAACACAGAAAGGGGGGCTATTGCGGGGAGAGCAAAGAGCAAAAGGGAAGACATGTCTGGAAAGGTCCGGGATGTGATAACTCAGACGTATTTCTTGAGCGTTGGCAGCGTGTGGAGGGTGGCCCTCCAGACCAGATGACTGGCAAAGAAGTGGCAAAGTGAGCTTTTATCCAGCCTTACTTAACAATACGTAAGTCATTGATAATGAAATGGTCGGAGCGACTGGATTTGAACCTGCCTCCGCCTGCTGATAATCAAGGAGTTACAACGCGAGACTCACAAGGAGACTCACAAACTCCGGTCACTTCCTTACATGACCTGTCCCAAGTAGTCAAGGCGTGGCCCCGGCTCAACGCGGCACTCAAAGCGGCAATCCTCGCCATTGCAAGCATGGTCACGGAAAAGGGGGGCCAGTGAAAAATGACCGTTGCCAAATCTGCCCCGGCGATTTAACGCAAAGCCCGCAGCAGACGTTTCGGATGAACCGGATGAACCGGCGAAAGGTCGGCCTCGTTAAACGCCAGCAGCAAGGCATCGTCATCAATGTCCAACAGGTGCCGGTCGGAAGTCACCAACAGGGGAATCTCCTCCAGCGAAGTTTCGGCCAGAATCAAACCGTCGTTAAACTCGTCCTCGGGAATCAGGCGTTGTTGGAGCAAGCCGCGCACAAATTGCTCGCCCACGGCCTCCGCCGCGGAATCCAAATCAAAAGGCAGGATGCCCCATTGCTTCAATCGGGTCAGTGCCGTCCGCGCCAATTCCCGTTCAACCTCGCTGTCGCCGCGAGTGAAAATGATGTGTAATTCGT
>Ga0187848_10000672_pt1 | contig 30546 bp, 11 predicted proteins | sample June2016WEW_4_40_FD_132424 | JGI IMG/M metagenome (GOLD analysis project Ga0187848, IMG submission 132424) | Peatland microbial communities from SPRUCE experiment site at the Marcell Experimental Forest, Minnesota, USA - June2016WEW_4_40 | ecosystem: Environmental > Terrestrial > Soil >... | reverse complement strand
TGCCGGCCTTCCTAGACCCTTAAACACTCAGTGTCTAAACAACCAAGTCACGCACAATAACACCAGCAATATCGCCGCGAACACCACCACGCAAAGCAGAACATGGCGCCAGTCGGGAGCAAATGCCGGCTCAATATCCGCATTTGTTCGCCAAACCGCAATTCCATCGCATTTCGAGCAGTTCCTTATAAGACGGCTAAGGCGCATCATACCGGCCATGGAACTATCAAAGGTTCTTTGGCCATACACTGTCCCGCATTTCTTGCACACAAGAAATTCAGTTGTTTGTGGCATAATACCTGACCTTTCGTTAAGAGCAGCCCGGCGCAGCCTGACATTGCTAACCCCTTCTTCCGTTTTCGTTCGAATAAAGCCTTTTGGGTTTGTTCGTTGTTGTTCTTGACTACGCCATCAACGCCTTGAGTTCCTCCCATCCTCGCACCTTATCAATCCATGGAACCAGAGCAAAGGACTTGTAGTGTTTGTAAAACAGTTCCCGGTCCTTTGACAAGCAGTCAGGATAAAAATCGGTTAGATATGCTATGGGCTTCACCAGAATGCACCCCAGTTCCTCGGCTTCCTTGCCTGTAGAGTAGCCCGGTGACCACCGCTCGGCCTTTTGCATGAAGAGCTTCATTGCCAGGGCGCACATATCGTCGATAACGTCGGAGTATTCTTCGTAATCGAGGTTGTAACCAGGCTGCTGCGCGTTGGCAAGAATCACATCCATCACTGACAGGCCGGCAGCATATTTCCCCTTATCCATCTGCGGCGTTGCGCGGCTGTAAAAGTACATCGATATAGCACGGTGCATGGTATACCACCGGCCCCACTCCCTTTGCTTCTGTTTGAACTCGTCGTATCTGGCCCTGCTTGCGTCTGTCGGAAACTCCTCCTTCAGCTTGGCAAAGTAGTATTCCGCTTCCTCATAAGAGGTTGAACAGCAGGTCATGTAGTCGATGCTTTCCAGATAATAATTAGATCTAAACATTGGGAAGAATACCATGGCTGCCTGCTTGAACTCTTCCTCGTGGCTAAGGCTTTCCAGAGCCGACTTCCGGGCCTCGATACCATGCCCGATATGGTTATATTCCAGAATCATTTCGTTGTGTTTGCCGATACAATATAATGCAGGAATCTGTCGAACCGTCTCGGTCCCCTGCTTGCGCATCCGGAGGGCCGATGCCAGCAAGCCCTGATCTTTCATTTGTAGACTGCCGCGAAAGTACTCGTCGAATTGCCGATACTCCCTAGTTCTAATCAGGGCACTGTCCGAGGCTGCTGGGCTGCCTTGTCCTTGGTTGAATTCGTGATACCGGTACGAGCTGCCTTCCGCGCCTGCCGACCCGCGCTTCATAGTCGCCCTGGTAGCCAAAAAAGCAATTACCGAAGAAAAGGCGACCAGGCAGACAACCACAACGGCAGCCAGCTTGGTGTCGTTGGTGTAGATCGTGAACGCCAGCATCTCCATACTCTTACTCCTCCTCGATCGTAAAACTGTAAAGATGACGATTGTCTTCGACCATAAAGCCGAATCGATCAATCGCCGGGCTTAAGAATGTTATGGTGCGAAAGCTAGTGATCTCCGCCATTCTCGTCGCGGATATCATTGGTTGAAACTTCAGCCTGTCGCTCGTATCCACATAGAATCCGCCATTTCCCTGGGCGCAAAACGGGAGCAAAACATTGCGATCCATCGCGAACTCGATGCGCGTGAGGTTATGCCGCTCCGGCTGGTCGAGTTGCCATCGCTCCAGCATCCCCGTGCGGAGAAGATAAAGGCTATTGCTGCCGCGATGATACGACAAGCCCAGAAAGAACGGCTGGTTCAAGTTGAAATGCTGAACGTCAACCAGCTCATTCCTCGCCTGGCCACGATGGTGGCGCAAGCGATGGAGTGACAGAACGGTCTCAAGGTAGCTGTTGCTGACTGAGGGCTGGCATAGGACGTTCTGAGCTACGACGCAGAGATATTCGCCGCAAGTCTCCATCAGATAATTGCCGGTTTCGCTGCGCGGGAATTGGATTGAAAAAGGCTCCATGCCTTCCGAGGAAAAAAGATGGAGCAGCCCGGAACGGCATAGGACGAGGAAGGCGTCCAGCGCTCCGAAATACATGATCTTCCGAATCTCGGAATCGGTGGCAAATTGGGTTGATCGCTCGCCGTCTTCCATAAGGACGCATTCGGGTTCCTGGGAATACGCTATCGTGCCGCGCTCGCTCCAGGCAGCCTTGAAGTTGCTGAATTCGAACTCATATTGATGGCCGACCACATTCTGGCGCAGCGGGCGGGGCGCTGCGCGTCCGATGGAAAGCATAAAGCCGTGAACCCGGCTGTAGGTAAGCAGGTTGCAGTGGTCCCTGTCGCCGTCGACCTGCATGATGTCGCGCTGGGTCGCGTTGCCTATCGATAGGGTCACGCATCTCCAGTTCGATATGTACAGTGCCCCTCCGCCGGTTGAATAAACCGCTGAAGGATAGTCGTCGTGCAGGTCGTTCGAGCAGCGTCCATGGTCGACGACTTCAAGATTTGAGTCCATGGACAGAATATTTCCATGACGGTCCGTCATGAGCAAGAAGCCGTGATCGGAGGGGCTGATCGAAAGAATCGGAAGACGGCAGGAAAGAACTTTCTCGATCTCCAGACTCGGCCACTTGTATGTCAGAAGCTTGTTCTCTTCCGTCGAGACCACCAATCGGTTTTCAAATCGACAAACGGCAATTGTTCGATATGCTGTGCACACCCGCGCATCTGATTTTGGGAAAGACAGTATGTACTCGTTCCCTTCTCGCCACGCGTGGCACCCGGCACTGACACCGAAATAGCTCAACAGAGTCTTGCCGCAGGCGGGCGTGTCGCTCGATGAAAAATGGCCTTCCGCATCAAGACGCAGACTGACAATTCGGCCATCGCGTGACTGATAGACGATTTCATCCAGCAAAGCGCAGGCGGAAACCGCTCCGAATCTGCCCGTCATGCACAGACCTCGATGAACAGAATTCGTGGAGAGGATATCTCCAGTTGGGCTGAAGACAGTTCTTAGAACTTCGATCTCGCCGCTGTCGTAAATTAACGCTAACAAGCTGCCGTTACGGTCGCAGAGCAGCGTCCTGACTGCTATACGGGATTCCTGGGGTAGTGGGATGTCTCCACAGGGTCTCATGTCTTCGGTTTTCAGCACTGCTATCCGATTCGCAGCGTTGTGAATAAAGGCCAGGTTTGCCTTCGCCGCCACGCAACTGGCCTGAACCGGCATTGCAATGCTGACCACCGGGGAGATGCCAACGGACCGGTCTTCAACTTCGCTGCCTAATTGGATGGGATCGACTCGTATCCATGGACGCACAGCCAATCGTTCTGCTTGTCGGCGATAAGACGCGGAGGTGAGTTCCTTGTACAACAATTGGGGCGCCTGGTCTGGATACTTGACGAGAAGCGATGCCGCATTCGCGATGAGCAGCCGAACCTCCTTGTCGATACATGGGATGGGCGCCGCTTGTATTTCCTCCTTCAGATCGAACGCGCTGTGGCACTTCACATAGCAGCAAAGGTAGGACATATTCGCATAGATGGCCTTCAGCGTTATCCGGTCGTCGCACAACCGGTAGTGGTAGGCGACCTCGGCGATGGGCCGTTCGAGCTGTAGATAGCTGTCTCCCTCTCCCTTGCATCCGCGTTCGAACATATGTGCGAGCGCGCGGTGCGCCGCCTGCTGATCGCTCTCCGCCAGCAGGTACGCTTCCTTGACCGCCTCGCGCAGGAACTCATGCGCGAACGTCAGCAGGCCGTTCCGATTGACCAGAGCATCGCCGGCAGCCAAAAAAAGCGGACTCCAAAAGGCGTGCGGCAGCGGGGAGCCTGCGGTGCCCAGCGATTCCAGCAACTCGGTCTCGGACAGGCCGCGGCGCGCAGCCCACAAGCGTGTCAGGCTCTCGCGAACCAGGTTCTCGCAGGCGGGATCAGGCTTGCCATAATCCTGCTCCCAGCGCTCAAGAACCTTGCCATAGAGCTTCAGTGGACTAACAGCTTCCAGGTACCAGTCGATGCGCTGGTTCAGCCCTTCATAGCTGCCGAATTGCCTTAACTCGTTCAGCAGCGTACTGAGATATAAGCCGTTGCCCGTCTGTGGCGCAGCGGCAATGCGCCGAGCGGGTTCCGGACTCAACGCCTTGGCATATCTCTTTAAATACTTGTCAATCAACTCCTCGCGCTCGGGCACGGTGAGCGGTTCCACGGTCAGCACCGGCCAGCCGCGTTTCTTCAGCTCATCCCATGAGCGACCGGGGAGCGTGGAGACGATCAGGCGCACGTTGGCCGGGATGACCGGCGGCAGCCAGACTAGCTCCGGCGCTCCGGCGCGGTCTTCAATCTGGTTGAGCGCGTCGAGCGTCAGCACCAGGCGTCCGCGCGCCGCCACCATGTGCAGCGCGTTGGCGAAGGCCATGCGCAGGGCGTCGGGCTGGTCTGGAATTTCGATCTGAATCTCGAACTTGCGCTGAAACTCACCCAGCAACCTCCGCAGCATGGCCATCCAGTTGGCGCTGTCGGGCACGGCGCCGATGAAGTGAACCAGGACCGGCGTTTCAGGGTGGTCTTCGCTCCAGTTGCAGGTCCAGTTGGCCACCAGAGCCGACTTGCCCCCGCCCGACTCGCCTGCGATCACCAGGGGCGGCCCATCACTAGCGGCATGGGCGTCAAGCCGGTCGATATACGCCTGGCGGCCGATGTAGACGGTGCGGCGGCTGGCCGAGTAGGCCTCATGATCGAGGGCGGCGCGGTCCAGCGCGTTCGGAATGGTCTTCTCCGGATAAAGCTCTTCGATGACGGCGGTCAGGTCACGCAGCACCCACTCGCCCAGTTGCTTGGGCGTGGCGAAGGGCTCCGAAATCGGGAAGCCACTCCCGCGGATATCGTCCTTCAGCTTGACCAGCTTCTCGCGTTTAAGGGGGTCCGTTTCCGTGAATCCAGGGTGTGCGGCGGCATAGGCCGGATCGCGGAAGTAGAAGAAGGCGTGCTTCTCCATCTCCGGGTTTTCGAGGACCCCATGAAGAATTTCGAGGGCGGTGACCGACTTTCCGCGGTGCTTTTCAAGCCATGCCTGCGTTTCCAGCAACTCCGGCGGAATCTCCTCGGGCACCCAGCCGTAGCGTTCCCCCAGCAGGCCGATGAAGTACGGCCGGCAGTGCTCGATCTCCTGAAGGCACAGGGGCAGAACCTTGCCTTCGGCCTTGGCCTCGTCCGGCACGCCCCAGCGCAGGTCCACCTCGCCCCAGGTGACGCCGCAGCTCTCGCACAGCCGGCGCAGTTGGGGGAAGATCTGCTTGACCAGATCTTCGCGCTCCTCCTGCATATCGCGGAAAGTTGAAGAGATGAAGACGCGGATCTCTCGCCGGTCGGCCAGGGGCCGGCCCGGTTTCGTTGCATCAGGCATAGAAACGCACTTTCTACAGCCGGCGCCAGAGAAAAAACGACCGCTCGCAATCAATCAAAGGGCATGCAAACCCGGTGAGAAAAATCGCGATAAGTCTAGCTCCCGCGAAGTCCCGGGGCAAGGCAATTGGTGTTTGACGCCCGGCGGCTACTTCCATGATCGAAGGCCCTGCAGTAGTCGGCTATGTAGAGAACAACGGTCTGCGGTGTCGACGGCAGCGACGGAAGGCGGTGCCCGGAGGGAGATTCCTGCGTCATCGTGCCACTCCGCCGGGATTATATCCAGGTTGCACAATCAATCCCGTGTAGCGGATGCGCAGAGATTATCTCGCGCGAACGGTGCATTCTGACCCCATGTGTGTGGAGGTGAGTTTCCGGTGTAATATCAGCCAAGTTCCGTTCAGCCGCCGGCACCTCTTCCCAACCGTTTCGGGCAGGGTTGCGGTAATGGGGTAGTATTGCGGCAAGGTTATCGGCGATGCACCGGAGCACTCGCAAGGCAGGCCACCGAAACCAAGACAACCCGTGTTTGGAGAATTGGCACAATGCTGAAGAAAGATCGAAGTCGCGTCGGAGTGATGTTTACGCCCGCCAACCCGCCGAACATGATCGAATTCCTTGCAGCAATGCAGGCTATAGCCGAGGTCAAGATCGACCGGTTTCTATATGTCGTGGACTGCGCACACAGCGGTCCACCCGCACTGTCTGAGACCACGGAACACAGATGCGCGATGGCCCGGGCGGCGGCCGCCTCCTTCGAGCCGTTGATTACGTTTACAGATCTCGATGGCGGACATGACCTAATACTTGAACGTACCAGCATGGCGAATGGCAAGGAACGGCTCCGGGCCGATGGGGAGGACTATGCATTTAGAATTTTTCGCTTCAACCCTAAAGATCGCCTGACGCTGGTTTTTCTTACTGGCGCCGAACACTGCCGCCGGACGGACGATTGCGGGAGAGACGATACCATCAACAAGCTCTTGCTGAACATCAAGCAAAGATACTGCGGGTTCAACCCCGATCTGCACAATGTGTTGTGCCTATTCATGGACGACCCGCAGCACCGGCCGCCGAATCCCGTTTTCGATCGCGACGACCAGAACCTCATCGACCGGAACATCTTTGCTATCGAGTTCATGGACCGCACGACGCTGGGTGGCATACCCGCCGGAACAAAGGCGCTTGCACGAGCTATGAAAGACGCCCTGGAGGGCCGGAGGAACCTGGCCCTTCTGCCACTGTCCGTCTATTCATACTTAGAAGCGCATAGCGACTGCAAGCAGCGCCTGATAGAGAGCCTTGCCGATTGAGCCGTAGAGGCCGGCGGTCAGGCACCACCGCAGTGACCCGGCCGGAAGAGAAAAAGAGGACAGACGTAAAGCTGCTCGAGGGAAGTCTTCCGAACGAAGAATGTTCTCCAGGATGAACGATTTGACAATCACAGGAAATCGCGCAATTCGCGTATTTGTGTCCTCGACATTCAGCGACATGCATGCGGAACGCGACGAGCTAGTCAAACGCATCTTTCCGCGGCTACGCAAGTTCTGCGAAGAGCGGGATGTCACATGGGGAGAAGTCGATCTGCGCTGGGGGATCACGGAAGAGCAGAAGGCTGAAGGCAAGGTACTGCCGATTGTTCTCGAGGAAGTACGGCGCTGCCGCCCGTACTTCCTCGGCATTCTAGGAAACCGCTATGGCTCGGTACCCGAGACGATACCCATCGAACTGATTCAGCGGGAACCGTGGCTCGATTCAGACCCAGGCCGCTCTGTAACGGAGTTGGAAATTCTGCATGGCGTACTCAACAATCCGGCCTTGGCGGGCCATGCGTTCTTCTATTTCCGCGACCCGAAACATGCAGTTGCCACGGAGCCTGAATCCGAGACCAATGCGGCTAAACTGACAGACCTCAAGAACCGCATTCGAGACGCCAAAATCCCCGTTCACGAGAACTACTCCGATGCCAAAACGTTTGGCGAGCTGGTCGAAGCGGACCTGAGGGAGGCGATCGATCGAGAGTTCCCAATGATCCGTCTCGATCCGCTAGACCAAGAGGCTGCGTACCATGAGCAATATGCCGAACATCGCCGGCGAGTCTATGTCGACCGCCCCGAATACTTCACCGCACTGAACGAGTTTGCGGCTGGCGATGGAGCGCCTCTGGTTGTGTTGGGCGAGTCGGGGCTTGGGAAGTCTGCATTGCTAGCTAACTGGGCAGGACGATATCGCCAGGACCCTGCGGGGCTACCTGTCTTTCTCCATTTCATCGGAGCGACGGGGACGAGCGCGGACTGGACCGCGATCCTTCGCCGGATGATGGGCGAATTCCAGCGGCTTCTCAGCATCGAACTGGAAATTCCGATCCGAGCAGACCTGTTGCGCGCCGCCTTCGCGAATTCGCTTAGTTTGGTCGCAGCAAAGCGCCGCGTCGTAATCGTATTGGACGCACTCAATCAACTGGAGGACCGGGATGGCGCGCTGGACCTGGTCTGGCTGCCTTCATCGATTCCAGCAAACGTGCGTCTTGTTCTGTCAACCTTGCCCGGACGCCCGCTCGAAGAGATTCAGAAACGAGGTTGGCCGACCCTCGAAGTGAAGCCACTGGAATTGGCAGAGCGCTTGCGTCTGATCCCGGAGTACCTCAGGCAGTACAGCCGCACGCTTGAAACCGGCCGCATCGAGAGAATAGCAAGGATGCCGCAGTGCTCCAGCCCGCTGTATTTGGAAGCTCTGCTGAATGAGATGCGGTTATTCGGTTCCTACGGACTCCTCGAAGCACAAATTGCGCATTATTTGGAAGCGGGAAATGCCGCCGAGCTTTATAGGATGATTCTGGAGCGATGGGAGCGCGATTACGAACAGGATAGACCTGGTTGGGTTGCCAAAGCGTTGACCATGTTGTGGGCCGCTCGACAGGGTCTCTCAGAGAATGAACTGCGTGAAGCTCTCGGCACAGGAGACGAACCCCTGCCACACGCTGTGTGGTCCGCCTTGTATTTTGCCGCAGATCACGCGTTGGCTAACAAGTCTGGGCTCATTGGGCCGACCCACGACCACTTTCGCCGGGCGATCGAGGCCGAGTGGCTGGGGTCACCGGACACCCGTCGTGCAGCTCATCTAGAGGTGGCCTCCTACTTCCTTAAGGAGCGGCCCGGGACAAATCGTGCGCTGGACGAAGTTCCGTGGCAACTAATGTGCGCCGGCGAATGGCATCAACTTCGCGATTCTCTGACAGATCCCGAAGGACTCGAAAAGCTGTGGGACAGGGATGCGCGGATGGTACGCCGGTATTGGCATGAGATTGAGGCATCTTCCCCGCTTCGACTGGCGGAAAGCTATGAAGGGTTACTCAACCGGTCGCCTAATGAAGCGATTATTCATGCGCAGATTGCCGCTGCGAGTTTGCTGAGGGAGTCAGGTTTTTCGGAAATAGTGCTGTCCTGGTGCCGAAGAGCACGATCATTAACCGCGCCAGGGGGCCGTGCGCATCGAGACATTCTCGAAAAAATGGAAGTCAGCATCCTTCAGGACCGAGGTGAATTCACGTCGGTGGTACCGTTGTTGGGCGATTTGATTTCAAGGGCCGAGAAAGGGGACAAGGCGCTCCTGACGATTTCCCTATTCGAACGAGGCACGGCCTTGAATAGTCTCGGGAAATATGACGAGGGATTGCAGGACCTGCTCCGCGCAGAGAAACTAGCCAATGAGATTGGCGATTCCAGATTGATCGCCAAGGTTGCGCTGGAACGAGGTCACAGCGCACTGTATCTCGGCGATTTGGCAACCGCGGAAGCGCAACTTGGAACGGCCGAACGCATGAGCCGATCATGCGGGGACAATGTCACCTTGGCTACCGCGCTCGATTCCCTAGGTTGCATACGAATTGTGCGGGGCGATCTTTCGACAGCCCTCAGACTGTTCGAGGATGAAGTGGGCATCTGTAGAGAGTGTTCGGACTCCATTGGGCTGGGGCGCGCCCTTACCGCCAAGGGAAACCTGTTGGGACAAATGCCCAACACGGACCACGCCGCGGTATTTCAGTTGTTCGACGAAGCCGAGCTCGAATGCGAGAAAAGTTCCAATCCAATAGGGCACGCATGTGCGATCGGTTGCCGAGGGAGGCATCTCCGCAGACTGGGCAGGTTCGCGGAGGCGCTGGCATGTCAATTGGCGGAAATGGCTATTTGGGAGCCGATGAACACTCCGAACCACCTTGCTGCGTGCCTCCTGGAACAAAGCGCGACCCACTATGCGATGGGTAATATGAGCGAGGGGAGGCGATGCCTGGACGCGGCAAACGCACTTCGGGAGCGTCTTGGGGCCCGACGCCAGGACGATCTGGACAAGGTGGCCACGGCAATTCTGGGTGAGCAAGTCGTCATTCCGCAGGCACAAACGCTTCCCGGCGCATATGACAGTCCTGCCAAGGCAATGGAAGCGGAAGAGCAACTTCGCAACGCCATCGCCAATGACAGCCAGGCCAACGGAGCGCCCTCGACCACCCCTTGGAGACATCTTCTGGAACTGGGCAACCTTCTTCTGGTGACGGGTCGTCCATCGGAGGCTGCAGTCCAGCTAGACAAGGCCCTGATCCTCGCTCGCAAGGTCCTCGGAATACATCCAAACACTTCTGCGAATTTGAATCTGCTGGCCCAGGCCAGGATCGAGCTGGGTGAATTCGAGGAGGCAAAGAAGCTGCTGGACGAAGCGCTGAACCTGGACGGCAAGAGCGGGTCGAAGTGGAGTCGGGAGCGCGGCCAGACGTTGACCTTTCTCGGTCTGCTCACGGCAAGGCAAGGCCGACTCGCCGAATCGGAGAAGTACTATCGCCAAGCCCTAGAGACACTTGAAATGATATTGCCTGCCGAGCATGAAGCGTTTTCCATTCCCTTAAGCGGTTTGGGTTGCGTGCTCGATGACCTGGGCAAGAAAGAGGAATCCGAGAGGTTGCATCGGCGGGCACTGGCGAACGATCTTCGGGCATTTGGTCCCGATCATCCCCGATTGGCGACAAGAAATCACAACCTGGGCTGTCTTCTTCAGTCGATGGACAGGTTGGCAGAGGCCAGAGAATGCTCTATCAAGTCCTTGGAAATTGACAGGAAAACACAGGGACCCGGCTCTCGGGAAGTCGTGGGCGATTTGGCCAGGATCGCCGAACTCAGCGCCTGCATGGACGACTTTCAGGATGCGGCAAAACGAATTGGCGATGCGGTGCAATTGCTGCACGGCTCTGAATCCTCGGAGAAGGACCTCTGTTTCAAACTTTTCTCTCTTTGCGGAAAGATACACCGAGAACTCTCGCCGGGCGAAGGACACTCGTTGGTGAGATCGGCATTGGGCTGTGCCCAGGCCGCCTTCGCGGATGATTCTTCCGAGACCGGACAGATGTTGCGGCGCATGGTGCTTGCCCCTGAACCTTCAGCCAGCAATGGGTTGCCTGATCCAGTTCCTGGCCGGCGAAGACCAGTGGACGAAGGCGAAATCCGGGCGATGCTGGCCGAACTGAATCGGTCACAGGTGGAAGATCTCTCGACCGAGGATCGCGAAGGGTTACTGGTGCGCGCTCTGCATGTGCGCAAGTCCAGCCAAGGCGAGCTCCGGCAGGCACTCTGGGAACTGATGAACCGCCTGGCAATCTCCTTGAAACGGTCCTGGCCCGGAGGGGGCAAGCCCTCGGAAAAAGCATCCGACCTCCAGTCAGATGACCCGGAGTTGCAATTTGAAGCCAGTTCCGCCTGGCTGGAAATCGCAGAGCGGGCTATCCATGGCAGAGACTGGGAGCTTGCGACTGACGCTGCTGAAAGTTCCTTGGAGTTACTGCGGATTCTGTGCGATGGGGATGACCCCAATCCAGTCTGGCTGCGAGACTACGCCAGCGCACTGACGATGAAAGGCGAGATCTGGCTGGAACGCGATCATTTCGAGATCGCGAAGTACGCCTTCGAACAGGCTAAAGCCACCTATGAGAGGCTTGTCCAGATGGTACCCCAGGAAGCCCTGTACCTTCGAGGTCTTGTCGTGGCCTGCGACAAACTGGGGGACGTGGCGCGGGCCGACGACGCCTTAGGCGATGCTCAGGGTTTTTATGAACAGGCACTTCCGGTCTTTCGCCAGTTGGCACACATTGATCCGGATTTCTCGCGCGATTTGTCACTTTGTCTCTCAAAGCTCGGAGAATTGGGTCTGGCTCGGGAGGATTTGCCCGCGGCGAGAACCGCATTGGAAGAACACTTCGCCTTGGCCACGCGGATCGCCAACGAAGATGTGGATGACATCGACCTCCAGCGGGACCTTGCAGGCGCACATGGCCGGATGGCCAGATTAGCTGCAGCCAAGGGCGGGACCCGGGACGCACTCTCACACACCGAGGCGGCCCATAGGATAGTCGAAGCGGTAGCTGAATCCGACCGGTCGAATATCAGCTTGCAGCAGGATCTTGCGGGCTCCCTGTTCAATCTCGGGATGCTGTATGCGCGAACCGGAAACGCTACCCGTGGAGCGGGGATGGTGAACCAGTCATTCACCATGCTGAAACAGATGGATCGGGCCGATCAGCTTGACGCAAAGGGAAGAAGCTTGCTTCAGCACATGCGAGGCATGTTCGAACGAAGCGAATGATGTTGTTTTGGAACCTCATGTCAAGGGCGGAGTAAAACTCTACCCCTGCGGCGGAGTAATCGCAGGCCAGTAGACAAGCAGGAAGTTGAAAGAATTGTGGGGAGTGTTGTGCCTCGCCAAAAGTGCGATCCGCGCTGTCGAAGGGTGCGCCGGAGTATGTTGCGGACAAGTCGCCGGAGTTTCTGCCTGCGCCGTATGTGCGTTTCGTCGGGCGGCAGCAGATGGCGGCGGAGCAAGTGGCGAACATTGCGCTCGACCGGCCTACGAATGCGAGCAGCATGGCGGAGGGACACCAATCGAAACTGGCCAGCGATGGCGACAACGCGACCTACTGGGCAGCGGCTGCGGATGCGTCTGGGCCGTAGTGGTGGGAGAGTGATCTGGAGGGCGTGTACGATGTGAGCGCGGTGAGCGTGCGCTTTGCGGGGACTGGAAGCTACGCCTACGAGATTCAGAGTTCGACCGACGACCGTATGACATGGAAGACGGTGGTAAAGGGAACGGCGGAGGCCGCGGGACCGCCGGTCACGATTGCGTTGCCGGCGAGGACGACGCGGACCTGGTCGTTTTTATAGACCCCATCGACGGCACGGAGTTTGTTGAGGTGCTGCAAGGCGGCTGACAACCTCAATGGTGTTGCATTAAGCTGTAAGGCATGACACGATCAGGATCGCCGCGGCGTGATTATGCAGCTATGTGGGAACGGCGGCGGCGCGCCGCGCGGCTGTTTGCCGGGGGTCGGCGGTCACAGGCTGAGATCGCCCGTGAACTCAACATCAGCCGCCAAAGCGTGAGCCGATGGTACGAGGCATGGCGGCGGAATACATCTGACTGGATTGCCGGGGCGGGGTGGGCGGGCCATCGGCCGAAACTAGACCCGGCGCAGCTCCAGCTGGTGGACGAGGTCTTGAGACAGGGCGCGCAGGCCCACAGTTACGGAACCGATCTGTGGATATGGCATCGAGTGGCGGCGGTGATCGAGCGGGCATGTATTGCTTGTAGCATCGATCAAAGGAGGAATTATGTTTGACAGATTCAAGACGATAATATGTCAGATCAGTAAGGAGGAAATCAAGACCAACGATATAACATCCATTGGTCAAATGATCGGTCTCTGTCATCAGACTTTGAAAAATAAGCGTCAATTAAAGACCTTCACAGTAGCTATCAGTGGATATGATGATGAGTCACGGGAGCTCTATGAGATCAGCGAGGTGTGCTCATGGTGCATGGAGGTTTTTAAAAAATATCATGAGGTATTTTGTTTCCTCGATAACGAGACTGTGCCGTGGTTTTTTGCATGCATGGTCGCATACTTGAACGGTGTGCACGTTCTTGGGAAATCTGAATCCGGCCAGACTACGATTCAGTATACTGGCGGTCGAAGTCAAATTCTGCAGTTAGTCTATCTGAGATGTAAAAACACAGTGGGTGCCGCGGCGACGTCGCAGGAAGAATTTGACCGTCTTTCCGCTGTTGTCCTTAGTCGGTTAAAGTTGCTGTCTTAGCCTTTCTCATTGCCGTCCAAGATAGCGGGTGGTGTTCTGGACGGACGTTGATCTGACAGGACATGGGCGGGGAGCTTTCAACGCCAGAATCGCCACGAGTACCTTGGCTTGTTGTCGACGATGAAGGGGTTGAACTTGAGCGGCTCGTGGCAGAGCGGACAAGCGTCGAGGAGGCGCGGCTCCGCCCAGGCTTCGGCAGGGAGGCTGAAGCAAGGCGAGTCGTTCTGGCCGAGGTGGGCGTTGCGCATGATGGCGGCGATGGTGTCGAGCATCGCGGCAGAGGCTGAGAAGCGTTGGCCGCACCATTTGCAGTTGGCAGATACGTTGGGGTCGTACCTGCCGCTTTCGAAGCGGTAAAGCCGGGTGAAAGTTATGAGCGGGGAAGTTAAGTCGGGGTTTAGCACGCGAAGGATGAATACTGTACCGCGCTTTCCGCCAGCAACGATGGATCGGCCGCCGCAGCCAACATCCAGGCGAACAACTTCTTCGTCTGCAATATGCTTGAGGACGCAGGCACCCGTTTCTAGCTCCCACACCCGCAACGTCTTGTCATCCGACGCTGAGACGATGCGGCGGCCATCGGGCGAGAACGCGCAGGCTCGGACCCCAGCCGAATGCCCTTTGAGTGTTTGCACGCACGCGCCCGTCGCCGTATCGAACACTTGCAAAGGATTATCGTCCCACGCCATGCTTCCCCAGGCCGAGACAATCTTCCGGCCGTCAGGCGAGAACGCGCAGGCTTTATCTGAACCAGGATATCCGTCAAGTGCCAGGACGCAGGCACCTGTCCCAGCATCCCAGACCCGAAGCTTATTGTCAGGCCAATCCGCCACCGAAGCGATACGCTGACCGTCAGGAGAGTACGCGCAGGCACTCACTGACGGAAGATGGCCCTTGGGAGCATTCTGGGACGCGCCAGTCACAACATCCCAAACCTGCAACCCAGAGACTGCATCCCATACCCGAAGGGTGTCGTTCCACGCCGCTGAAACGATCCATCGGCCGTCCGGTGAAAACGCGCAAGCTCTGCCCCCACGCGTATGTCCGGCGAGCGTCTGGACGCAAGCGCCGGTCTCCGCATCCCACACTCGCAACGTATCGTCGTCCCGCGCCGCAGAGACGATCCTCTGGCCGTCCGGTGAGTATGCGCAGGCTCTGCCCTTACCCGAATGTCCGGCGAGCGTGTGGACGCAAGCGCCGGTCTCCACATCCCACACTTGCAGATCGTTGTTGTCGCGCGACACGGAGGCGATTCTCCTACCGTCGGGTGAAAATGTGCAGGTATTCCCATCGCCCGAATACCCCGCTGCCGTCCAGAGTGCGGCGCCCGTCTCCTCATCCCATACGCACAACGTCATGTCATCCGCCGCCGACACAATCTTCTGGCCATCGGGCGAGAACGTGCAGGCTTTGACTGCACCGCTGTGGCTCTTGGAAGCTTGGACAAACGCGCACGCCTCTGCGTCCCACACTCGCAGCGTTTTGTCGGACGATGCCGAGACGACCCGCCGGCCGTCAGGGGAGTATGCGCAGCCGCGTACGGCATCAGAGTGTCCCTCCAGCCTTCCAACACAGGTGCCCTCCTCCACATCCCACACGCGGAGCGTGTGGTCCCACGACGCCGATACGATCCTCTGCCCATCCGGCGAGTACGCCCAGTCATAGAAAGCCGCGCGTGTATCGTACGTTCGGAGAACGTCCACGCCGTTTTCCGAATCCCACCAACAGCGTTGCGTCTCCGACGCTGCGGAGGCGATCTCCTGTCCATCAGAGGCTGAGAGAGCTGAGTGTAAATCGAACGTCCGTAAACACGCTCCGGTTTCCGCATCCCATATTCGCAGAGTTCCGTCACCTGACGCCGAGAGTATTGTTCTGCCGTCGCGCGAGTAGACGCAGCCCTTGACCTCGTACGAGTGCCCCTTGAGAGTGTATAGACGCACACCGGTCCCCGCATCCCATACGCAGAGCGTCCTGTCCGAATCCCCGGAGACGATCCTCTGGCCATCAGGCGAAAAGGCGCACGCCGTCACTGAATACGCATGCCCCTCGAGTACCCGGATGCACTCACCCGACTCCACATCCCACACCCGCAGCGTGTCGTCCCTCGACGCCGAGACGATCCTTCGGCCGTCCCGCGAATACGCAAAGGCGTCTACAAAACCAGTGTGCCCCTTCATGGTCCGCACACACTCGCCCGTCTCCGCATCCCACAACCGCAGCGTTTTGTCCCACGAAGACGAGACAATCCTTCGGTTATCCTCTGAGTATGCGCAGCAAGTGACCGTACTCGAATGTCCCTCGAGCGTTCGGATGCACTCCCCCGTCTCCGCATCCCAAACCTTCAGTGAGTTGTCGTGCGATGCCGAGACGATCCGTTGGCCATCCTTTGAGTACGCGCAGCCGATGACCCCCATCGAATGCCCCGTCAGCGTCATCAGGCATGGATCCGTCTGCTGCGGCTTGTTCATCCACAGGAAAAAGGAACGCCGCTCGATGTTGTTCTCCAGAGCAGACTGGGCCGCGCGGGCTGGAGCTGTCTGGTCCGGCTCGTTCATCGCCTGCTGGCACGTCTGCTTCGGGTCCTGCGAAAGGAGGTGGGCGGACTTCAGGACGAACCGTCCGAACTCATGCAAGGTCGGAGATGCCTGTTGATTCGGCGCCGCGAAGGCCGCTTGAAAGTCTTGAACCAGATCGTACGGCATTGCCGAAATACACTTCGCTTCGATGAATTCGAGATCGGTAAGCGTCTTCTCCAGTGCGTCCCACATGTCAGCGTTGAGCTGGTGGTGGGGAAGCTCACTAAGCGCATGGCTGTCGGGTTCGCGCCAGCGTGTCTCGAAGTAGGTGGCAATGTCCGAGTGCACGATTGTTGGTTCGGCCTGCGGGCCGTATTGATCGAAGACGGCTTGACGTAGTTGGCCGTGGAAGAAATCGAGCTGTGTACCGCGGCGCTGGAGGTAGCGGCGCAGGCCGCGCTCAATCAGCAGCGCGGTGGCTGCGGCATCCGGGCCGAGTTTGCGGGCGAGCAGATCGGCCAGTTCGTGGCTGGACATGCCGACGCGGCCGTGAGCCAGATACAGGCACCACCACTGGACTGCCTCGTGGCCAAAGACTTCAAGCCGTTGCAGCACCCACCGGAATAGGCTGACGGTGTCGGGGTGGTCCTGCGGCATGGAAGCGATAAGCTCGCCTACAATGCGGTTCATATCGTTGCCGCCAAGCGTGCGCAGTTCGCCCAACATCACCAGGAGGTAAAGCGGATTGCGTGCCTGCGGCAATGCGCAGATCGCGTCAACCTGCCCGATGTCGAGTACTTTGCAGTACTCGTCGAGATACGAGACAACGATGGTGTGCACGTCTTCTGGCGTCAGCGTTCCCAGCTTCACACGCAGGGGATTGGGTCGGCGCGAGCCGAGTGCTTGCAGGACTCGCTGTTCAGGACTGTCTGCCTTCGCTGCGGAATCCTCGACACAACTAACAATTACGCGCACACTTGGGCCGAGCCGGGTAGGCAGCCATTGCAAGTCGTGCCCGTCGGAGAGCTGGTTGAGCGCGTCGAGCAGGATCACGATGCGGCGCTCGCCGGCGTAATCGCCGAGCCGTTGCGCGAGCCGGAGACAAAGGCTATTAAAGTCCTTCTTGGGCTCCTGCCCTTCTTGTTGCTCGGCGGACCACGCGATGCCGCTGCGGTCGAGTTCTCCCAACAACCGTTCGACGAGCGAGTAGGCCGATGCCGAACGTTCCGTGGCGCCGACGAAGTGCGTGATGACAAAGTGACGCGATGGCTTGAGTTGCTCGTGCAGTTTCGCCAGTAGGGCTGATTTGCCCTGGCCCGGCACTGCCGGCACGAAGGCGAGACGTGGGGTGTCCGTAGCTGGGTCATTGAGGAAGCTTGTGAGTTGCCCTAGTTCATGCGTCCGGCCCTGGAACCAACGCAGCCGCGCGGCCGCGAAGGCGTCCATCTGTTCGCGCTCTGCATCGAGCGGCTCCTTCGGCTCGGGCTTAGCCAACTCGACGATCTTTTCCCAAAGCTCGCGTGGCACGGGCTGGGATTCGTCGGTGTAAAGCGGATCGGTGTCAGGGTCCGCGCCGAGCGCCTGCCGCCAGACCTCCTTGCTGACGTATCGTCGGTCGCGCAATACACCGGACCAGAGGCCGTCGCGCACGAGCCGGCCGCATCGCTCCATCTCGGCAAAGCCTTCGCCCGTCCACCGGCACGGGTAGGGGCGCACCGGCCTGCCGCAGGAACAGATCTCCTTTTTCAGTTGCTTCAGCTTGTCCAACAGCGGCGGCGAATCGACGAATTCGCTGGCGCTGGCCGGCGCTTCGTCCGCACGAAGGTAGAAGTAGCTGCGGCGCTTACGCCGGTCACTGAGCACCGCATGGCGCACCTCCATGTCGGTGATCGAGCGCCTCTGTGCCTGCTGCCGCTGGCGGTCGTCCGAGTCTTTCAGTTGCTCCGGTTCCGGCTCCCAGCCATAGCGCTGCCCGAGGATGCAGACGAAAAACGGCTCGACGCGGTCGATCCATTGCCGGCAGTATTCCCAGGAGTTGGCAGTCTCGCCGTTGGCGTCCTTGGCGGGCACACCCCAGCGCAGGTCCACGTCGAAGAACTCCAGCCCCAGCCGCTCGATCCGTTCGTGCAACTCCGGAAAGACGACGGTGACCAGATGATCGCGTTCCGCGTGCATATCGCGAAAGGTGCTGCTGATGAAGACTCGAACGGTATGGTCGGTGGAAGCCATGAATCACGCTATAGAACGAAGTTCGTTGGGTTGAGCAGGCGCTTTCGTCAGCCACCGCCAACCAGAACGGCTGCCCGCAGCCGAATTGAGAACACCACAACCTGGAGTGGAAAATCCGGATAAGTCTAACGCCCGTTCGGCAGCGGGACAAGGGCAACCGGCGGTCTGGCCAAACTAGCCACCACCGCCAAGACCTCATTGGTAGAGAATGGAATTAATGAAGGAACAGATGGCTGACTTGGAATCTATTCCGTACCGTATCCGGATTGGCGTTACCGGCCATCGCAAGCTGGGCGATCCGGTGGCGATGCAGGCGCTGGTCAAGAAGGCCATCGATGCCGAAGTTGAAAAGCTGATTCCCGAGGAGTCGAGTCGGAAGACCGAGCGCGTCCAGCAGGCGGGGACGAATGCGATCGCTTTTTGCGTGCTGAGCCCCCTGGCAGAAGGAGCGGACCGCGTAGTGGCGCGGGCCGTACTCGACTATCCCGATGCGGTTCTCGACGCCGTTCTTCCTTTGGCACTCGAAGACTACCTCGAAGACTTTGCTACCGAGGAGTCGCGTGCAGAGTTTGAGGGGTTACTCAATCTATGCAAGAATCCGGTTCTACTGCGGACACGGCGCATCCAGGACGAGTGCCGCGATCCGGATGGCCAGACCGAGTTGCGCCGTGATGCCTACGCCAATGCAGGTCGGTACGTGGTGGACCATTGCGATCTCCTCATCGCCGTATGGAACGGCGAGCCGTCACGCGAATGCGGTGGAACGGCTGAGATCGTCCAGTACGCCCTCAAACAGAATCGCCCCATCCTTCGCGTGTGGGGAGATTCCTTTGAATTTCCCCTGCACTAGAGTTGCACGATGTCAGCGAATGGTGAGGACAGGCCACCAGCAGGGCATCCGGGAAGAGAGCGGCGGTAAACCATCCTCCTCGCAACATTTATTTCTGCGCAGCGGCCCGGGCCCGCCCGGCTTCACTGCGCGCCTCAACGATGGTGTAGCCAGCGACCTTCAGAATCGTGGGAATCTCTCGAACCGCTGTCCGATCTTTGTCCTTCTCCTCTTCGGGAAGCTCCTTATCTCCGAGACACTCGACAAAACCCGCATACGCGGCCAGGTCCCCCTTGTGCCAAGGCAGCATGCAGTTGTGGAGCTTCTTCAGTTTGTCGGTCTCGGGAGCATAGCGCCATCCATCCCTCGCCTTCATGCGCATCCAGCGTGTGTGCTCCCTTGAAGCCAACTCTTCTAGAACGTCCGGAGAAAACTCGTAAGATGCCTTTCCTTCTGCAGCCGGGACCATGTAGCACCCGGCGAAGGCCAGTTTGGCTGGGATGTCACGCGCTTGATCGCGGTTCTGGTCCTTCTCATCCCGAGGAAGATCATCCCACTTCACCAGAGAAGCGTGTTCTTTGGTCTCTTCGTTGTTCTTTGGCCCGTATTTCCAACCAAGGGCCTTTAGCTTATTGCAAAAGATCTGGTGCACGGACCTCGCCAGCTTCTCCAGAACCTCGCCTTTGAGGGGAAGTTGATGAACCAGCGCATGGAAATCCTGTCCATCGACGTGCAAATCCAACTGCGCCTTGGTGGGCAGGCTGGAGCGTTCGAAGCGCGTCTTGCCATCGAGCTCGCTCATGGCGATGAGTGATTCCATGGACCGCGCTCCGTGCTTGTATCTCCAGGTCATCAACATGGCGCGCAGCACGCCGGAATCAATCTGCGCCTGGCCTTTGCGCAATACTTGTTTAGCATCTCTCTCCAGCATGGAGCGCAGCAGCAGGGCGCGCCGCAGCACGTAATACGGATCGGCTTGATCGGGCTGGGGGTTGGGGCCAAGGACATTGAGATAGCCCTTGAGGCGGCTGATAAAATCCGGGACCTTGGCTGCGCGTGCCTCCTTCTCGTCTATGACGTTCTTGCCGAAGTTATCCAGCGTCCAACTGGTTCCACCCGCGAACACAAAGATTGCCTTGCCGATGGGATGAGCGAGGTTTCCTTGCTGGAACATGCCATCCTGCATGGGTGAGAGAAAATAACGCAGCCAGCCGTAAGTCCCCTCGAAATCGCTGTCAAATTCATCCCAGAAGATCAGCGGAATCTTGCCGCTGAGTCCAATGTCGCGCACCTGGTGGAAGGCAGAGAGTAACTCGTCGGTAGAGCGCATCTGGGACAGATTGAATACCCTGATCTCGAACTCGCTCAGCCGGAGCGCCAACGCAAGCTGGGTAATCCCGAAGGACTTTCCCGAGCCGGGAGGGCCGAAGACGGCAATCGATAAGGGCCGCTTGGGACGTGGCTGAGCCACATACTCGCTGACCAGGGAGCCGATGCTGCGCAGGCTTTCAATCTCCTGCCGGTCAACGGTCAGCAGGGCCCCGAAGCGCCCGAGTGGAACTCCTTTCAGCTCCTTCTCCGGCCCGTTCAAAACCACCTTGCTTGCCAGTTCTTCCAGATCACTTGGATACCGGTCGTCGAGGATGGTCCAATATTTGTTGCCCGAGCGCATCGGCACCGCAATTTCTTCGAAAGGAGTGTTCTCGTTCGCCATGGCAGAGACGACGGCGCTCACCGGAAAATCGAGCTGGACATCGGCTGCAGTGACCCCGCGCTGGCCATAGCCCTCGCGATGCAGGCAACGCAGCGCCGAAAGTCCTGCGCGGATGCCCTTGCGAATGTCTGGCTTCTCGGGCGCCAGCATGATTTCTTTCGCAACACCGGCAGTAAGACAGGAGGAGTATCCCACCATCTGCCCTGGGTAGCTCTGCTCCCACATGCCCTCCACCACCTCGGGATCGAAGAGCAGCCGGCAGGGCAGTTCGATTCCGCTGTCTCGTGAATAGAAAAAGGCTCCCGCCGCGTTGAACGAAACCACCACATGGGCGCAACGCACCAGGCTGGGCAAATTGCGGTTATAGATAACCTCCCAAACCAGGTCCTGGGCCGTGCGCTCCCAGGAAAGTTGGTGGCTGATCTGTACTTCGGTGAGACGCAGATCGTTGACCGTCATGACGACAATGAGCTTCTCGGCGTGTTGTTCATAGAGATGGGCCCAAAGTTGCCCCTGCGCGACGGGACGGCTCATCTTGACGAGTACCCAGGGGTGCTTGCCGGGCGCTGTCAGGCTGGCCGGCCATAGCTCAGGCTTGTCGCGGAAGCCTAGGTCGGCGTCATCTAACACAACCAGCTGCGCGCTGGGGTTGTCATCGACCACCCGCTCCCAGTCGCTTAACGCTTTCGAGTTTGAACAACGGCACGTACCCAGAAACTCCGCAACACGCCACGCATCCTTCTCCCTTTCGTTCCCTTTGGCAGCCGTGGAGCCTTTGGCGGCAAACGGGAAAGGTGTCCAGGAGGCATAGGCGTGATGGAATCGCGCATCCTCGGCGCCAATCGGAGGCTCCTTTGCGTTCCCAGCACGTCGCGGCGTAGCGGGATGCAGGACTTCGTAAGCAGCTTTGTCGCAGATCTGCGCTGCAACGCCCTCGATCAGGTCGGCCAGCAACCCAACCCCGCCATGTTGCCAGCTCAGCCGGGTACACACCTCCGGGTCCCAAAGGCCCTTCTGTGCTTCCACCCCGGGATTACGGGCCAGATTCCAATCCAGCGTGAAGTCGCCGCTCACTACAGCAATCCTGGCTTCCTTTTTTGTGCTCATCGCTGTTCTTGCCTCTGTTTCCGGGAAAACGCTTCCCACTCAATCGAAGCAATTCTACTTCTTGCTGGCAGGAACATGTGAAATCCTCAAGAGCCACAGCAGGGACTCAAGCCATCCCTGGCTAAAATGCCGCCCGATTGCCCTTGTCCCGCCGCCGGACGGGCGTTAGACTTATCCGATTTTTCCACTCCAGGTTGTGGCGTTCTCTATTCGACTGCGGGCGGTCGTGCTGGCTGGCGGCTGCCGTTGCACCGCGCCGCGTCGACTACGAACACCGCTGACAGATTCAAGGAGAAGCCGCCGTGCCCTACGACCTGTTCATCAGCTATTCGCGCCGCGACAATGAACGCGGTCAAGTCGCCGAGCTCATAGCTCAGATTGAATCCTCCTTCCGCGCCTTCGCGGGCCGGGAAATCCGGTTCTTCTTCGACACCCACGAGATTCTAGGCATGGACGACTGGCGGAAGAAGATCCAGCGAAGTTTGCGCGAGTCTCACCTGTTCCTGGCTGTCCTCTCGCCCGACTATATCGCCAGTCCCTACTGCCGCTGGGAGTGGGAGGATTACGTCCGCTACGAAGCCATGCGCCAATGCCTCGGCGAAGGCGTTGCTCCGGTCTTTTTCGTCACGTTGCCGGACGACGCCACGACACGGACTGACCCAGCCCTTGCGAGGTGGATGGACGAGATCCATCAACGCCAGGCCTTCGACCTGCGCTCCTGGCACGAGCACGGCGAGAAGGCGCTGCAAGAAGCCCACGTCCGAACCACCCTGGAGCAACTCCACGCCTCGGTCCGCGAACGCCTCGACCGCTCCGAACGTGCCCTGCGATCGCCGAACAACCTCATCAAACACAACTCAGCCTTCGTCGGTCGCGTTCACGAACTGACGGAACTGCGCAACGTGCTGTCGCGCAACAAGCTCGGTGTCGTCGGCGCCCGGCAGGGGAAAGCCCTCGGCCCGGTGGCGGTGCAGGGCCTCGGTGGCATGGGCAAGACGGAACTCGCGCTGGCCTACGCCCACGCCTTTGCCTGGGACTACCCCGGCGGCCGCTGGCAGATTCCCTGCGAATACACGGGCGACCTGCGGCTGGCGCTGAGCCGGCTGGCCGGGCCGATGCAGTTTGAGTTTACGGAGGACGAGAAGAAAGACCTGGCCCTGCAGTTCGAGCGGGTGCTGCGCGAACTCGAGCGGCGCGAGCGCAGCCTGTTGATCCTCGACAACGTCAGCGACCCGCACCTGCTCGAGCCTGAATATCTCGACCGGCTGCCACGCGACGGCCGTGTGGACCTCATCGCAACCACCCGGCTTGCGCCCACCGCGATCCCCGGCTCGGCGCAGGACCTGACCTTCATTGCCGTGGACGAGATGCCGGAGGAGGATGCGTTGGCCCTGATGCGCAGCCACCAACCCGAAGGCCGCTTCGCCAGCCAGGATGAAGAGAATGAGGCGCGCCGGATCGTCCAGCTTCTGCGTGGATTCACGCTCGCCGTGGAGACCGCGGCCATCTACCTGGGGCGGCATCCGGAGCCACAGGCCTGCCTCCTCTTCCGGGAACACCTCTCTCCCGATCTGTTCCGCGAAAGCGAACAGGCGGCGACCGATCCGACTGTGGCCGTGCGTCACCGCGTCCGTTCGCTGGACGAGACGCTCGCCTTCACGCTGGCCACGCTCACGCCGGAAGCAATGCACCTGCTCACCTTCGCCGCGCTGCTGCCAGCCGACCAGGTGGCCGTGCCATGGCTGCGCGTCCTGGGCGCAGAGCGTTACCCGGACTTCGAGGACAGTGAAGGCATGGCGTTTCGCCAGCCGATGGAGCTGCTGTTGGGGCTGCGCCTCTTCCAGCCGGGTGAGGCCGTGGACGTTGACGGCCATCTCCTGATCGCGCGCATGCACCGGCTCGTCCAGGACCTGATACGGCAGAAGACCGCTGCGGAAGAGCTCGCGGCCCGGCAGAAGGCGGTGGATAAGTTGGTTCGGGAGCGCGACGCCGCTTTGCAAAAGACCACTGTTTGGATCAAAGCCCGCTGGGAACTGGAACCGCTCACCGCGCTGGCCAGCCTGTGGGATGATGCGAACCATCCGGGTGCCGCGTGGCTGCTGGGCCAGGCTGGCTTGCGCTGGCTCGATCTGGCCGAGTGGGGCCACGCCGAGCCGTTAATGCGCCGCGCACTGGCCATTGATGAGCAGAGTTTTGAGCCGGACCACCCCATCGTCGCCACCCGCCTCAACAACCTCGCGGGATTGCTCGATGCCACGAACCGGCTGGCCGAGGCCGAGCCGCTTTTTAGACGCGTGATCGCAATTCTCGAAAAGAACGATCCCGAGAGACAGCCAAACTACGCGGGTTCCCTCAACAACCTCGCTACCTTGCTGCAAGCCACGAACCGGCTGTCCGAGGCCGAACCGTTGTACCGTCGTTCGCTGGCTATTGATGAGCAGAGTTACGGGCCGGACCACTCCAACGTCGCCATTCGCCTCAACAACCTCGCGCAATTGCTTCAAGCCACCAATCGTCTGGCCGAGGCCGAGCCGTTGCTGCGCCGTGCGCTGACCATCTTGGAACAAAGCCTTGGCGAGAATCATCCGAACGTTGCCACCGCACTCAGCAACCTGGCGGGATTGCTGCAAGCCACGAACCGGTTGGCCGAGGTCGAGCCGTTGTTGCACCGCGCGCTGCAGATCAAAGAGCAGAGTTTTGGGCCGGATCACCCCGACGTCGCCATTCACCTCAACAACCTCGCGCAATTGCTGCAAGCCACCAACCGGCTGGCCGAGGCCGAGCCGTTGATGCGTCGCGCGCTGGCCATTGACGAGAATAGCTTAGGGCCGGAGCACCCCAATGTTGCCAGACAATTAAACAACCTCGCGGGCTTGCTCCAAGCCACGAACCGGCTGGCCGAGGCCGAGCCGTTGATGCGTCGCGCGCTGGCCATTGACGAACAGAGCTACGGGCCAGACCACCCCGAAGTCGCTACAGACCTCAACAACCTGGCGCAGTTGCTGCAAGCCACGAACCGGCTGGCCGAGGCCGAGCCGCTTTTAAGACGAGTGATAGCGATTCTCGAAAAGAACGATCCCGAAAGACAACCAAACTACGCGGGTTCTCTCAACAACCTCGCGCGATTGCTCAATGCCACGAACCGGCTGGCCGAGGCCGAGCCGTTATTCCGTCGCGCGCTGGCTATTGACGAGCGGAGTCACGGGCCGGACCACCCCGAGGTCGCCATCCACCTCAACAATCTCGCGCTGTTGCTCCAGGCCACAAACCGGTTGGCCGAGGCCGAGGTGTTGTATCGCCGTGCGCTGGCCATTGGGGAGAAGAGTCTGGGGTCGGATCATCCCAACATTGCCAGCACCCTCGACAACCTCGCGCAATTGCTGAGGGCCACCAACCGGCAGGCCGAGGCCGAGCCGTTGCTGCGTCGCGCGCTGGCCATCGACGAGCAAAGTTTGGGATCGGAGCACCCCAATGTCGCCATTCACCTCAACAACCTCGCGCAATTGCTGGAAGCCACCAACCGGCTGGCCGAGGCCGAGCCGTTGATGCGCCGCGCGCTGGAGATCGACGAACGGAATTACGGGCCGGATCACCCCGATGTCACCGGAGCCCTCAACAACCTCGCGAGACTGCTCCATGACACGAACCGGCTGGCTGAGGCCGAGCCTTTATATCGCCGCAACATGGAGATTCTTCTCAAGTTCACACGTGCCACTGGACACCCACATCCGAATCTGAAAGCGGCCGTCAACAACTACGGCGTACTCCTCCATAAAATGGGGCGCAGCCGGGAGCAAATCCTGGCCACGTTGCATAAGATGGCACCGGAGTTCTATTGAGTGATTAAACCGCGTGTCCAACCGCTGCTACCTGCGGTGGATCCAGGTGCCAGGGCAGTAGGTTCATTGGAGATCGTCTGAATGCCGACCACAACACGCACATTCCGGGTATTTGTCAGTTCCACCTTTGAAGACCTGAAGGCCGAGCGCGACGCGCTGCAGCGCCACGTCTTCCCCAGGCTGCGCAGGCTCTGCGAGGCGAACAACGCGCGCTTCCAGGCCATCGACCTGCGCTGGGGCGTGCGCGACGAGGCGGCGCTGGACCAGCAGACCCTGGAGATCTGCCTGCGCGAGATTGAGCGCTGCCAGCAGACCGGCATCAAGCCCAACTTTATTGTGCTGCTGGGGGAACGTTACGGGTGGCGGCCGCTGCCGGCGCGCATCGAGGCCGGGGAGTTCGAGCGAATCCTCTCGGTTGTCGCGCAGGACGAAAAGAAGCTGCTGTTGTGCGAGAAGAATCAGCCCGCCGCGGGCAGAGGCTGGTACTGCCTGGACTTGAATGCCGCGCCCGCCGAGTACATCCTTCGGCCGCGCGAGCTGAACGTGGCCGCGGATGCTCCGGAGAAAGAGAAGCAGGCCGCTCGCGAGCAGGAGGCCCGCGCATGGAAGGCTGCGGAGGATGATCTCAGGGAGATATTCCGTTCGGCGATCGCGCGCCTGGGCTGGCCAGTGGACGATCCGCGCCGCGTCAAGTATGAGGCCTCGGCCACGCACCAGGAGATTCTGAAAGGCCTAGGCCAGAGCGAAGAAGACCGCCAGCATGTCTTTGCCTTCTTCCGCACGCCTGCTGAGGGTACAACGGAAGACCCGGACCTAACGGTACTCAAGGATGAGCTGCGAGAAAAGCTCCCTGCGGAAAATGTCCGCCCATTCTCATTCTTGGAAATCGAAAAGCTCTGCGCGGAAGTTGAAGCATCGCTCAGCGCAGTGATCCTTGCCGAGACAGGCAAATTCACATCGCGTCCGGCGCTCGATCTGGAGATGGAGGCGCATGACAAATTCGCGCTTCACCGTGTGCGCCACTTCACGGGCAGGCAGAGTGTCCTCGACGAGATCGGCAGACACATTCGCGGCGGCGAAAGCCGTCCGCTGGTGGTGCATGGCGCATCCGGCTGCGGCAAGTCGGCGATTATGGCCAAGGCGGCGGGGTTGGCCAGGGCAGCCGTACCGGGCGCGGTGCTCATCCAGCGCTTCATCGGCGTCACGCCAGATTCATCGGGCGGCGTCAGTCTGTTGAGCAGTCTCTGCCAGCAGCTCTCGCGCGAGTATCGCGTCACGGAAGAGACGCCCATGGGCTTCCAGCCGCTGGTTGCGGCCTTCCACGAGCGGATGGCGCGGGCCACGGCCGAGCAGCCGCTCGTCATCTTCCTCGATGCGCTCGATCAACTGCGCTCCGACGACGAGGCGAGCTCCTTCACCTGGTTGCATCAGAATTTGCCCGAGCACGTGTCGTTCATCGTCACCACCACGGAGATTCCGGCTGGGCTTACGGGCACGGCGAAGACTTTGGTGGAAGATTTTCCCGCCGATGCGGCAGACGAAGTGCTCACGGCCTGGCTCGCGGATGCCAAGCGCGAGCTGCAACCGGAGCAGCGGCAGAAGGTGCTCAGCGCTTTCGTGCAATCGGAATCAATGTTGCCGCTCTACCTGAAGCTGGCGTTTGAAGAGGCGCGGCGCTGGCGGTCCTTCCAGCCGTTGGAAGGGTGTGCGCTCGGCGACGATGTCGGCGGCATGATCGATGTTCTCTTCGACCGGCTTTCCGAGGAGGCCAACCACGGCCCGACCCTGGTGGAGCGCAGCCTCGGCTACTTGGCCGCCGCGCGCTACGGGCTCACCGAAGACGAGATGCTCGACGTGCTGGCCTCAGATGACGCTGTGTGGAGCGACTTCGACAAACGCAAGCACCACGACGTGAGCGAGCGCAGCCTGCCTGTGGTGGTGTGGTCGCGGCTGTCGCTGGATTTGGAAGCCTACTTCACGGAGCGCGCCGCGCCTGGCGGCAACGTGATCTCTTTCTTCCATCGTCAGTTGGCGGAACAGGTCGCGATGCGGTTCCTCGCCGGGGATGAGTCACAGGCCCGTCACGCCGACCTGGCCCGGCACTTCTGCGCCAAGCCCGCCTGGCTGGATGAAGGTGGGAAGACGCCCAGCAAGCGGAGACCAGCCGAGTTAGCTCCCCAACGAAAGACGCCCAACGCGCGCAGAGCCGCCGAGTTGGTCTTCCAGCAGCGGGGAGCGCGGCAATGGGCAGAGGCGGAGGCAACACTCTTCGATTGCCCGTTCCTCTTTGCCAAGGTCGCCGCCGGCCTGGTGCTTGACCTGGACGACGACTACCGGGCGCTGCTTCAGGATGCTCCAGAGAGCGGTCTGCCACGGCGCGACATGCTGCGACTGCTTCAAGGCACGCTGCGGCTCTCCCTGCATGTTGTGGCAGAGAACCCCGGTCAGTTCGCCTCTCAGATGAGGGGTCGCCTGCTCGCGCATCAGGACAAGGCGAGCATCGCTACCTTCCTAGAGAATCTCGATGCCTGCACTTCGCGTCCGCGGCTGCGGCCGCAGTGGCCGACGCTCGAAGCGGCAGGTGGTCCAATGCTGCGAGTTCTGGAAGGCCACACGGGTGGGGTTAGGGCCGTAGCGCTGTCGGCGGATGGCAAGCGCGCCGTCTCCGGCTCGATAGACGGGACCGTTCGGGTCTGGGATCTGGAGGGCAACCAACCGCCGCGGGTCCTGGAAGGCCACACGGATTGGGTCTTTGCCGTGGCGCTATCGGCCGATGGTCGACGCGCCGTCTCCGGCTCAGCAGACAACACATTGCGAATCTGGTATCTGGAAGGGGAGCAATCACCCCGTATCCTAGAAGGTCACACGGACAAGGTCTATGCGGTAGCGCTGTCTGCGGATGGCAATTGCGCCGTCTCCGGCTCGGCAGACCATACCCTGCGGGTCTGGGACCTGGAGGGCAACAAACCGCCTCTTATACTGAACGGTTACACTCGCGAAATCAGTGCCGTGGCGCTGTCGGCCGAAGGCAGGCGCGTCGTCTTCGGCTCGGATGACTATACCGTGCGGGTCTGGGATCTAGAGGGCAATGAGCCGCCCCGTATCCTGGAAGGCAACATGGACTGGTTCAATGCAGTGTTGACGCTGGCGACCGATGGCAAGCGTGCCGTTTCTGGCTCTCGTGACAGCATGCTCCGGGTCTGGGATCTCGAGGGCAATGAACCCCCGCGCGTTCTTGAAGGCCACACGGTCATGGTGAATGCCGTGGCGCTGACGGCCGACGGCAAATACGCGATATCCGGATCCTGTGACAAGACCTTGCGGGTCTGGAACCTGGAAGGCAACCAACCGCCGCGCATCCTGGAAGGCCACACGGACTGGGTCAATGCTGTGGCCATCTCTGCAGATGGTAAACGTGTCGTCTCCGGCTCTAGCGACAATACGCTCCGGGTCTGGGATCTCGAGGGAAACGAAGCCCCGCGCGACCTGGAAGGCCACACGAAATCGGTCAATGCCGTGTCGCTGTCGGCCGATGGTATGCGTGCCGTTTCGGGCTCTCAAGACCACACGCTCCGGGTCTGGGATATCGAGGGCAGCCAGTTGCCCCGGGTTCTGGAAGGCCACACTGCCGGGGTTAATTCCGTGGCGCTGACAGCCGATGGCAAGCGTGCTGTCTCTTGCTCGTACGATAAGACCATTCAGGTCTGGGAAGTGGAGGGCGATCAGGCGCCGCAAATACTTGAAAGGCACACGGATCGGGTTTCGGTTGTGGCGCTTTCGGCCGATGGAAAACGCGCCGTCACCAGCTCTAGCGACAATACGCTCCGGGTCTGGGATATCGAGGGCAACGAAACCCCGCGCGACCTGGAAGGCCACACGGACAGGGTCACGGCCGTAGCGATCTCGGCCGATGGCAAGCGCGCCGTCTCCAGCTCTGAAGACAAAACGCTTCGGGTCTGGGATCTCGAGGGCAGCCAGTTGCCCCGTATTCTGGAAGGCCATACGGATCAGGTCGATGCAGTGGCGCTATCGGACGATGGCCAGCTTGTTGTCTTCGGATCAGATGACAAAACTATTCGAATATGTGATCTGGAGGGCAACCAGCCTCTCCGCTTCCTGGAAGGCCACACGGGTGCTGTCAGGGCTATGGCCTTATCGGGCAATGGCAGGCGCGCAATCTCCGGCTCTTGGGACAAGACTCTGCGGGTCTGGGATATTGAGTCTGGCAATTGCCTGGCGGTATTCACCTGTGACGCTCAGGTTTACACGTGCGCCTGGGCCAGGGACCGGAATCGGATTGTGGCCGGAGATGAAAGCGGCAAAGTCCATCTTTTCGCGTGGGAGGAGTGAATGCCGGAGTTGCGCGAGCGGAAGGTCGCGAGCTTCACGCCCAGAGCCGTTCTCTGAAACGCTCGAGCAGGAGCGCGAGACGGTTCACGGCCAGCTTGTGCGGGGCTTGCAGAAGGCAAGTCCTGAATTGCCATCGGCACTAGCAGGCAATGAGTGGTTTGCGCGCCTGGAGAAATTGTTGGGGTTCTTGGGTGCCATGAGGTACACCAGAAGGGTCCATCAGGCAAAGGAACACGTTCACAAAGTCCACTAGGTGTTCAGCTTCTGGTGACTTCTGTACAGGCTCTGCATCGTTAAGACGGGACACGGCGGCGGCGGCCAAGGGAAACGTCCAACGATGTGATCCTGGTGAACATCTCAGCCAGACCGTCCGCATAGATGTCTTTGTGCTCACACGCG